>Ga0209302_10000219_pt1 | contig 35837 bp, 30 predicted proteins | sample ArcOceMetagenome_2_FD_187445 | JGI IMG/M metagenome (GOLD analysis project Ga0209302, IMG submission 187445) | Marine eukaryotic phytoplankton communities from Arctic Ocean - Arctic Ocean ARC135M Metagenome (SPAdes) (version 2) | ecosystem: Environmental > Aquatic > Marine > Oceanic | place...
AAATATAACTAGTTTATATTTTTTAATAAAATTGATTTGTTTTAATGTTATATTTTTTTATTATTAAATCATACTAGATAATAATAAATAATAAATAATAAATAATTAAAATAAATAATTAAATGGATATTAATTACGATAAATTATTTCGGTTTATGTGTAAAAACGGATGTTTTGATGATGTCAAAAAAATATACAACTTAAAACCTACTATTGACATTAGTGCTCATAATGAAAGAGCATTTACAGTAAGTTGTAAAAATGGTCATTTAGATGTAGCCAAGTGGTTACTAGAAATCAAACCTACGATTGATATTAGTGCTAAAAATGAATACGCATTTAGATGGAGTTGTTATAATGGTTATTTAGACTTAGCCAAGTGGTTATACGAAATCAAACCTACGATTGATATTAGTGCTCAAACTGAAGGAGCATTTGGATTAAGTTGTCTATATGGTCATTTAGACTTCGCCAAGTGGTTACTAGAAATCAAACCTACGATTGATATTAGTGCTAAAAATGAATTCGCATTTAGAATAAGTTGTGAAAATGGTCATTTAGACTTAGCCAAGTGGTTACTAGAAATCAAACCTACAATTGATATTAGTGCTGATAGTGAATTCGCATTTAGAATAATTTGTAGGTCTGGTCATTTAGATGTAGTCAAGTGGTTACTAGAAATCAAACCTGATATTGATATTAGTGCTGATAATGAATACGCATTTAGAATAAGTTGTGAAAATGGTCATTTAGATGTAGTCAAGTGGTTACTAGAAATCAACCCTACGATTGATATTAGTGCTCAAAATGAATTCGCATTTAGAATAATTTGTAAGTCTGGTCATTTAGACTTAGCCAAGTGGTTACTAGAAATCAAACCTACGATTGACATTAGTGCTCTAAATGAACTAGCATTTAGAGACAGTTGTTATCATGATCATTTAGACTTAGCCAAGTGGTTACTAGAAATCAAACCTACTATTGATATTAGTGCTTTAAATGAATTCGCATATAGATGGGATTGTATTAATCAAGAATTCATCAAATGGTTAGTTAGTTTAAATAATCATGGTTTAACATATAAAATAATTAATGGAAAATATAAATTGTATAAGCAAATAAAAACTATAAAAAAAGAGAATATTGTGTTTACTGATAAGTGTTGTGTGTGTTTAGAAGAATCAAACTGTTTAACAGAATGTAATCATGAGATGTGTATGGATTGTGTGAATCAGTTGAACTCACACAATTGTCCACTGTGTAGAAAATCATTTAAATTGTGTTATGTATAATGTATAATGTATAATGTATAAACAAGTAAATTTATAATATAAAAAATAAATTAATAATATTATAAATTTATTTTTTATATTTTTATTTTATATATGAAGATGTTTAATAAAAAAATAACATTTCTTATTTTAGCATTATTATTTGCTTTAATAAGTATTCCAATTGTTGGTAATCATTTTGAAGGATTCGTTAATTTAACTCCTGGAAACTATCCATTAAGTGTAGATAAACCAATATTACACGATTATCCAAATAAAGAACATATGGGTATATCTACAAATAGTTATGAAGACAATTACAACCAATCATTAATCCATTCGACAAATAATCAAGGCACTAATAATATTAGATATTGGCAAACACCTGATAATGGGAATTGTTCGCCTGCTGATTTTTGTGGTGGTCTATATGATAATAAAAAAATAGAAATTCCCAAAACTCCAAATCCAATTCCATTTATATCATCTAAAATAAGAGTTAATTACTATGGTTCAGAAAAAATATTGTGTCCGGATGATATTCAAGAATAAATATGAATTATTTTATGATTCCGTATTCACATAAATAATTTGATTTTGAATATTATCAACATTTATTAAACATTTATTTTTAGATTCATCAATCATCGTATTTGATTTTAACGTTTTGTTCTTTTTTTTTGGTAATCGGTGTTCATAACCAGATACCCTTTCTTTTTTAATAATATCCCATACATTTTCAATTTTATGTATGGCATGTTGAAACCATAATTTATTTCTTAATACTAAAATACAGCTATAATCTTCAAGACGCCAATATAAGTTAGTTACCCATTGTAAATTTGAATTTTTATTCATAATATCGTGTTCCCATGTTTCAAATTCATTTTCTGATAAATATAATGGCATATATTCATAATATGGTTTTCCATCTTTCATAAAATACATTATAACTCCTTTTAATTCATCATTATTAGAATAGGTGAAAGTACCATCTTGTATAAAATCTTCTCTTGATTCATATTCCTTGAAAACTGTTTCTAAAAAATCACATTCATTTAAATTACATACTTCCATTTGTAATTGCATTTGAATCCAATAATCTTCCTTTGGAATACCAGTTAATTCTCTCGTTGTTGGATTTTTAATTTCTAACATACGACCATATCTATCGGAACTACTATCAACATTAATACCATCAGGTGAAGCACCTAAAAAATCATATGTATCATGTTTAATACACCCATAATCTTTAACTTTTGTGTTATATTTTTTTTCATAATACATAATAGAAACTTCTTCATATTTAGTTCCATGATGCATAGGAGTATTTGTATTAACAACATCATATTTCTTCGTATCTAACGGTTTACATTTTTCTACAACTAATTGATTAATACATGCGTCTGATTTTAAAGCTTTCCAAGCATTACTAGCGGTAATTAAATTATATCGAAACTGATACCATTCAGTTGTTCTTTGAACAGGTTGTGGTTTATTTTCAATGTGAAATATTTTATTATATGTTTTAGTAATATGTGGTTTAATTCTAATAAAGGTGTTATGATAGGACCGTTTAGGATAAAATTGTTTAAAATATATTTTATTGACAATATCATATAAATTATTAAGTTCAATTTTAAGAATATGCGGATTGGTATCATTATCATATAAATTATTAAGTAATAATGTCATATTATCAATGACATATGATTGTAAATTATATTCAAAATTATGATTACCAAATTTTAAGGGGTCTGATTCAATATAATTGTCCATCATATTTGCCATTGTTAATTTAATTTCATCGGTTTCATCGGTTTCATTTGTTGTAAAAAATGGTTTATTATCATTTAATAATGGAATTTGAGAGATATATAACATATTAATTATTAGTTAATATATTATATATTTAATTGTTTATATCAATTTTATCAATTTTATCATTTTTTTTATTCTTATTTTTCTTTGGAGCAAGTGATTTAAGAGTAGATGGTCGTTTATCACATCTTTTAAGTGTAAATTTTTTAGAAGTATTATTATAAATCAATGATGGAATTGATGTAATTTTTCCATTTTCTTTATTATATAATACTTCTTTAGCTTTTAATAATCGTTTACTATCTAAAGTTGTAGATAGGAAATTCATTAATTCATTTTTATTTAATTCAGAATATTTTTGTTCAATACTATACTCATTAACAAAATGATTAAATTTTATTAATTTGGTAGTTTTATCTAATTTAGTCCATGGTTCATTAGAAATGTTTTTTTTTTCATCTTCTAAAAAAATGTCCATATTAGATAAATTTTCTACAATTTCTTTCTTTTCTTCTATATTTCCTGTTAAAAGCATAGATTTATATTTTATATTTTTTAATTCATGGCATTCATTATTCATTATATTATATATAATACTATAGTGAAGAGTTTATATTATTTTAAAATAATATAAATAAATAATTATATTATTAAGTTTTAATGAAGAGTATTGAAATAAAAGGAAAGCGAAATATAGATAAAATAAATAATATAAAAACACCAAAGCGAAAAGAATGTTTATCGTGGAATTTACCAGATGAATTTATGACGAATAAAAAACAAATAGAAATAATTAACAAACTATATCTAGAAAACGTATTTGAACATGATACATTTATAAAAAAAGAAATAAATAAAAAAATTACAGGATATAAAACCCAAGATATAAAAAATAATATACTTGATATTAAAAATTTAATTTCTCTCAACGAAACAATTGAAAAATTAATGATGTCAAAAATAAAATGTATATATTGTAAGGAAAAATGTTACTTACTGTATAAAACTACATTTGAGAAAAAACAATGGACATTGGATAGAATTAATAATGAGATTGGTCATAATACAGATAATGTAATAATTTCTTGTTTAGAATGTAATATTAAAAGAGGGAATATGGATAATGAACGTTTTAAAAGAGGAAAAGAAATAAGAATAGTTAGAAAACAATTTTAAAAATAATATTTAACATATATGAACGAATATTCATTTTTAAAATGGTCACCAAATATAAGAGAGAATTTATATAAAAGAAGTAAATTAAATGAAAAACATAAATCTATTGGGAATAATGTAATGGAAACAATACTACAAGAAGGTAATGAATTTATTAACAATAATAATAATAATAATAATAATAATAATAATAAAATTAGAGAGAAACAATTTGAAAAAATGAATCAGCGTGAAATGGTAGCCCAAACTAATTTAAATCCATTTTTATCAAACAATTATTTAGAAGATTTACAAAATCAAGAAAAGTTTTTAACTCCGCAAAATTCGAATTTAGAAACAACATAAAACAAAATAATATAATTAATAAAGTATTTAAATATAGATTTCATTAAAATATAAACATATTATGTCAACTTTTTATAGTACACAAAATGATTTATTATTAAATAATTTATTAACATTTTATAAGAAAAATGATAATATGACTAAAATGTTAGGAATCATAAATGGCGAATCGCGTATATCACTTCGTATAATTGACTGGTTCGCAACGAATTATGCTAAAAAAAATTATACGGTTTATCAATTACAAGGTTTTACTAATAGATTTAAGGTATATAATGATTATAAATTAAAATTAAAAGCATATTCTAAAAAAAGATTTGATCCTTTTTGTAGATGGGATAGAATTAATATTCCATATAAAGATAATTCTCATATTCAAACAACAATTGGACAATTAAATTTTTTTAAATGGGCAATAGAAAATAACGTAATCGATTATATTGAACATAATTATTTATCTATTGAAAAAGATATGAATAATCGAAATAGTACAGCCAAAGATAAAAAGAGAGAAAAACTTACCAATAAAACACGTAAAAAAAGAGAAGAGTTATCTGTTTCTGCTTCTAAAAGTATTAAAAAAGAAGAAGTAGAGATTATTGTTAAATTTGATTAATAATCATTAAAATATTAATACGGTTTAAAATTAAATATTTAATAATAGATAAAATTAGATATTTAATATGGGAAACCAAAACTCAATTCAAAGAATCAATTTTGAAGATATACAATATGCTATAAAAAATAAAAATAAATATGTAATTATTAATACTATATCGTCGTGTGACCAAGATTGTTTAATTCCTAATACGATAGATATAAAAAATGAAGAATCTATTATTAATAATTTGATTTCTAAAAATATTAATATAAATATAATTATTTATGGAATAAATTCTAACGATATGACCATATATGATAAATATGAACAATTGAGTAAATTAGGATTTATAAATATATATTTATATCCAGGGGGAATATTTGAATGGTTGTGTTTACAGGATATTTATAGCGATGAATTATTTCCAACAACAAAAAAAGAACTAGATATTTTAAAATATAAACCAAATTCAAAATTAAATAAAATTTATATCACAAATGAATAATTATTTTTACAATTTTATTATACTAATACTATTTTTATTTTTTTAATATTCAATGGCGGTGGCGTAAACAACCAATTTCTTCATCCATATGACCAATTTGATTTTCTTGGAATCTAGGATAACATCCTGGACATACATTATCCAATGCCTCATTTGCCAATTTATCAGCTTCTTTATTATATTCACGTTTAATATGTTTATAATTGATATTATCAAAATTCTCCGCTAATAATTTAGCTTCTTCATATAATGGTTTTAGATTTTCAGCTTTTACATTATACTTACCAGTCATTTGATTTATTATAAGTTGTGAATCCCCTTCAATATTTAGATTACTTATATTATGTTCTATAGCCATTTGTAGTCCATCAATTAAAGCCATATATTCAGATACATTATTTGTTCCTCTGTTTTTCATAATATAATAATCAGATTTTTTACATAATACTCTATCATTATTAGTTATTAGACAACCGATTCCAATCAAATCGCTTGGATTTCCACGACATGCTCCATCAAATGTAAGAGTTGAATAATTTGTTTCATTAAATGTTTCGTTATTATTATTTAATTTACTTGATATAACTTTATCTATTATATTTACCCATTCAATGCGCATATTTTGATTTTCTACAACACTTGTATCTATATTTGCTTCAATTGTTATTTTATTTTCTATATATTGTAACCATGATTCATGGTAATCGTGACATTTTTGTAAATATTCTAATGGAATATTTTCACCGTCTCTACCTCTAATTTTAACTCTATCAAAACATACTTCTGGACTCGCATTCACATATATGATTCCTTCTATTTTTAATTCATCTAAAAACTCATTAAACCACATGGTATATATTTGATACTCATCATGTTCAATCATATTATCATCGTATAACATTTTTGCAAATACATTTCTATCTGTGTGTACAGACCTTTCACAAATAATAACTTTATATTTATTCTTTTTAATTATTGATTTTAATAAATGTAATCTTGATATATAGGCCATCATTTGAAACCTAAACGCATATTGTTTTGTATCTTTATAGAGATTTGTTAATATAGGAACCCCGTCTTTATCAATTATAGAACACCAATCATCTAGTGGTTCAGGACAGAACCCTATATCATTATTATCTTTATAATATTCTTGTAAATCTTTATATAGTGTAGATTTACCAGAACCAATATTGCCATCAATACTATAAATAATTGTTGTCTTCATTTTTAATAATATATTTATATAACTTATATTTAAATTATAAATATAAATATTAATTTCAATTTTTTTAAAAATAAAATTGAAATTAATTATATGTATTTAAATACATACAATTAATAATTAATTAGAAATGGATTTAAATCAACAAAAGCTTAGTAAGAAAGAATGGGATACTACCGAGATTCCTATAAAATCACATGAAAAAGAAATATTAAATCTTATTATTAAAGGATATGATAATGTCAATATAGTATATAATAAAAATCAATCTATGATTAATTTCTTAGCATTAGAACCTAATGATAATGTTATTAATCATATTTATAAAGAATATTTTAAAGAACCTATAATAAAAATGATAAAAAAGTATGATTTTGTGTATACAAATGTAGAACCTATAATGAAATTTCAAAGAGTAAATTCCGTAGAAAAATTAAAATTAGAAAATATAAGTAAACATATTAAAGAACGTATGGATATTATATTCGAATTTCATTTATTAGCGCTAGCAGAAATGGTAATGAAATATTGTTATAAAAGTAAAACAGTATTATTTAATAAATCTTATTATACACTGCATCATTTGATGAAATTAAGCATTACACACATTAACATCCATGTTAAAAAATTTATAGAAGGTGTATTACTTGATTATTCTTTGGAATTAAATAAAGATGAAATGTTTTTACAAAGTAGTGATTTAATTGAAAAAAATGAACAATTAGTATCTTTTCAAGATTATAAATTATATGAACATCAAAAACAATTATTTACAATTTGTAAAAATCCTAAACCAAAACTAGTATTATATATTGCTCCTACTGGAACAGGAAAAACACTTAGTCCATTAGGACTTTCAGGAACACATAAGGTTCTATTTCTTTGTGCTGCTCGACATGTTGGACTAGCCTTAGCAAAATCTGCTATATCAATGGGTAAAAAAATTGCTTTTGCTTTTGGATGTAATGATGTATCTGATATTAGATTACATTATTTTGCGGCAAAAGAATATATCAAACATCATACAACTGGCAAAGATATTAAATATAAAGACGGGACAAAAAAAGTAGATAATTCTGTTGGAGATAATGTTGAGATTATGATTTGTGATATTAAATCATACTTGTATGCGATGTATTATATGAATTCTTTTAATAAAACAGATAATATGATTATGTATTGGGATGAACCAACTATTACGATGGATTATCCCGAACATGAATTTCATAGTTATATTTCTGATATATGGCAAAAAAATATTATTCCAAATATTATTTTATCATCTGCTACTTTACCTCATGAAGAAGATTTACAAGACACTATTTTAGATTTTACAGCAAGATTTAATGATAGTCGTGTTTATAATATTGTTAGTCACGATTGTAATAAATCTATTCCAATGATAAATATTAAAAACCAAATAGAAATGCCACATCTGAAATTTGAGAATTATACTGAATTACAAGAATGTATTCAACATTGTAATAAAAATAAAACAATGTTAAGATATTTTGATTTGAATGAAATAGTTAAATTTATTTATTATGTTAATAAAAAAAATTATATAACAGATGAAAGATATAAAATTTCTACAAAATATGATGATTTGACTAATATGAATATGAATAATATAAAAATACATTATTTAGAATTATTACAAACTATATTACCAGGACAATGGTCTAACATTTATAATCATTTTAATTCAGAAAGAAAATCCATATATGAATCTAATATTCATATTGCTACAAAAGACGCTCACACATTGGTTGATGGACCATCTATATTTTTAGCAGACAATACTGAAAAAATATCTAAGTTTGTATTACAAAGTATTAAAATACCAGAAATAGTTATCAATAATATGATGAAAGCAATAGAACATAATGATAAAATATTAGAACTTTTGAAAAAAAAAGAAAAAGCACTTGAAGATAGTCTTGGAGATGAAGTTGAAAAAGAACGTAAAATGACAAAAGAAGTATTTACTCCCGAACAAAAAAAATTACGTTCTGAAATAGATGGTTTACATAAACTTGTAAAGACAATCGCATTAGATGAAATGTATATACCTAATAAACTGAACCATTTAAGAAAATGGACTGAAAAAACAGTACTGGATAGAGAATTCTCTTGTGATATTGATCCAAATGATGTAGAAAAAATTATGTTAATGGAGGTTAAGAGTACTTGGAAAATATTATTATTAATGGGTATTGGTGTATTTACAAATAATCATGATAATAATTATACTGAAATTATGAAACAATTAGCACAAGAACAAAAATTATATATGATTATTGCTTCATCTGATTATATTTACGGAACAAATTATCAATTTTGTCATGGATATATTAGCAAAGACTTGACTAATATGACACAAGAAAAAACAATTCAAGCAATGGGACGTATTGGTCGTAATCAACTAGGTAAGGAGTATACTATTCGCTTTAGAGATGATGAACTATTAGATAAATTATTTAAACATAGTGATGTAAGACCTGAAGTAGATAATATGAATAAATTATTTAATACTCCTATTTAGAAAAAGAAAAATACAATAAAAATAGATTGAATTAAATAATAAATAAATAAAAATAGATTGAATTAAATAATAAATAAATAAAAATAGATTGAATTAAATAATAAATAAATAAAATTATATTTTTTTATATTAAAATTGAACTATTATAATGTATTTTTAATATTTATAAACATAAATTAAATGAATACGAAACAAGAATATAACTTTTGGGAAGGAACAAGATTATCAGATAATATTGAAGAAAATGATGATAAACAAATTATAAATTATATTGATACGGTTATTAATAAAATTAAATGTTATTTAAACAACAATCTATTTGTAAATATACAACAAATTACACTATTAGACATATGTGTTGACGTAATACGAATTAAAGATTATAATAATGTAATAATAAATAAATATAATGATTTTATTGATTATTTAAAAGAAGTTGAAAATAAGACAACGATTAGTTCATCTAAATTACATGATATTATTTTAAATAAAGTAGAAATAAATGAATATAATGTATATAAAGATGATGCCGGAAAATATCATATAATATCGAGACCTCAATTAGAAAGACAATCGCATTATGATTTAACAGTTCTTGATAATGATATATGTAAATTATTATTACAAATTAGACACAACTTAAGGGATGCATTTTTATATCGCCAATATTATTTAGATTATATTCAGAACGAATATATTTATGTACAAAGTCAAATAATAATAAATGAAATAATTTTAAAAAATACAGATGAGTTAGATAAAGATGCTGACATATCTATATTATTGAGAATCTTAAAAAAAAGATATAAAGAATTAATAATTGACATTGAAAATATGTTAGTTATAATTAAGGATACTGGATATTCATACGCAATACATTATGCTGAAACATATATGGATAATGTTAATAATATAATTATTACTAAATTAGTTTAGCTAAATAGTATTTGTTTTGTAGCTTTCCAATGTGAAATTTGTGTTCCCATTGGATTTAAAAATCTTGTATTAAACAATACACCAACAATTATTATCATAACAATTCCAACTATTTTATTAAAAAGGAATATAATAAGAGAAAACAGAAAAAGAAAAAGAAATGTATATTGAGCCATATTAATCATAGATTCAAAATGTTTTTTTGCTTTCATACCTTCTTCAAAATTTTTATGCATAAACTGAAGTACAACCATTCCATTTTTTCCTGAAGGTTCAAAATAATATTCATAAAAAGGCATACAATTATGTTTTTTCATTATATAATCTAATACATATTGTGGATATACATATATTAGTGGTGCAGTACTATAACATTTAAATGAATAAAATGGAGTAAATTTCATTTTGTTTTCAATATTATATTCCCAGGTTCCTTTGTCGGCAACATTATTAATATTTTCAATCAAATATTTATTTTTAGTACTTAATATATATGCACCTCCACGAGCTAAACGAAGACCAACTTCTATAATTTTATCATCTCTATATTGAACATTTACAGCACCTGTAAATCCGACCATATTTCTATTAACCCAATCTGTTATCTTGGCAATGGGTTTGCTTTCACAGTCTATATATTTCCATTCATCGATAAATTCATTTTGAGAGTCCGAATAAATATATGTTATTTGATGTACAATTTTTCCATTAATTAAAAAATAATCAGTCATTTGTTCTTTTGCGTCAATAAATTCAGACCACATCATATCGGGAATATTTTTATGATTGTTTATTTCGTCCCATGATTTTATTTTAAAACAATTTTTACTGCTTGCGGTTTCATGACCCCATCTTGGTTTTATAAAAATAGGAAGTTCTATATTTTTATTTTCATTTAATTTATCCAAATCACCTGCTAATAATCCCTGTGATTGAGCTACCCATAATTTATCATAAACAAAATTATGGTCTGTATATTTATAAAAGGCTTGGCCATCAAAATCAGGGATTTTTTTAGATATGAAATATTGAAATGGATCTACATATGGATTCATAAATCCCATTGTATTACACCATTGAATTTCATATTTACTTAATTGTTTAATTTTTTTTTCGATTATTGATAACATTATATATATATATATTTAAAATATTTAAAATATTTATAAAAATCTAATATTTATATTTTTAACTTTTTTTTTCAAAGAGTATTTGGATTTTAGAAAATGGACATAAAAAGTATGTCCATTTTTGATTATTGGAAAAAGGATTGAAAAAGTTGATAAAAAAGTGGTTCAGAGCATAAAGGTAAGAAAACGAAATTTAATATTTTTATTTTGTTATTGTAATTTTTTGTGATTTTATATATTTTTCAGAAAAGTATTAAAACTTTTATTATATTCTAATAATATAGAACATTTAGAATGAATATAATGCCAAAAAATGCCGAAATATATTGTTGTGAAAAATGTGACTTTAAATGTAGCAAATTAAGTAATTATAATAAACATATATTAACACGAAAACATAAAAATAGAACAAATTCGACTATTATTGAACAAAAAAATGCCAAAAAATGCCAAACTAAATTTATATGTGAATGTGGTAAAGAATATGGAGCAAGAAATAGTTTATGGTATCATAAAAAGAAGTGCTACATTAATGAAGATAATAAATTATCAAAATCTTCATCTAATATAGAAGATATAGACAAGGAATTTATGGTTAAAATGATTTTAAAAAATCAAGAGTTTATGAATAAAATGATAGAACTGATACCTCAAATTGGTAATAATAGTCATAATACTAATTGTAATAACAAAACATTTAATATTAATATGTTTTTAAATGAACATTGTAAGAATGCCATGAATTTAAGTGATTTTATCGAATCTCTCCCCATAACCGATAAAACATATGATAATACAATTAAAAATGGATTAACAAACACAATCACTAATATGATGGTTGATGGTTTAAATGAATTGGATATTTTAGAGAGACCAATCCATTGCACGGATACGAAACGCAAGACTATTTATGTAAAAGAAAATGATGTTTGGGAAAAAGACAAGGAGTTAATTAAAATACTATGTGGTATAAAAAAGACAGCTTTAAATAATAGAATGAAACTAGATAAATGGCAAGATGTGAATGATGGATGGATGACAAGAGAGAATATACAGATGAAATATATAGCATTAGTATCAAATGTGATGACGATAATAGAAGATGAAGATAAGGAAATAAACAAGATAATCAATGCAATTGGTAAGAAAGTATATTTGGATGAATCTATAAAAAAGGAATATATGTAAATAATATTATTAAATAAAATAATATTATAATGACTAATAATAACGACGAATATATGGACCACGTCCCATAAATACATTTGGTGCATATACATTATTTTTTCTATATGGTGCGCCATAATATACTGGAGGATAATACATATCTTCTCTATTTGTATTTACTATGACTTCTTTTGAATAATCATAATCATTCGGTGCTAAAATCCCTAACATAGAGAGAATTATAATAAAAATTAAAAACGAAGCTAATATGAAAAAAACATTTTTACTTTCAATTGCCATTATTATATAATATTAAAATAATAAATTTTTTAATTAAATAAATTTTTAATGAATCCAGTATGTGGTATTTTACATTTTCGACTATTGAATATTTTCATATTATTTGGATATGTTTTTTCAATAAATTCATTCATATTTGTTTTACCCATTGATAAATTACATTGACTACAAATAGGTAATAAATTGTCAGTATTTGTTTTTCCATTATTATGTTCAGATATAATATGTCCTGCGTGAAAATTTTCAACCGCAATCGTTTTATCGTTACAACATATACAATATGCCGTTCTATGTTTAGTTCCTACATACATATTCCATATACTTGTCTTAAGTGTCTTTGGTATAGTTGTTTTTGTAATTGTAACAGGCTTTGTTTTTGTAATTGTTACTCCGGTTTGTTCTTTAATTATATCACGTACCCATTCATACCTATATTCATCTGATATATGTTTATATAATCCTAGATATATACCAGTTTCATTACATTTTGTTAATAATTGTTCATTTATGTTTTTATAATCAGGTAATCCTGTAACATCCCAATTCATAATTCTTTCATTATAATCTACAACAACTGTTTGTAAAATATCTGCGTCTTTTATTTTTAACTGTTCGGACAAAAATCCAATCGCTTCTTGAAAATAATTAAAATAAATATGAGGTCTTCTTGCTCTCGTTGTTTTAGACCAAATTGATGGATATTTTGTTTTAAAATATTTGGCAACAGTTTCTGGAATATTCTTGTCAATTGTATCTGGAAATTCAGGAAGAGGTGTATTTTTATTTATAATTAAGTAATTTTTTTTTAATTCATCTAAACTAGATACATCTACTACTTCAATAGCGAATGGTATATTATTATACTTTGATAATATTTTTATAGCTTCATATCTATGTTGTCCATCCACTAAATAATATTCTTGTGTTTCATAACAAAAATGTATATTTATAAGTCCAAAAAAATTACACACACCACGCTCTTTTAATTCATTTTTTTGATATACAACTATATCATTTACCTTATCAATGTCTATAATTCGTTGAATATTTGGTATTATTAGGGATAGTGATAATAAATCTTTACTCATAATAGAGCCTATTTTTCTATTTCCAAACGTAGATATATCTCTCATTTTATTAATAAATTTGTTCATTCTATATAATAAATAAAAAGCTTTATATATTATTTTTTCTAAATAATGTCATATATATATAATAAATGCCAAATAAAAATAGTAATGGAGAAATTGTTTTTTCAGATTATCCTGAGTTTAGACCTAATTTAACTCCGAGAGAAATATTTAAAATGGGTAGTTTTGGTGGAACATATTGGAGACCTATATATTCATCAGTTACAAAGAAAAAATACAAAAATAAACATTTAGATTATCCAAAGTCATGGTGGAAAGGTATTCCGAATGATTGGCTAACTACAGAATGGGACGAATACGATAAATCGATTAATAAATATAATGTCAAAGTAGGAACAACATTGGAATTTTGGGAGGAAAAGAAATGGATAACTAAAAACAATCCATATGGTTGGGTTCAATGGTATTGTGATTTTTATCAAGGCAAACGAGGACCAGATGATGAATGGCAAATAAGTAGATGGATGAAAACGGCTGGTCCAAATAGTAGATTTAGAAAATGGTTAATCAATATGATTAACGATAAAAAAGCAAAATATAATGATTATAATGTTAGTCCCAAGATTCGTCAAACATTACAACATTGGGGATATGAATTAACCAGTAAAGATTGTAAAAAATGTAAGTAAAAATGTAAAATAATAATTGGAATGAATAATTATTATTTTATGATTTAATGTTTATTTCGTCTGCTTAATTTGAATATGCCAAACCGCCCATTCCGCTCATGACACGAAGGACATTGTAATTAGTGGCGTAGACACGGACCTTAGCAGTCTTGGTACCTTCAACAGTGGCGTTGGAAAGAACAAGTTGTAAAGTGGCGTTATCAATTCTGGAGAAGTTGCAAGAACCAGAGGGTTGGTGTTCCTCAGGGCGAAGAGCAAAAGAATAAACATTGATACCAGTATCGGGGCTTCTGGTGTGGTGTTGGTAAGGTTGAACAAGGTCAAAGTATGTACCTTCACGTTCAGAGAATCTGTCTTGACCGTTAAGTTGTAGTTTACATGTAACAACAGGATTCTCACCCCAACAGTGCATATCAAGAGAAGTCTCGGACATAACAAAAGTTCCAGCATCAGAGACACCAGAGTTTTGGATACCAGCAAATCCAATATTAGGAACATTGTAATCAGTTGTAGTTGTTCCAGCGTTAGTACTCCAATAATTGGCAGTAGTAACATCAACTGCACCAGCATCTTGGAATAGACCATCTTGAGTGATGTAAGATTGACTGGTTTCAGCAATACCTTCGGGACCACCGAAAGAGTGGATAGCATTGGGTAGAGCATCAATGGCATCAGTGTAGTTGAAAGGTTGAGCACCAAGAACAGAGTAAAGAGATTGACCACATTCTAGAGAAGAACAATAATCAACGTTCTCATCCGGTTGGACGACCCAGATAATTTCCTTAACAGGGTGGTTGAAATTCAACTTAATCTTGTTACTGGAAGAACCGACGGATTCATCACCAGTGAATTGAAGTTGTTCAATTAGGTATTCATGAGGGTTTTGAGCCATTCTTCTGCGCTCATCAGTATCTAAGAAGACATAATCGACGAATAGAGAAGCGGAAACAAGGGATTGGTTATAAGCAGTTGTTACCTTACCAGAACTGGTACTGGGACTTCCATTAGTAGTACAGTTTAGAGTACCAACAGCCCATAAACATTCATCAATAGGACGAATATCAAGATTAATCTTGACTTCGTGGTATTGAAGAGCAATTAAAGGAAGAGCAAGACCTGGGTTACGGCAGTACCAGAATTGGAAAGGCACGTAAAGAGTGGTCTCGGGAAGAGCGTTACGAGGAGCGCATACTTGACGAGGAGCATTGGATTCACAAGGACCATCAACATCATTGAAAGAAGGATCAGTGATGAAGGTAAGTTGGGTGGTATTACCAACCATCTTGTTGTATCCACGGTTTTGTTCAGAAGTAGAAGTAAGTTGGTTCCAGATGTGCATCCAGTCACCATATTGACGGTCAATTCTTTGACCACCAATCTCAACTTCAACCTGAGAGATCATTTGTTCTCCGGGGAAATCTAACCAACGAGCATAAACACCATCAGTAGCAGTACCACTGCTGTTTTTCATTTGTTGATTAATTTCAGGAAGAGTTACCTGAAAATAAGTGCGGTAAGCAAGATCACCATTTCTGCTGATTGTGCATGTTACACGACGACCGAAATCGGCTTGTCCATTGAATGTTTGTTCAATGGATTCCATTGCGAAATTAGTGTGACGTCTGTAAGATACTTTCCAAAAAGTAATTTGAGGGTTGCCAGTAAGATATACATCTTGGGCACCATAAGCTACGAGTTGCATTAAACCACCTCCCATATTATATATATTGCTAAATATTATATTTTTCCGTAAAAATACATTTTATCTACATTAAAAATGTTAATTTAATTTAATTTAAAATTATCTTTCATAAATGTATGTAAATAATTTTGTTTAATGTATTCTTTTTTACCTTCATGTTTTTTAATAAAAACATATTCATTTTTATTTTTTTTAATTTTCCAACCATTATTTAATGTATTAAATAAAAAACATGAAATATATTTATTTTTGTCTGATATATCGTCTTCATTAATATCGATAAATGTAGAGTTTAATAAAATAAAAATTTTTAAATCTTTTTTTTTAACAATATAACTATTTTTTGTTTTTTGTATATTCCAATTATTTTCTAAATAATAATTTAAATAATTCATAACGTTTAATATTTCAGGATTTAATTTATCTAATTCAAAATTATCAATATCAATATTAATAGACATATTTTGTTAAATAGAGAGAAAAATTATACAAAAAAATAACTTGAAAATAATTAGATAAAAATATGTATTAAATATAATATTTAAAGTAATTATATATAAAATGTCATTTAAACATAAAACAAATAAAAAAATTATTTTAGATGAAAAAAGTATTATTACAATAGATAATAAGCATAAAGAAATTGAAAATGAATTTGAAAATCAGGAAAATGTTATTCTTCCAGATTTAAGAAGTAAGAAAAAATACTATAAGAATATGTTAAATGATAATTCAATATCAATTGACCAAACATTAGAATTAAATGACTTAATTAAAGATATTAATATTCAAATTAAAAAAATAAAACAAGATAAAAAAAAATATTATTTAAATAACAATAAATATATTTATAATTATTTTGAAAATAAGAAAAAAATATCATTAAACAATAATCCAACAAAAATATTAAATTCTTTTTTTAAAATTAAAAATGACGACGACAATGAAAACAATACTCATGCTAAAGATAATATCCAAAAATATTTATCTAATATCGACGAATCATTTATGGATATTAATAATTTTGTTTTTAATACAGAATTATGTGAATATTGTAAAAAAGGAGAATTAATACCTATTGAACATGAAGGTATTATGGTTTGTAATATATGTCATAAACACATACAATATTTGGTTGAAAATGAAAAACCATCTTATAAAGAACCACCAAAAGAAGCATGTTTTTATGCGTATAAAAGAATAAATCATTTTAGAGAAATTTTAGCACAATTCCAAGCAAAAGAAACTACACAAATTCCCGAAGATGTTCTTGAAAATATTAAAAATCAAATTAAAAAAGAAAGAATTGATGTAAAACAATTAAATAATAAAAAAGCCAAAGAAATTTTAAAAAAATTAGGATATAATAAATATTACGAACATATACCGTTTATTAAAGATAAATTGGGAATTAAACCACCAGTTATGAGTCCTGAATTAGAAGATTTATTATGTAATTTATTTATGGAAATACAACGACCTTACGCAAAATATTGTCCGGACGACCGTGTTAATTTTTTAAATTATTATTATACTGTTTATAAATTATGCGAATTATTAGATCAATCACAATTTCTAGAATACTTCCCAATGCTTAAAGATAGAGAAAAACGAATCGAACAAGATGAAATTTGGAAAAAAATATGTAAAGAATTAGATTGGGAGTTTATTCCAACTATTTAAAATATAATTTATTACTATCATTATTAAATTATATTTTGTTATACATTCTATACTTTTTAAGTAAATAATATAGTCAGGTTTTATGACAATATTATTATCTTAACATTTATTTTATTTAAAATCCACCAGGAAATCTTACCAAATTCGCACCAATACCAAAACCAGCACCAGAACGAGCACCAACTGCTAAACTTGGAACATAAGTATCAAGAATGCTGAAAGTAGCAGCAGCAGTTAAAGCAATTAGAGCAACTTCATCTAAATTTAATCCTTTCTTGGGAATAGCGTAAGCAACAATAGCAACCATTAAACCTTCAACCAAATATTTAATAGCTCTTTTAACAAGTTCACCTAAATCTAACATATTAGTCATTCTTATATAATTTAAAAAGAAAAAAATAATATATAATTTAAAAAGAAAACACTCAATATATTAATTAAAAAGAAAAACACTTAAATGTTATTATTATTATTAATTATAATGAGTTTCTCTAAACCAATTGACCCACCTAAATGCGTCGAACTTAAAAATAATTTCGATGGAACCGAAAATGCTAAATATATTGATTTATTAGATGAAGATAAAGGTATTGCCGGTCAAAAGTTTGTTTGTTTATCTTTTATTTCTCCAGAAGAAATCTTGAAACAGAAAGAAAAGTATTTCTTTGAAAAATTTCTAAAAAATTGGGATTTCTCAAAATCTATGGAAAAATTCACACAATTCTTAAATTTTGTTTCTTTTAAATACACTATTGATTTTGACAAAGTTACTAAAGACTTTCAGGAATTTATTAAGGATGAACGCGATAATTTAATTAATTCTTCTATTGAAGATGATTATAAAAATTTTATGGATAAACATGAAGAACAATTAGAAAAAGAATTTAATGAAGAACATCAATTTCAAACATCCGTTCGTGGTATTAAAGTTAGAGGCTGCTTCCCTTCTCAACAAGAAGCTGAACTACGTTGTAAATTGTTAAGACAAAACGACCCTAATCATGATGTTTATGTTGGACCTGTTGGCATTTGGGTTCCATTTCACCCTGATGCTTATAAAACGGGTCGTGTTGAATATATGGAGGAAACCTTAAATGAACTCATGAGTGAGAAAAATAAAAATGAAGAAAAAGCTAAGGATGAATTTGATACTCGTGTTAAAGAATCTAAACAAAAGGCTATTGAAGATAATAAAAAGAAAGCATTAGAAACTGGTGCTAAACTTACTCAAACTATTAATGCTGAGGGCAACTTAGTATCTGTTGCGAATACGAATACTCAAGAAACTTCTATGGGAGAAAATGCTACATTAGAAGATATTAAAACAGAATTGTTTGAAGGCGATAATGTTGTTATGGATAAGAATAATAATCATGGTCTTAAAGATGGAAGTGATTATGTAAATGTTTCTGTAAATGATATTCAATCTTCTTAGGTCATATATTTGATTCATCTGTTATTTTAAAATTATCATTATCTATTTTATTAGATAATAATTTTGATTCGATATTTTCATGTTTCATATAATTTAAAATTATCAAATAGTTTTAAATTATTATAAATTATTTATTTTACACGATTGCTAATTCCTAATTGCTATTAATATTATTTATTATTTTATGTAGATTTAATTCAATGATTTAATCCAAATATTTAATTACCATTTATTTTTTCGAACATTAATTTTTGGACCAGCACCGCGTTTTTGAGCACTATTAGGGTCATATATGTCATCTTCTTCATCATCACTATTAATATTTTTAGATAATTCCCAAAATTCTTTTGAACCCAATTTAAAATTACTATGATTTTGTGCCTTATACCAAAAAATTTGTTCTTGTAATTTATTAGTTTTGGCATTATTATTTATAACTAAACACTCATAATCTTCTGTACATTGGTCCATAACCTGACAGAATGATTCAAATGTAGGAAACATACCAGCATAATTTTCCCAGATTCTTTTTCTATTGGAAAGATAGGGTTCACGTAATATAAAAACATAATCAATATTAGTTCTTAAATTAGGAGGAATACCTAATGGATATTGCATTGTAATAATTAACATGACCTTCCAATGACGACCGTTCATGAACAGGAGTCTCATCATTTTATCTTTTGTCCATTTATTATCATATAGACAATCATCTAAAATGACAAATGCTCTCGGGTCGATATTTGTTTTCTTATACGCATCCATTTCTTTTCTCATTTGCTTCATTACGGTCCTTTGTCTTTTTAATATATTTTCTATAATAGCAGTTTTATATTCATCATGAATAAATAATTTTGGAACATGTGCTGAAAAGAATCCATTACCAGCTTCAGTTCCTGATATAACTGTACCAATTGGAATATCTTGATGATAATAGAGTAAATCTCTCACAAGAAAACTTTTACCGGTATCTCTTCTACCAATTAATACAACAACTGGACCGCTATTTTCATCAGAACGAAACCTAATATTTTTCATATCAAACTTACTTAAATCTAAACTCATTCTTTATTTATAAAAAATACATATTAAAAAATAAATTAAAATACGCTAAAATAAGTTAAAATTAATTATTATATTTATTATAAGAATAATAAAGAATGAACTTTTCTTTGTATTATCGAAAAACAAAAAATGAGGATGTGTTTCGTGCTTTAGAAGAATCAACTAATTTAGGTATTAGCAATTTACAGAATTATGTTCCATTATATGAAAAATTTTTTTCACTGAATTCAGTAAATTTTAATAATATTAATTTAAACCAAAAATACTATCTGAATAAAATTAACAATGAAATAACCAAAAACACATTAAATGTAGAAATAAGAGATAATTCAGATGTATTATTAGAAAAAGAAATTTTTTGTAAATTCTCTCCATTACTCGACCCGTTGAAGTTTTTAACAGGAAAATATGATTTATCAGAAAACTATTCAATAGAATTGCCAACTTTTGAAAAAAAAAATAAATTTCATAAATTATTGGATAAAAATAATAGTGCTTATGTAGATGGTTTTTTTACATATTTGTCAAGTCAGTTGCTTCATGAATATAATTTTATAAATAGTATAGATTATTATGGTGCTTTTATAGGAACCCAAGAGAATTTTTTATATAATATAGCAGATGATTTAGATTATTTAAATGAAAGTGATTTTTTTCATGAAAAGAAAAATATATTTTTCAATGTAGAAACAAATGATTATGATAATTTTTTTAATATACACTCAAGAACAAATAAAAAAAAATTGGTTATTGGTGAAAATATACATGATCTAAAAATAGAAGATTTTAACGATGATAATTTTAAAATTTTTGGTAATGAAACTGGTAACACTGAAAATCAAACATTTTCACAAGATAAAAACTTAACTGACCCCCTAAATGAACACTTAAATGAATCCCTAGATGAAAACTTAAATGATTTATGTATATATAAACATTCTCTAAAAAAGAAAGATGATTCTAATTCTGATTCTGATTCTAATTCTGATTCTAATTCTAATTCTAATTCTGATTCTGATTCTGATTCTTCATGTAGTTCAAAATCATCAAATACATGTTATAGTGATTCAAATGATGAACTAGATAGTTCATGTTCAGATTCAGGAACAGATTCAGTGTCATATTCGGGGTCAGAATCAGAAGAAAATATTACTTGTTCAATAAATGATTTTCCAATTCAAATGATTTGTCTAGAAAAATGCGATAATACATTAGATTATTTAATGGAAAACAATTTACTTAATAATAAAGAATGGATTTCTTGTTTGTTTCAAATAATAATGTCTCTCGTAACTTATCAAAAAATGTTTTCATTTACACATAATGATCTTCATACAAACAATATTATGTTTGTAAATACAGATAAAAGTTTTATTTATTATCACTATAATAATAATTATTATAAAGTTCCCACATTTGGAAAAATATATAAATTAATAGATTTTGGAAGAGCTATATATAAATTTAATGGACAAATAATGTGTAGTGATAGTTTTCATTTTAAAGGAGATGCAGCATCACAATATAATTGTGAACCATATTTTAATGAAAAAAAACCTAGATTAGAGCCAAATCCTAGTTTTGATTTATGTAGGTTAGCATGTTGTATATATGACCATTTTATTGAAGATTTATATGAAGCTGAACGTATTATTAAGAAAAATAAAATAGCTAAATTGATAAATGAATGGTTAATGGATGATAAAGGTAGAAATATATTATATAAAACAGACGGTGAAGAGCGATATCCAGAATTTAAGTTATATAAAATGATAGCAAGAACGATTCATAACGCTATACCTTGTAAACAGTTGGAAAATGAAATTTTTAAAGATTATGTTATAAGTAAAAATAAAATAAATAAAAATAAACATATTATGAATATTGATAAATATCCAGTTTTGATATAAGAAATAAGAAATAAGAAATAAGAAATATAATAATAATTTTTAATTATTATATTTTTGTATCTTTTCACAAAAAATAAAACGGATTAAAATGCTGGATTATCTACAAAAGCCATGGTAGATTTTGAAGTAGATATTTTATAGTTATCAAATTGAGAATATATATAAATACCAATTACTGATACAAAATATACAATTAAGGTTTCCTTTACAATAACATTCAATGGTTTCCTTTCTTCTTCAGGAACAAATTTCATTTCTAGAAATTTATATAAAAAAAACACCGTACATATGGCTAAAGAGTATATGAATATATCTTGCATTTTAAATATGTATAAATAAAGTTAATTAAATTTTAACGAATTATGTTAATTATATGAATTATGTTAATATTTGAATTTCTTCTAATCCGATAGGAACTTTATTTAATTGTTTTGGGTTATCTAAAGTATGAACGTCTAGTTCTGATAAATCAATTTTATCTCCAATAGTAATTGTATCATTTTCATAATCGTCATCTTCCAATTCTTCTATTTTTCTGGCTTCATTTCTATCATTGCTAATTTGTTGTAGTCTTTCCTCAGTTTTTGGCGCAAGAATTTCTTCTATTTTATTATTTAAGTCAACAGCTCTATCAATATCGTCGAATTGTATAGTATTACTATTATTACTATTATTATTAGTATCTTCTTTTTCTAAAAGAGGAATTTCTAGAGACATTTCTTCATGTATTGTATCAGTATTATTGATTTCAGGTTCCGGTTCCGGTTCCGGTTCCGGTTCCGGTTCAGGTTCAGGTTCATCTTCTTCAACTGGTTCTGTAGAAATAATTTCTTCTGTTTCTTCTACTTGTATATCATCTTCAATAGTTTCATCTAAATATACTTTTAATATATTTTCTACAGGAATATTATCTCGAATCGAATTTAATATTTGTTCTTTAATAATTAATTCAATTTCTCTCTTATGTTTTTGAATTTCTAGTGGAGAAATATTTTTTTCAAATAAATAAATATTTGTATACAATTTTCTAGCACTATTAATATAGACGTTGTGAATAAATTGGTCTAATGAAGGAACATTAATATCTATTTTTTTTTGTTTATTTCCAACTCTCATACAAGTTAGACTTTTTAATTGTATGATATGAACACAACTAATTAAATCATTTAAATATCCACAATTACTTTTTTCAACAATTCTATTTGTTTCTTCTGTTATAATATTATGGTTCCATTTTGGAATCCTCATTAAAAAATTTTGAAAAGTCATAAGATATTTATCTAATTCTTGGTTTTCTTCACATAATTTCCACGATTCTTCAAAAATAGATTTAAAACCTTCTATTACTAAAGGAGTTAGTATATTAATAAGTCTAGAACACCATTCATTTCGTGATTCTTGAAGGCTAGATATAGAATAATCGTCCATTTACATAAATGTGATATTTTCTAATTTGTAATCCGAACGCTTTAATAAGAAATGAAGTATACATGTCATCAATAATTTTTCTTCTCTAAATTCTTTTTTTATTTTTTGAATATACACTAAATATTCGAATTTTTTTATTTCATCAATATGAGTATTTTTAATATATTCTACAATATCTAATGCTGAATAACCTTTTTCATATAACAATTCACTTATTACATACGAATCTTCATGTTTTATTTTATCGAAGAAAATTTTAAATTTAGTTTTTTTATCCTTATTTAGTTTTGTACTATTAAACGTTAAATTTAAATTATATTCATGAAGGTTTATTTCATTATTATTAATAATTGGTCGTGGAATAAATATTTCACAAAATCTAGATAATATAGGTTTTAATAATTTATATTTATCGTCAACAATTATAAAAAATCTAGTTGAATGACTAAATAATTCGATACATCTTCTTAGGGCTGATTGAGCATCATTTGTTAATTTATCAGCATTTAATAATATAATACTTTTAAATATAGAACCTTCTTGTATATTTATATTACTTCTAGCAAAAAATTTGAGTTCTTCTCTTATAAATTTAATTCCCTTACCATGAGCACAATTAACTTTCATTATATATTTTTTAAAATTATCATTATCATTCTTATAAACTTTTTTTAAAAAATCAATTAATATGGTTTTTTTACCCGAGCCAGTTTCTCCATGAAAAATAATATTTGGAATTTTCTTATTTTCTATATAATTATCTAATTTATCAATTATATTTGTATGTATTTTTAATGACATTGTTATTATTATTAATAATTAATTACTTTTTAACTAATTATTATAATATATATAATTACTAAAATTAATAACTACTTAAACTTTTAGTATATGGATTTTCTTTAAATGCTGTTAAGATATCAGGATTAATTCTATCACAATTTTGACAATTATCATAAGATTGAGGAACATTTACTTTTCCATGTGTTTCGACAGAAGGTATTACTCCACCGTTTCCACCATTTCTAACCCATAATCTATTGTTATATCTATCTTGGTCGTTTTTATCAATTTGAACACTTTGTTCATGGTTTAACATAGACATACCCCCTTGATTTGCTCTATTTTTATGTGTTTTATTAACATTATTACGTTGATTATAAGCGGCATTATATAAAGCAACACCAGTACTATTACCACCATCTCCATAATATTCACAATTTGTAGTATCTCTTTCTTGGTCAGTTGATTGTTGTTCACTTACAATATAAGCGCCATCTTTTTGACCTTCCACATTTAAATGGTTATTATCTAATAGTCCAACAGTTGTTTCTTTTATAGTAGTAGGTGCTCTATCAGCAGGATTCCAAACACGAGCAGCAGCAACATGTGATTGAACATTACCAGATGGATTTATATTACCAATTACATTTTCTTTTCTAGATGGTCTTAATATATCTAATAAAGGAGCAACTGCTGCTTTCATAAATCCACCGACAATACCAAACTCAGAATCTTGTTTTGTTGTAGTTCTATTATTAGGAAGTGATTTATATCCATGTATTCCGTAGTCATTAGAAGACGCAGCACCACTACCTACTCTATTCGGATTAGTAATTGCGTTTGCTTCTAATTGAGGTCTTTTAGGTTGTTCATATTCGCCCGGAGTATACATTTTTGTACCATCGCTATTCGAATCAGCACCGAAATATTCTCTACCAGTCGTAGCTCTATTAACATCTTTGGCTACTTCAATTGATCTTACAGTTTGAGCTTTCTCTAAACCAGTGGTTGTTAACCATCTATCAGGAGTATTAACAAAATATTTATCAGGTAGATATTTTTCAACTTTACCTTGCGTCTCTACAGTTGCGGGAGCATTATTAAAATAATTAGCTGGACCTTCGTGATTTGCTAAACTATATGTTATTTTTGGATTTGTTTCTACACGAAGTTGGTCGACATTTCTATCGACCCATTTCTCTCTGGCTGCCATTCCAGAATTATATCCTAATTCTCCTTCAGTATTATACCCAGCATCTAAAGCAGGACCCACTTTTTCTTCATTCCATAATTTAACATTTGACATTTTACTTCCTGGTATAACTCTGGATTGATAAAAATCACTTTGATTTGGAGCTCCATTTGCATATCTGACATCTTTTTGTGGAGCAAATAATGGTGCTTGTTCTTGTTTATTTATTCTTTGACTGCCTGTACCATTCAAATTGTCTAAAATGGGTTCAGCAATATTTGGACTATTCGTACTTCCATAATTCTTACCTTTAAAAAAAGGAACCATATTATTGTGTTTAAAATCATCTTTATTTACACTATTACCAGTAATACTTTTAAAATCATTTGTTTTTGATGTATCTCCGAATCGGTCTGGTCCATTTTTGTATTTTTCGTATATAGATGGATTAAAATATTTATCTGTTACTGTATTTGGGTCATTATATTTATTAACATTAGTATCCTTAACTTTTTTTAATACTGGATAATTTACAGGGGGTACATTATTATTTGGTAATGCATTCACCTGTTTCCCCATACTTTCATATCCTTCTTTTTTATTTCCTTGATTAGAGCCTACATATAATGCTCCTAATGCAACTAGTGGTATGGCTAACTCCATTTATATATATGTTATATATTTATTATAAAAATATTACATAACATATTATTTTTGTGTTATTTCTCCACAAGTTTGTGTCTTTGTACAATTATTTACATTTATATTATTACCAAATCCACTAAAAGCACTACTAGATAATAATACACTTCCATTATTACTAGGAATACATGGAACATCCGCAACAAAATAATCTTTTTCTAAAAGTCTAGTATTTAAATTATTTTGAAATGGTTTACAAGTATTTTCTTGAGGATTTAAAGGTAGTATGTCCCATTTCACTTGTTCTAAATCTCTATACATCCAAGCAGGGTCAGTAACACGTGATTGGTCCGTAATAGTTGAACATGTAGAATATGTTATTGCGTTAGATTTTACAGCTTCTGTTTTATAGTTATTTTTATCACAATCTTTTGTTAATGTTCTTGTTAACCCCATTAAATCACTTTCAAGATTAGTAGTATTTGTTCGTAAATTACCTCCCCATTCTTGTATTCTCATATAAGGGTCTGACATATAACATGGTTTATCACCCCATCCTGGTTTATTAATCATATAACGACCAGGACCAGTGATTTCTTGTAATTGTTTTTTTATTCTACAAGGGTCATCATGAAATCTAGTAAATGACATTCTATATAGTATATATCTTTTTTTATTCTAATATAATTAATAAATTAATATATAAACAATTATTACTCTATTAATTATAGAAATGTCTACTTCTAAATATCCATTAGTTATATTGTTTCGACATAATAATTATTCTCAAATTGACAATTTTATAGAAAATAATAGAGATTCACTTATGTGTTCTATTCAAATTACAAATGATATCAATGATTTGAATAAATTATATAATCCTAATTATCATTTATTAGTTACATATGGCGATTATTATGAAGAATATGATTATATTTCATCAAATATACCATCTCGTTTTTCTAGTAGATGGTTTCATAAATCAGATATATCTAATATTGATGAATTTAATTATAATGTAAATTATTGTTATATAACAAATGTTATTGATAATAGAGAACAAACAAGACCTATATTCTCTTTATTTACTACATGTTTTAAAAGTTATGATTATATAAATACTGCTTATGAGTCGATTAAAAAACAATCATTAAAAGATTGGGAATGGGTTATTATCGATGATACGCCTGAAGATACTCATTTTGTTTTTCTTAAAGAAACATTATCACATGATAATCGTGTTAGATTATATAAGAGAGATAAAAATAGTGGAAATATCGGAAATGTTAAAAATGAAGCTATATCATTATGTCGTGGTAAATATGTATTAGAAATGGACCATGATGATGAAATATTCAATAATTGTTTAATGGATTCTTATAATATTTTTAAATCAGACTCCCAAATTGGTTTTATATATGCAGATACTATTCATTTATATAGAGATGGAACAAACTGTAGATATGGCGATTTTATTAGTAAAGGCTATGGTGGATATTATACTGAAAAAAATAATGGTAAATGGGTATATGTTTATAATACTCCAAATATTAATAATATTACATTAAGTCATTTGGTTTGTTTGCCAAATCATCCTCGTATTTGGAAACGTTCTGTTTTAATGGAACTTGAAAGTTATTCCGAGTTTTTGCCTATATGTGATGATTATGAAATTATTCTTAGAACATGTTGTAGTAAATATAAGGTTGTTAAAAATAATAAAGCACAATACATTCAATACATGAATAATGAAGGTAATAATTTTTCTAATATCAGAAATTCAGAAATTAATCGTATTGGTCCTAAATATATTAGTCCCATGTTTTACAATAAATATCAAGTTCATGATAAAATGAAAAAATTAGATGCTTATGAAGATGAACAATATATTAATAATCATTCACGTATTTGGAAAAGAGAAGCGCACTATCAGCATAAAAAAATGAACTCTAGAATTAATTTGGATTATGATAACCAATATTGTATTATTAATGATGCTATTGACAATATAAGAATTAAAGAATTATACAAAAATGAGAGAAATGATTTTTTATTTTTAAGCAATACACTATCACTCGAAATTTTACAAAATAAATTGGAATCGTTGGGATTTGATAAAATGAAATGTTATTCTTACTTAGATTGCTCTAATGAAGAACTCGTAAATTATTTTAAAATGTTATATAAAAACGATAATTGTCACTATGAAATTATACAAAATAATCATGAAAATTATGAAAATTATGAAAATTATGAAAATACAATTATAACAAAAAATAGAATTTTTATTATTCATAATAATACTAAAGGAGGTGTTGATAAATATGTTAATGATATTATAAAATTGTACAATAATTATGAATATATTTATATAAAAAACAAAGAAATGTTATATAACAATAATTATAGCAAAAATGATATATTATTTATACAAAATTTATTGAATTGTGATATTGAAATTAATGATATCATTAATTTGTATAATAAATATTCCTATAAAATAACAATATCTATACATGATTTTATTTGGCTTTGTCAAGAACAACATCAATATACATATGACATACCATCTGCTTATTTAAAAAATGATATTAACGTATCAGATAATATAAAACAACTATTATCTTTATCAGATAAAGTAATTTTTAATTCACAATTCACTTATAATGTATATTCAAAGTATTTTAACACATCTAATTTTATCGTATTTTACCCAAATGATTATAAAATTAGATGTGAAATTAAGAATATTCCTGAAATTAAAGATGAATGTATTAATATAGGTATTTTCTCTCCTCTCTGTAAATTTAAAGGTGAAATGTATGTTAATTATTTAAAAGATAATTTTGAATCTAACACTATTCAATTTAAAATAGTAGGACAAAATATTCCTTATTATAAAGAAAATGAATTTTATGATTATATAAGAAAATATAATATTAATGGATTTCTATTATTAAATGAGTGGGCAGAAACATATAGTTATTTACTTACAAAAATAATAAATTCTGGATTGCCGCTTCTATACAATAATTTTGGTGCTGTGAAAGAAAGATTAAATGGAACACAAGAAAATATGGAACATTATTTTAAAGTATATGATTATGAATATATTGATGATGAAATTATAGATTATACCATACTAGATACACAATTTAATAATTTTATAGAATATATAAATACAAATAATGGACAAACAGAAGAAATGAATGAAGATTTTACAATTGATAATACTCCTCTATATGATGAGTTGTTTTATAAAACAAATATGTTACATACAGCTGATATATATAATAATTGTGAGAATAATACAAATAACGACAATAATACAAATAACGACAATAATACAAATAACGACAATAATACAATTTTAATTTATACTGGATTTTCTAATACATTATGGAATTATACGTATTTACAAAATAATTCTATTGGAGGTTCAGAAAAAGCAATGGCATATCTAGCTAAAGAATTATCATCCAAATATAAAGTTATTATATGTGGAGATGTTAATGATGAAATAGTTGATAATGTTGAATATATAAATGTATCCAAACTACATATATTATTAAATACACAAACATTTCATACAATTATAATATCCAGATTTCTTTGTTTCTTTGAAGATTATCCATTTTATTCTTGTAAAAATTTATATATATGTAGTCACGATAGTCATGGTTTAATAAATCGTGTTTGGAATAATAGTCATGAAGATAGATATAATATTAACAATATACTAATAAAATATAATAAAAATATTACTGGATTAATTGGACTAACTGAGTGGCATAAAAATAAATTATCAAGAATTTATCCATCTATAAAAAATAAAATAGGAATTATAAATAATGGTATTCAAATAAATGACTTTAATTATAATAACAATAAAATACCAAATAAATTTATATGGTCGTCTTGTAGTGACCGTGGATTATCCATTTTATTGAATATGTGGAATGATATATTATCTGCTATACCTGATGCAACATTAGATATTTGTTCTTATCATCATTTTCCATCATCAAATGAAGATTTTAAAATGAATGATATAATATTAACAAATAAATCGATTACTCACCATGGTAAATTGAATACAAACGAATTATATGAATTAATGTCTAAATCTGAATATTGGTTATATACGAATACTGTAGATGAATCCTCATGTATTACTGGACTAGAAATGTTAATGAGTCAGGTAATCTGTATATATTATCCTAATGCTGGGTTAAATGATACAATAGGAAATTATGGAATACATGTAAAACAAGGTGAAGAATTAGAAACTATTCTAGCTTTAACAACCGAAAAAAAAACACTATTGAGAGAAAATGGTAAAAAATATGCCATGACATGTTCATGGAAAAATAGAGCAATACAATGGAATAATATGCTAGAATCTAATAAAAAAAAATGGGTATTTTATCATTCTTCGCAATTTCTTGGTATAATGGTCAAACAATATATTGATAACTTAAACCATATTTTTCCTGATTATTTTATTTATTTAACTAATAATAGAGATGAACTCTTAATAAATAAACCTTCTAAAATAACATTTGTATATGACATATTTGATAGTGAATTAATATCTAAATTACCAAATACGGAATTTGGGTTTTTAAATACTGAAGCATTAAATCTTCGTTTTAGATTAGATAATGTTATAAATATTTTGAATTTATATCCATTAATAAAATATTTTGATTATAGTAACAGTAATTTAAAAATATTATTTGAAAATGATATCGATATTATAGAAAAACAGTATTTACCATATAAATGTAATGAAAATGAGATTAATTCATTAACTGGATTAAATAAAAATACAAAAAAAGAATACGATTTTGGTATTATTTGTGGTTCTGGTTCATATGAAGACAATAAAATATTACATCCACGAAGAAAACTTGTAATAGAATATATTAATAAAAATTTTAAAGTTAATCAAATTATAGGATGGGGGAATATACGTGATATTGAATTAGCAAAATGTAAATGTATATTAAATATTCATGCTGAATATAATTATATGGCAATTAATATTTTCGAACATATTCGGTGTGATAGATTATTAGAAGCAGGTTTCAATATATTATCAGAAACTAGTTATAAATTAGATGAAGAATTTGTTAATAAATATCCAAAATTAAATCAATTAGAATATAATGATTTTTTTAATAAATCAATATTAAATACCATATTAAATAAATAATAATAATAATAATAATTAAAAGATAAATTAATTATTATTTATTCATTATCTCTCTGTAGAGAAGAAGAAAACCTGAAATAGCCGTCCATTTTCTTTATTTGTTCCAAAATAATCTAGACTAGCATGATATTGTTTTGAATTAAATAAAACAAGACGATTAAACACATTACCAACTCTATCAACCAATTCCCAGTTAGTATAATCTTGTGAATTTTCATCCAATATTTTTTTATTTCCACGTGCTTCAGCTTCATGTACAGTTCTTGTTCCGTCTTTAAAACGAAAGATACCTGTCCCTGAAGTAACTGGTGCATTTGGTGTCAAATATAATACACCTGCCCAATTATTCCATCCATCATTATGTATCCAACTACGATCACGGCTTGTTGTATATTGAAATGAACCATTATATGTATCATTACTCATTGGCCAATCAATAATCTTCCCAGCAAAATGATGAATATATCCTTCAATCATTTCCTTTAAATGAATATTTGCCTTTGATGTGGTTCTTTGTCCAGGATAATTTCCACGAACCTTGAATTCTTGTGTCAATATATAATCGCGTGTTTCTTTCGCGTTTTTGTAGAAATTATCTATCACCATTAAATTACAGTATATTGTTTTTGGTCTATTATAATACTCTTTTGCTTTTAATGCTTGTTCTTTGAATTTTTCTTGTGTAGGATTTAATGGGTTTAATATTTTTTCTTGTTCTTCTACACTAATTTCGTGTTCTATATTCCATATTGGTACATACATCTTATCCCCTTTTGCATATTTACAATATTCAGGAATATCTATATTATATTCAAACAATTCGTAACGTATACCTGTTATATCAAACTTATTATGAGTTGTAGTACTATAAGCACATATTTTTGAACCTTTTTTAACATGGTCTTTTATCATTTTACAAAAAAATCTAGGAAATCTAGTAGCTGATTCATGTATAGCTTCTCCATTATAATCGTCAAAATAAATACTATCATACGAACCATTGGTTTCTTTAGATAATACGTCTTCCCATCTACCTTTTATTAATTCAATTTTTAATTCTGGTCTTTTTTTTAATGTTTCATTTTTCCATAACTCAAATTTATTCCAAACAACTGGACTACATTCTACCACATTATATTCAGTTACTTCATTAAATTCACATAATTTTGTTGCCGAATATCCCATTCCAAATCCTATTTCTAGTACTCTTCCAAATGGTTTTAACATATCAATAGAATATTCCATATATGGTTTTTCCCATTCCATCATAACTTGATGTTTACCACTTTCATCAAGTAATATATCATTGCCACAAATATCTTTTGAATATAATAATTTCATTATATTAAATTATTATCTTCTATTTAATACTTTTTATCTAGTAATAATTATTCTCAAAATAATTAACAATAACTCTCTAATAATATATAATATATATATTTTACAATAAAACATTATTAATTACGAAAGTGAAAAATATATTGTTCCTTCAATTAATAGTTCAGGTGGATTGTTTCCACCACCATTTGGGTCTTCTACATATATTCCTATATAATCACTAGGTGCTATTGTTATTCCTCTACCAATTACACTGGATACTTCAAGTGAACCATATGTTGAAATACTTGTAGTACCAATTAGTATACGTCCAAATGTACTTGCGCTTCCATAATTGGCTAAATATACATTATGAGTTATTCCAGAATTATTTTGATAATTAATAGCACCTGCTAATATTTCACCAGATAATGATGTAGTAGTTCCTGGTATATATTCTCCATATGTCGCACCAATAGTTGATGTAGGTACACCATTAATATATCTACCAGTTATATTATAATATGTTCCTGTTCCATGTGGTAAAATTGGCCAACCATAAACAGGTCCTATATTTAAATCAATATCAAATGAATTAGACATTGGATTCAATATACCACCTCCATATGTATCATTTAAATCTGTGAAAAAAGATACGGATGCATTACTATATGATATTCCTGTATCTCCCTGAGCTCCAATAACACCTTGGTTACCAATAGCACCTGTATCTCCCTGAGCACCAATCACACCTTGAGCACCTGTATCTCCTTGAGCACCTGTATCTCCTTGAGCACCTATATCTCCTTGATTACCAATAATACCTTGATTACCTATAATACCTTGAGCACCAGTATCTCCTTGATTACCAATAATACCTTGAGCACCTGTATCTCCTTGATTACCAATAATACCTTGATTACCAATAATACCTTGAGCACCAGTATCTCCTTGATTACCAATAGAACCAGTATCTCCTTGAGCACCAGTATCTCCTTGAGCACCAGTATCTCCTTGATTACCAATATCTCCTTGATTACCAATAATACCTTGATTACCAATAATACCTTGATTACCAATAATACCTTGATTACCAATCACACCTTGAGCACCAGTATCTCCTTGAGCACCAATATCTCCTTGAGCACCTCTAACACCTTGAGCTCCAGTATCTCCTTGAACACCTGTATCTCCTTGAGCTCCAATCACACCTTGAGCTCCAGTATCTCCTTGATTACCAATATCTCCTTGATTACCTGTATCTCCTTGATTACCAATAGAACCAATATCTCCTTGAGCACCTCTAACACCTTGAGATCCAATCACACCTTGAACACCTGTATCTCCTTGAGCTCCAATCACACCTTGAGCACCAGTATCTCCTTGAACACCAATCACACCTTGAGCACCTCTAACACCTTGAGCACCAGTATCTCCTTGATTACCAATAATACCTTGATTACCAATAATACCTTGAGCACCAGTATCTCCTTGATTACCAATAATACCTTGATTACCAATAATACCTTGAGCACCAGTATCTCCTTGAGCACCAGTATCTCCTTGAGCTCCAGTATCTCCTTGAGCTCCAGTATCTCCTTGAAATCCATGAGTACCTCTAACACCTTGAGCACCAGTATCTCCTTGATTACCAATAACACCTTGATTACCGGTAACACCTTGAGTTCCAATATCTCCTTGAGCACCTGTATCTCCAATACCAACTAATTTTGTTAAATTAAAAGATATATTATCGATTGTAACTTCTTGAACTCCTGCTCCTAAAGTATCTGTTTGTATGATTATTCCATATTTATCATTTAAATTAGCATCTATTAATGTTGTAATACTAAACGCACCCGACCTATTTGTATTTTGAAAACTTCTTGTTACATCAGTATCTGGAATAGGTATTCCATTTTTTGATAAACATACTTTAATATCTGCTCCACTACTAACACTAATTGAAAAAATAACTATTGCTTGATATACTCCACTACTTGTAGTTGTATCTAAACTTGATGGTAATATATTATTAGAAATATCTAATTCTCCACTAACTCCTTGAGTAAATGTAATACCACTATTTAACCCAAAATTAATAGAAGGGTCAGCCCAATTATACCATGTATTTACATTTGTCATAATTATAGTTGGTGATGTTTGTGCAAATTCTGTCATTTCTCCATATAAAACACTTCCAGATACAAATCCTTGAGCACCAGTATTTCCTTGAGCACCAATAATACCTTGAGCACCAATAATACCTTGAGCACCAATATCACCTTGAGCACCAATATCACCTTGAGCACCAGTATCTCCTTGATTACCAATAATACCTTGAGCACCAGTATCTCCTTGAGCACCAGTATCTCCTTGAAATCCATGAGTACCTCTAACACCTTGAGCACCAGTATCTCCTTGATTACCAATAATACCTTGAGCACCAGTATCTCCTTGAAATCCATGAGTACCTCTAACACCTTGAGCACCAGTATTTCCTTGATTACCAATAATACCTTGAGCACCTGTATCTCCTTGATTACCAATAGAACCAGTATCTCCTTGATTACCTGTATCTCCTTGATTACCTGTATCTCCTTGATTACCAATATCTCCTTGATTACCAATAATACCTTGATTACCTATAATACCTTGAT
>Ga0209302_10000221_pt1 | contig 35683 bp, 32 predicted proteins | sample ArcOceMetagenome_2_FD_187445 | JGI IMG/M metagenome (GOLD analysis project Ga0209302, IMG submission 187445) | Marine eukaryotic phytoplankton communities from Arctic Ocean - Arctic Ocean ARC135M Metagenome (SPAdes) (version 2) | ecosystem: Environmental > Aquatic > Marine > Oceanic | place...
TGCCGGTCTATACATCTTCCAAGTAACGGGAGAGAATAGCATAACTACTGAAAAGTTCATTGTAACTAAGTAAGACAAATACACGATAATTAATTACACGAATCTGGAAACAGATAAGAACGGCCCAAGAAAATTTCTCGGGCCGTTTTATTTTAAAAAAAATTATTGCCACCTAAAATAGCTGCAAATAAAAAATCCCTCAAGACCGATATCCGAGGGATTTAGCAAGTCTTTATGCACAAACCTAAATTGCATAATAAGAATAGATAATAAATTGTTTTCATTCCTATTTTATGCCTTACGCGTAAAAAAGGGTACAACAATTTTATTTTTTTTCTAAATAAAGATATATCGCCAAGTGATCGGAGTACCCTCCAAAGAATCTATTCCCTTGAAATCTGCTCGGTTGATTCTGCTTATACCTTTTATCATAATAAAGTAAATAATCCTCTTTGAAAATCTTCATTGTACTCTTTTTCACATCCCAGCTAGTCTTGTTTAAAAGACTTTTACTTACTATAAACATATCAAACATACCCCAATCACCATCATAAGTTATGGTTCCTAGATTATCTTTATCTAACTCAAACGCTAGATTAATTAAATCTGCAGATTTATCTTTTATGCTCTTGGCTCCTATTACTTCGAACAAAGATTTGTTATCTGGATAATCATTAAAATCTCCTGATATCAGAATTTGAGCATCAGGATTTTTTATCTTAATGTCATTTAACTTACTCTTAAGCGTATTTGCTGCTGCCAGCCGTTTATGCTCAGTTTCTTTCCAGCCATTCCTCCTACTAGGCCAGTGATTAGTGAAAGAATGAAGAACACTCCCATCTGCTTGTTTAAAGCTAGCATAAAGTATGTCTCTACTGAAGAGAGATTTATCTGAATGAGAATCGATATCTAAAAACTCAAACTCGATTAACGCAAGGTACTTAGGGTTATAAAGAACTGCCACATCTATACCTCTCTGATCTTTACTTTCCTTATGAACGATTTTATAGCCCGCCTTTCTTATATCATCATGCTTTACTAAATCCTCTAACACCTTAAGATTCTCGACTTCCACAAGCCCCATTAAATGAGGTAGTTCATCACCAAAATCATTCATCACTTGAGCTATCCTATCCAACTTTTGATAGTATTTACTTTCTGTCCATTTATACTTTCCATCTGGCAGAAAATCATTATCCCTAGTTTTAGGGTCATCTTCGAAGTCAAAGAGGTTTTCTACATTCCAAAAAGCCGTTAAAAGATCACTCATGATTAAATCTTGATTAGTGTTATCCTCTGATGAAGAATTGGAGTCAGATACTTTACCTGCATCTTTACCTTGTTCCTGTGGAGAACAAGAGACCAAAAAGGCCGCTGATATTATTTTTAAAAATCTCATTGATTATTTTTTTTTCCAATATTCCTAATAAACCTCTGGTAACTTCTCTCAGTATAGTTCTACCAAGCTGTCTAACCATAGTATTCTTTGATATTTTGTTTTCACTTATTCGATAGCAAGATTAGTCAATTATCAAAGAGTGAAAAGAGGTTTTATTTAAAAATATAAAGGATGGAATGTCACTCCGTACTTTTTGTCCCATTGCAACGCAGGAAAAGGAATCTTTACAAAATTAAACACCTTTAATACGTTTTTCAAATGTTTATTTTTTGTAGGGATTTTACTCCAGTCTATATCTAACGAAAGGTAATACTGTGACCTCGGATTTAAATCACCAGGAATATCTGGGGTTCGAGCTCTAATAAATCCGTCTATACTATAGCCCAGTGAAGCACAAATCCATCGTTCCTGACTACTATTAATCCTTATAAATCCAACCGATGCCCAATATGTCTGGGCATTATAATCTTTCAATAAACTTTCATAGCTATTAGAACCTAATAAATTAGGAGCAGCTTCAGCGAGACCTGAATTAGAATAACTCCATTTGAATCTAATGAGCTGACTATTAAACTTCTTTTCCTGAAGTAAATAAACACCTGCTCCTATAAAGTTAGACCCGAGATCATACATACTAAATCCCCAGTCTGCCGAGTAAGCATCTAGAAATTCTAAGGTAGATGTATATACAAACCCAAACGAAGCACCCAAACATGGAGCTTTACTGGACCATTCTGACTTTCCGAAAAACTCAGAAGATCTTTCAGAAATACTGTAGGCTGTAGTTAAATGCCCAACCTTGTCCATTCCGTTCCATTCTTTGGAGTCGTTAAAAAAATGGAAGTTTACCTTTTCGAAGTCTTCGTACCAAACCTTATGAAGTATAGCGTAACTACCCATAGTAAATAACCCTGCAGCTGACACAGAATGTATTCTTCTAATCTTACTTTGTCTCTCAAGTGAGTCAATTACTTGCCCATCTAACTGAATGCTTACTAGCGAAAACCACAATACAGTTGCAACTTTTATTGAAAAAAAGCGTATTAAGGACAGGTCAAAAAAATTAAATAAAAAAACTATGACAGTTCTCGGCATGATAGCCAAAGATACTAAATCCAAGGACGGTGTGGAGTATTATAGGTTAATGACCTTTTTAGAGATCTTATCTATTCTCCTATACGGATTTGTATTTCTATTCCTGCTAAAGGATTCCCAAGAACTAGTGGTAGACAGAGTTTTGACTCTATTTATTGCAACTATGGCTTTTTCAGCGACGTTTTTGGAAATCGAGGAAAAGATCATTAAATATTTAAGCCTTATTAGCTTTTATGCTTTCACCACTCAAGTATTACTCTGTAATTTTCTAAATGAATATTCTTCTTATCATTTCATTTCTTTATTGATAGCCTTTCAAGCCATCAGCATTGCCTGCGGTGGGGTTAGAGTCTCTAGAGTCTACTTAATCTGTTTCGGAGTTATTGGAGTATTAGGAATCGCATTTCAATCAGATATGGACTACATAAATAAGTTTTTATTATCTGGGTCTATAGCCATATTAAGCATCCTCTTATTCATTCTAATTTATGGCAAGAACACTTTTGAACAAAAATTAAAATTCAAGGAGGAGTTTCTAAGAACGCTCGTTAGTAAAACTGAAGAAGGAATTCTTATTACAAACTTTGATGGAGATATTTTTGAAACAAATACTGTGGCTATTTCTATGTTCGGATACCGTGCAGATGAAATAGAAAATAAAAATTTCAGTGTTTTAAGAAAATCTCACTTAACTCAGGAAGAAGACGACAAAGGTGTACACCAAATTTTGGAAAACAAGTTCTGGAATGATGAGATTACTTTGGTTAAACAAGATAAATCAGAATTTGACGCATTTGTGTCCATTAGCCTTATAAAAAAGAATGATAAAGAATTTTTAGTTTATAGAGTTTCAGACATTACAATGAGAAAAAGCTCTGAAAGAGAATTAGTCAACGCGAAAGATCTGGCAGAGCAAGCTGCTATAGCCAAATCATCCTTTTTAGCAACTATAAGTCACGAAATTAGAACACCTATGAACGGAGTCATAGGAATGGCTAATGCTTTAGATAACACGGAACTAGACAAACACCAGAAGAGGTACGTAAACACCATCCAACGAAGCAGCAAAAATCTTCTAACGATAATTAATGAGGTTTTAGATTTCAGTAAGGCAGAGTCTGGGAAAATGACGCTGGAGTTAATCCCTTGCTCATTAAAAGAGGTAATCGAGGATGTACTTGACCTAATGTCACCAACAGCTAGTGAAAAGAATGTAAATTTAACTAGCAGAATAGATGCAAATACTCCTTTGGATTTAATAACCGACCCAACTAAAATTAAACAAATACTAACTAACCTTGTATCTAACGCACTTAAATTCACAAACAAAGGAGGGGTACACATAGATGTTCGAGCGCGTGCTAAAGAAAAAAGGACATTCTTTCTAGAGTTTAAAGTTGGAGATACTGGAATAGGTATTCCTGAAGAAAAGCTATCAAATGTATTCGAGTCCTTTACACAATCAGATTCATCTACAAGCAGAAAATACGGAGGAACTGGACTAGGACTATCTATTTGTAAAAAACTAGTAAATTTAATGGGGGGCAATATATGGGCAAAGAGTGAAGAAGGAAAAGGATCAACCTTTATTTTCAGCATAAAGGCCTCAGAATACCTGAAAGAAACTGATTCTGCCCCAATCATTCTTTCAGATGTAAATGACGAAGAGCTTTTAATGGGCTATAAAATACTAATCGCAGAAGACAACCGTATAAATCAAGAAGTAGCGCTACTTATTCTGAAAGGACTAGGAGGCACTGCTGATATAGCAGAAAACGGCAAAGAAACACTAGAAGCGTGCAGACTAAAAGATTATGATCTCATTTTCATGGATGTACAAATGCCGGAGATGGATGGCTTAGATGCTACCAAATTGATTTTAAGTAACGAGTCAAGTTTTGGAAGTCCGTATATAATAGCCATGACAGCTGGCGCCTTCGAAGAAGATATGAAACTTTGTTTAGATTCAGGAATGAAAGATTTCATCAGCAAACCCATCATGCTGGACAGGCTGAAGTCTGCAATAACCAAATTCCGAGAGTTAGTCGAACTATAGCCGATTTATTCTGTGAATTTCTCTGAGGTGCAGTATATTTACTCTCTGTGAAATTCACATGAAGAATCTAAATTACAGAAGATATTACACCCTATTAGTTATTACTATTATAGCAGTAACAGTAGTGTCCCAGATGATTATTAGATCGCATCTAGATAGTCAAACTAACGATGGAAACAAAATTTCTTTGGCCAGTTATCAATCATCGGTAGCCAACGAAGTAGCCAAGTTCGCCTTAAAAATTCATTCAGAAAGAACTGAGTCCCTATCTACAAAAAACTCTGAAATTGAACTAAAAAAAGCTATTTGGAAAATTTCTGATAGGCATAATGCTTTAACTTACGGAAATCCAAAATACAACTTGAATGGTGACAATACTAAAAAAGCCAAAACGCTATTACTTTCCGCCTCCAAGAATTTAAACAGACTAGAACTGGCGGTGCAGAAAACACTTGCCTTAGAAAATTCAGACGCTGAAAATCTCACAGAGATTCTAATCCAATCTGAAGATTATAGCCAAGTCCTTAACGAAGTTGTATTCTCTTTTGAAAAAGAAAACTCTGCTAAAATATCTCAATTAAAAAAGTTAGAACTTATCCTATCAGGAATAATGATTTTAGTGCTTTTGATTGAAATATTTTTTGTGATTAAACCCGCGCTAAATAAATTAAGAGAGAGCCATCAAAAATTGATAACTACTAATAAAAAACTAATACAATCTGATAAGACAAAATCTGAATTTTTAGCTAATATGAGTCATGAAATAAGGACACCGCTAAACGGAGTAATAGGAATGGCTCACATACTTTCCCAAGGCAAGCTAGATTCAAAACAAAAAGACTCTGTGAGCGCAATAAAAACGAGTGCTCAGAACCTCTTGGATGTCATCAATGAAATCTTAGACTTTAGTAAACTTGACTCTGGAAAATCCCAACTAGAGGACGTAGATTTCTCTCTGAATAAACTCGTAGATCAAGTGCTGAAAATCCTCTCGCCAACAGCTATCTCAAAAGGGTTAGGTCTTTTTAGCCATCTAGATAAAGATATACCAGAAATTATTAAATCAGACGAACTTAAAATTCGTCAAATCCTTACAAACCTGATAGGAAATGCCATCAAGTTTACGGAAAACGGCAAAATTATTTTAGATGTAAAGCGGACTGACTTTGAAGAAGATTATTCTGAATTAACTTTCTCTATTAAAGATACCGGCACTGGAATCCCTTCTGAAAAGTTAGAGACGATCTTCGAATCATTCACTCAATCTGATAGCTCTACTTCTAGAAAATTTGGAGGAACAGGTTTGGGATTGTCTATCTGTAAGAAATTAATAGAATTACTAAATGGCAAAATATGGGCTGAAAGTGAGTATGGAAAAGGGTCAACCTTTATTTTCTCCATCATAGTATTTCACTCAAAAGAAAGTACTAAAAAAACAACATTAGAGAATAAGTCTATAGAAACACAAACTAGACGTTCACTGATGCGGAAAAAAGAAAAGTTGAATTCGATATTAAGTAAAAAAGCTAAACCTATAAATAGTCCACTGATCGCTTCCCTAAAGATTTTAGTTGTAGAAGACAACCCCATAAACAGAGCTGTAGCTCTTAAATCATTAATGCTGCTTGGTCTTCCTGCCTCTGCGGCTGTTGATGGAGAAGAGGCTATAAAGCTTGTGAAATCAGAAATGTTTGATTTAATCCTTATGGATATTCACATGCCTAACTTAGATGGATATGAGTGCACTAGGAAAATAAGAAGACTATTAAGCCAAAACGACCAACCTGTCATTATAGCCATGACAGCTACTTCTGTTTCAAATACTGACGATTCGTTTATAACAAAGGGAATGGACGACTACTTGCCGAAGCCTCTAGATGTAGGACAACTCTCTGAAAAAATTCAGAATTGGTTTGAATGACTTTATAGCTCTTTTTGAAGGAGGATTACATTTCTATAAGCTCCGTTAGACAAGTACCAATTATTCCTTACACCAGTTTCACTAAAACCGATAGAGTCAAATAATCTTTTACTTGGCTCATTATTATCCAAGATACTACAATGAAGCATTCTCAAGTTTAACCGTTCTTTAGAATAACTAATTAAGAGCTCTAACGCCTCTCTTCCAAAAGATTTATTTCGATGACTTTCTAAAAGATAAATCCCCACCCCTGCCCTAGAATGAACAGCATTATAATCGAACAAATCCACGCACCCAATTGGCTTAGGCTCTAAGGAGGTTTCAATCATAAATCGATACTGTCCAAATTTAACTAAGTCATGCTGACCAGAGCTGTACTTACTCAACACATCTTTACTAAATGGAAGGAAATTATCAGACTGAATCCAACCTGAAGTGTCATTTTCTATATCGAATAAAACTTCTGAATCACTAGACTCGATAGCCCTTAAAGAAACCTTATTGCCACGCAAATCATTCATAAGTACAAAACTATATCAAAAACTGGGCTTAGTATCCTTAAATTTGATCTATAATTTCTGAAATGAACAAAATTTTAGGCTACATCATCTTAGCCACACTAACCTCTTCATGCACTATAAATAGTGATATTATGTTTAAAACTCCAACAGAGTATGAATATGATACATTCATAGCTAAGTCTGAGGCAGAATATACTATCTCCCCTAATGACATCCTGAACTTTAGACTATTTACGAATAATGGAATCCAACTATTAGAACTAAATAGAAATCAACCAAACGCTAGTAGAAACCTATCATTTTCTCTAAATTACTTAGTAAGACCAGATAGCCTAGTAGACCTTCCTACCTTAGGCTTGGTAAACATTACAGGATTAACCGTTCCTGAAGCTCAAGATTCGTTGTCTGCTATGTATGAGGTTTTTTATAATGATCCTTTTGTACAGGTAGAGGTTACCAATAACAGAGTTATTGTTTTCCCCGGCTCAGGTGGAGCAGCTAAAACAGTGGCTCTCACGAATAACAATACGAGCGTGATAGAAGTGTTAGCCATGACTGGAGGAATTTCATCTAGAGGAAAAGCACAAAAAATCAAACTAATAAGAAAAGAGAAGGGAGATGTAAAAGTTTACTTGCTTGATTTAAGCACCATAGAAGGAGTTCAATATGTCAATAGTGTAGTTCAAGCTAATGATATTATATATGTAGAGCCTACAGCTGAGTTAGCGAAAGAGATCTTAAGAGATTTGACTCCGGTTCTCTCTTTGTTAAGCAGTCTACTTGTCATTTACTCTATTTTTACCTCAAATTAAAGTTATCATTGAAGTTTACTGAATTAGATATAAATGGTGTTTTCCTAATAGAGTCTCAGATTTACCGTGATGATCGAGGTTTTTTCTTGGAAAGCTTTAATCAAAAAGAGTTTCATCAGACTATTGATAAAGACGTAATCTTCGTTCAGGATAACCATTCTCAGTCAAAGAAAAATGTGTTTCGTGGACTTCATTTCCAGAAACCTCCCCACGCCCAAGCTAAGTTGGTAAGAGTAACCAAAGGGAAGGCTTTAGATGTTTTCCTAGACATTAGAGAAAACTCTTCAACCTACGGTAAAATAGGGAAATACGAACTCTCTTCGGATGATGGGAAATGTCTCTACATTCCAAAAGGAATAGCCCATGGTTTTTTAGCTCTGGAAAATGAAACTCATTTCCAATACAAATGCTCTGACTATTATCACCCAGAAAGCGAGGAGTCTATACTTATTGAGGAGTCTAAAGATTTCTCTATCAAACTCGATAGTTTATTAAGAAATAAAAAGGACTTAAAAGGGATTGTTTTCAAAGACTTCGTCTCCCCCTTCTAACAATTTTTATTAATTCTATTTCACCGCTTCTTATTCTGCTGTAGATTTGTTATAAATAAGGTTCAATTGAAAGATATTCTAAAATTCACGATAGCTATCCTATTAGGCGGAGGTATTACTTATCTAATGGTTCAGGGCACCACTGAGGAGGCTCAAGACAAACACTACGAGCATCACGTGTCAGAAAACTACAAGGTGTTTTCTCTAGCCGTACCAAACGGATTAACATTTTGCGGACAAGAAATTCCATTAAAAAAAACTCATGTAGCAGAGAAGTTAGATAGAGAGCTCTTAGTGAACACATATTGGCATAGTAATACTTTTCTAATGATGAAAAGAGCCAATAGATGGTTTCCGACTATAGAGAGAATACTTGAAGAAGAAGGAATGCCTGAAGATCTAAAATACTTAGCATTAATAGAAAGTGGATTAACAACAGCTTCATCTCCTGCAGGAGCGAAAGGGTACTGGCAATTCATGAAAAGTACAGGTAAATCTTATCAGTTGGAAATAAACAATAACGTAGACGAGAGAAATCATCTAGAAAAATCAACTAGAGCTGCTTGTGAATATCTAAAAGACTCTTATAATTCATATAGTGACTGGCCTCTGGTAGCCGCTTCCTATAACATGGGTGCTGGAGGGGTCAATAAGAACCTAAGAAACCAAAACCAGGATAATTATTGGGATTTGAATTTAAACTCTGAAACCAGCAGATACGTGTATAGGATTCTTGCTGTTAAAGAAATTATGAATAATGCAGGAAAGTATGGTTTTAGAGTGCGGCCTAAAGATTTATATCAACCGTATGATTTTGATATAGTAAAAGTAGATACCACGATAAACGATCTAGTAACATTTTCAGAGAAGTTCGGCTTAACTTACAAAGAATTAAAGGAATTAAATCCCTGGATGACCTCATCTTCGCTATCAAATAAAAGCGGAAAAGAGTACGAAGTGAAAATTCTTAAGAAGAACTAAAAAGCGCCTTCTTTTATCTTTGTATTTCCACGTCCATCAGACACCTCTATTCGGTACTGTAGAAAATCCTCTAAAAGCAATTCCTCCTCTAACTGCCCTTCTAAAAGAGCAGATTTATAATTATAGTATAGCGGTATAAACTCACCATTTACCAATAAATTATAAGAGGCTATTCCACTATTATCATCCGTAATGGATATATATATCTCGCCATTTTCTCTAATAGACTTAGCTCCCCCTTTCAAATTGACTTTAGGCTCATTCTCATCATAATCGATAGTGTATATACCGAATTGTTTCACTCTAGTCCTCACCCATCCATCTTTATACTCGCCACCTTGAGCGTAGTATCTCCCGTTTTCAGGATTATACCTAGAGATAAATAATTTAGTAGAGTCGAAATCAGCAAGACTATCGAGTTTAATACTGAGAATGCATGAGTTCTGAAGAGGAATTAATTCATCCCCGATTTTGTAGAATGAATTTATAGAGGAAGAAGAAGGCATATTCACCTTTTCTATGGAGATTAACTCATCATTTATTAATCTAAAAGGAGGGATTTTAAATGAACATCCCTCGTATTCAATGGAGTTTTCTTTATCAAACTTCACAAAAGAATGAGCGCCAGAAAGAGAAGCTTTTTTTGACTTAGTTACCTTTGCTCTGAAGGTCAATTGGCTTAAATTCATAGCTGCGTCCCATACTTTAATAACCACCGTATGAGTTTTATTATCCTTAAATGAAACTAGACCATTTAACTCAGAGTTGTAAATTTCTAATTTATTATTAGGCATACTAAAACACCTGTGAAAACTGCTCTTTTCCTTTTTAAAAAACTCATAATTTTTATGAGCGTTTATATATCTGCCAACTGAAAAATCAAGCGAATCTAGTTGCATGCTATAATGTAACCTTCCATCTACGACTAAATCTATTTTATAAACACCGCAGCTATTTCCAGAACCTGACAAATAATCCAATGCATGAACAGATATTCCACAAGAATCAGATAACTCGACCACGCTACCGACTGTTCTTTGAGAAGCTGGGCCTTTAGCATAATACCTCTTGGTCGAGCAAACCTTACCCCTTACAGAGTCTGTAAAATATTCAATTAACACACCATTAATACTTGGCAACACATCATCTATCACCTTAAAGCCAAGGAGTAACGGGTTTAGAGGCTTTTCAGTGTCAGAGGTTCTTACCTCAAAATGTAAATGAGGCCCTCCACTACTACCTGTATTTCCTGTAAAACCAATTAAATCTCCTTTTGTTACAGGAATTCTAAGCTTATTAGGGGAAATATCTACTTCATTTCGTTTTAGCACTTTTTGGGCCAAATGCAGAAAATTAGTAATGGAGTCATTATAATTACTCAAGTGAGCATATACACTTGTGTGTCCAGTAAAATGATCTAGATAGAGTACTTTACCATAACCAAATGGTTCAGTTCTTATCCTTCTTACCCATCCATCAGCTATGGCATAAACAGGGAAACCTGTTTTTCCATAAGTCTTTATGTCTATTCCGGCATGAAAATGATTAGACCGAAATTCACCGAAATTACCACTAAGAAGAATAGGGATGTCCACTGGGTTACGAAAACCTAGAGTATCAGAAATCCTTTGAGCATAGCTAACTTGCTGAAAAACAGAAAGAAGAATTGCAACGCAGAAAAACTTAACTATCTCTGAAAGTATCATATTCAAAACTCCTCACTTTTACATCTCCCTGTCCACTAGGATTGAGAATCTTTCCACAATCCTATTATCAGAACTTAGTATAAATATGATTTTTAAAACGTGGGGATAGGTCAGATACTAACTACATTTGTAAGTATCGAATAGTTAGTGATTATTATCATACATGAATCCAAAAGAATTACTTATTAAACTTGAGAAGAATCTAGATTCCTTAGGAGCAGAGAAAGTAGCTTTGAGAGACAAATGTGTTTTACAAGAGATAGAATTAGAAGAGTTGAAAAAAAAAGTAACTTCTATGGAAAATGAGAAATCATTACTTCTAACCGATAAAACAGATGAATCTAATTCAATTATTTCTCCTGAAAAAAACAAGGGAGTTAAACTGAAAATTGAAGGATTAATAGAAGAAATTGACGAGTGTCTAACACTACTAAATAACTAAATAGAGCTCTAAAATTAATGAGTGAAGATATTTCCATAAAGGTAAGCATAGGAGGCCGGAAATACCCCTTAACAGTAGCGGTTAAAGACGAGGCTATGGTGCAAAAAATAGCTGCGGATTTAGACAAAACTATCACCTCATTAAAAGAGAATTATGCTGTTCAGGATAAACAAGATTTAATAGCTATGGCTGCTCTTCAAGTGGCAGTTAAACAAGCTACTAAAAACTCCTCACCAGCAGAATTAAGTGTAGATTCAGATTTACTATCAAGTCTTGAAAGGCTCGTACATAAATCTGAGGGACTGGTTTAAGTTTCTTTAGAATTTTTCGGTTTTCCATAAAGAAAAAAACATGACAGAAGTTATAGTAGGCGGGATAAGCCTAATGGCAGGAGCCGTTATTGGATACTTTGTATTCACTAATACACTGACCAAGAAAAAAGAATCTCTCATAGCTGAAGCAGAAGCTAAAGGAGAAACTATTAGAAAAGATAAGGAGTTAAAAGCTAAAGAGCGATTTTTAGAGCTCAAGGAAAAACATGATATTGCTATAAAAGACAGGACTCGAAAAATACAGTCTGCAGAAGATCGAGTAAAGAGTAAAGAAACTAAGCTGAATAAAGATTTAGAGTACCAAAAAAGAGCTCAAAATAATACTGAGAGAATTCAGAAAGACTTGGATGATCAAATTACAGCAGTAAAAACTAAACAAAGCGAATTAGAAAGCACTAGACAGAAGGCAGTCACACTTTTAGAAGACATCAGTGGACTATCTGCTGAAGAAGCTAAAACTCAATTAGGAGAGCAGCTTAAAGACAAAGCAAGAGCTCAAGCATCAGAACAAATTCAAGAAATCTTAGACGAAGCTAAATTAAAAGCTAACACAGAAGCTAAAAAGATAGTTATTCAATCAATCCAAAGAGTAGCTACAGAGCATGCTGTAGAAAATTCAGTTTCTGTATTCAATATAGAAAGTGACGACATCAAGGGTAGAATTATAGGAAGAGAAGGTAGAAACATTAGAGCTCTAGAAGCTGCCACTGGAGTAGAATTCATAGTAGATGACACACCAGAAGCTATTATACTAAGTTGCTTTGATCCTGTAAGAAGGGAGATAGCTCGTCTTTCTATTCATCAGTTAGTCTCCGATGGAAGAATCCATCCCGCTAGGATCGAAGAAGTAGTAAAAAAGACTACCAAAAACATAGAAGAAGAAATAGCCGAGATAGGAAAAAGAACTTGTATTGATTTAGGCATACATGGTCTGAAAAATGAACTCGTTAGAATGGTTGGAAGAATGAAATACCGTTCTTCATACGGACAAAACCTTCTTCAGCATTCGAGAGAAGTAGCGAACTTGTGTGCTACTATGGCAGCAGAACTAGGCATAAATACCAAGCTAGCAAAAAGAGCGGGCTTACTTCATGATATCGGAAAAGTTTCTGATGAAGAGTCTGAATTACCACATGCTATTCTCGGAATGAAACTAGCTGAGAAGTATGGAGAGAATCCTGAAGTTTGCAACGCTATAGGAGCACACCACGATGAAATCGAAATGAAATATATGATATCTCCTATCGTTCAGGTTTGTGATGCTATATCAGGAGCTCGTCCGGGGGCTAGAAGAGAAGTAGTAGAGTCTTATATCCAACGGTTAAAAGATTTAGAAAATTTAGCTTTAGGATACGAAGGAGTAAGCAAGTCTTACGCCATCCAAGCAGGTAGAGAATTAAGGGTTTTGGTAGAAAGTGAAAGAGTAACTGATTCTCAAGCAAATCAACTTTCATTTGATATCTCCCAAAAAATTCAAGAAGAGATGACTTATCCTGGTCAGGTAAAAGTCACTGTAATAAGAGAAACTCGAGCTGTAAACATAGCCAAATAACTCTAGGTATATAACTTATTAAAAAAGCCCTTTCACTAAACTGAAAGGGCTTTTTTATTCCTCAGTAATCTCATTTAATTTGAACAGGACTGTTCATTTATGACAGCGCTCAGTTTTAACATCAAATAATGTATAAACACTTCCACTACCCTCTCTCCTAATATCTGTTCCTACTACTTTAGCTAAAAGTCACCAGCCACTTGAGTCTAGAAAAAAAGATAATGAATGCTTTCGGATGGCAAAGCATAAACGTCATCGTTCAGAGTGTTATTCAGCTAATATTTAACGCTCTCTTAGCTCGGTTAATTTCCAAAGAATCATTTGGAATTATGGCTATAGTCCTTATCATAACTGGGTTTATTGATATTTTCGCTCAAATAGGAATAGGTCCTGCCATTATTCAAAAAAAAGAAATCACTAAATCTGAAATCTCAGGAAGTTTTTATTTATCGGCTATATTAGGAATTATTTTCTTCTCTTTTCTATGGATATCAGCTCCTCATATAGCGCATTACTACCATGACGATGGACTAAGTCCATTATTAAGAGTGATAGGTCTAAGTTTTATTATTTCTGCTATTAGTATTATTCCCAAATCACTGCTGCTAAAAAAACTAATGTTCAAACAGCTCTTCATCTCGGTGACTATAGGAATGATTGTAGGGCTAATGATTGTAGGGTTAACACTAGCCTACTTAGACTTTGAGGTTTGGGCATATGCATTAGCCCTTTTATCTCAGAGCTTAATTATGACCATCTGTTACTGCTATTTCCATCCAGTAAAACTAGAGCCACTAAGAAGCATTAAAAAAGCTAAATCTTTAATTAGATATGGAGGAGGAAGTACCATTTTTACTTTTTTCAATTACTTAAGCTCTAAAATTGATGTATTCTTAGTTTCTAGATATGCCGCTACAGATTCAGCAGCCGGAAATAATTGGGGAGAAACTGGAGTGTATGACCAATCACTAAAAGTAATGAGCTATCCTATTACCATTATTGGAAAACTATCAGATAGTGTTATGTTCAGCGGGTTAAGTATGATTCAGGATCAAACTTCAAAACTGAAATTTGCTTACCGAAGTGCTTTTTCAGTTTTAGCTACTATTTCATTGCCCTCATCCGTTTTTCTAATCATCTTCTCAGAAGAAGTCGTACTTATATTGCTAGGGGACAAGTACCTAGGAGCCATACCAGTGGTGCAAGTACTATTTATAGGACTCTTTATGAGAACTATAATCAAACTTTCAGACGCAGTTATAAGGGCGCTTGACAGAGTTTACATCGGGGCATTTATAAAGTTTGTTTACTTTTTATTTATATCACTATTTGTTTGGATAGCTCTAAGCGAAGTCTCTTTCGTTAAATCGCTCGACCTCGGTTTAACAGGGGTAGCCATAGCGCTAGTTTTGGCTGTATTTATTCAGTTTATGTTGATGACCGCACTTACACTTAGTATTCTAAAGGTTAAGCTATCAGAAATATTAAAACTCATCATAGGTCCACTAATAATAGCTTCTGTCGCACTAGGAATCTGTCTCCTAACTAAAATTGGATTAAGTTATTTAGGATTTCCAGTGTTCGTTAATATAATGGCTGGTATTTTATCGCTTGGGCTCTCTTATGTAATTATCATTTGGTTTATCCCTAAATCATTTGGTTCTGGCGAACATAATATGCTGAATATATTGCTACGCAAATTACCGTCTAAAGGAATCATGAAAATTCTACAACAAAGAGTAGAGCAAAAGACAAACAAATAATATCACTTTGAAGTAGCTTTGGAGCGATTATTTCATTCAAAAGAGAAAACCAAATTTTGAAAACCATTCAAAACTATATTCTTGTTTTAACAACAGTACTTCTAAACTCGGTCATATCAGAACTTATAGGCCAAGGTAGCATTGTAATTACCTCTTCTGACTCTATTCCTTTCTCTGTTAATATAAACACTAATTTAGAGACAAGTTCGCTTATCAGTGAGGGTGAATTCTACTTCCCCAATCAAAGCAAAGGCTATTTCCAAATATTGGATTCTATAGGCCGGGTGTTACTAGAATTAGAGCTAACCGTTAAGCAGAATAAATCTCAAAAATTTAATCTGAAATTCATTTCTGAAGAATGGCGATTTTTACCCGAGTCGGTCTTCGATTTACCCTTAAAATATTTAGATTCACTAAATATCAAAGAGAATAATTCTAAGAATCCATTAGAAGCTCTATTTATTATTACCAGTAAATATAAATCTCTAGGTAATCTGAACCAAAAAGAGATTAAACAACTAGAGACTTTAGTTTTTGAAAGAGATAGAATTTTGGCGGTCAAGAAGTTAATTAGTCAAGAGGTATTATCGAAAACCGAAACCATAAAAGCATTAAGTATAATATCCTACGAGGACAACAGGCTGGAAATAATAGCAGAATATTCGTTACTCTTAAAAACCAAGCTTATAGCTGGAGATGTAGAGCTATTATTCAAATTAGATAGATATAAAACCAAAGCACTGAAATGCCTTGGTTTATAAACATAAAGAGTTATAAAATTATTATCATTATCCTAACATCAGAACCGATTATTATTTGGAGATTTGTAAGGAATTAAAAGCTAACAGCTCATGGTACATAATTTCAGTGCGGGCCCTTGTATTCTTCCTCAGGAAGTGTTGCAAAAAGCCTCAGAATCAGTAAAAGACTTTAATGGAATAGGACTTTCTTTAATAGAGATAAGCCACAGAAGTAAGCCATTCATAGAAGTAATGGACAATGCTAGAGGCTTAGTAAAAGAGCTTTTAAATGTTCCTGATACTCACGAAGTACTTTTTCTTCAAGGAGGAGCTAGTCTAGGATTTTATACCGCAGCGTTTAATTTCCTGAAAGAAAACGGAAAAGGCGCTTACCATGATAGCGGAACATGGAGCTCTAAAGCTATTAAAGAGGCCAAGTTATTAGGAAATGTAGATATAGTGGCGTCTGGAAAAGAAAACGGATACACTGAGCTAATGTTAGATTATTCTATCCCTTCAGATGCTGACTTTTTTCATTTCACATCTAATAATACGATTTATGGAGCACAGTGGCAGACCTTACCTACTTCGAAGTGTCCCTTAATCTGTGACATGAGTAGTGATATATTTAGCAGAGAAATAAATGTATCAGATTTCGCATTAATCTATGCAGGCGCTCAGAAGAACATGGGACCAGCAGGAACTGTTTTATACATCGTAGAAAAAGAACTTCTAGGAAAAACAGGAAGAAACATCCCTTCTTATTTAGACCTATCGGTCCACATAGACAAAGACTCGATGTTCAATACACCTCCGGTTTTTGCTATTTATACATCTATGCTAATGCTAGAATGGCTAAAAGACTTAGGAGGGGTTAAAGCAATTGAGAAAATAAATAATCAAAAAGCTGAGTTACTTTACAACGAAATAGACGAAAACCCTCTATTTAAAGGATATGCTCATGTAAATAGCAGGTCTAAAATGAATGTAACTTTCACATTAACAGACGCCTCATTTCAGGCTAAGTTTGATGAAATGTGGAGTAAAGCTAACATTAATGGAATTAAAGGACATAGGTCTGTAGGAGGATACAGAGCTTCGATTTATAACGCCCTCCCTCTTTCTAGCGTACAAGCATTAGTTAACGTAATGAAAGAACTAGCCACAGTAACAGCATAAAAAAACACATGAAAGTATTAGCCAACGATGGAATAAGCGCTTCAGGAATAGCCAAGCTAGAAGCTGCAGGAATAGAAATTCACACAGAATTCATCCCCCAGGATCAACTAATCTCTAAGATTAATGAAATCGGTTATGTGGGGATTCTAGTAAGAAGTGCCACCAAAGTTAGACAAGACATTATAGACGCCTGTCCAGACTTAAAGTTTATCGGAAGAGGTGGAGTAGGCATGGATAATATTGATGTGCAGTATGGAAGAGATAAAGGCTTGGACGTATTTAACACTCCTGCTGCATCTAGCCAAAGTGTGGCAGAGTTGGTGATGGCTCACCTATACTCATTAGCCAGAAACACATTTGACAGCAATAGAGAAATGCCTGCTAAAGGAGCATCTGAATTTAAAGTTTTAAAAAAGAAGTATGCTAAAGGCTCGGAACTTAGAGGTAAAACACTTGGCATAATTGGTTTTGGGAGAATAGGAAAGTCCACTGCTACATACGCATTAGGAGCTGGAATGAAAGTTTTAGCACATGACAGAGGCTCTTCAGATGGAGCGGTGCAATGGAACATAGAAGGCGCTGGAGTAGTGAATGTGAACGTTCCTATGGTATCCTTCGAAGAGATTATTTCTACCTCAGACTTCATCTCTATCCATGTACCAAAACAGGAAAATGGTTCTGCAGTAATCACCAAAAATGAAATCTCTCAAATGAAAGATGGCGTCTGTTTAATAAATGCAGCGAGAGGAGGTGTTATTAACGAGCATGATTTAATCGAAGCTTTAAATACAGGCAAAGTAAAATTTGCCGCCCTAGACGTATTTGAAAATGAGCCTACTCCTAGAGAAGATTTATTAAAGCACGAGAAACTAGCTAGCACACCTCATGTAGGAGCGGCTACCTCTGAAGCGCAAGACCGTATCGGAGTAGAACTAGCAGATCAAATTTTAAGTATATTACAGCCTGCTTAACCGCAATTTCATGGCTAGAATAAAACCTTTTAAAGCCGTAAGACCTGTAAACGATAAGGTACATCTAGTAGCTTCCAGGTCTTATGTTTCTTATAGCAAGGAGAAATTAAGAGAAAAACTTGACTCCAATCCTTTCACCTTTATTCACATCATTAATCCTGATTATGATGAAGATCTGATGGCTGATGGAGGTACTAAAGGAATGTTCTCAAAGGTTAAAAGAAAATATGCAGAATTCCAAGACCGGAAAGTCTTCGTAAAGGATAATGAGGATAGTATTTACATCTACACTCAGACTACCCCAACACATTCTTACACGGGTATTATAGCGAGTGTTTCTGTTCAGGAGTATTTGGATAAAAGCATAAAAATTCATGAAGCTACTATCCGCAATAGAGAAAAACTATTTACTGAATATTTGGACTCTGTAGATTTTAATGCTGAGCCAGTTCTCCTGTCCTATTCTAAAAATGTAGAGACAGCTGAATTAATTAAAAAAGCCAAAACAGCTTTACCTATTTATGACTTTACTACCTCTGATTCAATAAGACATTCCCTTTGGGTGCTATCCTCAGAAGAGGATATTATTAATTTCCAAAAAAGTTTTGAAAAAGTAGAAGCTCTTTACATAGCCGATGGACATCATAGGTCGGCTAGTTCAGTTAACCTATCTAAGAATAGAAACAACCCTAATCCTGTCGCAAACAGCAACTGGTTCATGGCTATGCTTGCCCAAGAAGATGAAATGGAAATCTTTGGTTTTCACAGAATGATTAGAGGATTTAACAAAGCCGAAACCGACAAAATCGTCAATGATATAAACACCAAATTCGATTTGTCTCACATTTCTGGAGATCCTTTCTCTCCCAAAGATGGAGAAGTGCACATGTATTATTTCGGAACTGGCTGGACTAAGTTCAAACTAAAATCTTTAGAATCTAATTCTCCCAAAGACAGTATAGATGCTGAAAAATTATCGAGTCAAATTCTTGATCCTATTATAGGAATTACTGACCTGAAAAATGACAAGAGGGTGAAGTTTATTCCTGCTAAAAACGACTTAAAAGAATTAACCAATTCAATCGATAATGGAAATGATATTCTTTTTCTACTAGCACCAGTTACATTTAAAGAATTAAGGGCTGTGGCAGATGCAGATGAATATATGCCTCCGAAAAGCACATATATAGAACCTAAACTAAGAAGTGGACTAACTATATTCGATATTTCTGATGAGTGATATAAAAAACTCCCTTTCTATAATTATAGAATCCATTCCAAGAAATGTTCTTTTAGTAGCTGTCTCGAAAACCAAACCGCTCCCCATACTAAAAGAAGCTTATGATGCCGGACAGAGACATTTTGGAGAAAATAAAGCTCAAGAAATTCTTGACAAATGCCCCAACTTACCTGAAGATATAAAATGGCACTTCATTGGGCATTTGCAAAGCAAAAAAGTCAAACAAATCATTCGTTACACCCATCTGATTCACTCAGTAGATAGTTTAAAGTTAATTGCTGAAATTGACAAAAGAGCTCAAGCTATAGGCAAAACTCAAGACATCCTAATTCAAGTTCACATAGCTAAAGAAGAATCTAAATTCGGAATCCCTGTAGAGAAATTGTCTTCATTCATAGCGAATACAATGGATGCCTTTCCAAATACAAGAATAACTGGCCTCATGGGAATGGCCACTTTCACAGACAATGAGCGCGTAGTCTCTAAAGAATTTGCAACGCTTAAAAAGGCCTTTAATCTCATTAAGACTTCTTACTTTAATAACAACTCGTCCTTTTCAGAAATATCTATGGGTATGAGTGGTGATTACAAGCTAGCCATAGAAGAGGGAAGCACTATGATACGAGTCGGAAGCAGTATTTTCGGCAGTAGAGACTAAATCTAAGACTCCAATAATAATCTTTGAAGAATTTTCTCTTAATGAACGTAATGTATACCTTTAAATAAAAAAAATGAAGAATATTTTACTTTTTTTACTGCTCATTCCATTCTCGACTTTTAGCCAACAGTTTTCGTTGGAAGGACTAGGAAATCAATCAGGAATACTACCTATAGACGGCAGTACAGATGAGCTAATTGGTTACATTGATTTCACTAACTCTACCACATTTAGCGGGACAGTTTTCGTAAGGTGGACAATAGAAAGTCAAGAGCCTTCATTCATGGAATATAAATACTGCTGGAACTTATGTTACCCTTACGGGACTACAGATGGGCCTCAAGGTCTAGCGGTAGCGCCAGGTCAATTTGTTGAGCATGGTTTAAGTGAGGATTTTTCTCAACAAGGTTTTGCTGGATACTACAAGTCTGACGAAGAAGGAGGAACTGTAATTAGACACTCTTTTTATGACCAATCGGAAAGTTTTACTAATTATAAAGATATAGGTTACTGTTTTGGTGCGACATCCACAGATGATTGTGAGTTATGGAATTCTATAGAAGAAAATGCATCAGGAAAAGTGAACTTTATTAGCGCGCCTTATCCTAATCCTTCAGAAAATGAAATTAGAATAGACTACTTGCTTAAGGACTTTAATGATGCTGAGCTCTCTATATTAAGCTCAACGGGGAAAGTCGTATTAACAGAAATAATTAGTCGATCTGCAGGTACTGTTTTTGTTGACTCTTCTGAATTTTCTAGTGGGATTTACTTAGTTCACATCAGGAATAATGGTGCATCTGTCGGTACACAAAGACTTATAGTTAACTAGTCAAAACATCCTTAATTGTCTTAATGTACTAGCATGGATAATTATGAACAAGAGATTTTAGAGCTCAATCAAATACAACATATTTGATTGAGCTTTTTTTCGTTCTGAAACAATTGAGGGAAAGTTATTTCCTACTTTTACTTAGCTATATGAGTAAGACATTTCACATAGGAACATTATTAGCCATGGTTGTTTTTGGCATCAGCCTTTTCATGATGAAAAGAGTAAATCTGCGTGCTATGCAGCTAGGAAATAACTCTATGGATGTGTCTATGGGTCATAAGCATTGGGTTTATGCGTGCATTTGCACTGTCATCTTCATCGTGTTTTATCTATTGGTAGCGCGTGAATTTAGAAATATAGAAAAAGAGCATGACCAAGAATAAATTTAAGCTGGATCTACATCTATTTTAATTCTAAAGGCGGATTTACCTCTATCAGACTTAAACCTATCTAAAATTTTATTCAGTTCCTTCTTTACTACCGCGGGAGAATGTTCTCTATCAAATTTTATAAGAATATTCTTCAAATACATATTCTGAATTCTTATAACAGCAGGAAACTCAGGACCAAGGACCATTTCTCTAAAAACACCTTTTAAATCATAAACCAACTCTTTAGAAAGGCTATTCACGTCCTCTATTTTTTTATGTCTAACTGTAAGCCTTATTAGTCTCGAAAAAGGAGGATAACTGTACTTTCTTCTTTCTAGTAATTCTGTATTGTAGAATCCTAAGAAATCATGCTTAATGACGCTCTGTATAATTCTATGGTCAGGATAATACGTTTGAATCACCACTTTACCTTCCTTTTCCCTTCTGCCTGCCCTACCAGCTACCTGAGTCATTAACTGAAATGACCGTTCAAAAGCCCTGAAATCAGGAAACCTAAGCATCTGGTCAGCCTGCACAACACCTACTAAGCCTACATTTTTAAAATCGAGCCCTTTACTTACCATTTGGGTTCCGACTAAGATATCGGTATACCCTGTTTCTAACTCCTCTATGATTGTCTCATAACTATTTTTAGTTCTGGTCGTGTCAAAATCCATTCTCTGAACCTGAGCCTCAGGAAACTCATCACCCAAATTCTCTTCTAACTTCTGAGTCCCGAACCCAACCATTTTATACGTGTTACTGCTGCAGACATCGCACTCCTGAGGAGCTGGAGAAAGTTGATACCCACAGTAATGACACTTTAATGAGTTTATAGGCTTATGATAGGTTAGACTAACATCACATCTCACGCACTGCGGCACGTTCCCACAAGTCACGCACTGCCATACAGGAGAGTATCCTCTTCTATTCTGAAATAAAATCACCTGCTCTCCTTTTTTCAATGTTTTAGACATTTCATCAAGGAGAACTGAAGAAAATTCCTCTTTTATGGTTTTATTTTTAATTTCATTTCTTAAGTCTACTGTCGATATTTTAGGAAGCGAAACCTTACCAAACCGCTCATTTAACTCAACCAAACCATACTTACCTGATTGAGCGTTATAATAGCTTTCTATGGAAGGTGTGGCACTCCCTAAAATTGTTTTAGCCTTATAAATATGAGCCAGTACTAAAGATAAATCTCGAGCATTATACCTAGGCGCAGGATCATACTGCTTAAAGGAGGCATCATGTTCCTCGTCTACTATGATTAGGCCTAGTCTTTTAAGTGGTAAAAAAAGTGCCGACCGAGCACCTATGAAAATTTTAAAACGTTCTCCAGATGACTTTAAAGAATCATTCCAAACTTCAGAACGTTGTCCTTGATTGAATTTAGAATGAAATACTCCCACAATATCACCAAACCTTTTTCTTAATCTACCTATGAGCTGAGTAGTAAGAGCTATTTCAGGAACTAAAAAAAGTACTGTCCTGTTTTGTGAAATCTGTTCTTCTATTAACTCGCAGTATACCTCAGTTTTCCCTGAAGATGTTACTCCATGTAAAAGACAGGTGTCCTTTTCTTCAAAAACCGCCCTAATACTGTTTAAAGCAACCGACTGAGCCTCGCTTAAAACAGCTCTTTTCTCCTTAACACCGTGTGCATCTATTCTGGAGATTTCTTTTTTAGTAACGCGTAAAATATTTTTTTCTCTTAGAGAGTTAAGAGTAGAGTCTGAAATTCCTGAATATTCCAAAAGGTCTTTTTTTGTAACTAAGCCCTTTTTATCCTCCTGCATTTTAAGAAAGGTCATAAATAACTCTAACTGCTTAAAAGCCCTGCGTTGCAAATCATCTAATATTTCCATTCTATTAGACTCTAAAGCAGAATAATCAGTGAACTCTACATAACTTTTTAACTTAGGCTTGACTCTCTCTTTAAGCTCTTCCAAAGTTACTATAAGACCTTTTTTCACAAGCCCATTTATAACAGGCATTACAGTCTTTATGTCTAAAATCGTACTTATATCTTTTAAGTATAAAGATTCAGTAGCCTCTAACGCCTCTATAATCTTCACTTCTTTGGTATTCAAACCTTCATAGTCAGGTCTATCAGAAGAGGCCAATACAATTTGAGTTTCACTCGCTAGCTTGAAACTGCCAGGTAAAGCTGCATTCATCACCTCCCCTATTGAACACATATAATACTCACTAATCCAAGACCAAAATCTCAGTTGACCTTGAGTAACTATCGGCTCCTCATCAAGCAGATAATCTATATACTTCACTTGATAATCTAGAGGAGCCTTCTCATGAATAGCACAAATGAGCGCAGTATAAAGCTTTGTTCTACCTATTTGAACAATGACTCGCTGTCCAACTAAAACTAAATCATTCCATTCATTTGGAACCCTATAAGTTAACTCTCCCTTTAAACTCAAAGGAACTATGACTTGAACAAATTTGGTTACTCTCTCCATCCTCTACAAAAGAAGCGAATAAAAGCTTTAGATTAAAAGAATTGTATAAGATATAATCTGCCTGCAACCTTCTAATTGGTTAATCTCAAAAAAATGAAATTTATCATAACACTTATAAAAAATTGAGCTAATATTATATGAGATAACAGATATTCATTGATCATGATGAATCTTTAATCTAAATGATTAATTATTTAGGCGCCTAGTTACAGAAAGGCCACACTTGTTATAATTATACGTTGTTACTTTGATAAAAATGAAAAATGAAACATTTAAAAATTGGAGATTCTGCTCCTACATTTAAGGTCAAGAATCAATCCGACAGAATGGTTGAACTAAATCAATTCAAAGGAAAAAAACTAGTCATTTACTTTTACCCAAAAGACAACACCCCTGGATGCACCACGCAGGCATGCAATTTAAGAGACAATTATACCGAGTTTACTGACAAAGGATATGAAATTTTAGGAGTAAGTGCTGACAGCGTTGCAAAACACGAAAAATTTATTGCAAAGCAAAACCTGCCTTTTGATTTATTAGCTGATGAAGACAGGACGATGCTTAATGCTTATGGTGTTTGGGGACTTAAAAAATTCATGGGAAAAGAATATAACGGTATTCATAGAACTACTTTTGTTATAGACGAAAACCACATTATAATTAACATTATAGAGAAAGTAAAAACGAAAGAACACGCAAAGCAGATACTAGATGTGTAAGGTTTTTTATAACTACTCAAATAGATTACGTTCTATAAATTATACATTAGCAAAAAATTAAAAACATGGCGGAAGAACTACAAAAAGAAAAATTAAAGGCTTTACAGCTTACTCTTGACAAAATAGATAAAACTTATGGAAAGGGAACTGTAATGAAACTTGGTGATGAAGCCGTGGAAGAAATGGAATGTATTTCAACCGGATCTCTAACATTAGATTTAGCTCTAGGAATAGGCGGTTTTCCTAAAGGACGTGTAATTGAGATTTATGGACCTGAGTCTTCTGGTAAAACCACTCTAGCTATTCATGCCATAGCTGAGGCTCAAAAAGCAGGAGGAATTGCCGCTTTTATAGATGCAGAACATGCTTTTGATAAATTTTACGCTGAAAAATTAGGCGTTGATACAGAAAACTTACTTATTTCTCAGCCAGACAATGGTGAGCAAGCCTTAGAAATAGCTGATAATCTTATTCGAAGTGGAGCCATCGATATCTTGGTTGTAGATTCTGTCGCTGCCCTTACACCAAGAGCAGAAATCGAAGGTGAGATGGGTGATTCTCAAATGGGTCTGCAGGCTAGACTAATGTCTAAAGCTTTAAGAAAATTAACTGGCTCAATTAGTAAGACAGGGTGTTGTTGTATCTTTATTAACCAACTAAGAGAGAAAATTGGTGTTATGTTCGGGAATCCTGAAACAACCACTGGCGGAAATGCTTTGAAATTTTACGCATCTGTACGTATCGATATACGAAGATCTACTCAAATAAAAGACGGTGACAATGTAATAGGAAATAGAACAAGAGTTAAAGTTGTTAAAAATAAAGTAGCACCTCCTTTTAGAAAGGCTGAGTTCGATATAATGTACGGGGAAGGAATTTCCAAATCTGGAGAAATACTAGATTTAGCTGTAGAAATGAATATCGTTAACAAGAGTGGTTCTTGGTTTAGCTATGGCGAAACGAAATTAGGCCAAGGAAGAGATACAGTAAAAAGTTTGATCTCTGACAACCCTGAATTATCAGATGAAATAGAGAACAAAATTAAAGAAACTCTTAATAACTGATATTTTTCTTATTAAATTATCGAAAGTCTCTGATAGTTCATCAGAGACTTTTTTATTTTAGACCCATGAATAAAGCGCTCCTAATATTTTTCTCTATACTGCTCTTCTCCTGCGGAGAAAACACACCTAACACATCTCCTATAATGGAGTTTACTTCGGACTTAGATAGTCTAAATACGCTCCTTGAAAAGGAACCAAAGAATTTAGACGCACTATCTAAAAGGGCCAAAACTTTATATAAAAATGGAGAATTTGACTTAGCCATAAATGATCTAAATCAGAAAATGGCTATTTCTGCCACAGATGAGGATTATTATTTAAAAGGCAATATCTTTTTCTCGAATCTTCAAATTAAAAACAATGCAGAAAATGCCAATAAAGCATACAGACTCTGTATTAATGAAAATCCTGAAAATGCCAACTGTTACGTTAAACTAGCACAGATCCAACAACTCTTAGACAACTATGACGAGTGTATTCAGTTGGTAGACTCCGCATTAATTATAGACAAACAACTTCCTGATGCATATTTCATGAAAGGACTGACTTTTGAGCTTAGGAGAGCTAAAGGTGACTCTGCACTTGCTATTAGCAGTTATCAAACTTCTATAGAACTTGACCCTAACTTTTACGATGCCTACATGAGACTGGGTAACTTGCATGCTGCTAAAAATGACTCTCTAGCTATTCAGTATTATAAGTCTGCCATTTATCTTCAGCCTGAAAGAATAGAAGCACATTATAATCTCGCTATTTACCTTCAAAATTCCGGCAAGTTTGATAATGCTATGAAAAGATACGATAGAATTTTAGAAATTGACCCCTTTTCATTTTTAGCACAGTTCAATCAGGGGTACTTACTACTCGTTTTTGCCGATCAATACGAACAGGCTACTATGAAATTCAGTCAAAGTATTTTGAATAACCCAGATTATACAGAAGCTTACCATAACCGAGGATTATGTCATAAGAATTTAGGCAGATATGCTGACGCCCGATCTGACTTTAAAAAAGCCTTACAACTAAATCCTGATTTTGATTTATCAGCTATTCAATTAAACGAAATAGAAGGATTTTAAAGCTGGAGTAACGAATTTCCTAATTTAGACTTATCGCTACTCTCCTCGTATTTAATCAACGACTTTAAGGTATAGAGCTTCTTATGATTAGGAACTTCTATTAAAGTAGATTCAAATTTCAAAGACAGATAGGTAGTTTCCGAAAAATCTTTAACATCTACAGCTATTAATATTATACCATTAGGAGAATCCGTACTAATAACCTCTCCTATCGAACCTGTTTGATTCTCTATTTCTATCCCTGAATCTCCCATAGCCTCACCATCTGGAAGCTCGATTTTGAGAGCTACTAAATTTTGACCTTTCATAGCATATGCTACTGTCTCTCTGATTTCTAGTTTATTTATAGACAACTGCTTATAAACATCTACAGTCCCTTCCAACTTTAAAGTAGAGACGGATTCAGCTTTAGGGTTTACTATTCTAATCGCACTGTTAAGCGCGTCCAATACATAAATATTTCCGCTCATCGTGCACAAATCTATAGGAGCATTAAATAAAGCCTCTTTCAAACTCCCGTCTTTAAATCCCTTAACTGAACCTGTCACATGGGATAAACCCTCATCAGATAATTTCCTGACACTGTGATTAAAGCTATCTAATATATAAATAGAATTACCAATAGAATGAATTGACCCTGGAAAATTAAGCTGAATAGAATCCTCTGGCTCCGCCTGATAAATGGTCTTTATGGATTTCTTATCCAGACATCGTACTTTTGGTGTTATTCTTTCTAATAAATATAACTTTTCATCCTTGAAGCACATAGAATTTGGGTGTGATAATGACGCTTCTTCAATTCTCCCATCTTGGCTCATAGAAGAACTAGTGCCTGCAATTCTGATCCCAGCTCCCGTAGCTAATTCGACCTTATAGACCTGGCTCTGGTTTATCATAGAAATATATAAAAACCCGTTTTTCAACTCCAATGATTGAGGAAAAGCAAGCGCCTTTTCTTTCAGTCTAATCTCTTTGTCCAGTATAACAGCCTCTTCTCCTGTCCCTAAATATGTAGAAACCTGATAACTAGCCAAATCTACTTTTCTAATCACATGATTATACGTATCTGCGACATAAAGCACCCGCTCATTGCTGTCAAAAACTATTCCTTGCGGTTTATTAAATTTAGATTGTGTAGTGTGACCATCCCTATAACCCACAGTGCCATCTCCAATAACATCTAGTAACATTCCACTACTTTCTATTCCTACAATTCTGTTATTCCCCGTATCACATACATAGAGGGTTAAATCCAATTCATCTGCCGTAATCGACTGAGGAAAATTAAAAAATTCAGAGTGAAGAGTTTTATTTATGGGATAGGTAGGAAAGGATAATTTAGCGCTTTTAGACTTTTTATGTTCTTCTGCCCAAACTTTAGCCACTCCTCTAACCACTTCTAAATTTGAATTTAAATCCAAATAAGTAAAACCTGCTCTATCAATTGTTAACATAATATTTCCTACATCCCTGTTCAGAGACATGTTAGCTATTTTATCATTGACTCCAATTACCAGAGGTCTTTGAGAGACTCTTACTTTCCATAATTCATATGCCTCATCTGGAGTAAAAAGATCTAAATCATCGGGATGTAGAAAGTCTATTATCTCTATTTCAGGAATATCTCTTTTAAGAGCCTCTAGCTGAGAAAGTGTATTCTCGTGGACCAAACTTAAAGGAGACCAAAAGTTATAAATCAACAATCTATTCTCGACATACCTGTAAGATTCTATATTTTGATCCACCCCCATCCAAATGGATGATTCAGGGATGTGAAGTGCTGTGAATTCATCCAGTATCTTACCCTTATTAGGATGATCCATTTTCTTTTTCTCCTGAGATTGGACAGATAAAAAAAGGAACAGAAGCGCAACGGTTATAATATATTTCATGTAATCAATTTTATATTTCTTCAAAGGCAAAAAGTATGCTAAAGTTAATGACAAAAAGAAAGGCCGGATAAATCCGGCCTTTAAAATCTTACATTAAAATGAAAATTACTTTACTGAATCACATATTGCTTTGAAAGCATCTGGATGATTCATAGCTAAATCAGCCAAGACTTTTCTATTTAATTCTATTCCTTTAGCATGAACTTTACCCATGAATACAGAATAAGACATTCCATGTTGTCTAGCTCCAGCATTAATTCTCTGAATCCAAAGTTTTCTGAAATTTCTCTTTTTATTTTTTCTATCTCTATAAGAATACTGTAGACCTTTCTCTACTGCATTCTTAGCTACGGTCCAAACGTTCTTTCTGGCACCGAAGTAACCCTTAGCCATTTTAAGGATTTTCTTTCTTCTGGCTCTAGAAGCCACGGCATTTACTGATCTTGGCATTAATTAATTGTTTTTTGGTATACAGTGCCTATTTTAGATAAGACTTAAAACTGCATCCCGGGTTTAACAAAAACACTTTTAAAATTTTAAGCGCACAACTGTCTTTTGATGTTACGCACATCACTCTTATCAACTAATCCTGATTGAGTAAGATTTCTCTTTCTCTTTGTAGATTTTTTAGTAAGAATGTGACTTTTAAAAGCGTGCTTACGTTTGATTTTACCAGAACCAGTGAGCTTAAATCTCTTCTTGGCGCTAGACTTGGTCTTCATTTTAGGCATCGCTTCTACTTATTTAGTTATTAATATTATTTTTTCTTTGGGTTAATCATTACTGTCATTTTCTTCCCCATTAATTTAGGAAGTTCTTCAACCAAACCAAACTCTTCGAGCTCAGAAATAAATTTCAACAATAATAATTCTCCTCTATCTTTAAACACGATCGTTCTTCCTTTAAAGAAAACGTAAGCTTTCACTTTACTGCCTTCCTCTAAGAATTTCTTAGCGTGATTTAACTTAAACTCAAAATCGTGATCATCAGTATTGGGACCAAATCTAATCTCCTTAACAATTACCTTAATTTGCTTAGATTTTAATTCCTTCTGCTTCTTTTTTTGATCGTACAAGAATTTCTTATAATCCACAATCTTAGCCACAGGTGGAACTGCCTTCGGAGATATCTCTACAAGGTCTAAGTCTTGATCCTGGGCCATAGCTAATGCTGCTTTAAGAGAATAAACTCCTACCTCAACATTCTCACCCACAAGTCTTAACTCTTGCGCTCTGATTTCCTCGTTAATTTGGTGCGGGTTCTCTGTTTTAACCCGTCCTAAATACTTTTTTCTACCTCTACGTCTTATAACTTTAAGTTTTTAATTAGCTAATAATTTCTTAATTTCTTCCTGAATAAATTCAGCGAAAGTTTCGATTTTCATTGAGCCCATATCACCCTCACCTTGCTTTCTTGGTGAAACCTCACCACTTTCAGCTTCTTTCTCTCCTACTATAATCATGTATGGAACCCGCTCTAACTCTGCATCACGGATTTTTCTACCAATTTTCTCAGACCTCTCGTCAATCGAGGCGCGAATATCGTAATTATTTAGCAATTCTAGAACCTCTTTAGCATAAGAATTAAATCTATCACTAATTGGTAGTATTTTCACTTGCTCAGGAGTTAACCAAAGAGGGAATTTTCCTGCACAATGCTCTATCAAAATGGCACAAAACCTTTCCATAGAACCAAATGGAGCTCTGTGGATCATCACAGGCCTATGCGATTCATTATCACTCCCTTTATACTCCAACTCAAACCTCTCTGGTAGATTGTAATCTATCTGAACGGTCCCGAGCTGCCACTTTCTTCCAATAGCATCTCTTACCATAAAATCAAGCTTTGGCCCGTAAAATGCCGCTTCACCTAACTCGACAATCGTCTTTAGACCTTTTTCATCAGCAATTTCCTGAATAGCTTTTTCAGCAGCATCCCAATTGTCATCATCCCCTATATATTTCTCTGGGTTTCCGGGGTCTCTTAGACTAATCTGAGCTACAAAATCCTCAAACTTTAACACCTTAAAAATATAAAGCACTAGATCGATCACCTTTCCAACTTCTTCTTTTACATCCTCCGGAGCACAGAATATATGGGCGTCATCTTGAGTAAATCCTCTCACCCTAGTTAAACCGTGTAATTCTCCACTTTGTTCGTACCTATAAACTGTACCAAATTCGGCCAGCCTTAAGGGCAGATCTCTATATGACCTCGGAACTGCCTTGTAAATCTCACAGTGATGAGGACAATTCATTGGTTTCAGAAGATAAACCTCACCTTCTTGAGGAGTTTCAATTGGCTTAAATGCATCATCACCATACTTGGCCCAGTGACCACTCGTCTCGTATAATTTTTTATTTCCTATATGGGGAGTAATTACTGGAAGATACCCAGTTTTTCTCTGCTCCTCCTTTAAGAAATTCTCTAATCTCCCTCTCAAATCAGCTCCTTTAGGTAACCAAAGAGGCAATCCCATTCCTACAGTCGGAGAGAAATGGAAAAGACCTAGCTCCTTTCCTAGCTTACGGTGATCTCTTTTCTTAGCCTCTTCGAGCAGCGCTAAATGCGCCGTCAAGTCCTTATTCTTTAAGAATGTTATACCGTACACTCTTGTTAATTGCTTATTCTTCTCATCTCCTCTCCAATAAGCACCTGCTATACTCATCACCTTAGCGGCTTTAATGAATCCAGTATGAGGAATATGAGGCCCACGACATAAATCAGTAAACCCCCCTTGTTTATAAAATGTAATTTGACCATCTTCTAGACCTTCTAATAACTCTAGCTTATAAGGATCATCTTTTTCTTGGAAATACTTAATGGCATCTGCTTTAGATATCTCTATTCGCTCGAATGGATTCTTCAAACGAGCTAACTCAATCATCTTTTCCTCTACCCTCTTAAAATCTTTATCGGTGAACTCCTGCCCCATAAAGTCTACATCATAGTAAAATCCATTTTCAATAGGCGGGCCAATAGCCAATTTAACTCCAGGAAAAAGCGACTCTAAGGCTTCAGCTAATAAGTGAGCAGAACTATGCCACATAGTAGACTTACCGCCATCTGCATCAAAGGTCAAAAGCTTAAGAGAAGCATCAGAAGCAATCTCTCTAGTAGCATCCCAAATCTCCCCATTAACCTCTGCAGCTAATACGTTTCGAGCTAATCCTTCACTTATTTCTGTAGCTACTTGTAAAGCAGTAACTTTATCTTCATACGATTTTACTGAGCCATCAGGCAGTGTAATATTCACCATTTTCTCTGAAATTTTAAGTGTGCAAAGATACGAATTACAGGGGCTTTAAGTTTATTAATACTAAAGATTTTTAGATACTAAACCTTAGTTTTAACTTTATCCCAAGTCTTGATTTGCCATAAACAGACAGTCGTACAGACATGATTTCCAGACAGATCAAACGCTTTAATTTCAGCTGTCAAATCAACAACTCCTTCTTTCTCTAATTTAGGGATTAACTCACTATTCACGTCAGCCTCACTTAGCTCAAAGATCGCATTAATGGCTTCCTTTCCTTGATAATGATAGGTGGAAGTAAGACTTTTCATAATTAATCTGTAATCAGCAGTCCCCAAGTGCCTTAAAATCAACAAACCTGAACTGTACTCAGAAGCCGTAGTCAAAGCACAGGCATGGATGCCCTTAAGGTGGTTTAAATTTGATTTGCGATACGGAATCCTTACGACAACTCGCTCAGAGGTGATCTCCTCTAGACTAAACCGATGAGGCCTATTAAAAGGGATCATTTTTCTCATTAGAAGGTTTAACATTTTAAGCAATCTGGGATTAGACCCTGCTCTCACCAAAATACCTTTTAAATCTTTCATATAATTTGTATTATAAAAAAAGCCTACCAGCGAATTTCACAGATAAGCTTTAAAGAAAACATCTTCCCAATTTGAGGTTATCACCCCATTTCTTGAGCGTCTAGTATTGCCTTAATATTTGGCCTAAAGTATAATTCACTCTTCATGACTTTTCCATCCTCTCTATAAATAGGCTCTCCGTCAGCATCTAATTTTGACATATTGCTACGCTGAATCTCTAAAAAAACTTCTTCTATCTTATCCTGCATCCCATGCCTTAACATGGTTCCGCAAAGGATATATAACTGATCACCTAAAGCATCGGCCACCTCCACTAAATCGTTATTATTAGCGGCCTCCAGATATTCTTCATTTTCTTCTTTCATAAGATTAAAACGAAGCTCTTTTTCTGCACTAGACAGAGCTACAGTAGGACTGTAATTGTTACCAATTTTAAATGAGTCATGAAACTTCTCTACACAACCTATAATCTCCTTGAATTCCATGTTTTTTTTTATTTATGCAGAGCAATTTACCTCTGGTTACTCAGCTAACTAGTACCTTCAAATAGAAGTTATGCACCTAAAACAATTTCTTTTCAACCCTACCCTAATTTTGCTTAACATGATTTAACAGCTAATAATATTAATAATAAGCATGAAATTAGCGGCCAATATTAACTTTACGTAACAACGCTAACGGAGTATTAAGAAGAGAAAAATGGAAGAGAATCACCCAAACGATATTACTAAAAACCAGAACCAAGACATACAAAAGCTAAATGAACTAATCGTTAGTAAAAGTGCATTCATTGGATTAATGAGAGCTGAAGTAGGCAGGGCTATTATTGGTCAGAAAAATATGGTAGAAAAACTACTCATAGGCCTATTAAGTGACGGCCATGTTCTTCTTGAAGGCGTCCCTGGATTAGCAAAAACCCTAGCGATAAACTCCTTATCCAAAACTATAGGTGGAGACTTTAGCAGAATTCAGTTCACACCCGACTTACTTCCTGCCGATGTAACAGGCACGCTAATATACAGTCAAAAAACTGGAGATTTCTCAGTAAAGAAAGGTCCAATATTCGCTAATTTTTTACTGGCAGATGAAATAAACAGAGCACCTGCGAAAGTACAATCCGCTCTTCTAGAGGCTATGCAAGAGAAACAAGTGACGCTAGGAAATGAAACCTATAAACTACCTAGTCCATTTTTAGTTTTAGCGACTCAGAATCCTGTAGAGCAAGAAGGCACTTACACGCTTCCAGAGGCACAAAGCGATAGATTTATGCTAAAACTGGTGCTAGATTATCCTACAATAGAGGAGGAAAGGGAAATTGTTAAACTTAATTTGAGCAAGGATGAATTCCCTAGTCCTAATAAAGTAGTAAGCACAAAAGAAATTTTAGAGGCCAGACAATTGGTTAAATCTATTTACATGGATGACAAAATAGAGCAGTATATTCTAGACATCATCTTTGCTACGCGAAACCCAGAAAAATACAATTTAGCTCATCTTCAACCTCTCATAAGATTCGGTGGTTCTCCTAGAGCTAGCATAGCTTTAGCTAAAGCCTCTAAGGCAAATGCCTTTCTTCAGCAAAGAGGCTATGTTATTCCTGAAGATGTAAGAGAAATCTGCTACGATGTATTAAGACACCGAATAGGCATAACGTATGAAGCTGAAGCCGAAGACATCAACCAAGAACAAATAATTACAGAGATTCTGAATAAAGTACAAATTCCTTAACCTCAGCGCTTATGGAAACAAAGGAATTACTCAAAAAAGTACGTGCCATAGAAATTAGGACGAAACAAATTTCTATGCAGATGTTTAGCGGGAACTATCACTCTAAATTCAAGGGAAGAGGTATGTCTTTTAGAGAAAATAGAGAATATTATTCTGGCGATGATATCCGCTCTATAAACTGGAATGTGACGGCTAAAATGAACACACCCTACACCAAAGTGTTCGAGGAAGAAAGGGAATTAAATGCACTCCTATTAGTAGACATAAGCTCAAGCAATCTTATAGGAAGTGGAAAACAAACCAAGCGAGACCTCATTACAGAGATTTCTGCTGTTCTCTCTATGAGCGCTATCCAAAACAAGGATAAGATAGGTGTTCTGTTTTTCTCTGATGTGATAGAAAAGTACATCCCCCCTGCTGGAGGGAAATCTCATGTTCTGAAAATAATACGAGACTTGGTTCACCTCTCTCCTGTTTCTAAAAAAACAGACATAAATCAGGCACTGATTTATGCCAATAGGATGCTAAAAAAGCGAAGCATCATATTTTTGATTTCAGACTTTAAAGCTGATAATTACAGCGATAATTTAAAACGAACTAACCTTAAGCATAGCTTGACCGCTATTCAGATAATAGACAAACGTGAAACGCAAATGAGTGATCTAGGATTGGTACAACTAAAAGATGCCGAAAGCGGAAAGCTAAAATGGGTGAACACGAGCTCTTCCCTAACCAGAAAAAAATACAATAGTCTTATGACTGAACGTCAGGACGGCTTAGAAAAAATGTTTTTGAAAAATGGAATAAACACAACCCAAATCTACACCGACCTTCCATACATCAGACCTTTAACAGCTCTTTTCCAGAGAGGAAAATGAAACATTTCTATTTAGCCATATTAGTCACTTTATCTTGGTCTACCCTATTCTCACAGGTAGAACTGAATACTATATTATCTAACGACAGTATATATGTAGGTCAGCCTAGTAGCTACGAACTAACTCTTCTATTAAAAAATGAATCAGACTCGGCTTTTATTAATTGGTTCATTCCTCTAGACTCTTTAAGTGAAGGACTAGAGATTATAAAAGTAAGCACCATTAGAAATGAAGAGGGCAGTTATTCAATTTCTAAAAAAATAAGGTTTAGAGCGGAAAAAACAGGGTTCTACCCTATAGAACCGATTACAGTTAAAGTTCGTAATAAATCCTTTACAAGTCAAGCTAAACTGGTGGGGGTTTACAGCACATTAACCAATCCTGCGCAAGAAGAAATTAGAGCTGTAAAAGAAGGCAATGAAGTGTCTTACGGAATATTAGACTGGCTGGCAGACAACTGGATTTGGATCGGTGTATTTCTAATAATCATCGCCTCGGCTGTGATAGCTGTAAAACGATTTACCAATCGACAAAACCCAGAAGAACGTCCAACAGAAATAGCAGCAGAACCTAAAGAACCTGCTTACAGCGCAGCTCAAAGAAAAATAAACCATCTGTCAGAGAAGAAACCTTGGCAGAATGGAGACCTAAAAGACTATCATACTTCTATAAGCTATATTCTCAGAGAATATTTAGAAGGTGAGCTTGGTTTTCAAGCACTAGAAAAATCGACATCAGAGATTCTAACTGAATGCTCTAAAATAGGTTTTTCTAAAACAAACACCCGTTCGATCAGACAGCTGCTTTCTTTAACTGATCTAGTGAAATTTGCAAAGCAACTTCCTACTGAAGCTGAAAACAAAGAGATT
>Ga0209302_10000223_pt1 | contig 35629 bp, 36 predicted proteins | sample ArcOceMetagenome_2_FD_187445 | JGI IMG/M metagenome (GOLD analysis project Ga0209302, IMG submission 187445) | Marine eukaryotic phytoplankton communities from Arctic Ocean - Arctic Ocean ARC135M Metagenome (SPAdes) (version 2) | ecosystem: Environmental > Aquatic > Marine > Oceanic | place...
TGCAACAGTATAAAAAAACTTCAGATTCCATATTACCTTTTTCTTTTACATCCTCTCTAATTTCGGAAAACCTTACATACCAAACACGTTCTTTAAGTGATTAACTCCATATTTTATTCATCACTAATTTGATTGATAATATTTTAGGAATAAAACGTTTTATTTCAGAGAATCAATTGAAAAAAGTCATTCCCTTGAAGGCTTCTTTTATCAAGATTTCTGCTGAATCTCCTGCTCGTTTACCTGTGATGTAGATGAAATAGCAGCTTTTTCTATTTTCATTTTGTTTCCTCCTACAGAAAGTAAAATAGTCGTTTCATTAACTTCTAAAATTTTACCATGAATTCCTCCTATAGTTACCACAGACTGTCCTTTTTCTATGCCTTCTCTAAACTTTCTAGTTTCTTTGGCTTTTTTCATTTGAGGTCTAATCATGAAAAAGTACATGATTAAAAATAATCCACCCATTAAAAATAGAGTAGACATTCCTCCACCAGAGGCTGCTTGAAGTATTACGTTAAATGTATTCATTTTGTTTTTTTTCTAATTTCTTTATTTTTCCTGTGCTTATTACATTTCCTAATATATAGAGGATGCTTTTATTGGGGTTGCAATTCGTTATTACTGAAATAGATTTCTTAATCTCTCCAGACTTTTCAGTACTGTCAAACTCTATTTCTATTTCACCTTTTTCACCGGGCTTTATTGGCTTCTTTGTGTAATCTTTAGAGGATGTACATCCGCATGAAGTCTGCACATTAGAAATAATCAAGTCCGATTTACCTGTGTTTTCAAATTTATATAAGTGACTTACTATCTCCCCTTCTATAATTATACCGAAGTTAAAATCTTCTTCTTCAAATATTATTTGAGGTAAATTCAAATTTACATTCTTATTATAACCATCATCAAAATAAATGTCATCAGAGGTTATTTCACCACTCGAATCTATTCCACACGAAACTATAATAGCTGCATAAACTAGAACAGCCAGAGCTTTACTCCAAAAGTCCTTTACCAGTTTTCTTAATTTTTCCATCTTCTTTAAGCTTATCGAATATTTGATCTAAAACACCATTAATAAATCCAGCAGACTTAGGTGTGCTGTAATATTTTGAAAGCTCTATATATTCGTTTAAAGTAACTTTTAAAGGAATATCCTTAAAAGTTTGAGCTTCTGCTATGGCCATTTTCATTAGAATTTGGTCTAATAAAGCTATTCTATCAAAATCCCAGTTTTTTGCCGCTTCTGCTATAAGTTTTTCACTCTCTTCTCCTAATGATAATGTCTTCTTAAATAAATTATTCAAGAAATTCTTTTCATCTTCAGGGTCTCTCCAGAGCGGTAAAAGTTCGACATCACCATCATCCTCAGAAATGGCTTTTATTGTTTTAATAGCCATGCCGGCAGCTAGATCTAAATCATCAGTCCACAGCACACTCCTTTCTTCGAAAAAGTCATGTAGTAGCTCCACATTAATCATGTGTCTTTTGAAAAACCTTAAAAGAAATTCTTTGTCATGAGAGAATCCTCTTTCTGAAGACTCCATGTATTCTTTATAGTCTTCTGTTTGAATTAGCTCTTTAAAAATCTTCTTAGAAAGATCTCTTTCTTGACTCCAGTTCACCGCTAATTCTTCACATTTATTATTAAGGACTTTACTGTTTGCTAAAAGTCTAATAAATGAATTAGTCACGAACTTAGTATTCGGATGCAAGTCTTCTGGGCTAGGAAGTTTTTTATTTCTTCCTGCCTCTATCTTATCTATTGCGTGGTCCTGCATTTCCACTACTAAAGATAAAAGCCAGATATACATCTCGTACATCTTATCAAGACTTGTCTTAAGTTGCTTATCAGCATGATTTAAGTCTTTGTCGTCATCTTGGAAATATGCGTAAAAACAATGAAGTACTTTTATTCTTAGGTGCCTTCGGTTAAACATTAATCGGGTGGTTTAAAATGATCTTTTTATTTTGCCAATGGCAATAATTCGCTCTTCTGCCATCTTGTTAGCAGCTAGATAGGTAGGAATGTTTTCATTTTCAGATTTATTGAAAATTTCAGTAGTGGTATCAAATATTTTCTCAGTCTGTGAAATCGCTGCCTCTTTGTTGTATCCCTGTAATTCCCAGTAACAGTTAATAATACCTCCTGAGTTAATTACATAATCAGGAGCGTAAAGAATACCTGCACTTTTCAAAGCTTCACCATGAATAGTTTCTACTGCTAGTTGATTATTGGCTGCTCCTGCTATAATATTACATTTCAACTCTTTTAATGTAACGTCATTTACTGTCGCCCCTAAAGCACATGGAGCATAAATATCCATATCTGCTTTATAAACATCATTAACATTTACGACAGATGCTTTAAAATCAGTTAATACTTTTTTAATACTAGGCTCATAAATATCAGAGACAGAAATAAGAGCACCTTCTTTGGCCAATAGTTCTACTAAATAATATCCTACACTGCCTACACCCTGTACCATTACTTTTTTTCCTGCTAAACTATCAGACCCGTAAGCTTTTTTAGCAGCTGCTTTCATTCCTACGTATACTCCATAAGCAGTAACTGGCGAAGGGTCTCCGCTTCCACCTAAGTATTCGGGCACACCAGTAACATGGTCAGTTTCCATGTGTACTTGCTCTATATCATGTGGAGAGATTCCTACATCTTCAGCAGTAATATACTTGCCCCCTAAACTGTCTACAAACTTTCCAAACCTCCTGAATAATGCTTCACTTTTATCTGCTCGCGAATCTCCGATAATGACCGCTTTACCTCCTCCTAAATTTATACCTGCGACAGAAGATTTATAGGTCATTCCTCTACTTAACCTTAAAACATCAGTTAGGGCCTCCTGTTCAGATGCATAATTCCACATTCTAGTTCCTCCTAAAGCAGGGCCTAATGTAGTGTCGTGAATAGCTATAATCGCCTTTAATCCGGTGGATTTGTCCTGACAGAAAACCACTTGTTCATGGTCATAAGTGAGCATTCCAGCTAGAGCGCTGAATGCTGATGAAGTTTCTGGAGTAGTTATTTCTATTTCCATTTGCCTAATTTAAAGAACGATTATTTTTGGTGTTACAAAGTGATGCAAATTTATACTTTTAGGTTAGAATCAGTTATTATCTTTTTAAAATATTCTTTAAAATATTGCCGTTAAATTTGTGTTCTTAATTACATGATGAATAACTCTATTTCCCTCAACTTATTTATTTGGACTTTGTTAGTCTTTAGCTGCGTTTTATACTCTTGTGAAAAAGAGTTAGAATTGATTATTCCTCCTACAGAAAACAAGTATGTCATAGAAGGAAACATCGAGATTGGTCAACCAGCTTTTGTGCTTATCTCACAAACTAGAGATTATAACCAAAGCATAAATACAGAGAGTTTTAATGGTTTTTACTTGGGTGGTGCTCAAGTGTCGGTTTCTAATGGAACTGTGACAGAAGTTTTAGATGAAATCTGTACAGGAGATTTACCTGCTGAGCTTCTCCTTCAGGTAGCTGAAATTACAGGACTATCTCCTATTTTATTAAGTGCGGCTAGTGTTTGCGGTTACATAGATCTGGATGGTTCTATGTTAGGAGCTGAAAACAGCAAGTATAACCTAGAGGTTAGCATAGACGAAAAGTTGATCACAGCGACCACCACTATTCCGGGTATTGTAGAATTAGATTCTATGTGGTTTGACTTAGCTGGAGAAACAAATGACAGCTTAGGGTTTATCTATGCTCAATTAACTGACCCTGATACCACGGGGAATGCATACAGGTGGTTTGCAAAGCGAATAAACGCTTACCCCCAATGGGCGGACTACGCTGGACAGCAGAAAGATCTGCAATATATAGCTCCACTTGGGAGTTCTTATGATGACTCATTCTTTAACGGATTAACATTTGATTTTGCATATTACAGAGGGAGCTTACTAGGTTCACCTAAAGTAGATGATCAGAATGAAGAAAGAGGTTTTTTTAAACGTGGAGACACCATAGCGGTAAAAGGTGCAGCTATCGACAGAGGTACTTATGATTACATCGTTACTTTTGAAGCTGAAGCAGGCAGTGCTGGAAATCCATTTACTATACCTACGCCTATAGCCTCCAATATAGAAGGCGGTTTAGGTATTTGGGCCGGATACGCCTCTGTTTTAGACACGATAATAGCTAATCCTTAATTAGATTAAAAAAATGAAACATATCTTACTCATCACATTTACATTAGCGGTGCAATTTGGGCTTTCTCAAAACACACTAACTCCTGAGTCTCGTATAACAGATGTTTCTGTTTTTACCAGTGGCGCTGAAATAACTAGAGCAGCTAGCATCTCACTGAAACTTGGCGAAAACATTATCATCTTAAAAGGATTAGCCCAAGATATTAAATCCAATAGTCTTAATGTTACAGGAAACCCAAACTATCTTATCAAGTCTGTGAAATATGAAAGGAACTTTTTAGAGGACACATCCAATAGCTCTGAATTATTAAGTCTAGAAAATGAGCTTAAAGACACAGAGTTTAAGTTAGCTACTCGATCCAGCTTAGAGCGAGTTTATATAGAGGAGAAAAACCTGCTCATGGCTAACAAATCTATTAAAGGTGCTAACCAAAGCTTACTAGCTGAGGATTTAAAAGAAATGGCTGCATTCTTCAGAGAGCACCTTGAGGAGCTAGAATATAAACTACTGGAGATAAATCAAGAAAAACAAGAGCTTCAACTCAAAAAACAAAAGCTCCAACAACAACTGAATAAAAGTAAAAGTATGATGAACAGCTACTCAAGTGAGATAGAAATTATACTAAATGCTACTAAGAATATAAATGCTCCGTTAGAGGTCTCTTACATTGTAAGTAGCGCTGGATGGTTCGCCACCTATGATGTACGAACCAGTGAGGTAAATAGACCGATACAGCTTGTATACAAGGCCAATGTCTCTCAAAGTACTGGACTAGACTGGTCTGATGTAAACATCACTCTATCTTCTGGAAACCCCATGGTAAACGGAAATAAACCTAGATTAAAACCATGGTATATGTCTGTTTACAATGCTGAGTTAGTATATGGCGCATACAAACTTCAGCAAAGTAATAACTCAGAAGACAAGACTAGAAAAGATGAATATAATGAAGCGGAAAGGAATGCTGACGGTCGCTTTTTCAACTCTTCTTTAGGATATACTTCACAGCTTACAGAGTCGGTAGAATCTCTCGTTTCTGTAGAATTTAAAATCTCTATTCCTTATGACATCCCCTCAAATGGAGAAGCTTATGAGGTAGAGATTCAGAGAAGTGAGATCAACTCCGACTATTCATATTATGCAGCTCCTTCTTTAGAGACGACTGCCTTTCTTTTGTCGAGATTAACCAATTGGTCTGAGTTGAATTTATTACCTGGTGATGCTAATGTATTCTTCCAGGGTTCATTTGTAGGATCTTCTTTCTTAGACCCATATTCCACAGACGATACTTTGGATGTTAGTCTAGGGAAGGATAAAAACATTATTATTAGTAGAGAAAAACTGGAAGAGTTCTGTAAGTCCAACACCTTTGGAGGAAACAAAAAGACAACTAGGGCTTATAAAATAGCTATTAAGAATAACAAGTCTATTCCTGTTTCTATTCAGGTAGAAGATCAAGTTCCTATTTCTGAACAAAACGACATCAGCGTAACGGTAGGAGAAATTATAGATGGCAGCTTAAATGAAAAAACAGGAATCATTACCTGGGAAATTAATCTAGCGCCAGGTGAGATTAAAGAGGTCTCTTTCTCATTCGAAGTGAAGCACCCTAAAAAAATAAAGATTGCCAGACTTTAATTCTACCCAAAAACTATTTGCTGTTCTTCTAGGAGGTATGGCAGAAGGATGTAACATAGAACTTCACGATGTACAGTTCGTAGTCACAGATACCATAGAAAATGCTTACATCGAGCTTCTAGATAAATGGTTCGGTAAGAAAGAAAAGATGCATATAGATTCCTACATCATCCTAGATGTCGTGGATGGATATGAGGTCAACCTTTCCAAGGAAACGGCAGATCAAAAGGAAAAACTCTATTTTATTAATATGGGAGCTTATGAGGAGGGTAATTTCTCTGAGCTCCATCAAATAAAGTTTATGGTGGACTCCGCTAAAATACCTGTAAAAAGGCGAGCCAAAGAATCTATGCTCAAAGGAAAAATTAGCGTCCATACAGATGATCTATTTGAAGTGGATGACTGTCTGCATCTTCATAGTGTAGATGGATGGGACATACATCTTTCTTCCACTAATCAGAAAGAAAATCTTATTCCTGTGAATGGGTATCACCCTCTTCCAAAATCCCTAGTTAAATCGTATCTGTCCACAAAAGCTTAATTCTCACATCGTCCAGTTAGAAACTCACAAGACTCGTTTTATTCGCCTGCTCTTATCGACTTAAATTAGTAGTATGAAATACAGCATTCCTCGAATAGTAAAAAATCGTTATGCACTAGTGATAATCGTGTTTTTTGCATATATGCTATTTTTTAATGATGCCGATGTTTTTTCTGTTTATAAGTCAAATTTAGAGTTGGACCAAATTCAAGAAGAAATAGAATGGTATAATTATGAAACTGCTGCATGCAGAGATCGGTTAGAAAAGCTAGAAGAAGGCGGTTTTGAACTGGAAAGACTCGCTAGAGAAAAGCACTACTTACAGAAAGACAACGAGGATGTGTTCATCGTAAAACCTTCTAAATAATTCTATCCGAATTTTTCTAGTGTATTTCGCATTCATTTCTTTTACTTTAAGAATGGATTATTATCTTCACGGCCATGATAAAAAATCGTTTTTCCTTAGGATTCTTAGCGCTTTTCATGGTCGTTATATTCTCATGCAAGTCTAAGCAGGCTGCTGTCCAAGAAATCAGCCCTCCACCACCACCTAATTCTGATATGACCGAGAAGTTAGAAACTACTGACGCTTTAGTGAATACTCTTTTACTAGGATTAACCAATCTAGAAGGGGTTACTGCCGAAAGAATCGAAAGTCAGAATGAATTTTATAACTATATGTTCGAGCTACAGATAGAGCAACCGGTAGACCATTTCGATGTTTCTAAAGGAACCTTTAAGCAGAAAGTTTACCTCAGTCATTTAGATTTCAATAAACCTATGGTGATGTATTTAAACGGGTACACCGCTGGATCGAATAGCTATGTTACTGAGGCTGCCCAAATATTAGAATCCAATCAGATCCATGTAGAACATCGTTTTTTCAGTAATTCTAGACCAGAAACCATTCCCTGGGACTTGCTAACTATTGAACAGTCTGCCTATGACCATCACAGAATAGTAGAATTATTAAAAACTTTCTACACTAAGCCTTGGGTTAGCACAGGAATAAGCAAAGGTGGAATGGTAACTATTTTTCATAAAAGATTCTTTCCTAATGATGTAGCTGTAGCCATGCCTTATGTAGCTCCATTAAACACAGAAAGACATGACCCTAGAGTATATGAGCATCTAAACAATGTAGGCACTGAAGAATGTAGAAATGCCGTAACAGAATACCAAAGAGAGTTGCTAATATATAGAGATGAAGCACTAGATATTTTTGAAAAATATTCAGATAAAGCGGGATATGTTTATCCTCACGGCTTAGAAGCCAGCTTCGAATTAAGCATATTGGAATTTTCATTTGCATTTTGGCAATGGAGCGGTGACTGCTCTACCATTCCATCTCAAGAGTCGTCTGTGGAGGATAAAATGAAATACCTCTTCTACACCATTGATGCCCCTAGTTTTTTCAATGAAAGTACTCTTACAGATATCCTCCCATTCTTTTATCAGGGATATTACGAAATAGGAATGTATGGATACGAAGTAGATAAGTTTAAAGGTCTTACCCAAATATATACCGAAGAAGTAGATAATTATAGAACGTTTATACCAAAAGACATGGACGTAATATATAACCCAGAACCTGTTAGAGATGTAATCAACTGGTTAGATGAAAACGGCAACAACATGATTTTCATCTATGGAGAGTTAGATCCATGGGGAGCTACGGCTTATGAACCTACAGAGAACACGAATAGTCTTTTCTTAAATTTGGACAATGGTAATCACGGTACAAGACTAAAAAATTTCCCAAAAGATACTAGAGCAGCCGCTATGGATTCTCTCCAAATATGGATAAGCAGAAGATAATGATAGATTTAAGAAGTGACACTGTAACCAAGCCTTCTAAAGGAATGCTTGAGGCTATGTTTAGCGCCAAGGTTGGAGATGATGTTTTCCAAGAAGATGAAAGTATAAATAACCTCCAGCAGTTAGCCGCTAAGATGTTTGGTTTTGAAGCTGGGTTATTCTGTCCAAGCGGAACCATGACCAACCAAATAGCAGTAAACATTCATACCACTCCTGGGGATGAAGTTATCTGCTCAAGTCTTTGCCATATCTATAACTACGAAGGCGGAGGTGTAGCTAGAAACTCTGGAGCACAGGTGAAATTAATTTCTCACCCAAAAGGATTAATCAGCGCCAGTGATATTACAGATAATATAAATCCTTCAGACGCACATTATGCCAACACTAGTTTAGTTTGCCTTGAAGACACAATAAATAAAGCCGGCGGAATTAAGTATGACTTAACGGAGATCAAAAAAATAAGGGAAGTCTGCACTCATCAAAAGCTAAACCTCCATTTAGATGGCGCCCGCGTTTTCAACTCATTGGTCGAAACTGAATCTAACTATTTAGACTACGGGAGTCAGTTTGATAGTATTAGCATCTGCCTGTCTAAAGGATTAGGGTCACCCAGCGGCTCGGTGCTTTTGGGGTCCAATTCGTTTATTAAAAAAGCTCATCGTGCTAGAAAAGCATTTGGTGGTGGAATGAGACAAGCAGGATTCATAGCCGCAGCAGGTACTTATGCGTTGCAAAACAACATTCCACGTCTTAAGGATGATCATCATACAGCAAAAGCTATTGCAACGCTGCTAAAGGAAACCAATCATGTTACTTCAGTAACTCTCCCAGAGACCAATATTGTGATTTTTGATATAGATCCAGCATTCGGTATAGATGCATTCTTGAACAAGCTTAAAATTAACAACATCCATGCCTTGCCATTTTCTAAAACTAAAATCAGATTTGTGACACACCTGCATATAACTGATAATGATGTAAATGATCTAGAGAAATGCTTGAAATCAATTTCTTAAATTAACATCGGTTATCTTTGAACATCTCAAATAGACAAACAATATGAAATTTATAGTTATCTCAATAATTCTTTCAGCTTCATTGATTGGGTGTTCATCATCTGATTCTTCATCTGAAAACAATGAGACAAACCATTCAGCCCAGAACATAGCTTCTGTCAAAGGGTTAAATGTTCCAAAAGAACTGGTAAACAATAAAGATAGAGCTCTGGCATTCTATGAGCTAATAAGCAATAGAGATGCTGGTTCAGCGATAAGCATGATTTCTTCTGAGTTGAAGATGAGTAACTGGCCTATAGGTAGTAATTATTCTGAATTTAAGCATTTCCTAAAAGCTAAATCTCCTGAAAATCCTAAGATTCGCATAATACCTATCAGAGCAGGTCAAATGGGAAATTCAGTATTTGTTCACTCTATATACGCAGGTCTAAACAGCACTTCGGCAATCGATATTTTAACTTTTGAGAAAGGAAAAATAGCTAACATAGAGCATTATAGCGAGACATATCAAGAGACAAACTCTAAGGGAGTTCCCACCATGGCCGGCCAGAATCAAACCTTAGAAGTAAATAAAACCGGACTATATATGAGTCTAGTTAAATCATTCATGAAAAAAGTAGCGATAGGCAATAGTCCTAATGATATTTTAGAAGGAGTTAATGATGACTACTTAGACCACAGCGCACATATTGATGGCAAAGGATCAACTTCTTTAGAGAATCGATTTGTTTATGATGAGAGTTCTAAAACAGCGTTCAAGTTCGATTATGACAAATTGGAACGAATCCTAGGTGAAGGAAATTTTATTTTGGTAGAATCTAAGGCGTCTCTGAATTCAGAAGATGTGACTATTCTAGACTTGTTTAGACTGGACAGAAATAGAATATGTGAGCATTGGGATGTGGTTTCTAGGTAATTAGTAAATTACTTATTTCTTTAGCGAATTTCACGCAGTCACCTACAGAAACTCCGCTCCTGAAATTACCTGAGATATAGATGTTTTCTTTTGCTTCAAATTGAGCTATGCGCTGCAATATCTTTGTATGACCGATCTCAAACTGTGGGATAGCTCTCTCCCATTTGGTAACGGCTCTGAAAGTTGGAAGCCCTGATATTTTCAACCATTTTTCTATCTCCTGCTGAGCTAACTCTGATGAATGACCTCTATCTGGCTTAGAGAATAACGTAAAAGTCATTTCGTCTTTTGCGGCTCTATGGTCAAAGGCACTGGAATTAATCACCGCTCCTAGCAGAGGTTTCCCTTCTACTTCTGGAACTAAGAATCCAAACCCTTCTATGTTTCCTTTTACTTCAGATTTTTTATAACTGAGATGAGTCATTTCAATCTGGCAGTAGGGAATAGAATCTAACTCAGAACTAAATACGGAATCTAACTGACTCACTAATCCTGCTGCGGCATAAGAAGGTAAGCACGAAATCACTCTTTCTGCTTTATAGCTCGAACCGTCAGCAGTTTTCACTTCATAGCCATTCTCTGTTTTCACTATTCCTGTAGCTTCTTTTTCACTTATGCAGTGTCCTTTCACTGATTCATAAAGCGCATCTAATAGAACACCTGTTCCTTTCTTAAAGGAGGAAATTACTCTTTTGTTCTTGCCTTTATTTGCTTTTAATCCTTTGATTATAGACCCGAATTCCTCTTCGTATTTAAGGAACTGCTTCAGCACTAAGGCTGCTTCCATTTTCTCTGGGTTACCCGCATATATTCCAGAAAGCACAGGATTGGCAACAGATTCATACATCTCTCGGCCAAACCTTCTACTCACAAAACCCGATACAGACTCCCCTTTGGGACTCTTTGTAGTCACTTTACTTTCTCTTAACAATCTAAACTTGGCTTTCCAGCTAAGCAGCGGAGATGTAAATATGCTAGCAGGATTAGAGGTCAATTTTCTAAGCTTTCCTCTTCTGAAAATATACCGAGCATTACTCTTAGTAGAAGCTTGAACCAATTCATCCTCCAGTCCTAACCCTGTAATTATTTCGTGAATCTCAGGAGTCATACTAAAAGAAATGGCTGCCCTGTCCCACACTTGCTGTTGGTTCTGGAAGCTCTGTATCACTCCGCCATAGCGGTTCTCCTTCTCTAGAAGTACAAAGGGGACTCCTTTCTTCTTTAAAAAATAAGCAGTGCTTAACCCGCTTAATCCACCGCCTAGTATAATTATTGAATGTCTAATGGTTAATTATTAATTCTAAACTATTGTGTTTTTGCCGTCTTACTCATTGTTCAATGGGCTATTCTTTAAATGATACCTGTGTACTTATATATCGTGGAACTTCTCATTTCACCACACAAACTAAAGACTACGAGCAATACCCCGCCAAAGTCTCTACCCAGTCCTCCTGCTCATTCAGGCATGGAACCAATGTATACTTCTCTCCTCCTGCTTTCAAGAAATCTTCTTTACCCTCCATGCCCAGTTCTTCCAAGGTTTCTAGGCAGTCAGATACAAATGCAGGACTGATGAGAACTATTCTTTTCTTTCCTTCTTTAGCTAAACGCTCTATCTCGAAATCTGTGTATGGCGTTAACCAAGGTGTTCCTGCCAATCTAGATTGAAAACTAACACTGTACTTCTCTTTAGGAATTCTTAGTTTTTCTACTATTAATCGGGTGGTTTCAAAAACCTGATGCCTGTAGCAGACTTTATGTGCTTCTGATTTTACCTCGCAGCAGTTATCACACTTCAAACAGTGCTCTCCCGTTGGGTCAAGCTTGGTAAGATGCCTCTCTGGAATTCCGTGGTAACTAAACAAAAGATGGTCATAATCTTCCTCTAAATACTTACCTAGTTGTTTAGACTGAGCATTTATATAATTCTCCTCGTTATAAAAAGACTGTAAATAGGTCATCTTTTTAGAAGGGAATTTCTCCTTCATTATTTCCTCAGCTTTTTCTATCACACTGTGCGTGCTCGCTTTGGCATAATGAGGATAAAGAGGAATTAACTTTACCTCTTCTAACTCTGGATTCTTAGTGAATAAATCTGTCAACCCTTTTTCAATAGACATTTTTCCATAACGCATGGCCAGCTCCATAGGCTTCTCTACTTTTTTACTTACTTTTTCAAATACTCTTTGACTTAACACTATTAACGGAGAGCCTTCCTCCCACCATATTTTCTGATAAGCCGCTGCAGATTTTTTAGGACGGGTATTTAAAATAATTCCCTCTATTAAAAGCCACCTTTTCCAATAAGGAACATCTATGACATGCTCGTCCATTAAAAACTCACGTAAGTATACTTTTACATCCTTAGGATCAGTGCTCTCTGGAGAACCTAGATTCACTAATAAAACTCCTTTTTTATTACTCATCACTGCATCAAATATTTTTTAGGCGTTACACCAAATTTCTTTTTAAACGCTGCTATAAAATGACTCGGATTTACATATCCCAGCGCATAAGCAGCGTCTTTCACTTTATACTCTCCAGAGTCTAGCATTACCATGCCCTGATTTAGTTTATAATTATTCAAATATCCGTAGATAGTAGCTCCGTAGATGTTCTTAAATCCTAACTTTAGTTGATACTCACTCATTTCCACTTCTTCTGCCAGCACCTTAATCGTAGGAGGGTCGGTCATGCGGTCTAGAATAATCTCCTTGGCTTCTTTGATTTTCTTTACGTTATCGTAGTCTTTAAGGAATGGACAGCTCTCATACAAATCCCCTCCCGTATCTGATTTATGGAAATAATGGCTTAGAATCTCAAAAGCTTTTCCTTTCATAAACAGTTTCTCACTTTGAGGAGAAAGCTGAGTGGTTAGAATCTGATTCACACACATCCCTAAACTTGCTTTCATCTCATCCTTGGCATAGAATTTTTGCAACGCAGAGTCTCCCTGTAAGAAATGTAGCTCTTCACTCTCCTTCACAAACAGCTGATGAAGCTGGGTAACTGAGATAAATAACACCACCAAATTAACGCTGTCTTTTAAGTCTATTCTGTGTGGCAAATCCATGGCTGGATTGTACAGCGTCATCACTTGGTTGCTGGTCAAATCCATAGAATAAGACGGCCCAAACCAAAATTTCATTGCTCCTTCTGAGCACATAGAAAGCTGAATAATTCCTTTATCCACATTGCTCATAAGCTCACATTCCACCCCTTCTTCCGACTGAATTTTGTGTAAACTCATCTCATTTTCTAGCACGAAAAAGTTATGACTTACTTTTCGGGTACTTTTTTCGGTGTGTGAGATAGTTATGTTATTCATAAAGGAGTAAATCTGCATTGCAAAACAACTCTATATTCATTCCAAAAACATCATATATACTAACAAAATCAGCACTCAGCACTATTTAGAATGATTCTAAAATAGGGTTTCTTGTCGTGTAGAGGTATTTGTTCTATGTCTACGGGTATTTTTAAACAAAGACAGTTATAATTTTGTACGGAATTTGGGACAGTTAACAGAGAAAAATCAATACTTATATGCAGGCCTGGCGCAGTTTTCCGTTTTCGGAATTAGCCATAACGAACTACCTGCCTCTTCTCGTGAAGGATTCTCTCTAAGCTCAGATCAACAATCCACGCTTATCTCCTCTCTAAAAGCTGTCTCATGTGAGAACATTATGGTTCTTTCTACCTGCAATAGAACTGAGGTTTACCTGAAAACAAACGCATTCGAATCTGCCAAAAGCCAGTATTTAGAATTGATAGATGGAGATACCGAAAGCTTCAATTCTAGTTGCTATAATAAGCACGGACTAGACGCGGTAAAACACCTATTCGAAGTATCTGCTGGACTTCACTCCCAGATTATAGGAGATTTCGAGATTATAGGACAAGTGAGAAAAGCTTTTAAAGTTTCTAAGGAATTAGACAGCAGCGGTTCTTTCTTAGAAAGACTAGTAAATTCTGCTACTCAAATGAGTAAACGAATTAAAAACCAAACAGAATTTAGTTCTGGTGTTACTTCCACTGCTTACGCTGCTGTTCGTCATGTAAGGAATTCTTATGCTGCCGTGGAAGACTTGAAAATCTCCATTTATGGATTAGGTAAAATAGGTAGAAACGTATGTGAAAACCTAGTCCGTCATATCCCAGCAGAAAACGTAAGGATCTTAAATAGATCTATAGAAAAAGCCATGGAATTGGCTAAAAAATATAGTATAGATGTGTTTGGAGAAGATATGCTGAAGCCGTCTATAGAGTTAAGCAATGTTCTTATAGTAGCTACAGGCGCCTCAAGTCCTACAGTTCTGAAACAGATGATTCCTGAAAATAAAGAGCTGCTTATAATAGATTTAGGCATCCCTAGAAATGTACATCCAGATATAGATGTACTTCCTAACGTTACTGTTTTAGGTGTGGATGAAATCTCTAAACAGAACGATGATACGTTGAATCAGCGTATGTCTGAAATAGATAAGGTAAATACCATTTTATCTGAAGACATGGGTAAATTTGTGGATTGGATGGAATCTAGAAAGCATGCCTCGGCTATTCAAGCCATCAAGTCTAATTTCAAAGATTTCCAGCATAAAGAATTACTAAAAGCGAAGAAGAATCCTAAGGATAAAAAAGTAAAGAACGAACTAGTAATCAGCGATAAGGTTATCAATAGAATCACCGGTCAAATCTTCGCGAAACTGAAGGGCTTGGACGATAAAGAGTTAGAGACAGTTTATAAATTATTCAGCCTAGATAAAGACGCATTATAAATGACAAAACCTATCATAATAGGCACCAGAGGAAGTGAATTAGCTCTCTGGCAAGCGAATAAGGTAAAAGAACTCTTAGCCGAAAAAGGGCATGAGTCAGAGCTAAAAATCATTCAGTCTACTGGAGATAAGGACCGGAAAGCAAAGCTTCACGAGATGGGGTTAGTTGGGGTTTTTACTAAAGAATTAGATGACGCTCTATTGTTAGGAGAAATAGATGTGGCTGTACACTCCCTTAAAGATGTGCCCACTTCTCCACCTAAAGGAGTAGTTCAATGTGCTGTTTTAGAAAGAGCTAATCCTTACGATGTGCTTATTTCGAGTTCTAAATTTAAGGAGACTAAAAAATTCACTTTAGCCAGTGGTAGTTTAAGAAGAAGAGCTTTCTGGCAAAATAAATACCCCGAACATGTGCTGGAGAATCTGCGTGGCAATGTCCCTACCAGAATCGAGAAAATAGATTCAGAAGCGGTAGACGGTGTTATTCTAGCCAAAGCAGGACTGGATAGATTAGGCTTAGCTCCCAAAAATGTAGAGATTTTGGATTGGATGACTCCTGCTCCTGCCCAAGGAATAGTAGGTGTTTTCTGTTTGAATAAGAGCAAAAAACTAAAAGCATCTCTGGCTGAAATCAATGACAAGAACACTGAAATCTGTGCTCAAGTAGAACGTGATTTATTAAAAGCATTAGAAGGTGGCTGTACTGCTCCTATAGGTGCTCATGCACAAATAGTGAAGCGCTCAGTAGAAGTTAAAGCTTCACTTATATCAGAAGACGGTAAAACACATGTTTATCAAGTAAATAAAAAAGGATTAAATGCTTGTGATAAATTAGGAAAAGAGACAGCCAAAGCTATATTAGCCAATGGTGGGAAAGAGCTTATGGAAGCGCTGAAAGAAGCTGAATTGAACAAACTAGATTCAGCTAAAGAAAAGGAAACTAAGCCAGTTGTTATCGTAAAAGAAACGACAAGTCCCACAGAAAAGCCTAGTGAAAAAGCTTTAGCTAAAGAGGAGAATGAAGCAGAGCTAAAACCCTTATCTATTAAACGGACTATAATAACCCTTAAAGAAAACCCAGCAGAGAAGTCAGCAGAGCTAGAAACCGAAGCTGTAGAGGTCGAAAAGAAAAAGATAGAACTGAAGCCAATATCTATAAAGCGAACTTTGGCAGCTGTGGAAGAAAAGTCGGCAGAAAAGACCCCAGAGAAGGAAGAAATTATAACTAAAGAAATAAAGATTGAGTCTAAAGAAGAAGCAAACGAAGAAACAGTGGCTTCTCCTGAATTGAAATCTATTAGCATTAAAAGGGCTAAAACTGAAGTAACAGAAGATGCTCCGAGTAGAGAATTTCCTGCCGAAAGTATAGAAGAGAGCACAGTAAAAGCTATAGTAGAACCACAAAAGGATAATACAGAAGAATCAAAGGAAGAAACTGTGGCTGCTCCTGAATTGAAGTCTATTAGTATTAAGCAGTCTGCACCAAAAGAGATTCCTTTAGCAGATGGATTTCCTAAAGTGTTATGCCTTAAAAAGCTAACACCTCCAAGGATAAATGCAGGAAGAAAATTAGGATTGGGTTTGACGGCAGTTGAAGTCATAGAAACTCAACCAGATTTTGAATCTTATGCAGTGAGCTATGCGCTTAAATCGACTAACAACTGGGTATTTAGTAGCTTAAACTCAGTTTCAGCTATCACTTCAGTATTGAAAAGCACCTCTATGATTCACAAGCATGTTTTCTGTGTGGGGCCCAGAGTAGCTAATTTCTTTGATGGAAAAGTAAAAGCTATTCATCAAGTGAATTCAGCTTCAGAACTGACTGAAGTAGCTAAGGCTTCTGAAAAAGAAAGGTTCATGTGGTTTCATGGGAATAAAAGTGAGATGGCTCTAATAGAGGAGTTTGAAGTTCATGAAATGACTTTAAACTCTCACCCTGTCTATAAGACGGAACTTACAACTCCTGGAATAGAAGATATAGAGGACTACCAAGCCCTGATGTTCTTTAGTCCTAGTGGAGTAGACAGTTTTAACGAACATAATTATATTCCTGAAAGCGCTGTGGTTTCCGCCATAGGAAAGACTACTGCTGAATACATCGCATTAAAGTATGCCAATCAGGAAAACACCAAATTGGAGAATATAATCACTCCAGAGATATACGAATACGAACACCTATTACAAGCGTTAAAGACTCATTTCGAGATAAATGGAAAAGATTAAAAACGATATATTTTTAAGAGCTCTAAAAGGAGAAACACTTGAAAGGCCTCCGGTCTGGATGATGCGTCAAGCTGGGCGTTACCTTCCTGACTTTATGAAGTTAAAAGCTAAATACAGCTTTTTCGAAAGAGCAGAAAATCCTGAATTAGCAACAGAAATCACAGTAATGCCTATTCATCAAATAGGTGTAGATGCTGCTATTTTGTTTTCAGATATTCTGGTAATCCCTAAAGCTATGGGGTGCCCAGTAGATATAATTACAGGGATAGGCCCTGTTCTGCCCGAACCTATTACTTCTATGGCTGATGTCGACAAACTACTCCACCCGTCTATAGAGGAATCGTTAAGTCATGTAATTAAATCTGTACACCTTACTAAAGAGGCACTAAATAATGAGGTTCCATTAATAGGATTCGCTGGTTCACCTTGGACTATCTTATGTTATATGGTTCAAGGTGGAGGCTCTAAGACCTTCGACAAAGCCAAGCAGTTCTGTTTCGAGCAGCCAGAAGCCGCTAAGAAATTACTAGATAAGATTACCAACTTAACCATAGAGTATCTCCAAGCTAAGATAGACGCAGGAGTAAACGCAGTTCAAGTTTTTGATTCGTGGGGAGGTATGCTTTCTCCTTCAGATTATGCAGAGTTTTCTCTTCCTTACATGGAGCGTATTACTAAAAGTGTTCATGGTGTTCCTGTAATACTCTTTGCTAAAGGAGCCCATTATGCACTTCCACAACTCGCGGCTTCTGGAGCTTCTGCTCTAGGCCTAGACTGGACAGTGACCCCAGAGTATGCTAGAAGTTTGGTTGGAAACGACATTACACTTCAAGGAAATTTCGACCCTTCTCGCCTACTCAGCCCTATTCCAGAGATTCAGAAAATGGTAAAGGAAATGATAGACGGTTTCGGGACTTCTAAATACATAGCTAATCTAGGACATGGAATTCTACCGAATATTCCAGTGGACCACGCTAAGGCTTTTGTAGATGCAGTAAAAAGTTTTTCGAAATAAAACCAAAGCTAATTGGAAGTTAGATATTCGAGATTTGAAATTAATCTCGAATTTTAAATTTTAAATTAAATGAACAGCATCAAAGACCGATTCATAAAATACATCCACACACTCCAAGACCAAATATGCAGTGGTCTGGAAGCTGCTGACGGTTCTGCTATGTTTGAGGAAGATAATTGGAAGCGAGATGGAGGAGGCGGAGGTAGAACGCGTGTTATCGCTGACGGAGACGTTATAGAAAAAGGAGGGGTGAATACTTCCGTGGTTTTCGGGAAGCTTGGTGAAATGGCTAAGAAACAACTTAAAGTGGATTACGAAGATTTCTTCGCTTGTGGTTTGTCTCTAGTGATTCACCCTAAGAGTCCAATGGTTCCAACTATCCATATGAATGTGCGCTACTTTGAGATTTATGACGACCAGGGAGATTACGTTAATGGCTGGTTTGGTGGCGGTACTGACCTTACTCCTTACTACTTAGACAAAGAAGACGCCAAGTTCTTCCATACGAGCTTGAAAGCTGCTTGTGATCCTTTCGGTAAAGAGCTTTATCCTGAATACAAAGACAAGTGTGACAAGTACTTCTACAACTCACACCGAGGAGAAACTCGCGGTATTGGAGGGGTATTCTTTGATTATTTGAAACCCACAACAGAAAAAACCAGTGAGGATTGGATGCAGATGACACAATCTGTTGGAGATAGTTTTTTGCCTATTTACAGTAAAATTATTGCAACGCATAAAGAAGAAACGTATACACCAGAACAAAAAGTGTGGCAGGAAATAAGAAGAGGACGTTATGTAGAATTCAATCTTTTGCACGATAGAGGAACTCATTTCGGAATAAAAACCAACGGACGAACAGAATCTGTTTTAATGAGCCTACCTCCCACTGTGCGATGGGAATACATGCATGAACCGGAACGAGGAAGTAGAGAAGCAGAGTTGGTGGAGAATTTGAAGGCTGTGGATTGGGTTTAAAACCTGCCTAATGCAGATTAGAAATTAAGTTTACTTCTGAAAAGCGATCAACACTACTTTTGACATAATAAAATCTCAATTTTACAAAATGGAATTTCCAGACACAAGACCGAGAAGATTAAGACAAAACGCCTCTATAAGAGCATTGGTTCAGGAGAATTGGCTTACGCCTAATGACTTGTTGGCGCCAGTTTTTGTTATGCAAGGCAAAGGATTGAAAGAAGAAATTTCTTCTATGCCTAACTACTTTAGATTCTCTATTGACTTAGCAGTAAAGGAAGTGAAAGAACTTTACTCTATGGGGATTAAAGGTGTGATGCTCTTCGTTAAAGTAGCTGATGAACTGAAGGATAATGCCGGTACAGAAGCCATAAATCCCCGAGGATTAATGCAAACTGCCATTACAGAAATCAAAGACGCTTGTCCTGAAATGCTCGTTTTCTCTGATGTAGCCATGGACCCCTACTCTAGCTTAGGTCATGACGGTATAGTTCAAGATGGAAAAATACTAAATGATGACACCTGTGAAATACTAGGTGAAATGGCTATTACTCATGCACAAGCGGGTGCTGATTTTATAGCTCCTTCAGACATGATGGACGGCAGAATAGGGTTTATTAGAGAAGTGCTAGACGAGGAAGGATATGAAGACACAGGTATACTAGCTTACAGCGCCAAGTATGCATCGTGCTTTTACGGTCCCTTTAGGGATGCGCTAGACTCTGCTCCAGTGGATGTAAAAAATGTGCCTACAGACAAGAAAACATACCAGATGAATCCTGGCAACTCTAAAGTGGCTCTTCAAGAAATGGAGCTTGATATATCTGAAGGTGCTGATATTATTATGGTGAAGCCAGCGCTGAGTTATTTGGATATTATAAGCATAGCAAAGCAGAACTTCAACACTCCTATAGCAGCATATCAAGTAAGTGGAGAATACAGCATGATACACGCTGCTGCCCAGAAAGGATGGTTGGATTACGATAGTACCGTTCTGGAAACCACTCTTTCCATAAAAAGAGCTGGAGCAGATATGATAGCTACATATTTCACTCGCGATTTAATAAGATTAATAGACTAACGATTCATTCGGGATTCGTAGCTTGAAATTCGAGATTTATATCCTTGGAAATTTCAAGCCGAGAATTTCAAATCTCAAATAAGATGTTATACCAAGAAAGCATAAAATTATTCGATAGAGCTAAGAAAAACATTCCTGGTGGAGTAAACTCTCCTGTGAGAGCGTTTAAAAGCGTAGGTGGAAATCCGCTCTTCATGAAGTCTGCTAAAGGTGCTTATATGTATGACGTGGATGGTAGACAATATATAGACTTTATCAACTCTTGGGGGCCTATGATTCTTGGCCACGCAAACCACGAAGTGTTGGAAGCAATCAAGAAACAGGCAGATGATTCTACCAGTTTCGGTGCGCCTACAGAATGGGAAGTAGATATGGCAGAGCTTATCTGTAGCATCATCCCGAGTGTAGATAAAGTTAGAATGGTTAATTCTGGAACTGAAGCTTGTATGAGCGCAGTGCGTTTAGCCCGAGGCTTTACAGGGAAAGATAAGATTATAAAATTTGCGGGTTGCTACCACGGCCATGCAGATTGTTTTCTTATAGAAGCAGGAAGTGGAGCGTTGACCTTTGGAGAGCCTAATTCTCCCGGAGTTCCTAAGGCTGTAGCTAATGATACGCTTATAGCGCGTTACAATGATTTGGAAAGCGTAAATGCTATTATGCAAGCCAATTCTGGACAGGTGGCTTGCCTCATAGTGGAGCCCGTAGCTGGTAATATGGGATGTATCCCTCCTGCTGAAGGATTTCTGGAGGGATTGCGCTCGTTGTGCGACCAACATGACATATTACTCATATTTGATGAAGTGATGACCGGCTTTAGGCTAACCCTAGGTGGTGTGCAAGAATTATATAATGTTCAGGCAGATCTAGTCACCTACGGAAAAGTGATAGGCGGTGGATTGCCTGTAGGAGCTTTTGGTGGTAAAGCAGAAATAATGAATCACCTAGCGCCTGATGGCCCAGTTTATCAAGCTGGAACACTTAGCGGAAACCCCGTAGCCATGGCTGCAGGATTTACTACACTTACCATTCTGAAAAATCACCCCGAGATTTATACAGAGCTGACTAAGAAAGCAGAGTACCTAGCGAAAGGAATCCAACAAATTCTAGAAAGCAAATCCATTCCACACACCATTAACCAAGTAGGTTCTATGCTGAGCGTTCACTTTTCAGATAGACCAGTAACAGACTTTGATTCTGCCAAAAATGCTGCAGGAGAGACATTTAATAAGTTCTTCCACCACTTGCTAGAAAACGGAATCTACCTTCCTCCTTCTGCTTATGAAACATGGTTCTTGACAGATTCTTTGGTGGATTCGGACTTAGAAAAAGTATTGGAGGTTGTTAAAGGTTTTAAGATTTGAGAATGATTAAAAAACTGAATTAGCTCTTCTGACACTCTCAAGAAATTGGTCTTAATGTTGTACATGATTTCTCAACGCCTTCAATATCTATCGAAAAAGGAGAAGGTATAAAGGATGTAATTTTTATTGAGACAAGTATATTTATATCGAAGGAGAATAAAATAACAAGCCTCTCCTATTACTTAGACGGGTCATAAATCAATTTCTTAGGAAACTCAGGTTCTTTTGGATTGGGTTTATCAAGTGTCTTTTCAAATCTAAACGTTTCTCCCTCGAACTTTATGAAATAAACGCCTTTGTCAAAACCAGTCATGTCTATGAACTGCCCTATGCTGTCTAGGACTAAACCTCCGCTTTCATTAAATACCTGATAAATACCTAGAGCGTCTAGTTCATAAATTTGCTTTGCCTCTCCTGCAACTTTGGGAAGCATATGGAAAGGCGGAAGTTTTTGATCTTCTTCTTCTTGACAGAATATGCTTAAGGAGCAGAGAAAAAACGAGACTAATAGTAAATTGAACTTCAATTGCTTTTGATTTCGGTTGTAACGAAAGTAAATCAAAAAAAGTATTCTGGCCATTCCAAAGCTTTAAAGTCTAATGGGCACAAAACTTAGTAATTTAGGTAATCACATTTATAGGTTAATCATATTCTATAATAAGTTCTAAAGTTGCTCAGAAGTAAGTTAATTTTGCCACGCATGAAAGAAAGAATCACACGTACGACTCAGCCTGTAATAAAGGATACTCCGCTTACTGGAATTTCTAAGATTAGAAAAACAAACGCACCTACCAAAGGCTTAAATTTAGAAAAAGGAACAGCCGCAGAGAAAACCTTCTTTCATCATAGAAGCAAGCACCGAGGTCAGTATGATTTCGCTGAATTAATAAAGGTTCATTCAGCCTTAAAAGTTCATGTCAGACCTAATAAATACGGGACTGAATCCGTTGATTTCGCTGACCCTAATGCAGTTAAGGAATTAAATACATCCATATTAAAATTTCATTACGGTGTAAAGTACTGGGATATTCCAGCAGGATACCTCTGCCCACCAATCCCTAGCAGAGCTGACTATATTCATCATATCGCTGATTTATTTGCCGACTTTAAACCAGCAGAGAAACTGAAATTAAAATGTCTCGATATAGGTTCTGGTGCTAACTGCATCTATCCACTTATAGGTGCATTAGAATATGGATGGTCTTTCATAGCCTCAGAAATAGATAGTGAGGCGCTACAAAACATGGAAACTATCATAGCTAAAAACAAAGGATTAGAAAAAAAGGTTACCACCAGACTTCAAGAAACACCTTCTCAGATATTCAAAGGAGTTCTTAAGAAATCGGAAAAGATAGATGCAGTTATCTGTAATCCTCCTTTTCATGAATCAGCATTAGCAGCCTCTAAAGCAAATAGCAGAAAATCTAAAAATTTAGGCCTAGGGAAGGATGGTAAAAAAGCTGTTTTAAACTTTGGCGGAAAACCTACCGAGCTTTGGACTTTTGGTGGTGAAAAGAAGTTCATTCACACCATGATTACTGAAAGTGTGGAATACGCTAAAAACATCATGTGGTTCACGACATTAGTCTCTAAAAAAGAATCTTTAAATCCTATTAGAAAGGCTTTAGATAAAGTAAATCCATTACAAGTTAAAACGATTAAGATGAACCAGGGAAATAAATCTGGTAGAGTATTGGCTTGGACATTTATGGATAAAGAAGCTCAAGAAGTTTGGGCTGCTAAAAGGTTTAAATAAACCAATCCTTCTTACGATAAGAACGACTCGATGTTTAGCCCATATTTATCTAACAGTCCTGATATGCCTGACTGAGAAAAACTAGAGCCTTTTATCGTGTTTTCTTCAGGGTTCATAGAATAGGATTCTGAAGTTCTGAAATCTGCTTTCTCTAAATTAGTATGGTAGAAAATAGCACCCGTAAGATTACACATTTCAAATGCGGCATTTTTCAAAAGTGCTTCTGTGAAATCCACAAAATGAAGTCTACATGAGTTGAACTTCACACCTGGAAGCTTCATCTGATAAAAAGAAGAATGGTCTAAAAGACTCTCTGAAAAACTCAACTGAATCCCAAATGGGTTAGCATGTTCGAAATGAACTCCTAGAAGCTTGCAACCAATAAAGCTGACATTCTGCAGAGCAGTGTTGTCCAGCGTGGCATTACTTAAGTTGCATTCTAAGAACTCGCAGTCTATAAACTTCAACTTAGATAGCTTAGCCTCAGAAAAATCGCATTGTGTAAACGTACAACTCTCGAATTCTTCGGCTGGAGACTCTACATCTAATAGACTGATATTCATAAATATTTTTTCGAATGGCATGGGAGCATTTTTATGTCACAAAGCTATGAATTAAAACACCTTCTATATAGAACCGTGAACTCCTATCGGTAAGCTGGTTTTACCTTTGTAACACATTATGGAAGCATCAAAATTAAAAGTAAATTTAACAGAACGTGAACTGGACAGAATAATCGAAATGGCATGGGAAGACCGCACTACATTCTCTGCCATAGAGTTTCAGTTTGGGTTCTGTGAGGGTGAAGTCATTAAAATCATGCGCTCTGAGCTGAAAAGAGGAAGCTTTAACCGCTGGAGAAAGCGTGTGAACTCAGGTGTTAGCCAAAAGCACGAAATGAAAAGAGTAGACGGCATAAATCGCTTCAAATGCTCCAGACAGCGCCATATTTCTGGCAACCGCATTTCTAAAAGATGAATTTTACCACTGACTACAATGAGGTTGTTTCTCTTTTAGACAAGATAGACCCCTCTTCATACGCTAAAAGCAGAAATTATATAGATGGCGCTGTCACCAGACTCTCTCCTTATATAAGTAGAGGAGTCATTTCTACCAAGCAAGTTCTAGAAAGAACTTTAGAGCGTGGTTTCGAGCAAGGCAAAATGGAGAAATTTACCCAAGAGCTAGCATGGAGAGATCACTGGCAGCAGAACTGGATAGCTAAAGGACGAGATATCAACTTAGATCTAAAAAGAACTCAAACTCCTGTTTCTAACACAGGATTTCCGACTGCGGTGCTAAATGCTCATACAGGAATAGACGGAATAGACCAAGGTATTCAAGAGCTATATGCCACGGGATACATGCATAATCATGTGCGTATGTATACAGCTGCTATAGTATGTAACATGGCATATAGTCATTGGCTAACTCCATCTAGATGGATGTACTTTAACTTATTGGATGCCGATTGGGCAAGTAACGCTTTAAGTTGGCAATGGGTGGCTGGTACCAACGCAAATAAGAAATACGTAGCCAACCAAGAGAACATCAACAGTTACTGCCATACTTCACAGCATGATACTTTTTTGGATGTAGATTATTCTGTTTTCAAATACCCCAATTATGAAGAAAACCCTCCAACGTCTTCTCCTCCTGCTGAACTAGATTATAAAACACCCGATGAGTTAATGGAAACAAAGCTGCTCACGTTTATAACGCCATTACCTAAAAAAACAACAGTCATTGTTTTAACTAAAATCCCCACCTACATTTATAACTGGTATAACCTAGACCCTAAATGGGATTCTGAAATAAGGGCCAATAGAATTCTACTTTTAGAACCCTCTATATTTGAGGAATATCCCATTTCTGAGAAGTCCGTTGCGTTCATGTTAAACTTAGGGAAAAACATAGCTGACCTTCAGGTTTATGTTGGGGAATTCAGTAAATTCGTTGAGGAGTATCAGCTTAAAGATATTCACTTCAAAGAACACCCTTTGAACTCAAACTATCGAGGGACAGAACATTCCAGAGATTGGATGTTTGACATAAAAGGTTTTCACTCATCTTTCTTCGGCTTTTGGAAAAAGGCAAAAAAACAACTTAGGTATTAGTCTAGAGAAAATAAATATCGTTTGGTTAAAACGTGATTTTAGAACACAAGACCACGAGTCTTTCCGCACAGCCGAGGGAAGCAAATTTCCGTACCTAGTCATCACCTTGTTCGAACCATCGCTGATGGATCGATCTGATACTTCTTTACGGCACTTACAATTTATTTATCATTCTGGTGAAGAAATGAACGCTGTGATGAAAAACACCATGATTCAGGTTCATGCTCTCTGGGCCGAGGCTGCTGAAGTTTTCGATTACCTCACAGAAAATTACGATATTCAGAATGTTCTTTCCTACCAAGAAAGCGGTGTATTACAAACTTGGAAAAGAGACAAAGAGGCTGCAGCCATATTTGATAAAAATGGTATCCATTGGATACAGTTTAAAAAAGATGCAATTATTAGAGGGATCACTAACAGAGTAGGCTGGGATGAAAAGTGGAATGAATCAATGCATTCACCTGTAATAACTAATTCTTATGCCATCAGACAACCTCTGGCTTTCGGTAATCCTTTTCTACTTCCTCTGTCTTTACGAACGATGCTCAATGACTATCCTGTCTCCTACCAGCCCCCTGGTGAAAAAGCTGCATGGAAGTATTTGCGGTCTTTTGCAGCAGGTAGAGGATTCAATTATCAACGCCATATTTCTAAGCCTACAGAGAGCAGATTGAGCTGCGGCAGAATCTCACCTTATCTTGCTTGGGGAAATATTAGTATAAAACAAGCTTATCAATTTGCGGGACAACACCCAAACCGAGAGACGAATAAGGTGGCTTTTAATTCATTTATGACTCGTCTGAAATGGCACTGTCATTTTATTCAGAAATTCGAAGTAGAATGCAGGTATGAAACGCACTGTGTGAATAGCGGATATGAATCATTAGCGCATGAAAATGATGACTTCAAATTAACCGCGTGGAAAGAAGGGAAAACAGGCTATCCTATAGTAGATGCTTGTATGAGAGCGGTAACTAAGACAGGCTGGATAAACTTCAGAATGCGCGCTATGTTGGTTTCTATGCTGTGCTTTCACTTCGACCAGGACTGGCGGAGAGGAGTTTACCACTTAGCCAAGCAGTTTTTAGATTTTGAACCAGGCATTCATTACCCTCAGTTTCAAATGCAAGCAGGCACCACAGGCATCAATACCGTAAGGATGTATAACCCTGTAAAACAGAGTCAAGACCACGACCCTGAAGGAGTTTTCATTAAAAAATGGGTGCCCGAATTAAAAAACGTTCCTGTCCAATTTATTCATGAACCCTGGTTGATGACTGAGATGGATAAGGCCATAGATGGAATGGAAGACTATTCCTATCCTGAACCTATAGTAGATTTGCAAAGCAGTGCTAAAAAGGCAAGGATTAAAATATGGGGACATAAAAAGGACAAACAGGTAGTAGCTGAAAAAGCTAGAATTATTACCACGCACACTAGAGATTCATTTAAGAAAAAAAAGCCATGAACCTAACTAAAACCGACTTAGAAAACGCTAGCAAAGTATTTAGGCTAAATCTAATCAATTCTATAACAGGAATAAAACCTGCTAACCTGATAGGAAGTATTTCTAACTCTGGACAAACCAACTTAGCTATTTTCAGTTCTGTTATTCACCTTGGCAGTAACCCCGCTTATTTAGGTTTTATAATGCGTCCAATAGGAGATGTTCCTCGTCATACATATGAAAACATCCTAGAAAACGAAGTGTACACCATTAACTCAGTGCCTACTAAATTGGTAGAAAACGCACACTACACCTCAGGGAAATTTAGCAGAGAGGAAAGTGAGTTTGAGCGCTGCCATATCGAAACAGAATACATCGATGAATTCAAACCTCCATTCGTGAAAGAGAGTCCTATAAAGCTTGGGATGAAGCTTCAAGACCAAGTGCCGATTAAACTGAACGGAACCACTATGATTATAGGTAGCATAGAACACCTTATTATCCCTGACAACCTGGTAGCAGAAAATGGATATGTAAACCTAGACGAAGGAGAAGTTGCAGGCATCAGTGGATTGAACACTTACTATGACCTGAAAAAAATCAGTCAGTTTCCATTTGTAAGAGATAACCAAGTTCCAGATTACTTAACCTAGGTAAACAGACAACTCTCTGATAACATGCTTCTTTACCCTATGGCTAATGATGAAAAACCCATCATAGAAGAACATAGAATAGACATAGGAAACTTTTTACTAAATAAAATGAAGTCAAGCGTTGCAAAAAGGAACCAGAATCCTACCATTCGGATGAAAACCATTAACTAAGGAGCGGTTTCGGCTTTGGAATTTCGCCTAACATTCTAAAAAGCACCAGCAGCAGGCAACCAAAGAACGGAAAAGCCACAAGTCCATTAAAATAAAGTGCACGACACCTACTTACCCCTGTAAAGATGAAATTCAAATCCAAATGAAAAAACAGCACCTACCTCAGAAGGATTGCACCAACTGCGGACTTCCGTTTACATGGCGTAAGAAATGGGCCAAAGTTTGGGAAGATGTGAAGTATTGCAGTGAGCGGTGCAGGAGAAATAAAAACGGGCTAGCTTCTGAAACTTAAACGTGAATTTAGAACAGCATCTTTGCTGTCTAAATTGATTGAAATGCATAACATCAACCTCATATTCCCTCACCAGCTATTCGAAGACTCTCCGCTGCTTAAGTATGAGGGAGCATTCGTTTTAGTGGAAGAACACCTATTTTTTAAGAAGGTGAATTTTCACAAGCAAAAAATTGCTTTCCATAGGGCAAGTATGAAGTTTTATGAGGAGTATCTCTCGTCTCTGGGAAAGAAGGTTCGTTATGTAGAAAGCGGTGAAGAGGTTTCTGATATAAGGGAGCTAATTAAAGTGTTGAAAAGCGAAGGAATAACAACGATCAATGCCATAGACCCCACGGACAACTACCTAAACAGAAGGCTAAAAGATAAATGTGAAGCCGTAGGAATAAAACTCCATATGAATGACAGTCCGTTATTTCTTAATAAAAAAGACGAAAATGATGACTTTTTCAAGCCTACCAAAAAGAAATTCTATCAAACTAAATTCTATACAGAGGAACGGAAAAAGAGAAACATTCTTATCTCTGGTGATGGTCTGCCTGAAGGCGGGAAATGGACGTATGACGTGGACAACAGAAAGAAATATCCTACCAAGAAAACTCCACCTCCTGTTCACTTTCCAGACCAAAATAGCTTTTATACTGAAGCTAAGACCTATGTTGAAACTCATTTTAAAGAGAATATAGGCGAGCTATCACCTCTCCCACTTTACCCGACTGATTTCAAAAGCTCTAAAGCTTGGCTTCAACAGTTTTTTGAGAATAGGTTTCATGAATTTGGCGTGTATGAAGACGCTATAGTCAAAGGAGAAAATATACTGAACCACAGCGTACTAACCCCAATGATGAACACAGGTTTACTTACTCCTCAGTTCGTTTTAGATGAAGCTTTAAAATTCGGAAAAGAGAATGGTGTGCCCTTAAATTCTTTAGAAGGTTTTATCAGGCAAATAATGGGCTGGAGAGAATTTATAAGAGGTGTATATGAGGCTGTAGGTTCTAAAGAAAGAACCACAAATTTCTGGGGATTCGAACGGAAGATTCCTGCTTCCTTCTATGATGGCACCACTGGAATCCCTCCTGTAGATGATGCCATTAAAATGCTTTTAAAGACTGGATACAACCACCACATAGAACGGTTAATGGTGTTAGGCAACTTTATGGTGCTGTGCGAATTCCACCCGGATGAAGTGTACCGGTGGTTCATGGAGATGTACATAGATTCTTATGACTGGGTTATGGTGACCAATGTGTACGGAATGAGCCAGTTTGCAGATGGAGGACTAATGGCTACCAAACCTTACATCAGTGGCAGCAATTACTTGATGAAAATGAGTGATTACAAGAAAGGAGATTGGCAGAAAACATGGGATGGATTATTCTGGCGCTTTATGCATGTTCATAGAGACTTTTTTCTAAAAAACCCCCGTCTAGGAATGCTGGTTAGAACTTTTGATAAAATGTCTGATGAAAAGAGAAATGCTCACATAGAAAATGGTGAATGTTTCTTGACTAAATTATGATTATTACATTCAACTAAAACCGTAAATTTAACTCTTGAAATGACAGAAATAGAAAAAATAACTACTGAGTTAAAGCCGCTAAGAGCAGCACTGCAGAACCATAAAATATATACCCACCTAAACGGAATAGAAGATGTGAAAACATTCATGTCTGGTCATGTTTTTGCTGTGTGGGATTTCATGTCTTTGTTAAAAGCGTTGCAACGCGATTTAACCTGTACTACAGTGCCTTGGATGCCTGTGAGTAATTCGGTGACAGCTCGTTTTATAAACGAAATAGTGCATGGAGAAGAAACGGATATCAATGAGATAGGCGAGCCTAAAAGCCATTTCGAAATGTACCTAGACGCCATGCATGAAATAGGTGCAGATACCTCTAAAATAGATCTCTTTATTTCTGAGATAAGCTCAGGAAAAGAAGTTAACAGCGCACTGGCTAGCATTTCTGATATAGATGCTATTCTCGACTTTACACGTAATACTTTTGAAGTGATCGAAACAGGGAAACCCCATGTTGTGGCAGCTGCATTTACATTTGGTAGAGAAGATATTATTCCAGACATGTTTATAGAAATTCTAAAACAAGCAGATCCTGAAAATAGCCAGTTTACCAAGTTTAATTATTACCTAGAAAGGCACATAGAATTAGACGGAGACGAGCACGGGCCACTTTCATTAGAAATGATAGATGAACTATGTGGTTCAGATGCGCAGAAATGGAAAGACGTAGGCTCGGTGGCTAAGGAATCTTTACAGGCCAGAATCAAGCTTTGGGATGCTGTTTCGGAAGAGATTATGGCTTGCAAACTAGTAAATGCATAGAACAGTCAAATACCAGAAGGCTTAAGCCTAAATCACTTTTTCAAAGAAGAGACCATTCTTTGCTCCTCGCTCACTAATTTAGCGGTATGTCAAGTCAAATTACCACGCTCACCTTATGTAACTACCAAGGATTTAGAAATAAAGTCTGGGCTTTTGGCATGATGCAGTTTGCTCATAAACATCTGCAAGGTATAGAAGGCTTGAGTTTTTACAAGCTTATGGGCAGCGGAAAAGGGCTAGGGTTTAATCCACTTCCAGACTGGGGAATGTATTGTTTACTGCAGGTGTGGAAAAATGAAAATCAAGCGTTAAAATTCCTTGATAGCTCCCCACTGATCCAGAATTATAAAGACCACACTTCTCAGCAAGCCACCCTTTTCATGCGCAGCAGAAAGGCACATGGAAAATGGAGCGGAACTGAACCTTTCGAAGTTTCTTCTGAACTAGATGTGTCCAATGATAAAATAGCCGTGATTACTAGAGCCACTATAAAGAACAAGAACTTATTAAAATTCTGGAAGTACGTACCCACTTCACAACGGCCAATTAAAAATGCTGAAGGGTTAATCTACACCAAAGGAATAGGTGAAATCCCTATCAAACAAATGGCGACCTTCAGCTTATGGAATTCCATGGAAGATGTTCGGAAATTCGCTTACAATAGCAAAGAACACAAACAAGCCATCAAGATGACTCGTGAATTGGACTGGTACTCTGAAGAATTGTTTGCTCGTTTTCAGCCTTATAAACTAGTTGGAAATTGGGAAGGAATTGAACTGATTTGAGATTAAAATGTGCCCAGCTTGTGCGACCGACAAACCTATCAACTTATCAACCTTTCTCCGCCACCAAAGTCATAACTCCATGACTTTTACTCATACCAAAAAACCGCTTCACATTAAATCTAACCTTTCCTCTTACGTATCCCCAAAATTCTGAATCCATGTTTTTTTTCCAATTGATGTTTTTTCGTTCCATTTCACTCATCCAGTATAAGTTGTAAGGGTCTAGCGTTCCTTTTTCATCTAGGTGTGTAATCTTCCAGCCAGTTTCATTTAGCAGTATTTCTATGTTGCTGGGCGAGAATAAATGGGTATGTCTAGGAGTGTGGTAACCGGCCCAATCCTTTCCGTATTTCTTTCTGCTCTCTGAACTAAAATTGGGGATTTCTATGACCAACTTACTCGAAGGCTTGACCAGATTGGCTAGCTTTTCTAAGGTTTCTTTCGGGTTGTAATCATGCTCTAGATAGTGCCACATCGAGATAATATCTGGCTTTAAATCTTCTGAAATCGAATGCACGTCTCCTATTGACAGGTCTAGCTTCCCATAACTTGCAGCCGAGCCACTCCAGCCTTCATCAGAGAAATCTATGCCATGGGCTTTGCATTTGAACTTTTCTTGGCATACCTGGAGAAATGTGGGTTTTCCACATCCCAAATCTAATAGGACAGATTGAGCATCAGCCGAGCAATGTTTGGCCAATACCTCTACCCTCTTTTCATCTGTATCTCGCTGGTCTTTTTCTACGAAGCTCGCGTACTTGCCCCATGCTTCCGCTCCTCTGTAAGGAAGATAATACTGGGTGTAGTAATCCTCTAATTCAGTGAGTGGAACTCTGGGATTTAGAAATACCAGCTCACAGTCCGCGCATTGATCAAAATTGTATACTCCGCTTCCATTATGCATCATAGAAGTAGTCTTCTCTACGCTCGAAATATTCATGCTCCCACAAACAGAGCAAGCAGATAGCGTTAAAGATGGAGAAAGGTGTGGCATATAAAGTAATTATAATAAAGGAATGAAATAGAAATACATAAAAAACACTAACTGCGCCAAATACACTTGCCATGAGAACACCGAATTCCATTTGATGTTTGCTTTTTGAACTACATAATGCAATACAAAAGCAATGCAGAACCAAGCGATAAAGTTTCTCAACGGAGCTTCTCCCTCAGGCCAAATCCAAAAATCAAACGGAGGCGCTGAGACTTCTATAAAGAAATCTAAAAACAGCATCAATACACTGGCTACGGCTATCTCAAGCCATTTGTTACCAAGCTTTTTCATTACCATAGCTGATGTAATAAAAGTAAGCGTAAGCCAATTGACACCTATAAGCAGTGGTACACCATATATCTTAGGTCCTAAATTATTTCCGTAATAGTAAGAACCGAACAGCCAATCGTTATGTACGCCTATCCATTCTACTACCATTCCTGTCATGAACACAAATCCGGCTACTTTAATACTCTTTTCTGATAAAATGGGATAGCAAAGTATAAGAAAAAATAGCGCAACTAAAAGGTTGACTGTAGTCTTAGAGAGAAACCATTCTGAGTCTCCTACACTCATGCCTATAATTGCAGAAACATGAAAAAGCCACACCATAAAAATGCCCAAATACATTACTTTTTTATTTTCTGATAGGTGCTCTAACATATTTATTACTTAATGAGGTCTGAAACTATTTTGGCCGAAAGTAAGCATAATGGAATTCCTCCACCTGGGTGAACACTTCCACCGCAGAAGTATAGCCCTTTTAACTTACTCGTGAAATTTGGATGACGGAGAAAAGCAGAAAATTTAGAATTACTGCTCGACCCGTATAATGAACCTCTATGAGAACTCGTCTTAGATTCTATAGTTCCCGGGTCTAGAATTTCTTCTGTCACTATGTGCGTAGCAATATTTATTCCCAGCACTCGATTGATTTTCTGCTGGATATGGGTTCTAGCTTTCTTTATCAACACATCCCAGTCTTGCCCAAAATTACCAGGAGCATTTATCATCACAAACCAGTTTTCGCCTCCTTTTGGAGCGTCTGAGGAATCTGACTTGGAAGTAATATTGATATAAACCGTAGGGTCGTCTATCAAGTCTTTCGTCTCAAATAGATGCTTGAACTCCTCTTTATAATTCTCTGAAAACAAGATGTTGTGTAAATCCAACTCTGGAAAAGTTCTGTTCACTCCCCAGTAAAAAATTAGTGCTGAACTAGATCTTTCTTGTTCCAGTATTTTAATAGGTTGTACAGAATCTTTCAGTAGGTTTTGGTAACTAGTAAACACATCTGCATTAGAAACTACGATATCAGAATCATAAACTCCTTTGGCTGTAATCACCCCTTCTGCCCTTCCACTCTTGTGTTTTATTTTTTGTACAGGCTCCTTGAAGTTAAACTCCACACCTTTCATTACCGCATAATCATAAAGACTCTGACTAATGGATTTCATACCTCCCTCTGGCAAAAAAGTTCCATAGTGCATTTCTAGATGTGGAATCATACTCATGATTCCTGGGGTTTGGTATGGTGTAGAGCCATTGTAGGTAGCGTATCTATCGAAAAGCTGTACCAGTTTTGCATCTTTGAAATGAAGGGTGTTTTCTTGGTGCAGGGTATTGTTTATTCCTAGACCAGCTGATTTAATTAGAGATTTAAGCGTGGCCATACTCATATAACTCCTTACCTTATGAAGGGACTTTTCTAGAAATATGTGAGCTGTAGCATCGTATTTTTTCTGGCTATTGGTCAAGTATTTTTGTAACGCTATTTCCTCTACATCAAAAGTTTCTGTAGCTTCTTTTATAAAGGTCGTTCTATCTGCATTAACTGTAAATCTAGTGCCATCTTCCCAAAAATAATTACAGATAGTTTCCTTCTTTTTGTACCTAAAATAGTCCGCGGGATTGTCATCAAACAATTCAAACAATTCATCCACAAAATGCGGCATCGTAAAAAGTGACGGTCCAGTATCAAACCGATAGCCCGCAGATTCTAGATTGTGAATTTTACCTCCCGGGTAATCATTGGTTTCGAACACTTGTACTTCATATCCTTTAGCTCGAAGTCTTAAGGAAGCAGCTAATCCAGCTATTCCAGAACCTATGATGATGGCGTTTTTTTGGTTTGACAATTGTTCTAAGTTATAACTGCGAATTTAAGTCGTTTCATAAACTGGAATGTTTCGGATTTTAAACGAATAGTAATTTCATTTCAACGAAAAAAAAAGCGCATCTAGATAACTCCAGATGCGCTTTTAAACTAGTTTTCTTTTTAAGCCTATCTATCGATAGAACCAGTCACACGCTGCATGAATTCATTCATGGCTTGCTTCTCTGGTTTACCAGATTTTATGGCTGTGTTTACCTCCAAAGCACCATACATATTAGACAACAACTCTCCTATAACATCTAGCTCATCATCTTTTATGGCAGATGATTCGGTTAGATTCTCTAAGGTTTCTATGGCCTCGAGCACATAGTCTTGGTCATTCTCTTGAATAAACGTATTCAAGTGTTTAATTACTGGTAATCTCATCTACGAATTCTTTTAGAACGTCTGCTTTATTAGTTTGAATCTGCTTTATCAACTCCCCATTTTTGAATGCTGCGAATGTGGGTAAGTTGTCCACATTGGCCATCTTTCTACTTTCAGGAAGTTTTTCTGCATCTACCATCACGAATTCAGCATTTTCATGCTCTGCAGCCATTCTTTTAAACTTAGGCTTCATAATTCTGCAGTTTCCACACCAGCCAGCTGAATACTGCACTAATACAGTATCATTTGATTTTACTGTAGACTCTAAGGTATCTTCTGTTAACTCTGTAAACATCCGTTTTTATCTATTTTAGTTCATCGAAAGGTACTCTGCAGTTCCTTTTCTGTCTGCTGACATAGCTGTTTTTCCTTCCTCCCAGTTAGCTGGACATACTTCTCCATTTTTCTGAACGTGAGTGAATGCATCTATAAGTCTTAAAAACTCATTTACATTTCTACCCACTGGCATATGGTTTACACCCTCATGGAATACTACACCATCCTCATCCAATAAATAAGTAGCTCTGTAAGTAACGCTGTCTCCAGTTACTATCTCAGCATCTAAATCCTCATCATAAACCACTTCTTGTATATCTAAAATCTCTAAAATAGAAGATAGGTTTCTGTTCGTGTCAGCTAAAAGGGTATACGTTACTCCCTCTATTCCTCCTTGGTCTTTCGGTGTGTTTAACCACGCGAAATGAACTTCTGGAGTATCACATGAAGCTCCTATTACGATAGTGTTTCTTTTTTCGAACTCACCTAAAGCCGCTTGAAAAGCATGAAGCTCAGTAGGACAAACGAATGTAAAATCCTTTGGGTACCAAAAAAGTAACACCTTCTTCCCGTTATTCTTAGCTTCTTCAAAAACGTTTACTTTGATCGTATCACCCATTTCGTTCATGGCAGATACTTCTAGACTTGGAAATTTTTTTCCTACAATTGACATTGGTTTCTTTTTTTAAATTTTCC
>Ga0209302_10000226_pt1 | contig 35308 bp, 23 predicted proteins | sample ArcOceMetagenome_2_FD_187445 | JGI IMG/M metagenome (GOLD analysis project Ga0209302, IMG submission 187445) | Marine eukaryotic phytoplankton communities from Arctic Ocean - Arctic Ocean ARC135M Metagenome (SPAdes) (version 2) | ecosystem: Environmental > Aquatic > Marine > Oceanic | place...
CCTCTCCCTTTCCCCCCGCTCCTCCTCTCTTTCCCCTGGCGCCTCCTTCCCTCTGTCCCTTCCGGGCCTCCTCACTCCTGTCCACCGAACTACCGGTACAAGAGGTGGCACCCCACTTTCTCTCCTCAACTCCTCACTGTAATCATCTCGTTCCCCTTCGTCCTGCTCGTGCAGTCGTGCTGGGTGCTGCCCAAAGCTGGAGTGCTGGACAGGCTGCAAAACGTACCCCGTCCAAAGCCCTCTGTGTGTACAGTTCTCTGTGTATTCAGTTCTAACAAAACGTCTAATCACTACATTCAAACACCGGCATTAAGAGAACAGAGAGAGGCGCACGTGCCGTTGTTTCTTAGCTGTTTCTTAGCAGACCGGCGGCCCACGCCGTTGTTTCTGAATCGTTATGTCAGCATGAAAAGCGACTTTACCTTTACTTTACCCTTTACCCCCCTGCCGCGCTTCAAGGTCAAGGACGTCGGCAAGATCAACTTCTTCATCTACTACGAGGTGGACGGGGACACCTCCAAGCACTTCTCTCGCTGCATACCAGTCCGGTTGTAGGTGAGTTGTGCTGGACTACAGCCGGACTGCAGCAAGAAACAACGGCGCGCCGGTTTCTTATAGGGTCTCGTGGCGGGCACGCCGCGCGTTTTCTTCATCGGTGCAGTCACTCTTCTTATGCCGGTGAATGACTGTATGTCACCGAGCGTGTGGTTAATTTCCGCGTGTAGCGTCGTCCCCCCCGCACGTACGTGTAACACCCGACGCGTGCGCGGAGCCTGCGGCTGCGCCGAAACCCCGGAAATTACGCCAAAGCGGGCCGGGGAATAGCGCGAATATACCCGTGCCCGTCACGAAAGGATATGAGAACTTTAATTAATACTTCACGTTCACCGACTGTGCGTTGTGTGCGAGTCGCCAGTGAGTTTAAGCGCAAATGATACAGTAGTAGCCTGCTGGTGCAGGTGGCTGCAATTATGATCCGATCAGAAGGCGAGGAAAGGCAGCACGCCGGGCTAGGCCCAACGCAATTCAAGAGGAAGGGCTCGTGCTCGTGCCCTTGGGTAACCCGCTCACTGCCGCCCTCCTGACTTCGGCAGCAGGCTCTCGCACGGGCGGCCGTCGCCGTTGCCGTCGAGCTTGGCCACGTCGCCATACATGGGGTAGTACTTGTCGAACCACGCCTTGGCCTCGCCGTAGCTCGCAAAGTCCTTGCAGTTCTTGCTGTCGCCTGGGTTCCCCAGCCCCGTCGCGTCCACGCGTCTGCTGTCCGCGCCGGTGGCTCGCGCAGTGGGTCGTGGTGCTGCCGCCGCTGAGGATTGCGGTGTCGGTGGCGGCGGGGATGGTGTTGAGGGTCGTGACGGTGGTGACGGTGGCGCTGGTGTCTCGCACTGGCGCCACAGCCCGCGGCGGTTGGCCTGATGTGGCGCGGGGCACAGAGTATATGAGGTGATGGGGCGGTGCAGGCAGGAAGAGAGAGCGGCAGTGGGTAGGGAGAGTGAGCCCGAGCCCAAGCCCGTGAGGTGGAAGAGCAGGCGGGTGCACGGCAGTGCATGGAGAGCTGACGCCATGTTACCCGTGGCGCTGCGCCTTGGCCTCGCTCTGCAGCGACGTGAGCAGGCCCTCGTACCGCGTGTTCGGCTTGTACGTCTGGGGGCGCAGGTCAGGGCCAGGGTCCAGTCGGGGTTTACAAGGCCGGGCTATAGGGCTGCGGCTCCAGGGCCGCGGGTCTCGAGGCGCGCGCCTTGACGCGGGCGAAGCCCTGCTCAACCAGCCTGCCATTTATGAAGGTGTCGTCCGGCTCGCGGAAAACGTAGGCGAGAGCGCGGCCGTACTTGTCCCGCGGCGCCTCGTCGGTCTCCAGCCGCACGCTCGTGCCTTTTGGCAGCAGCGCCTTGGTTGCCGCTGACGCCTCAGGGCCGTAGCACTGGGGCGGTGCGCCCTGCCGCTGCGCCGGCGCAACCGTCTCCGGGGTGTTCATGCCGATCAGTCGCACTCGGCCCAGGTTGTCCAGCACCAGCGTGTCGCCGTCCACCACCCGGTCAACACGGTCCATCACGACTGCACCTGCGCCAAGCTCTGCCGCCAGTGAGGGCCCCGGTGCGACCGAGAGGATGCAGCTGCTCAGGATGGCCGCCGCCGCCGCCGACGCGAGCGCGTGGTTGGGCAGCCGGGGCACTGGCACGCGCATCTGGCGCGGTCGTGGCACTGCAGGCACTCGCGCGGCGCGAGGACAGGCCAAGTGCAGACGGGGTGTTAACACGGCAGTTTTCTCGAGCGTAATATTCTATTTAATCTAACGATCTAATATTCAATTTAATCAAGATTCAATCTCTCCCACACCACTGTCTATACTACCGGGCCCGGCCACAAGCGTTCTGACGCCAGCCTCAGGTCTGCCTGCGCCTCGTACGGCGCCGGGTACGGGCACTCGGCCGACGGGAAGTCCCTCGCCAGCTTGGCGAGCGGCGAGCGCGCACCGCCGCCATCGCTGAGCAGCGCCGTGCGGCATGGCAGCGGGGCGAGCTCGTACCCGGAGGCGTGCAGGTGCTGCCACAGCAGGCGCTCAGGGTAGGCGGTGGCTGGCTGCGAGCGTGCCATCGCCGCCCGCAGCGCGTCGGGCAAGTAGAGCTCGCCCAGGCGAGCTGCGAGCTGCGGCGCGCCGATGAGCAGCTGGTCGGACGCCACCTGCTGCGCGGCGCAGTGCCACCCCCAGGCCCGGCCGCGCGGGAGCTGCGGCTCGAGCGGCGGCAGCGGCAGCGGCAGCGGCAGCGACTCGAGCAGCAGGAGGTCGGGCCGGATGCGCACGACGAGCGTGTGCGGCTGCGCCGAGAGCGACTGCTGGTGCTGCCGCAGCCACTCGCACCCCCGGATCTTGCGCAGCATGCGCAGCGTGTTGGTGAGGTTGACGCCGCGCGCCGCCAGCGTTCGAGAGCCGACCCGTTGGGAGTCGATCAGTCGGCCGTGATCGGCGCGCAGGGCTGCAGCCTCGTTGAGTGCCAGCTCTGGCGGCAGGAGGTGGTGCACCATGCGGCGGGTGACCACAAGCTCGCCTCGGAGCGCCTCCTCGAGGTGCTGCTCCGCTCCGCTGTCTTGCAGCCAACCGAACACGCTGATGCGGGCGCCGTGCATCTGCTTGGCTGGCACGAGCAGGTGGGCTCGGAGCGCAGCGACGGAGGCGCGAAGAGAGGCGGGTCCTCGGGTGGCGCCAGACACGCAGACGGCTATGAGCGGAAGACTCGGCACCACTACGATGGTCGTCCTCTGCACGCTCGAGAGGAGCAGCAGGCCGGCAGTCAGCACGCACGCTCCAGCGACCAGGGGAGGCCTGCGTCGCTGCACACTCATGGCGCTGCGCGCGCTCGCGCACAGCGCGATACCTGCAAGTTCGCAGGCGGGGTGTTAAAAAGGTCCCTAAGCGGCATGCCTCTCACAGTAGGCATGATCCTTCCGGACGTTATCACCCCCCGCCTGGCAAGTTCGCATGTTATATGTGGGAAGGCTACAGACGGCACACGGGACGAGAGTTACACACAGGAGGGAGTTCGGACGACCTAACCTACGAGTACACTACTGTAGGATACTACACGAAAGTCAATCCTAAAATCCGAGGACCGCGAATTTAGCCGGAGCATGGTCGACTCAGCCGGTACCCGCCATCCCGCCGCGCGCCGCTCACAGGCCTGCCGCCGCGCGTGCCCCGTGCACGAGGCACGACGCCGGGGTGGACCTGCGGCCACCCCGAATGGCCCCGTCAACAGCGAACAGCCTCTCAGCCGTGCGCGTGCGCGGCGGGCCATTTGTGGGAGAATGTGGGGCCGAGAATGTGTTGCAGTGCCTTCCATGCTTCAGGCTATCGACGTCTCGCTTAGCTGGTGCTTCAGATAAGATAAGATAAGATTGTTGGGTTTCACGACGCTACACGACTCACGCCGCTACGCAATTCCGCGATGCCTGGATCCCTCACACCCAGACACAAAGGCACGGTGTACTGGCGATGGTGAATACGCCCCTATAAACCTAGGGACTCGGCCCGGTCGGCGCTGCTGGACTGCAGTACGTAACCGACGATCCGGGCCTCGCCGCGCACCCCCGAAGGGTACTACGCGGCCCTGCGGCCCCTGACTGGCGCGGCGAAATACGCGTGGGGCGCACGAGCACGTTGACGCAAAGATCGAGAGTGGCGTTCTGCTGCGAGTAGTCCTTGCCAAAGTCCCTCAGGGTCCCATGATCCTCGGTCAGTCGGACTCGCCCGGCCGGCACCTAAGTACCGAGCATGCCGCGACACGTACCTACACAGGGTCCCCGCTCGCTCGTCGGAATATTCGTCGTGTGATTTCCCCCTGGCCGCCTCATCTTATCTTATCTTATCTATCTTACAAGGTGCTTCACCTCTTGAGTACACTTCATGTACGCTCTACTGACACTTCGCCAAACGAGCGCGTGCCGTGCTGGCTCGTGATGCAGGCCCTGCTCAAGAGGCCTGCTCTCCTCGCCGGCGGCGGCGTCGCGTACGTTGGTGGTGTGGTGCTCGCGTACGAGTACTTATCGCCGAGGCCGCCGCTGCCAAGTGCCTGCGAGCGCTGCTGCACTTTTAATGCGCTGGCGCCCAGCTATGATGCTGAGATCGAGCGCGACGAGGCCTCCTCTGGCATCCTCGAGCTGCGGCGAGAGATCGCTGCGTACGCCAAGGGGAAGGTGCTGGAGGTCGCCGGTGGCACGGGCCGCAACCTCGCCTTCTACACCGAGGCGGTCAGCGAGCTGCTCGTCACCGACTTCTCCCAAGACATGCTCAAGGTTGGCGCCGGAAAGGTCGCAAAGCTGCGTGCTGCGGAGGGCGGGGCGCCCGGCCTGTCCAACGTGACGCTCGCGGTCGTGGACGCGGCGGCGATGCCTCTCGAGAGCGCGCAGTACGACACAGTCATCGACTCGTTTGGCATTTGCTCCTTCGAGGAGCCGCAAGCGGCGCTCGAGGAGATGAAGCGCTGGTTCGCCCCCTCCTGGCCCTGGCCCTTAGCCGAATCCTAGCCCTAGCCCTAGCCTTAGCCCTAGCCCTGGCCCGAACCCTAACCAGCTGCAAGCCGAGCGGCAGCATCCTGTTGCTCGAGCACGGCGTGAGCAGCTGGGGCATCGTCTCGTGGTGGCAGCAGCACCGCCTCAACCGGCACGTGGTGCGCTGGGGCTGCTACTGGGACAGGGACATCCTGGCGTGCGTCAAGGCCGCCGGCCTGCGCGTGGTCGAGCTGAAGCGGAGCAACTTTGGCACGGTCTATTTCATCAGGTGTAAACGGCCCGACGCGCCGCCCGACGACTAGAGAGCGTACCGTGTGTGGTTGCGCGTTGCTGCGGTTGCTGCGTCGGCCAGTTGTGTCGTCTTATGAGCTGCACCAAGCGCCCTTGCGCGGGGTCCTGCGCCCAACGCAAGAGATCCAAACGACACAAATACACAAAGTCAAAGATCGGATGGTGCTCTGCTGCGCGTGTGTGTGTGTGTGTGTTCGCTCCAACCTACATAATAGGACTCACAACTAGGACCCATTAGCATCAAGGTGAGGCAGTGCGCCTGTACTCGCATGTGAAGGCCCGCGTGCCGTTGTTACCACCCGCGGGAAAAAGTATAATATATTGCCCAATTTAGGCAGTGCCTTGGGTTTTTCTGGCGAGCAGTGCTGTCGGTGGGCCAAGGCGGCATGCGCGAGGTGCCCCTCGCGCTGCTGGTGCTCGCATGGTGCGCCCCCCTCCGCGTTGCCGGGGTGGCCACATCGCAGGACGTGCTGAACACCAACACGGGGCTTGTCTCGGGCTATCAGTATATGCAGCCCCACCCGGACGACTTGGCGATCGCTGCTGCAGACCAGGCATATTTGGCGGATCGGACCGATGATATGACGATTAACAATGCCGAGGATAAGGCCAGGGCGCTGACGAGCCTCGCGACGCGGAGTGCCGTCAAGGCCGTCCAAGACGCCGAATGGTTGTCGCTGGAGCGGAGTGGTCTCAGGCTGCGGGCAGAGGAGAAGGCGGCGTCCGATTCTAAGGCGGCGAAGGCAATGATGGCGGATTTGAAGTACCGCGCCGATGCCAAGGCCGCGGCCGATGCCAAGTACATGGCAGCTGCGTCGGCCAGCTTGATGGCTCGGGCTAAGGCATCAAACCGCGCGGCCATGCTGGCATCCACGGAATCGCACAATGGCGTCGAGCAGCGCGCGCGCGCGAACGAAGCCGGTTGGGCATTGGCGTATCAGCAGCCAGCATGGAACGCGCAGCTGGGACTCGACGCCCCCGTTCCGAGGACTGATCTGCATGCTACCTCGAACCAGGTTGGCGCGCAGGCCGCTGCGGACATGACCAACGCAGCCACGGCCGCGGCGGAGACGGCGGCGGAGACCGTGGTGGCGGCGATTGCCGAGGCGGTCCGCAGGGGACCGTTGCCAGCGGGAGGCCAACAGGAGGCGCAGGAGGAAGATGTGGCGAAGCTGATCGCAAGCGCGCATGCCGCAAAGGTCGCCTCCTTGAACATGTCGTCGTGGTTGATGCAGCGGAGGTCCAACGCGGACGTCTCGAACCACAGGCATGAAGCCGGTGCCAAGTTGGAAGCGGAGGCCGAGGCCTTCTCCCAGGCAACGGCCGATGCCGCGGCGGCCCTGGCGGCGCAGCAGAAGTGGATCACCGAGTCGACCATGCCTGGAGTTGAGACCAACTCGAAGGAAATGAAGAGAGAGGGCGACGCCAAGGCAGCCGCGGCAGCGGCGGCCGTGATGCATGCGCATGCTCTGGCCGTGCGGATGACGAGGGCCGCGAAGGCAGCGTCATCGGCGCTCAACGGGACAAAGGTCTCGGGCGATGCCGATACCAAGTTGGCTGCCCGTGCCGAGGATGCTGACGCCGAGGAGGCCGCGAGCCTCGTGGGCAGATCGGCGCCGTCTGTCGGCACGAGGAAGAATTGCGTGAGCCTCGTCTCCGTCGCGACCGATGATTGGTGCATCGCAACCTGCGCGCTCAACACGTGCCCGCCCAACATGTGCAAGTGCGGCGACGGCGTGGTCGCGGCGGTGCCGGCGCGTAAGGCATGGATGAAGCTGCCCAAGTTCCAGCAGGGAGTCCAGCAAGTGCAAGAGGCGGAGGAGCCGCTTCCTGCTTCCTCGATGGACATCTCTCCAGATCAGTGGTTTTCTATGAACGCGTCCGAGGAGGTCCGCGCGGCACTCAACGCCACGGCGCACACCACGACCACCGTGAAGCACAACGTCACCACGCACCAAGGCCCCACCAAGTCCAACCCTTACCATAACGAGCGCTCGGCGGTATCTGAGGAGACCCCCCACTTGCACTTCGACAGCGCTGAGCAGCAGGCGGCCGCAACGACGGTCGCCGCCGCACCGGGGCCGCTGGCCCAGGCCGCTGGCCCAACGCCGCTGCATTTCGACTCACCCGAGCAGCAGGCTGACGCGATGCTGGCTGGCACGTCGGGGCACGTGAAGCCGCCGCCGCGCTCCGACAAGTCCGCTACGGCCGGTGCTGTTGGCAACGGGGTGTGGCACAGCGCGACGCCACCCGCCCTTACTGCTGACCTTACTGCTGACATGCATCAGGTCAGGGCGCCGGTCATGGTCGACGACCTGTCGGAGCCTGTCTCGGAGCCTGTCTCTGGAGGAGACCTGCAGACCCTGGAGAGCATCATAGCAGCGAGGAACGGCGCCAAGCCAATGCCGTTGGGCACCAACGCTGAGGGCGAGGCTGCCGCGAAGAGGATCGCAGAGGCCGTCGCGATGGCAAGGGTGCAAGTGGAGATGCGCGCGCTGGCTCGTGCCAAGGTGGCGGCGGACGCGAGCGCAAAGGCCGCGGCCGACCTGCACCAGATGTCTGATGACCTGCACCAGATGGCGCCGAACAGCGCCTCTGCGGGGGTGGATGCCATGATGGAGGCTCAAGCGTACGCAGCGGCGCAGACGGCGGCGGCTGACGCGGAGGCTTCGAGCGACAGGGTGACGGCGGAGGCCACGCGGGCGGTGGCTCAGGCGGCGGCTGATGTCCAGGCGTCGGCAGACCCGGTGCAGATGGCCAGCGCCATGAAGGTGGCCGAGGCTGCGATGGTGGCGGCCACGGCCTCCACCGGAGGCAAGTCTGCGGCGATCGCGTCCTACCACTCCGGCGACGTGCCGGCGTCGGCGTCGGCGCTCAAGACCAGGGTGGTGCCCGACACCCGGCCCTGGTACGAGACCCACCCGATCGGGGATCGGCTCGTGGAGCCCAAGGCGGCGGCTCTGCCCGAGAGCGTCATCGGCAGCGGCAAGGCCATGTCGGCGACGGACGCGGGCGCGATGAGGGTGCAGCTCGCGGCGCTGCAGGCGCGCAAGCAGCGGCTGCGCAGCGCGATGGAGGGCTTCAAGTACCTCGCCAACCCGAGCGACGATGACACCACGCGCTACAAGATGGCCGTGGCCAAGTTCAAGCAGATCGACGACAAGGTCAAGAACGCAAAGGGCCTGCTCGGCACCAAGGACCACGCCGACCGCTTCGGAAGTGCCAAGGACCAGATCAGCCTGCTCGCTGGCGTGACGCCGCTCCGAGCGCTCCGCATCCGGCCAAAGCCGGTGGCCCAGGTGCCCACCGCACAGCAGGCGTCGCTGGCCCAGGCCAAGGCGGAGGCGAACATGAAGGCGAAGGGCATTATCGCGCCCCCCGTCAAGGCGGCGGCCTCGTCGCAGAGCGTGCAGCCGAAGCTCAAGATGCCGGAGCAGCAGCTGAGCGCCGCGATGAACGAGATCTTCGGAGCCCCGACCACGCCTGCAGCCCCGCCCAAGCAGCCGACGCGCACTCCGACGGCGGCGCAGGAGCAGCTGAGCGAAGCGCTGGCCGATGTCGACGCTGCATCGAAGGCGAGCTTCAACGGCAACGTGGCCTCGTCCAACTCCAACATGGCGTCTGACGCGAGGGCGGCGATGGCGAAGGCGGCCAACATGGCCAATGCACGCGCCAAGGCGGGCCATGCCACTGCTCTGCGAGAGAGGGCAACGACCAAGGGCGGCGCCGCAGCTACCAAGGGGGCGCAGGGGGGCGTGCCTTCGGCAGCTGTTTGGTTTGCGAAGAAGACGGCGACTCCCGCTCCCAAGGCTCAGGCGGGAGCCGTGGCCACGTGGCGGCCACCGAGGTCCGGCAGCAAGGCGGCGCAAGCCAAGCTGCAGCACAACGCCGCGCCCAACGGCGCGCCCAACGGCAACGCAGCGCCCAAGGCTGCGCCGGCCGTCGCCGCCGCGAGCATGACCAAGCAGAAAGCCGCTGCCAAGGCCAAGGCTCTGGCCGAGGCCAAGGCGGCGGCCGCCAGGAAGGCGAACGCTGGCAACGCTGGCATGTCGGCGCTCGCGATCACGGCGAAGCAGCAGGCCGACGTCAACGCCGGTTGGAGCCCGAACAAAATCGAGCGCAAGTTCGAGAGGAAGCAGGCCAACGCCGTAACCGAGCGCGCCAACGCCGCCATGGAGGCGGCCAACCTGCCGAAGAAGCCGCTCCGCGTCGACATCGGTGGTGCTCAGGGGCAGCCCGCCGGTGGAAAGGCGCACCCGCTGCCGAACGCGCAGAACCGGGAGGTGCAGAAGCAGGCCAACGTCCAGAAGCGGGCTCTGGCCGAGCAGCAGAAGCGGGCCAACACCCAGCTGGCCCTGAGGCAGAACCGGACGCACCCGGACGTGCCGGAGACGTGGCACGAGGAGAGGCGCGAGCGCGAGGCCAACGCTGCCTTGGGCGACAAGCTGAAGGACGACCCAGCGGCCTTCTCGAGGCGCGGCGTCATGAACGCCAAGATGACGGGCAACAACAAGGTGGAGCTCAGCCTGGAGGACTTTAGGGAGCTTGTGGGCGCCAAGGCAGCGGCCAGCGAGGATCTTGCCTCGCAGCTGTCCAAGTTCGCGCCGCGCGTTGCCGTTGCCCTGGCGACGGCCGACAAGCCCCCCAGGAAGGTGAGGAGGGTGGAGGATCGGCTGGCGGCAGCAGATGCGAGGGCAGAGGAGGGCATGGCGGAGGTCAGGGCGGAGGAGGCGCTCTCAGCTGGCGTGGCAACGGAGATGGAGGCAGCGACCGTGGCACTGCACCAGACCAAGCGGGAAACCAAGCGCGCGGAGGCGAAGGCGCGGGCCGACGCCGTGGCCGATGAGAACCTGGCGAAGCTGGAGCGCAACCGGGTGGCGGAGGAGGAGGCGGATGCGGCCGTGGCGGAGACGCACGGGGAGAAGCAGGCGCGCAAGCTGGCGGAGAAGACGGCGAGGCGGGCGGAGTCGGCGCAGAAGCTGGCGCACAACAAGGAGGTGAAGAAGGAGCAGGCACAGGCGGAGGCCCTGGAGGAGGCGCGCGAGGAGGCGACCGCCAAGGCCGCGGAGGACGCCAAGGAGGCTCTGGCGGCGCAGGCCGAGCAGCTGGCGAAGCAGGTCAAGGCCGCGACGCAGGTCAAGGCCGAGGCGGGCAGGGCGAACCTGGCGGAGAAGCGGGAGGCTGCCAAGGTCGCCCGGAAGGCCGTGGCCAAGGCCGAGGACGTGCCCGACCCCGACCCCGAGACGGTGGCGCAGTCGAAGAAGGCGCTGGCCGTGGCGATGGCCGACGTCAAGACGGCGCTCGATGCCAAGGAGGAGGCCGTCGGTCAGAACCAGGCGGTCAAGGAGAACAAGGCCGACAAGAAGAAGGCGGCAATTGCTCGGTCACTGGCCAGCGCCAAGGCAGCTGCCGATGCGGAGGCGGCGGCTTCCGACGCGGCGGCGGCGGCGGTCGACGCCAAGGCGGCAGCGTTCGAATCGAAGCGGCATCACGTGCGGGAGGAGGCCAAGGCGGCGATGGCTGCACGGCTTGCGGCAACGGCTGACGTCGCCGCGAAGGCGAAGGCGAAGGCGGTCGCGGATTTGGCCGCCTCCGCCAAACAGCAGAAGGAGATGCTTGATTCGAAAAACTGGGCGGATGCGGCGGCGGCGAAGAGGGCGCTGAAAGCGCAGACCTCGTTGCGGTTGAAGAAGGGGTCGAGCGCACCGTGGTCTCAGGATTCCATGGAGGAGGAGGAGGAGGAGGAGGAGGAGGAGCCAGCTGAGAAGGAGATGCTGGCGGCTGACACCGTCAAGACGGCTGCTGATGTCAATGCAGCGAGCAGACAGAACCTGGACGCCGAGTCGGAGGAGGGCATGGAGGAGGAGGAGGAGGAGGAGGCGCCGGTGAAGCAGCGTGCGGCGCCAGTCTACGCTGCCACCACCCCACCAGTACCCAGGGCATATTCTGCCAGGGCCAAGGTGGCTGCTGAGGTTCGTCGCCTTGGCAAGGTGAATGTTGACCAGGCGACTGCTGAGGCTCGTCACGAGAAGGCGACGATGCGGAAGGTCGCTGCTTCTGCAAAGGTCGCTGAGGCTTCAGTGAGCAGACAAAACGCGCACGCCGGCGTGAAGCTGTCACAGAAGGCGGCACCGAAGCCGGTTGCGCCGAAGCCGGTTGCGCCGAAGCCGGTCGCGAAGCCGGTTGCGCCGAAGCCGGTTGCGCCGAAGCCGGTTGCGCCGAAGCCGGTCGCGAAGCCAGTTGCGAAGGCGGCGCCGAATGGGCAACATCTCGCCGGTACGCCCACCAATCCGCCTCATGGCATTTCGCGGGTGAACCCCTCCCAATAATCGACCTTGAGAGCAACGAACCCTGTGTGTGGAAATATGTGTGTGTGAGAGCGTGTGTCATGTGTGAGTACGTGCGTATGCGCGTGCATGTCCTTTCGCGAGCCGTAATAATGCTTGGCTTTTTAAGTACACGGAGAGGCACCGCACTCGAGATCACGGTTCACGCGCGCTGGCCCGTGCCGCCTCTCAAAAAGACATTCATTGATTGACCACTGAGAGACGAGTTGGGTCCCACCGAAAATGTGTCCGCGCCGCGCGCCCCCTCAAATGCTCATCGGGACATCGCACATATCATGATCAAGATTCGTTTCGTCCGTTAGAACGGTCGAACCGTTGCTCGAGCGCTCGAGCCTCGAGGACGTCAGATTCGCGCCCCGTATCTCTCGAGATCCCGCGGCCAATACGTTATGCCCGCTTTTTACACATGTGCCTTATACGGTATTTGTTATAACATAACCGGGCCTCAGCGATCACTGGTCCTCCCACCCGCCTTCCCGCGTGGCCCGGGCGACCAAGCCAGCAATGGCGGTGACCAGAGACAAGAAGAAGCCGCCGTAGCCGACGGCGATGATCGTCACGAAGTACTTCATGTTGCCGTGTAAGCCACTGCCGGCTATGCATCGTCCGAACACGCCACAGTGGTGGTCAAAGTGCAGGACGCAGCGGTTGCAGATGCGGCAATGGTGGGGCCTCGCTTGGACGCAAGGGCCCCCACAACAATGCGGGTCTGGGTTGTTCCTCCAAACGAGACAGCGCACACAAAACGAGCGGTCGCCATCGACGATGTTGCCGGCGCTGTCGTGTGTCCCGTGGCTCCCGTCGCTGATCCGGCGCTGCACCTCCTTGGGTATGGGGAAGCAGGTCGCCTCTGCTCGCGGCACCACTCCAGGGTCGCTGAACATAAGACCAGCGAGGCAGACGAGAGCGATGGCAGCCATCGAATAGACGGCCACCAAGCAGACCCACCACCAGACTCCTGTGATTCGGCCGGCAGTCAGCCCGACGCCATGCGTCAGCGCGATGCACACCGTAATAACCCAGAGCACAGTCATCACCCCGTTCCTGGCCTCCTGGGACCGCTGGCTGTAATTAGGCACCGGGAGAGGTGGAAGCATTGAGAGCGTCCATATCGTTGGCACCACCGCTGCCTCGAGGTCGTGGGTTGCCATCGTCGCCGTTGCCGTCGCCATACCAGCGCGCGCGGGGACCCTGCAGGGCGGGGAACTACCAGCGGACATAGCGGCAGACGCAGCGGGGCCAACACCAGTGAAGGGCGGTGTAAAATTTTAGACGAACCTGCAGTGAGGCGAGAGGAAATGCGGCGATCGCAAACTTCGCCAGCAGAGCGCGAAATGAGGCGCAGCAAAGCCCGTCTCCAACACAGCCAGATCCCGTCTCCCGGATCGGTGATCCATGCTAACGGGCCGGATGTGCTTTTTGGCGCTCTCGCCGCTTGCGGTGCGGCAGCCGCCGATCCGGCACCGCATGTGTACCGAGGTGACACCAGTGCCCCCCGTGCTGGACACGGAGGCTGCTCCTTCATGGGAGGCTCTGCAGCAGCTCGTCCTGGACACACCCACCGGCGCTCGGCTGTCGCACGATAGCGAGGAACGCGCCCGCGGCCAAGGTCCTCCGCACACAGCGGCTGAGGTGCGGCTCTTCGACGCCGAAGACGTCAGCCAGGTCCGCCTCACTCTCTACCGCGACTCTTCAGCATGGTGCCCGTACTGCCAGAAAGTGTGGCTGCTACTCGAGGAGAAGCGCGTGCCCTACAAGGTGGTGACGCTGCCTCTCAACGCGTACGGCTACAAGCCGGCGTGGTGGACGCGAAGGGTGGACGGCGGCAAGCTGCCCGCAGTCGAGATCGATGGCGAGCTGCACCTCGAGAGCCTCGCGATCATGGAGACCATCGACCAGGCATTCTCGCACGACGGCGCAGCAGGCGCTTGGGAGGACGCCGCCTCTCCGGGCACGCGGCCAGGTGAGCCGCTGCGCATGGTGCCGCCGGCTGGGAGCGACGCGGCGGAGCGGGCCGGGGCCATGATGCGTCTCGAGGCCGAGCTGCAGCGAGATTGGTTCTCGCTCGTCTTCTACCCGAGCGAGGGCGAGGCGCTCAGCGCCGTGCGTGCGCGGCTGCTCGCCACGCTGCGCCGCGCCGACGAGGCTCTGGCAGCGACGCCGGGGCCGTGGCTGCTCGGGGGCGAGGCGCCGGCGCTGGTCGATGTGCACTGGGTCACGCGCGAGAGGAACTAACCCTATCCCTAACCCTAAGCCCAACCCTAAGCCCAGCCCCAACCCTAAGCCCAACCCCAACCCTAAGCCCAACCCCAACCCTAAGCCCAACCCCAACCCTAAGCCCAACCCTAGCCCTAAGCCCAACCCTAGCCCCAACCCTAGCCCCAACCCCAACCCCAACCCCAACGCAAACCCCAACCCTCACCCTCACCCCTAACCAGGTGGCCACAGTAGAGAGGATGGTCGCCTCGTCGCTCTTCTTCCGGGGGCTCGTTATCCGCGGCAGGCCCGAGCTGCCCCACCTCGAGCGGTGGCTTGTCGCGTGGGAGGCGCGGCCGTGCTACGTCGCGAGCAAGAGTGACCACTACACGCACGCCATGGCGCTCCCCAGCCAGAACGGGCCGGGCTACTACGACCCGGACACGGCACACCTCTCCGACGCCCTCTACGGTCTGGGGGGGGCGTGGACGAGGCCGCTCGGCGAGGCCTCCCGCGCCGCCGCCGCGCTCGAGCCGCTCGCGCCGCTGCAGCGCTCCGGCGGCGAGGCCGAGGCGAGGCATGAGGCCGCGCACGCGATGGTGAGCAACCGTGAGAACATCGTCGCCTTTGCGGCGCGCGGCGCGGCGGAGCCCGGCCGGCCCGCCTTCGCAGCGGAGCTCGCCGATCCCAACGCCGATCCCAACCCGGCCTTCCTCGCGCCGGTGGACGCGTGCCTGCGCGTGCTGGTGGTGGCGCTGGTGCAAGGCAGGGACGCGGCGCGCACGGTCGCGGCGGAGGTGCACATGGTGGGCTCGTGCTGCGGTGCGGAGACGCTGGCGTCCGGCTGGGACGCCTACGACGACGAGGTCGTCCCAGGGCGCACCTACTACTGGAACGACGAGACCGGGGAGATTACCTGGACGCCGCCGACGCGCGGCCTCGACAACTGCCTCGGCTATCTGAGGGACCGTGTCGGCGTGCCGCGTGACATGGGCGCCGCTGCGGCTCGGGAGCTGAGGGCGGAGCTCAACTGGGCGATCGGAATCTGCGCCAGTGAAACATAAACAGTTTGAGAGGTATATATAGCGTGTACCAACTCGTGTGGAGAGCCAGTAGACACGTACTTTAAGTTGAGGACGTCGGCGAGAGCGAGAGAATCATTCGAGCTGAGATGTGAGAATTTGGAGTGATCGAGAACCGCGCCAAACTATAAATTAAGCTCGCATGCGCCTAAACAGGAATACAAAACTCTTACCGGCTGTGTAATGTATTTCGCTGCTTTGCTGCTACTACCTACTAGTGGTGTGTGCCTGAAGCTGAACCCTGATCGCATCCGCTCAGGCGGCGCTGGTTTCTCAAAAGAAACTACATTCGCAAAAAAACCAATGCCGGGGGCCCGGCTCCTAAGACGGGCGGTCCCACGGGGTCTCTTCACACAGTTTAACACACGCAAGCTGCACGCTCGTGTCGTGAAGGTGGACGCCGCACACAAATTGCGGGCTGCGGGATAGACAGGCACCATGTCCATGTAGACTCAGCCATCGGTCCCGCGCACACGAGCAGGAGGCTAGAGATTAGGCAAAAGTCACCTTGATCGTCCCGTCATTCAGCTTCGCGAGAACCTCGGCCGCGTTCAGGGACTTGTCCGCAGCGCATTGCGCTTTCTCTGCCAAAAGCTCATCCACCCGGTTCGTGAGCAAGGAGTAGTGAGTCGATGCGTACGTGCTCAGGCCCAAGTTTGCGAGCGGGAAGTCGTACTCCAGGAAGCCGAACTTGAAGCCGGACACGCGCTTGTTCGCCACGGCCGTCTGCCGCTTGCCGGTCAGCGGCAAGAAGATGGCTTCGTCGTGCAGCGTAGTGAGCACCTCGGTGTAGAGGGCCTGGCGAGCCGCTTTGTCCACGGTCGTGGACAGTGAGCGGACCTTCAGGGTTAGGGTTAGGGTTAAGGTTATGGGTTAGGGTTAGGGTCAGGGTACGTTAGGGTTTATAGGGTTACGGACCTTGTCGACAAATTCGTGGAGAGCCATGCCCTCCATGTTTTTGACGGCCGCAGCGTCCGCTTCCTGGCTGCACCAAGCTCCCGAGAGGCCGTGCGTCATGTCCCAGAGCTTCGAGGTGGCGTCGTACGGAGGGCCCCACGTCTCGGAGAGCGCGATGTCCCACCCTGCGTAGTTGTCCACCCCATCATGATCCACGGGTTCGGCGTCGTAGTACGTTTGGTAAGCATGAGCGTCATAACCAGTGCCGTTCCAAACCCACCCAGTAGGATCCGCAATATAGTGGCAGTGCCGGGCGTTGTACGTGTCCTTGTCCACTGGCATCGCCGTAACCGGGATGTTGGCGGCGGAGAGGGCAGCGACGAACGCCGCGGCGATCACCTGGTTGTGCGGAATGTCCTTGATGTACAAGAACCGCAGTGGCTGCGTGATGTCAGCCGCTGTGACCCCTGACGACTTGGTGGCGGCGAGATCCGCGATGCTGGAGAGGCTGGACAGGACGCCGCAGTGTGGCAGTTCCGGGTTGAACATCGTGTCCGTGGGGGCCTCCCCCGCGAGCTCGCCATCGTACAGACTCTGACGGGCCGCTGCGAGCACGCCCATGACCAGCTTTCTCAGATCGGGTGTGTTCAGGAGCCCGCCGCTGTTGAGCACGAGCAGCCGGGTGTTCAGGTCGGTTGATGCCCGGTGCGCCTCGACCGAGTTTCCCTCCTCCGCCGTGGCAAGCGAAAGGAACGCCGAGTACGAGAGAGTTTGCGTGCCGTACGCCACGTCGAGGGTTCCAGCTTGGAGAGCCGCCTTGATGTCCGCGATCGAGTCGTAGGCGCGCATGATGATGTTGTCGATGGTGGGGTTCTTGCGGTGGCCGGCAACCTTCTCGAACTTCACCTCTGCGACGTGCTGGCAGGGCTGGCCGCCGCAATCCTTGTCGGTGTAGTCGCACGTATCTTCGACGTAGCACGAGGCGTTGAAGTCCGCGGCGGGGAGCGTGAAGGTGCCGGTGGAGCCCGGCCGGCCGAGGAGCTTGTGGACGACCTTGTAGGGGCCGGTGCCGCTCGGCGTAGACACGCTGCGAAACGTGTATGCGCCAGCGGTACCGAAGTCCACAGGCTTGCCGGTGGCGCTGTGCACTCGCGGCGCGCCCTTCCTATACCTACTGTGAGAGAGCTCCCCGTTGGCGAAACTGGGCAGGGCCGCCGGGGAGATCATGCGGAACGGCCGGATGAAGCTGAGTTCTCGCAACGCTGCCTCGTAGTAGGTGCTGAAGGTGAGTTTGAATGTCATGGCGTCCACCACAGACCAGCCGTCCAGCGATTGGGTGAACCTACATGGGCGGCAGGGGCTTAGGTCAGGGTCAGGGTCATAGGTCAGGGTTAGGCCTGCTTACGCGTGCCACGACCCGACAGTGTGGTGCTGCCAGGACGCGCCAGGTATGTGGTCATGCGGGCGCACCCCAACCAGTCGTGCATCCCCCTGAGGGCCTTGGGGCCGCCGAGCGCGCCGTCGCCGCCCATGATCTGGTCGAAGTTGACCTTCGCTGCGTTGGCGTTCCAGTCCGTGCCGTCGTGGAACTTGACGCCCGACTGCAGTGTGAATGTGATCTCGTACTTCGTTGCTGGAACAGCAACGACAGCGTCGTAGTTGGTGGTCCAGCTACTTGCCAACGAGGGTGCCACAAAGTCATCGTCGGTGTCTGAGAAAACGAGGGCGGGCTCAGCCGATGTGCGGGTCGGTAATGCGGGTTATAATCCGCTGGTTACCGCTGATCCCGTCCGCACCCGCCGTGTGCTCGCCATCCCAAGCCGTGAGTCCCTCGTACACAAAGTCGCTAGTCACGAACTCGTTGGGACGGTAGTCGTGCGGGTTCAAAGAGCCGATGTCGCTCCCGGTCTTGAAGAAGCCGACCTGCAGCCCAGGCGTGATGACCAGGGTCGTCTCAGAGCTCGCGCCGAGCAGCATGGACATCAGTGTCGCGCATCGCATGATCATGCGTGCTTCGTCCGGAACTCGTCCCAACTCAAACCTTCCTTGGTTTAGGCTGGCGGCTGCAGGAATTTTCCTGCAGGGTGAAATAAAGCAAAAGCCCGCATGTGGGTACCCCGGGTTTTCTTGCCTCACGGCGTACGCGGCTAATGCCGAACTCGCCTGGCCCAGGACTCTGATAGATATAAGTGATGAGGGTACGGTGCGGCATACGGCATCAGTTCACGCGTTTACGGGGCTTCAAATTATGCACGCGGAAATGTTATTCATACTGAAGGTAGGAATTTGACAGACAGACTGTCAGACAGACAGGGAATTGTGAGACCACGCCACAGCCTACTGTACACGACCTCGGCACGCTAGTCGCTACGATATGAAGTAGACGGTTCCGGCTTCCGCGAGAGATGCTGGGCCCATGGCTGGGCCCCTCACAACCGTCAACCCCCTACCCAGATACAATGCGTTCGCCTCGCTCGCCTCTATCTAGGTTCCTATCTGTCTTCCTCCTCACTCGCCCTCGCCCTCGCCCTCGCCCTCATCTAGCATCGCCACCGTCTGCCTCAACGCTACAATCAACTCCATGAGGCTCCCGTGGTCCTCCTCCTCGACCGCGCTCCCACCGTGAAGCTGCGCCGCACGCGCTGGCGCAGCCGCGTCGCGGTCCAGCCCCTCCATGGGCCTCGCAGCTTGTGGGGGGCGCGGAGGGGCGGGCGCGGAGGTCGACGGGGTTAGCACGGTGCCAGCGGGTGAGATGGGCAGCGTGCGGCGTGGCGGCGAGAAGGGCGGCACGATGCCCGGCGCAACAGGCAGGGGGTAATACGGTCCGGAAGGCTTGCGCTTACTTGCAAGAGGCTCGACGCTCCGGGACCGTATTAACACCCCGCCTGCCGGCGCAAGCGACGAGGGTGGCTTACCCGGGGGGTAGTCGCCGGGTGAGCCAGCCGGCGTGGCCTCGGCGGCCCCGCAGCTGCGTGAGGGCGCACCGCCGTGCGCACCGCCGTGCGCACCGCCGTGCGCGCTCCGGTGGCGCGAGAGCATCTCTTCCGGCCCGTCGGGTGTGGCATGCTCAGTGGCATACAGCGCCTGCACCCAGGGCAGCAGGGCCGGTGGCACGCTCGCCGAGGGCCGCGCCGGCCGCACCGGCCGCGACCGCCGCGCCGGCCGCGACGGTTGCGATGGCTCATCGCCCCATGCGACGGTGCGCGCATGTGCTTGCGCCTGAGGCGGTCGGTCCGCACGCTCGCGCGCGCGCGCTCCAGGTGCGGCGCCACGCAGCGTGCACGGAAAAGGGCTGCCGTAAATGTGCAGCCCGCCGAGCATGACGTGCACTAAGTACTCTCCCGAATAGGGCGGCAGCCACTGGACGAGGTGGACGCCGTCGTCCCGGTCGTGCACCGTGACGGAGGCGGGCGACACGTGGTGGGCGTGACCGTGGGGAAGCACGCGCACGTCGAAGGCGTCGCCTCCGTGCGAGCGGGGGAGGCCCGTCGCGTCGCACGCCACGATGGCAAAGCGGTGCGGCTGCCTCCCGCTGCAGAGGCGCTGCAGAGCCTCGACGCCCTCGCCCCGGGCGTAGCACCGCCCCGGCGCGGCACCGCCCGCCGCCACGTCGAGGAGCGTGGGCGAGCCGGTCACGTGCTCGCCGTCAAGCGTCACTCCAATCTCGAGCCGCGAGATCGGCCAGCCGAAGACCCACACGACGAACTCTCCTACGCTGTCGTCGTACGCACCGTCAGCCTCGCGAAGCACCAGGTGCTCAGGCTGCACCGCGCCGCCTCCGCGCAGGCAGCGGCCGTGCAGGCGCACGCTCTCCTGTCGCCGAGGAGCGCTCGAGTTGCCGCAGCCGTCGGCACAACGCAGCCGCAACGCATTCCACTGCCCCGGCTGGAGCACACCGCTGGGAGGCAGATGCAACACGCTGCCTCTCGCCTCCACCGCCGCAGCCACCACTTGGACGAGGCGAGAGCACGCGAGTGGACGGCTGTCAAACTCGAGTGCCAGTGCGTACGAGCCAACGCGCCGTGCGAGCAACGTGACCGCGTAACAGCCATCCCCCAGGTCTGTGGCCACTACATTCTCCTGGTCATCGTCCTCCGCTTCAACCTCAAAGTCCGTAGAGCCCTCCAGACCGCACGGCGCGCGTGTCAGGCTGGCGGTTACACGGCCTCCCACGCCGACGTCGCACTCGTTGCAAAGGGCGTCCCGCAGCTGTAGCACGCCCTGCTGCTGTCCTCCTGCGATCAACTGCCCAGAGCCCATCCACGGTGCATGCAGCTGGCTCCGAGCGAGGCACGGCCGGCCCGGTCGCACGGCGCAACCAAAGGGCGAGCCGCACACAGCCGCGCCATCGACACTCACGTGCATACGCCACCGTGGCCCGGCACTTGTGCAGACGTAACGCACCTCAGCAAGTTGATCGACCGCTCCCGCCCACGCCGCCTCGCCTCGCAACGCGCACAGCTCTGGCGGCACAACTGTCACCTCGACCCGCGCTGAGGGATCGTCATCATTGCGCAGCTCGACCCGCACCGAGTGCAGAGCTTGCTGCTCCTTGGCATAGCTGCTGTGCGGCGCGACGCGCGGTGTGGCGCCCAGGTACACCCAGAAGCGCGCAGCCTCGCCCGCGGTGGCGCGGTGCAACCCTAGGCCGAAGGCGGGCGGCAGCAGCGTCAACTGCAGCGGCGCGCCACGCACGGGAGCGCCGCGGTGCGCCGCCACCAGCCGCACCGTTGTGGGTTTCGTCAACCCGGGCCCACCCGCCGTGTAGCGCAGCAGGCTGTGCTCGCCGGCGGTCGTCTCGACGCGCGCGTGCAGCGGTGGCGGCGCCTCGCCCTCTGCCGCCTCGAGAGCCACCGTCCAGCTCGATGCGGGCGCTCGGCGCAGGTTACCGAGGGCGTCACGTGCGGCGAGCAGCAGCATGGCGGGATCGCCACAGATGACACGGCAGCTACTGAGGAAGGCTGGCTGCTGCTCCTCCTGCTCCTGCTGCTGCTGTGGCGGCGAGGGCGGCGAGGGAGGCGAGGGCGGCGGCAGGGCGTGCAGCGTGCAGGCGGCGGCGCAGGCGGCGGCAGGCTCGACGTGCACCGCCATCGTCTCGCCCACCGGCGCGCCGTGCAGCTGCAGCCTCGCATCATATACCCCAGTGCGGCAACACACCACTGTAACGCAGAGCTCACCGCCCTGGCCTGCCGCCACCACGCACGACCCCACCTCTGCCGCCTCCGCCGCCTCCCCCGCCTCTGCCTCTGCCTTTGCGTAGTCGGCCGCAGAGCCAGCGCGCAGCGAGAGAAAAACGCTGAGCCCTTGCAACGTGGCGGGGTGACATGCCACCTCGTCGGCAAGGGCGTTGCCGTACCGATCGCGCAGCACGACGCGAAAGCGGATGGCGCCGCCGGCCACACCGACGCAGCTCGTGCGCAGTTTGCCCGTGCGCCCAGGCCCATGGACCGTGCAGGCCTGGGCGTGAGGCACGGCGGCGGCGACGCGCACCTCGACCGGGCTGCCGCAGACGTGTACGCCATTGAGCAGCACACTCAGCAGGTGTGGCCCCGAGACGCAGCATGGACCGAAGCGTGCGTCCAGCGGCTGCCCCTTGGCCACTGCCTGCTGCAGCTGGCTCGTGGTGACTAGCTGTTCGCCATCGTGCTGCGGCCGGCTGCGGTCATCGTGGAGCGGCGCCACCTGAAACACCAGCACCGCCGGCCAGACCGGCTGACCTACGCGCAGCACGACCGAGGCCACCTTACCCGCCACGCACGGTGCGCTGAGGCCGGTGACGAGCCAAGTGCGCGCCACGCTCCGATTGTGCAGGTTTCCTGAGCCCGGGCTGCACTGAGGAGACGGCGGAATGAAGGCCGCCTTCTTCGATCGTGGTCGAGGTTGCTGTTGCTGGCGAGGAAACAGACGGGGCAAACTTGAGTCTACCTACGTAGACTGGAGTTGAAAGCAAAAAAACAACTTTGAGATGCCCGGCTTATAAGGGACCACGTCGGCGTGCCGATGGGCGCCGGACGGCGCGGGAGCGATATGTCATATATGCCATGCACATGCGCATGCACATGCACATGCACATGCGCATGCACATGCACATGCACATGCACATGCACATGCAACATGCACATGTTGGATGGTGCGCTGATCGGACGAGTCTGCGTCAAATTAAACCAGTTTGTGCGAACGCGTCGCGTGCTAGAGCGTGTGCGTACGTATATCGTGTGTAGAGAGCCAGTCAGTGTGAATCTGAATGGTGGGTGAGCCACGGTTTGAGCAACGCTCTATGCTCAGCCCCACATTAATTGACCACATTACTATAGTTATACTATAGACAATAGAGAGAGGGCCGTCGGTGCATAATCCGTCATGCCTGGTCCCTCCGCCTGCGGTACTGGATCCAGTAGACCTAGACGTAGCTTTCTTGAAGTGGCGCCCCACGCTTCCGCTTTCGCTCTGCAACACACCGCTGCTCCTTGGGTTTGGTGAAGCGGCTGCACCGCTTCATTCGCCGGCCCGGGGGTGGCAGCGTGCCTAAGCGAATCTCGGTTGCACCATGCGGTTGAGCCTTGCCGAAGCAATCTCTTCGTAGCGTTTGATCTCTGTTCTCAAATCGTTCCCTGACTGGGCCGAGGGGGCGTGGACGTTGACCGTGAGGATAGTGCGGCACGCGGACAGCTGAGAAGAGACGAGGTGAGCGGTCTCGTCAGGGTGGTTTGTGTGAAAGTGGGGGGAGACGCTTACAAAGATAAAGATATTAGGTCTGATTAGGCCTGCCAGATTAGACCAATCTGGTATCTGATTAGGCCTGATTAGGCTATTGAACCCCCCCCATTTTTCACACAAACCCACACCGGACAGTCAGAGGCGCGTCGAGAGCTCATCTGGTCCCGTGTGCCGTCTGTAGCCTTCCCACAATAACATGATGAGCGCTCTTTTGGCAGCCAACGACATGGCGCCGCAAACACCTCCAACCATTGCAAGCACACCACCGCAGCGCCGTGCTGCGAGCGTCTTGACAGACGACGAGTCGCCATCCAAGGCCATGCGCCTCACGTATCTTGGCTCACCAGGCGAGCAGCTGAGCAGTCAGGGGAGCGAAGGCGGCACAGTTGTAGGCGGCGTCCACCAGCGGTCGAGACTGGCTTTCCTGATATGCCCCAAGCACAAGAACATCTTGCACAAGTGCCCTGGTAGCGATCCAAGTTGCGGTTTTCGATGGGGAGCCCTAGAGGCGTGCGTCAAGCTCACCGACGAGCAGCTGGCACCGATGCTACGAGCTCGCCGGCCGCAGGAGATCCGTGAGCTCGAGAGCCGCATCACGGTCTTGCTGGCCGCCGCCGCGTCCGGCAAGACGACGACGCTTCGCGCGCTTTGGTTCGTTCTCCGCGCGCTGGGCCACGGCCCAAGCCGCACGCCCCAGACTGTTCCGCACAGCTATGTGCTGTACGTCGTTTTCAACAAGGCAGCGCAGGTGGATGCCGAGGCGCAGCTGAGCAAGATTGCGGGCATGTCGAAAGTGGTCGCGGTCAAGACGATGCATGCGATTGCGATGGAGACGACGCCGCGAGGCGAGTGGAAGCACGAGATGCTCGCGGACGCCCAGATGCAGGCGCTGATCCAGAAGCGGTTTGACCGCGATATCGAGGACTTCCTTGGCCGCCCGCCGCCGATCGGTGTCAAGGAGCGGCAACGGGCGACGCGCGAACGCAAGCTCGTCGCCTTTTGGATCTTCAAGACCATGTGCAACTTCATCGTCGAAAAGGGCGGCGAGCGGCTGTTCGATGCGCGCCACCTTGCCGGCAAGGGCAAGGCTTTCGGCCAGCTCACCTACTGGCCGGTGGTGCTCAACCACCTCGGCGAGCTCAAGGGGAGTAAGCGCCTGCCCCGGAGCGGCGACCCAAAGACGTGGTATGTTGCGTGCGCGCGCGAGCTCTGGCGCCAGCTGGTGCAGGACAAGCACGCGCCGCAGCCAGACATCTACATGAAGTTTGCCGAGCTGCTGCCCCTCAAGCTGCCCGACAAGATGGCCATCCTCATCGACTCTAACCCTAACCCTAACCCTCATCCTAACCCTGGCCCCGACCCCAACCCTAGCCCTGCCCCTACCCCTACCCCTACCCCTACCCCTACCCCTACCCCTACCCCTACTCAGGCCATCCTTATCGACGAGGCACAGGACCTCTCCGCCTCTCAGCAGCAGACCTTCGTCGTGCAACAGACGCACGCCGACGTCTTCCTGGTGGGCGACCTCGTGCAGTGCCTCTACACGTGGCGCGGCGCAAAGCCCAAGCACCTCGTGCGGTTGAGCGAGCCGCCGCCGCGGGGCGTCGCGCCGCGCGAGGTGACACCGTTGCCGCTCACCCGGTCCTTCCGCTTCGGGGAGGGCGTCGCGCGCATCGCCAACCACCTGCTCTTCATCAAGAAGAGCTCCAAGCAGCGCGAGCTGTGGCACCACTACACCATCGTCGGCGCTGGCCCCGCGACGGTTGCGATCCACGAGGCGGATATGTCGCCGCCCTACACGGCCATCAGCCGCACCAACGTCGCGCTTGCGCTCGAGGCGTGGCGGCTACTCAGCCAAGAGCCCGGCGTGACGATTGTCGTCGACGCCGAGGCGACACGCAGGAAGCTCACGGCCATCTGCGATCAGGTCGTCGAGCTCGCACCGCACCACGGGGAGGAGGCCGACTTCATGTTCAAGGGCACCGTGTACAGCGGGTGGGCCGACTTTACCGAGCAGTGCGAGGAGCTGGAGGAGACACTGCTGCTCGGCTGCATCTCGGTCCTCGACAAGGTGGGCAAGGATGCGGTACCGGACCTCGTGCAGCGATTGCGCCAGGTGCTCAGCTGCCGCGAGCCCGACGCGGACGTGCGCCAGGTCGTGCGCCTCACCAACGCGTGCCAGGCCAAGGGTCTCGAGTGGGACCGCGTCAAGGTGCTCGACGACCTCCGCATGAGCCTACTACTACTTACCTACTTACTTACTACCTTACTACTTGCTACTTGCTACTTGCTAATTACTACTTGCGACTTGCTACTCACTACTCACTACTTGCTACCCAAGGTGCTCGATGACTTCCGCATTAGCCTCACTAACTTCGCGGAGGATGCGCGTGAGGCCGGGGGCGAGGCGGAGCTCGGCTGGGGCGGCGTGGGGCCGAAGCGTATGGAGTTCACGCTCGACGACTACTCGGGTGACGAGCTCAACAGCCTCTATGTGGCCTGCACGCGCGCGCGCGCGGAGTTGCAGATGCCCAAGACGTTTTGGGAGCTGCACAACCTGCTGTGGCACGGTGTCGAGCCGGAGGAGTATAGGGAGTACTCACCGGCCGAGTCCAGCGGCATTGAGCAGCTGCTTGAAAGCATGCGGAGAGAGCTGCCACCACCAGCGGCAGGAATGTTTGGCGAGCCGAGTGTATAGGAAGCCCATGATGTAGTTCGCTGCAGCACGTCAAGGGTTCGGTTCCCTTGCTTAATTATATATATAATGTATGTGCGGGGTATCCCGCCGTCCCCTTCCCCGTCGAATCGACACGGCTGAAAAATGATTTCGTGAGACAAAATCTAGGAATAAACACAGCTACAAGCTTGGCGGCTGCGCCATCCTCCTCTGGAAAGGAACACTCTACTTGCCGAGGAGCGAGTTGTTGAGCGCGGCCGACTTGGTGATGGTGATGTTGTAGATGAGGAAGCCGACGCCGCACTTGGAGATGATGTCCGACACGCAGTAGCCCAGCTGGATGGCGATGACGGCGTGGGGGCCCTCGAAGCCGAGCATCGGGAAGAGGTAGACCACGGGGTAGGTGCACCACGAGATGACCGTGGCGTAGCACGTCTGGGTGAGCATGGCGGCGACCTTGGGGTTGCCCTCCGACGCGATGGCCTCCTTGAGGCCGACGAGCAGCGTGTAGACGACGTACAGGAAGGGGACCATGGCGGCGGCCCAGAACATGAAGCGGACACCCATGGCGCCCTCGATGATCATCTCACCGGGGTAGCCAAGGATGATCATGAGGCCCGATGAGGCACCGAGCGCCCACGCCTTCTTGGTGGTCTCGTCCGGGGACAGGTTGCAGCAGAAGATGATCTCGATGAGCAGGAGGGGTACGGTCAGCAGCCAGTCCATGTAACGGTACGCGTCGTTGAAGGGCTTGCCGGTCAGGGTGGGGTCCTGGATGGCGATCGAGTCAGCGGCGCCCTCGGTGACGGCGGGGAACTCGTAGGCATCAACCCACGAGTTGAAGATGCGGATGTAGTGGTAGGCCGCGATGAAAGTGACCAGACCGGTGACGGTCATGGCGGTCTTGTACTTCTCGTGCACCGAGCTCAGGCGCAGCCAGAAGAAGAGGGTCGAGGCCATCATCGACGCCAGGGTGAAAGAGAGCGAGTTGTACACGAGGTCGAACTCTCCGGCGGACATCTTGAACATCATGATGAAAAGAGTCGGTGTGGTCTGCGCACGCAAGGGGCACCGGTCGGGTCAGAACATTGACAGAAATCTGTTGTGCAAACTCGCATCTTATCGAATGTCGAGGGGCAACGGCGTGTGGGCGCGTTTTTTCGCGGCGAAAGCGCGCTATAAAGTGCCACAGGGCCCAGGGCACATCGACGTATGGGGTGGCGGGCGCGGGGCAGGGAAGCCCCCCCGCGCTCGGAGCGGTGGAAGGGGGTATCGGCGAGGCGACACATCACCAGCTCTTTCGGGGTGACGCTTTTTGGGTGTCTCGTTCGGCGATCTCGCGTCTCGTGACAGCGAGATCGAGTAACAGCTATTCTTGCATGCATTTTACCCAGGCTGATGCATGGGAGACTCGTCGCTTCGCTCGTTCGCTCCATTTCCACGAAGCGACGGCGACCCGACGGTGTCACGGAAAAAGCGTGGCAGGCAGGGTACCCCGACTGCGCAAGCAGAAATGAAACCTCCAGACGGGACAGAAAATTATCAGAGAAACCTCAGACTAGGCATGGGCGTGGACCCACGCACGCAGTCGACAGTCCATCGTGCATGGACCAGCGACCAGGCGAGGAGAAGGGTGCCGAAATTGGGTCTCACGAGGGGAACGTCGAGCTTGGGTCCACGCACGCGCTCGGCCGCGAACAACTCGACCATCGCAAGGCGACTTGCGATGGTCGAGTACGATTTGACCATGCTGAGCGACCCGAGGCTGTTTGGCCTCATCGCCGCGCACGGCATGGTCGATTTTGCCGTACCGCCCTCGCTACTTGCGATCTATGCCCTCGCGGCCGTGCCACTCGGCAGCATCCCAACAACAGCCAGTTTTTGCGGGCTGTCCCTGCTGCACTTTGGGCGAGATATGGACATGCTAGGCGAGAGGCGGGGGATGCTGCTCAGCGTCGTCATGCACTCCCTCGTCGGTCTGGTCTACCTGTGGAATAAGGATGTCGCCTTCAGCCTCATGATGCTCTACAGCCTGGTGTGGCACATACCAGGTGACCGCCTGCCCTAACCCTCGCCCCCCCCTTGCACCCGGAAGGACCTGAACCCCACGTGCGTGCGTGGCAGCGCTATACGCCAATCTGTGGAACGGCAAGGACTACCGAGCCCTCGCGCTAGCGCTCGGCGCCTCGGTTGCCGGCGTCGTGGCCGCAGGAACGGAGGCTGTACGAAGTACGGTCCCATTCTTCCGCACGGGCCAGCTCCGCTTTTCGCACATGATGCAGCGCATCGTCATATGCCACATCATCGTCCACGAGCTCGGCAACCATCAGATGACCTTGCCCAGCGCAGTCGCGGCATTGCAGACGGCGGTCCGATCTGGAGCGACGCGCCTGATGGCGGAGTTCGACGGCACGCGATCTGCGCTCTTGCACTGGCGACAGAGGAGGCGCCTTGAGTTCTCATTAGACCCGTCCGCTGCGCCCGCCGCGCCGGCTTTCGCTCGCTCGCACTTTCTCACAGGCCCTCCGCGGCTCGGAATGTCGTGCTGAGATGTGCAGCTGAGATGTCAACCCCTACTTTTCGCTGGCCGTGACGTCCAGTGGTTAGGGTGCGACCGCTTTATTTTGTGACGAGTTTTGCCTCGGAGCGTCCGGTGGACTCTCGCGGCACGAAGAATGCGGTGAAAGGTTGCCGAGTTTCATGGAGGACCTCGTGCCCGACGGCGCAGTTGAGGCGCTGATCTACATCGACCCTGCGTGCTCCCAGCAGCTATGCCTCACCTATGCCGTTCTGCTGCAGCAGCAGGACGCAGTGGCGCGTGCGCTCCTGGAGCAAGGCGTCGGCCCAGGAGCGCTCGTCGCCGACTTCTGCGACGACGGGCCTGGCCTGGTGTTGGCGATCCTGGGCGTGCTTAGTGCCGGCGCCACAGTCGTGCCGCTCGACCCGACGCAGCCGCGGGCGCGACTGGCCGCGCTGCTCGAGGACTGCCGCCCGGCACTCGCCGTGTGCACAGAGGCGGGCCGTGCAGGACTGGCGTCGAGGCTGTCAGGCCTCTGCGCCCCTCCGCTCGTGGCGCTCGAGGATCTGGTCGAGGCGGGCCGCGCGATCGATCGGAGCCTCGACAGCTGCTGGCAGGGCGCGGCTCTCTCCGAGCTGAGCCACGTCATCTACACCTCTGGCAGCACCGGCGCGCCCAAGGGGGTGGCGTGCGAACGCCGCGCTCTGCTGGCGTACGCGCGCGGCAAGATCGCGCGCCACCGCGTCGGCGCGCGCTCGCGCGTGCTGCTCTGCTCGGCGCATACCTGGGACCCGTGCCTGGGCGACATCATCTCGACGCTGCTCGCGGGAGGCACACTGTGCGCCGCGCCGCGTGGGCACCTGGTGCACGACCTGGCGGCGACGGTGGACGCGCTACAAGCCACGCACCTCTGCGCCACGCCGTCGCTGCTCGCGCTGCTCGCCGCCTCGCCCGCGCAGCTCCCCTCCCTCGAGCGCGTCGCGCTCGGTGGGGAGCCGCTGACCCGCGAGCTCGCGCGGCCGTGGGCGGCAGCCTGCAGCCTGTGCAACACCTACGGCGTCACCGAGGCCGCCGTCTACCAGACGCTGTACGAGATGCCTGCAGCCTGCAGCCTCCTGCAGCCTGGTGCGGCCGAGGCGGCTTTCCGCCAGCAGGGCCTGCACGAGCACGAGGCGCTGTGTGGCGCACCGCCCGCCAGCGCAGGCGCAGCAGATGTGGCGGGGGCTGCGGCGGGGCCTGCGGCACCGCCCTCGTCCCGTGTGCTGCCGGTGGGCTGGCCGCTACCCGCGGTGCGCCTCGCGCTCTGCGCCCCGCGCGTCGCCGCACGCGCGGGGCGCGCCGCGCGGCAGGCGCTCGCACTGGCGGTGGCGGCGGGCGCGGGCGAAGGTGAGGGCGAGTGTGGGGCCGAGGCGGTGGGGGTGGCGGTGGAGGCCGAGGCCGAGGCCGAGGATGAGGCCGAGGCCGAGGATGAGGCCGAGGAGGGTGTGGGCGAGGTGCTGGTGGGTGGCGTGCAGCTGGCGCGTGGCTACTGGAGGCGGCCCGAGCTGACCGCCGAGCGTTTCGTCGAGCTACATGACGACGAGCTGCTGCGGCTCGTGTGCGGCAGCGAGGCAGGCGGCGACGCCGACGGCTCAGGCCGGCGGCGGTGGTTCCGCACGGGGGACCTCGGCGTGTGGGTGGGACGGGGTGAGGGACTGCGCGTGCTGGGCAGACTCGACGAGCAGGTCAAGCTGCGTGGCATGCGTCTCGAGTTGGGTGAGGTGGAGGCGGCAGCGCAGAGCTGCCCGCTCGTCGCCGCCGCCGCCGCCGCCGTCGCCGACGCGCGGCTCGTGCTCTTCGTCAAGCCCAAGGTGCGCGCGCTCCAACACACACGTACGCACATACCCACACACACACGCACGCACGCACGCACGCACGCACGCATGCACGCACACAGACACAGACACACAGACACAGACACACAGACACACACACGTCGCTCTGAGTCGCGCCCCAGGTGAGCGCCGCCCAGTTCGCGGCAGGCGGCGCGGCTGCGCTGCGCGTGCACCTACGCAAGCAGCTGCCGCTACCGCTACTGCCGGCGCAGGTTGTTCTTCTAGCGGAGCTGCCCCTCTCGCCTGGCGGCAAGCTGCTCCGCCGCCAGCTGCCCGCGCCGCCGCCACTCGCCACGCAGGCCGCAGGTGCCGCAGAAGGCACAGGGGCTGACGGCGGCGGCGGCGGCGGCGGCGGCGAGTGCGGCGGCGCCGTGCTGCTGACGCCAACCGAGCGGGCGGTGGCGGCGGCGTGGGAGGGCGCGCTGGGCGTGCGCGGCGTGGGGCGGCGCGACCACTTCTTCGAGCTGGGCGGCTCCTCGGTGACGGCGGTGCGCATGCTGCGCCTGCTGGGCACGACCCTCCAGGCTGAGGGGGTTGACGGCGCGGCGCACGGCGACGCCTTTGAGCGCGGCAACCAGCGCTTCGCGACGCGGCTGTGCGGGCTGTACCGCCGGCCGCGGCTGCGCGACTACTGCGTGTGGCTCGAGTGGGCAGCGCTCGCCGCGCCCAACGCCGCCGCCGAGGCGAGCGCCGAGCTGGCGAGCTTCTCGCGCCCCGCGGCAGGCGGCGGCCGCTCGGCGGAGCTGCTGGCGGCGGCGGCCGCCGCGCTGCCCGAGGAGGCGCACGAGCGGGCGGAGGAGGCGGAGGCGCTCTGCACCGCGGCGGAGGCGGGCGGCGACGAGGCGGTGGCGGCGCTGCTGCGTGGCGGTGCTGTGCCCGACGGCCTCGCGACACGCCGCGACCGCGGCACCGCGCCGCTCATGCTGGCGGCGGCCGCGGGCGAGCCGCACACCGCCGAACCCTACCTCCTCGCCTGGGCCCTGCCCACACACACCCATGCCCAGCAGCACACCTACACTCCCACCCTTTCCACCCGACGTGGCAGGTGAGCTACAGGTCGCGGCGACGCTGCTCGCGGCGGGTGCGGCCGTCGACCTGGCCAGCCCCTCACACGCCACCCCGCTCATGCTCGCCGCCTCGGCCGCACGCCCTGCCATGGTCGCGCTACTCCTGCGCGCTGGTGCCGCGCCGCGCGCGCGCGACGCCAACCGATGGTCGGCCCTGCACCACGCCGCCTATGCCGGCTGCGCCGAGGGCGCGGCGCTGCTGCTACCGGCGCTCGGCCTCGGCGACGCCGCGGCGCAAGACCGCTGGGCGCGCACGCCGCTCTGCTACGCGTGCTTCGGCGGGCACGTGGCCGCGGCGGCGGCGCTGCTGCGGGGCGGCGCGCCGCCGAGCGGCGGCAAGCGGCCGCGCGCGGCGCAGCTCGAGCGGTTCCGCAACGAGTGGTCAACGCCGCTGCACCTCGCCGTGCAGGCGGCGGCGCCGCCGCGGGAGGGCCAGGCGGCACCCCGCGCGACGGCCGAGGTGGCGGCCGAGTTCGTGCGCAGGCTGCTCGAGGCGCGGGCCGACGTGCGGCGGCTCGACCAGCGCGGCCGCACGCCTCTGCAGGAGGCCGAGGCGGCCGGGTGCGAGGCGGCCGCAAGCCTGCTGCGCGAGGCCGAGCAGCGCACCGCGCTGCCGCCGCAGGCGCAGGGCGGCGGCGGCGCGGCGAGGGCAGCCGCGGCGCGCGCGTCCGAGCCGTGTGGCGCGGCGGCGAAAACAGCCCGAGCGCGCGTGCCACCCGGCAGCGGGAGCGACGGCGCGGCATGGACGTGGCCGCCCGGCTGACTGGGCTGAGCGCTCAGGTGTTCGCGCTATCTATCTTTCCTTTCATCTATCTATCTCATCTTTATCTCTTAAGATACGATTTAAGAGCAGATGGTTTCAGGCCTCTATCTTTTAAAGAGAGAAGAAGAAGATTTCAAGTTCGGTCCGTCGGTTATCCCCCAAGCAATTCCTCGCTTAGCTCATCCTTAGCTCGACGCGAGCCACATGCTCGCCGTCACGTGCGTTGCTCTGGCCTTCGCGCCGGCGCAGCAGGCGCTTCGCACGCCGCAGCGCACGCAGCTTGCCGTCCAGCGGGCGCAGGTATCTTGCAATGAAGACCACGATATCCTGCTCCGGTGCGCACGAGGCGAGGAGACTTCGCGCACACCAGTCTGGCTGATGCGCCAGGCCGGCCGGTACATGGCGGACTTCCGCAAGTACTCGGAGAAGTATCCTTTTCGCATGCGCTCTGAGACGCCGGAGATCGCTGTGGAGCTGTCGCTGCAGCCGTTGAGAGCCTTTGGCGTCGACGGTGTGGTGATGTTCTCGGACATCCTGACGCCGCTGCCCGCGCTGGGCGTGGAGTTCGACGTGGTCAAGGGCACGGGGCCCGTGATCGGCACGCCGCTCCGGACGATGGAGCAGGTGAAGGCGCTGACGCCGCTGGAGGATCCCGACGTGAAGGTGCCCTTCCTGCGTGAGATCCTGACGACGCTGCGCAAGGAGACAGAGGGCACCTCGACGCTCATCGGCTTCGTCGGCTCACCGTTCACGCTGGTGGCGTACGCGGTGGAGGGCAAGGCCAATCGTCACTGCATCGCCACCAAGAAGATGATGATGCACAACCCGGAGATCCTGCACGCGGCCCTCAACCACTTCGCCGACGCCGTGGGGGAGTACGCGTGCCACCAGATCGAGTGCGGTGCGCAGGTGATGCAGTTCTTCGAGAGCTGGGCGCACCACCTCGGCCCCACGCAGTTCGAGGTGTACGCCAAGCCGTACGCCGACCGCGCCATGCGCTACGTCAAGGAGCGCCACCCCGACGTGCCCGTCGTCTATTATGCCAACGGCGGCAGCAGCTACCTGCCCGAGCAGAAGGACATGGCGTGCGACATGCTCTCGCTGGACTGGGCGTGCGACCTCGCCCAGGCGCGACAGGTGCTCGGACCTGACCGGCTGGTGCAGGGCAATATCGACCCCACCGTGCTCATGGGCAGCGAGGAGCAGATCCACGCCGCCGTGCAGGAGTGCATCCGCAAGGGCGGCGGCAAGGGCCACCTGCTCAACCTGGGGCACGGCGTGCTCCAGGGGACCCCCGAGGAGTCGATCCAGTACTTTGTCGACGCGGCCAAGGCGACCAAGCTGCCCCTCGCCTGAGTGGTGGACCAAGGCGGTCGCGACGGGACGCGCGCTGTGGACGCGCCCGCGCCCCGCGGGGTTAACCGCGCGCTGGTCAGGTCGGGCTGCGTTCGCTGATCTTGGCTGGCAACAGGGATGCGTGACGTAGGGCGCGTGTTCATACGTATAACGTGATAACGAAGGCGGTGTCTGAGGGCAGAGGCCGGAGAGGGGGACGGGAGACGGCAATTTCCAATTATGTGTATTATATCCGCAACCAGTCCCCTCCCGCGCGCGCAACCCCAACCGCGCGGATGCCTACATATGTATATATCATTTCGTGAGCACATCACACGCGCCGGTCGTCGCGACTTCCACGGGAGAGCCAACTGGCCCCGAACAACCCTAGAAAACGTTACGAGGAGTTCCTTCTCGAGACACCTGCCGGCGGCTCGTACCTGCCCCGCGGGGCAGGTACGGCGGGGCGCCCAGCCATGCGCGCCGCCATACTATTCGCCCCCCTGCGCTCAGGCGAGAGCGTGGCGACTAGGAGAGGCACCCCGTACGTGACCGCGTTCAAGGACAGGGGGCTCATGGGGCTGGAGGACAGGCGGGGGCTGGAGAAGACCGGTAGCGGCGAGCTCCCCGGGCGGAAGGCTGGGCTTTGTGGGATTGCCCCCCGAGGGCTCGATATCAGGCCCGGCGCGCCCGGTGAGCCCCAGTCGTCGACGTCCTCTTCCTGCGCGTACATCGAGGCGATCTCATGCCCCACGAGCGCACCAATGAGCAGTGCTCCGCTCGCGAGCGTCCACGGCGAGGGCACGTCACCGAAGCCGACGAAGACCCACAGCGGCCCACCGACGCTCTCAAAGAGCAGCACCAACGAGACCTCCGCGCCTGTCAGGGTTAGGGTTAGGGTCAGGGTCAGGGCCAGGGTCAGGGTCCGGGTCCGGGTCAGAGTCCGGGTCAGGGCTAGGGCTAGGGTTAGGGTCCGGGTCCGGGTCCGTGTCAGAGCAACACGCCCTCCGCGCCTGTGAGGTAGCGAGGCGCGACGGTGCACGCCAGGTTGTAGCCTGCGACCCCCAGCCCGCAGCCGAAGAGCGACAGCCAGAACTGCGGCTGCAGGCCGGTGACGAGCGACGAGGGCGACCACTGCGAGCCGTCGGCGTTCCCGTCGAGGTAGGCGGTGGCGACCGCGAAGGCCACGGTGAAGAGCGCGCTGAGGGCGGGCACAAAGTCCATCGTACACTCGGGTATGCGGATCGAGGCGGAGCGTACGAAGATGAGCAGCGCGGCCTGCGCCATCCCCGTGGCCAGCGGGATCAGGTCGAGCAGCTCGCTGTTCCCTTGGTCGGCGGCACTCTGCACCTCCGCCTCCGCATCGTGCTCGGTTTCCAATCTCGGCGAGAGCAACGCGACCATGTTCGGCGCAAACATAACGAGCATCGCGACGAGGGAGACGACCTGCGCGACGACCGTGCGCATGGGCAGCTTATCACCGAGGATGAAGTAGCCCAGCAGCGCAGACCACAGAGGGTTGAGCGAGATCAGCAGGAGCGCCTTCGCCGGGTCGACCTTGAGCAGCGAGATCGTGAAGCCCACATTAGTGAACAGCATGATGCACGACGCGCCGACGACGTGGAACGGCGCCGGCCGGATACTCTCGATAACCGCTCCCACGCCACCGTGTGCAATGATTGTGGCCGCCGTCCCTAGGAAAAAGGACATTACATATCGCCAGACCGTAATAACCGCCGCGGAGCCGCCGGCTTCCGCCTGCACCCTGAGCAGAGCAGCATCTGGCGTGACAACCAGCGTGCCGATAAACGCGATGAGCAGGCCTAGGGCTCGCTCCTTCATGGCCGTCCCTTGGCCGCGTCCTCAGCTGGACCTGCTGGCCGTGTGCCCAGCTGCGCGCGAGGACGCCAGGGATGCTCCCAGTGCAGGGTGTTAAACGCGGATTCCTTACCTCGTGTCGGAAAGTGACAGGGTCTCTCATTTTTGGGCCGCGCGACGTCTACGCCCCGGCTACCAACGGCGGGGAGCGAGGGAGCGGCTGCGGCTGCGTGCAGCCCGAGCGGCTCGCAAGCGCGTGCCCCGCCCGCCCCGCTTGTCACGACCACACGACCACCAGGGTTTCACTACCGGCCACGCGCGTCGCCGGCGCCCGATCCTCGCTCGGCGAACAGTTCGGCGAACAGGTCGTCTGCAGCTTGGCGAGAGGAGATGGGCGAGGGGCGCGTCTGCCTGGCGCTGTGCAAGATGGCCTGCGCACGGCGCGCCTCCTCGGTGATGCGCGCCATCGTCGCGGCGGTGACCATGTCGCCCAAATTGCGCTCGCGATCCATCGGGTCCTCGACCGCGAGGCGATGCTGCTCGGCGAACCAGCCGCGCTTGGCGCGCTCGAGCCGCGCGCCGCCGCCCACGGAGAAGACATGCGTCACGCTGTAGGCGAGGAGGACCGAGAAGTAGTCGTGCAGCAGGTCGACGAGGTCGAGCTCGCCGCGCCGCCCCTCGGCCATCATGTACCGCAGCCTGGTGATCAAGGGGGGAGG
>Ga0209302_10000227_pt1 | contig 35226 bp, 68 predicted proteins | sample ArcOceMetagenome_2_FD_187445 | JGI IMG/M metagenome (GOLD analysis project Ga0209302, IMG submission 187445) | Marine eukaryotic phytoplankton communities from Arctic Ocean - Arctic Ocean ARC135M Metagenome (SPAdes) (version 2) | ecosystem: Environmental > Aquatic > Marine > Oceanic | place...
GAATTAAAAGAAGTATTATCAGTTTTAAGAGTAGCAGCATGGATTTAATAACAAACAACATGAAAACAGTAATTTTTGATTTAGACGGAACATTAGCACTTATCGACGATAGACGTGCTCTGTCAACAAACGTAAATGGTAAGATGGATTGGGACACATTCTTTGCACCTGAAAACATTCAATTAGATAAACCAAATTGGCCAGTTATTCACATGGCAAGACTTCTTAAGAAAGACGGCCATCGTGTTGTAATTTTTAGTGGAAGATCTAAAGCAACGAAAGAGGCAACGAAAGATTGGTTAAACGATCTCGATATTCCATTTGATGTTTTAAAAATGAGACCAACTGATGGTGGTTTAAAATGGATGAAAGATGATGTGCTAAAAAAGAAATGGCTTGATGATTTATTTCCAAACACTGATGATATAACATGTGTATTTGACGACCGAGATAAAGTAGTAAAGATGTGGAGAGATAATGGAATATCTTGCTTTCAAGTAGCCGAAGGGTCATTTTAGATTTAAAACTATGGTAGAATATAAAAACAGATACGGAGACGTTTACACGTTCACAAAACAAGAAGATGATTCAGTCCTATGGGAAGGTTCTTTTGAACATTGTAGATTTGGAACTTCTAATGACTATAAATTAGCATATGAAACATACTGCCATGATACTGGAAAAGTAGGAGATTCTCCAATGCATATTGAAGATTTTAAAGAAGCTATTCACGAATCAGTTTATGATGAAAACGATAGATATGTAGGACCTAGTGTTTTTGGAAAAAAATATCAGAATATGGTAAAGTCAAATCCATGGATTAGTATGGTAGATCCAAGCGGAGGCCCATACTTAAGTGAACATACAGATCTTGGTGAATTCTTTAGCGATGAGTTTGACGGACTATGTATTAGATCATTTAAACCAATAGAAACAGGATATAGAATTAATACTTATGGTAAATTCGATCATTTAGACGATTAACAACAAAGAGAGATGATGTAACCTTAGTCGCACCTGGTAACTTTTAAAATTAAAATATATAATACACATGCTAACATACTTTATAATAGGATCTGTTTTTTCACTCGTAATGAATATCCTCTGGGATATCAACAATAAATACGTCGAAGACTGGGAAACTCCACAATGGACAACTTCTCAATCCATACTTTTAATACTATTTTGGCCTGTGCATTTGACGTATTTCATATATTCATTTTTTAATTCACTATTTAGTCCTAATAAATAATAAACTTTTAAGACTATTCTAATATAATATACATGCCAGAACTCGCTGAACTAAAATTTACCGCAGATTACATTAACGAAGTATCAACCGACGCCACTTATTTTGAGGTTGAAAAAAACCCACAACACAAGTGCGAAGATTTAAACATTCCATTTAAACATTTTAAAATATCTGCTGAAAGCAGAGGAAAGGAATTAATATTAGTCGTTAAAGATCGGGATAGTGATGAATTTATTCCTATTAGAATGACAATGGGAATGTCAGGGTATTTTAAACTTACTGAAACTTCACAGGAACTTAAACATTCTCATCTTAAATTTAAAACAACACATGGAACTACATTAAGTTTCGTAGACGTTAGGCGATTTGGTAAATGGAAACAAGGATTATGGTGGAGCGAAAATAGAGGCCCAGATCCTACTACAAATCCAAGAGACTTCTTCTTGAATATAATGACAAATTTAACAAAGCCAGCTTTCAGAAAACCTCTGTTTGAAGTTTTAATGAATCAAAAATATTTTAACGGAATAGGTAACTATCTTAGAGCAGAAATATTAGACAGATGTCCAAATGTAAATCCATTTTTTCCTGCCTCTAAGATGATAGCAAACCATCCTGAAATTTTGGTTATGTGTGAAAGTGTTCCTAAATTAGCATACGCAAAAGGAGGAGGAAGCATCCGAGATTGGGATAATCCATTCGGAGAAAAGGCATTATCTGAACCTTTCATGAAATGTTATGGAAATAAAGAAATGGCAAATAGAATTGACTCAAACGGTAGAAGATTCTGGTATAATCCCAAATGGGATATATCCATCCATAGGGAAGATGCATATATACAAAAGAAACAAACCACTAACTAACAGTATAATAATTATATGAAAAAAGTATTAGTAACAGGAGGTGCAGGATTCGTCGGAAGCAACCTCATCAAATATTTAAAAGAGAATCATGAAGGAATCGAGATTACTTCATTAGATAACTACTTTACAGGAAAGGAAGATAACCATGTTTCGGGAGTTGACTATTATAGAGGACACACATGGGAAGCTGATAGTATTTTCGAAAAATTAACAGAAGAAGAATACTTTGACACTGTTTTCCATTTTGGAGAATACAGTAGAATCGTTCAATCATTTGATGATATTGATTTCGTTCACCGTTCTATTCTATCAGGAACACCTGTTATTTTAGAATTATGTAGAAAATGGAACTCAAAAATAATTTATTCTGCATCCTCTTCTAAATTTGGAAATAATGGTGAAGATGAGAATCTTTCTCCTTATGCTTGGATGAAATCTAAGATGGTAGAATTAATAAAAAACTATAATACATGGTATGACTTACAATATGAGATATGTTACTTCTTTAATGTGTATGGTCCAGGGCAAATCACAACGGGAGATTATGCTACGGTTGTCGGGATATTTGAAAGACAAATCAAAGAAGGAAAGAAATGCACAGTAGTTTCTCCAGGAAATCAAAGTAGAGATTTCACACATGTAGAAGACGTAGTTTCTGCATTATCAAAGGCGGCCCAGAAAAAAGATAATCATGAATGGCACTTAAGAAGCGGCGTAAATACAAGTATGATTGAACTTGCAGAAATGTATGGTGAATATGAATTCGTTCCAGAAAGAAGAGGTGAAAGATTTACTAGTGAAGATTTCCCATCAGATACAGAAGAAAAGCTAGGATGGAAACCAACTTGGAAATTACAAGATTGGGTTAACCTTATTAAAGAAAAAAATCTATGCGAGAAAGAAGTAAGATAGTTTTAGTCGGAAAGGCCGCTGCTGGAAAAGATTACCTTAGATCCAGATATGAAGATAAGGGTTTTAAATTCGGAGTTTCATATACTACAAGACCTCCTCGTAAAAAGGCAAACGAACAAGAAGGAGTAGATTACTATTTTGTAAGTGAATATGAATTTATAGAAATGATAGGCCAAGATAAATTCGTAGAGTATCAGAAATTTAACGGATGGTTTTATGGTATCACTAAAGAAGAATTTGAAAGATGTGACATTATGATTCTTAATGCAGAAGCAGTCGATTTACTATCTGAAGAATACAGAAGTAGATGTTTTGTTAATTACATAGACATATCAATAGACGTAAGACGTAACAGGATCATGGAAAGAAACGATCCGGATGATGATTTCGAAAGAAGAATTCAGGCAGATGAAGATCAATTTAGAAACTTTTCTAACTTTGATTGTAGAATAACTAACCACAATTTTTAAAAACAATAAATACAAAGAAAATGGCAAAAAAGAATTTATCACAATTAGAAACAGAGAGAGATAATCTCATCAAGGAAGTAGATGATATGTCAGTTGCGCTAGCAGCCCAAACATATGAAATCGATTTCGTAGAAGCAAGTAACGTTAATAAAGTTATGACACATCTTGATAAAAACTACAAATGGACAGTAAAGAATGCTGCATTATTAATTAATTTATATGATTCTTTAAAGCAACAGAAGAATTTAATTTCTAAAGATAAAGAAAATACAGCTACTGTATCTTTAAAAATGGTTCCTTTAAATACATTATACAGTGCACTAACTACTCTCGAAGGAACAGGTGTTGCACAAGCAAAGGCATTTACTGGTCTTTTAACAAATGTCGGTTCTCAGATTAGTGATGCAATGCAATCTATGCAAAGCAAAAATAAAGAAATTCAAGCATTACATGTCTCACTTGCTGAATTAGATGCACAAATTGATGTGCTAAACGTAGAAACAGTAACACCAGATGAAGTTAGCCAGTAAATCAAAAAATAGACTAGAACTATTAGATGCAATTCAAGAGGGTATTCTGATCGAAGATTCTTCTAAAACATTAGAAGAAATCAAAGAAGAAATATATCCAAGCTTGCTCGAAAGAGTGAGCACTTGGGTTACTGAAAAGAAAGGGTTCACGGGTGGTTTAGCCAAAGAAAAGGCTAAAACTATGATTAAATTTGAAAGTGCAAAAACGACAGGAGTAAGAGACACTCATTTCATGGGCACTTCAAATAAACCAAACATTACAGTAGAAAGCGCAGGTATTAAAGTAGCTATTGAATTTATCAAAGGAAGTAAGGGATCAGATCTAAGAGAAAGCATCGGAAAGTCGATGATATACTCAACAGCGTATGACTTCGTTATGTTTGTATTCATTGACGCAACTGAAGATTCTAGAATCAAGGCAGGTTCTAAGTCAATAACAGAGAGATACTTTTTAAATAACCTATGGGATAATTTTAACGTTAAATTTACACTAGTATAATATGCAAATATTCGTAACATCCAACCAGCAATTCGGAAGACCAGGTGCCATAAACAAATATGGTCGCCCTTTTTCATCAGTAGAGGAAATGAACAAGACACTTATTGACAAATGGAATTCAGTAGTAACGGATAAAGACGTAGTCTACGTCCTTGGTAACTTCGGATGGGATCCTACTACAACCGAAAAATGTATCAATGCATTACAGGGAACTATATATTTTATTGAAGGAGAATATGATAAAGCAACAGTAGACGTTAGTTCTCTACCTGGTGCAGAATCAATGCTTCAGGAAATAGGACAAATAGATATCATACCTGAAATCAATGCAAGCATATCATATTGGCCTTTACATATATGGCCTGAAAAATATTCATTAGTTGGTCATCCTTCAAATAAGGTTAAAACAGATCCTTCTAAAAGAATCATAAATGTGTCATGTGACAAATGGTCTTACAAGCCAATCAATATAAAATCTATAATAGAACTGTTCGAGGAAAATAATATGAAAAAAAATGAAAATAAGTTGTCTTAAATTTTTTTTATTCAATTATTTTGCTTATATTAGCTATATAATAATTAATCAATCTAAAAAATAAAATTTATGGCAAGCTACAAACAACTTACAAACAACTTCTTAGAAACAAAATCAGATCAAGACTTCGCAGCTCTCTATAATAAGATTAAGCCGGGTCTAACTTCGTATGTCTATAAAATAGTCAAAGATTCAGACATGGCAGAAGATATTGCAATCAACACTCTTACGAAGATGTGGACAAAGATTGAACAATATAATCCCAAATACGGAATTACAACATGGTTATATCGAATAGCATTCAATGATGCATTAGGATATATCAACACACGAAACAAAACAACTTCTTTAAATAAATTATCAGAATATGGCGTAGAAGTAAACGGAAATGGCGCAATGTCAACTACACTTAGAGATCTTATGAATGAATCAGAAGAAATGTCATTCCAAGATTATTTAGACGAAGACGATGCTTTAGAAGAAAAGTATAGAAAAACGCTAGAAGCTATTAACGATCTTAAAGAAATGTATAGAGATATTCTTGTAGATAGAATGATAAATCATATGAAATATGATCAACTAGCAACCAAATATAATTTACCGCTACAGACTATTAAAAATAGAATTAGAAGAGGTAAGGCATTAGTAGTTGAAGCAGTGGAGGTGGAAAATTAAAATGGAAGATAAAGAAAAGTTCCAGTGGGTTTTTTGCTACTGGGACGATTATAATTATTCAAACAATACAGAAAATGGTAGTAGTAGTATACAAGAAGTCAAAGAATTCGAAGAAAAAATACATGACAGTTTTTCAAAACGAACAAACCCCTGATCGAATTATTAATCTTAACGCTAGAAAACCATTAATACCTAATGAATACATAATCGAAGAATTAGGTATTGGCGAAACTTTCGTAGAATATTGGAAGAAATTACATAAGATAAGTAAACATGTCACGATACAATAGACATATCTTCCTTCTCAAATAAGTAAATTATGAATTATCAAGAATGTTCATTAGAACAGTTAGAAAAAACCAAAAATGCAGATGACAAAGCAATCTGCACATTATTATCGTATTTAACTTCATCCGGTAAAGATGCCGTAAAGAAAATAGTATATGTTGATATGGATGGAGTATTAGTAGATTTACACAAAGCTATTAAAGAATATCCTGAAGAAATGGTAAAATCTGCAGGAAATGACATTGATAAGTTACCTAATCTATTTTTAGATCCTCCTCCAATGAAAGGAGCAATCGAAGCGTTTAACGTTCTATGTTCTCTCTTCGACGTTTATATTCTATCAACAGCGCCTTGGAATAATCCAGAAGCTTTGATGCACAAGAGACTATGGGTTGAAAAATATCTTGGTAAAAATGCATATAAGAGATTGATACTATCCCACAATAAACATCTTAATATTGGTGATTTCTTAATAGATGACAGAACTGCCAATGGGGCTGGAAAATTCACCGGAGAACATATTCATTTCGGAACAGATAAATTCCCATCATGGGCACCGGTTCTCGATTATCTTATACCTCTTTCTTAAAAATAAGCTTAATCCAAGCGTAATGTTTTCTACTCTTTAAATATTCTAAATTAGTATCATTGGAATAAGCTTCTCTTTCAAATGAGATATTGTAGTAAGCCTTCTTTCCATAAAAGAATAATTTTATAAACCATTCAGTAATATACAAAACATAAAAAGGAATTATTAAAAGTTCTTCCTGTTGTTTAATGTGTATACTTTCATGATTTATCGTTTTCTCTCTCCTAGATACCCAGAAATTAGTAGTTCCTTGATAATATTCTCTTAATACCACAAATGGCCAAAGAGTAATACCTCCTATATTCATAAATAAGCTAATGCTCTTTAAGAATTTATCGCTATACTTTATAATTGGTGTTTTCATTGATTATATATCCTATAATTTTTTAAAAATAAGTAGCCTTTAATTTTTTTTTGTCAATTATTTTGCTTATATTAGTAATCTAATTAAAAGTATATGAAAAAATATAAAATACCAAAGCATCCTGTGTTCCGTGATTTCGCCATAATTAATACTATAAATGGAACGTATGTATGCCCTGGATGGCACCCTGTAGAGCCTGGCACTCTACGTGAACAGATTGTTTTAGTAGATTATGTAGAAGAAAAAACACCATCCAAGAAAATAGATATTCCTGTTCAGAAAATAAATGTGAAACAAACTAAGCATTTCAAGGTATTATCTAGTAACGGAAAGACCCACTATAACGTAGACTTCGACGGGAAGGAATGGTATTGTGATTGCCCTGCCAGTAATTTCTTTAGAGGACACTGTAAGCATATAAAGGCAAAGAAATGAAAGAACTGATCAAAGACATATTAGAAAAACACAATTTACTATACAATACGTACCTCCTTGAATTATTAGAAAATAAAATACCTAAGAAGAATGAAAAACCTAATCGTAATAGCACATCCTGACAAAAAATCATTTTGTTATAATGGAATTTACAAAACAATTTTAAATACACTAGAAGAACACCATGAAGAAGTAGAAGTAATAGATCTATATAGCGATCAATTTTCTAGACCAAGGTACGATTTGATTAATAGTTATAAAGAGCTCGTAACGTGGTCTGACAGAATCTATTTTGTTTCTCCAGTATGGTGGTTTAGATTAACTCCTAGAATGGAAATATTCTTTGATGAAGTTTTTACACCTGGATTTGCATATAATTTTGTTCCAATTATCGGGCCATACGCATACCCAAAACCACTATTAAGCGACAAGAAAGTTAGAACATATATAACACATGGCGCCCCTTCTCTTCCAGTAAAAACCCTATATTTAAACTCAGTTAAATTACGACTAGTGATGGGAGTGTTTACATTTGTATTTGGATGGAAATTGTCTAGGTGGTTTAAAACAAAACAATTCTGGTCAGTTCCTTTCGTAAGTCAAGAAAAAAGAAATAAATATTTGCAAAGAATTATTAAAGATATTAAAAAAGATTTAAACGTATGAAAAAGATAACACTAGTATTAGGTTACGCATTAAAATTATCAAGAAAAAACTATTTTAGAATAGTCTCTATTATATTTCTTATTAAGGCTATTAGTCAAATAGGAGAGCCTATGTTCTGGGCAACCATTGGATTTTCAATGGTATTAAATGGTATTCACGAAATTCTAGCAAAATAGTAAGATAATATGACATCCTATGTAAAATTCTGAAAGAGTTACGGATAAATATAGTAAATAAAAATAAGATTAATAAATTATGGCATTACCAAAAACAGGCTCAATTAGCCTTTCACAGATTGCTTCTGAAAAGGGTGTTACCTGGACCAACGCATCTCTTAACTCGCTTAGCGTGCTAAGTATAAATTCAGCTAGCTCACTTAAACCGAATGGCTCACAACCACATGGCATGAGTGAATTTCGTGGATATAATCATACTGCAAGCTCTGGAACTGTTGTCTTTAGGAACGTGATGACCAGCGAAATTATAGATGAGTTGTTCATGCCAGTTGGCGGAGAAGCATTCGTTTATCTGGACGTTGATGTTCCTTACTATATAGAGTTTGACCAGAATGAATTCTTTGAAGGGAATGATAATTATTCCGATTCAGCAGGAGAAGAATTGGAACACCTTGTAGGAAATGTTTTTAAAGATTCATCTGATGGTTATATGATGATCTATAACTCTAATACTAATCAGTTTATTGGTGAACTTTCCCTCCAGGTTGTGTATATGGTTCCTATGAAATAGCTACATGTAGATACTGGGAAAAACTAATTATTAAATAATATCTTAAAGGCCTTAGCGAAAGTTAAGGCCTTTATTTTTTAACAAGTGAAACTTACGATAATTACCCCGGTATAAATATAGTAATCAACAACAATGGTTACAATGTTCTATGATTTATTGGAAATGAAGATGCTCGAGTGGTGGAATTGGTAGACACGATGGACTTAAACTCCATTGAGCAGTAATGTTCGTGCGGGTTCAAGTCCCGCCTCGAGTACCAATAGAGAGGTAGTGAAGCAGTTAGGCAAAACACACAAATAACAAAGGTTAGTATTACGATTGCAAACCTGTAACCTTGAAAGACCCGAAACCTCTCTTATTGGCCCCATAGTTAAAGGGATATAACCTGGGTTTTCTAAACCTATATTCCAAGTTCGAATCTTGGTGGGGTCACAGTAAACATTGATATATAAAGATCAATAAAAAATTAAAAAGTAATGAGTGCAACAAGCGACCAGTCAAATGGCAATACACAATTAAACAACGAAAGAAGTAACTTCAATCGTAAAGTTTCAGTTTTATCCATGATGGGCAAAACTAAAAAAGTACAATGGGATTCTAGAAGAAGATACCGTACAATTTAATCCTTTATTCATGAAAGAATTTAGTGAAGAACAAATTGATAGAATTATAGAAATGGCATGGGAGGATCGAACTCCCTTTAATGCCATAGAATTCCAATTTGACATTAAAGAAAATGATGTTAGGAAAATAATGAGATCTAATTTAAAAGAATCTTCCTTTAAGTTATGGAGAAAGAGAGTCAAAGGCAGAAAAACCAAACACTTGAACTCTCCTTCTGATTTCAGATTTAAATCACAAAATCAAAAAAAATAACATCAGAATGAAGATTAAATTAATTAGAATTTGGAATAGATTAAAAAGATGGTTTATGTCTAATATCTTGAAAAAAGAAATAATGTTTACTATCGACGATTGGACAGGAGAAGTTTCAATTGAATATGATGGTAGCGAAACTAAAATGACGTGGACTAGGGGTAATAATGCAATGCCAGTCGGTGTTAGAAATAGAGCATTTGCGCTTTGCGGCCCACAATCAGGAGGTGCCCCTGAAGGATATTGTAAATTCTTATACACTATCGTAGTTCCTGAAGGTTGGAAGAATTCAGGAGAAACTTTCACTATAGAAAAATATATTAAACATTTATAGTATCTTATTCTTCTACTCTTTTCCATGGAATTACCTTAATATATGCTTTTCTTGAATATATACTATAGATTAATGCAATAAGCATTCAATTTAAAAATAGTGATTGTCATGAAAAAACTTATACATTGGGTTAGCCAAATCCTAAGGGATGAAAGAGGCAACCCTTCATCAAAGAGAGTTGTTGGTGTATTAGCCGGTCTTAGTTTATGTGTTACGTTAATTCTTAACCAGTTTACTGATATCGCAACAGCACCTTCAGACGCACTAGTAAATGCAGTAGCTGCCCTCGCCTTCGGAGCATTAGGCTTATCTTCAGCTGATAAGATTTGGGGAAAACTCCAAGGAAAGAAAGAAGAAGAAAAGAAGGAAGAGTAAGTAATTGCATATTATAATAAAAAGGCAGATGAGAAATTATCTGCCTTTTTTACGGTTTAAACTTTTTAACAATTACATATATAATAGATATAAAACCTGAAAACTAGAGATTATGATTTATTGGTTCAAAAGAAAATACAGTCAAATTAAAAGGGTACTAGATTATTTACCTATTATTTGGAACGGGTTTGACTGGGACTACCGATATGCAACTGATTTATTTGCACACCAATTAGGAAGAATGGCTGATCATTTTGAATCAGACAAAGCATATGCTACTAGTGCTAAGGATAATGCTAAAAGAATCAGAACCACATTAAAGTTAATGAAACTTGTAAGTGATGAAGAATATGCAATGGAACATTTTGATTATGAAGATGTTAAATATAACTTTGTTCCCGTAGTAATTAGAGAAACTGGTGATTGTGATGGTTGTTCTACTCTTGAAGTTGATTACATATCAGAAAGATATGATGAGTATTTTTCTAAGTACCCATTGATAGCCAAAAAAGTTGTTGATTTAGATTTAGGTCCATTTTCATCAGAAGAAGGTGATACTGATTTTAAAAGAAAAAGGATTATAGCAATGAATGTTGCACATCTTAATCACGAAAGAGCTAGAAAAACATTACATAAATTAATCGAAAGAAATATACAAACATGGTGGGATTAGAATACCGATAAAACAAACAAATAAACATGATAGTAGTAGGAATAGGAATATTTATAGCAGTATGGATCTTTATCATTTATGATATAGTAAATGCGCCAACAGTAGACGAGAATTATAACATAATTAAAAAAGATGGCGAAAAACATACAAATAGCAAATAACATGGAATTAATAAGTACGCATCCAGTAAAGAGATCAGATTTAGGATTTCATGGTAATCTTTTCGGTGGAAAGCTCATGAGCTGGGTCGACGCAGCTGGCGCAGCATATGCTACTCAAGTATGTGATACCCCAAGAATGGTAACAGTTCTTATTGATGAATGTTTATTTAAAAGACCTGCTAAAGAGGGTCATCTTCTTAAAATATATGGAGAAGTAAAAAACATAGGTAGAACATCAGTTACGCTTGCAGTTGAAGCAAGAAGCCATAACGTATATGACGGTCGCCAGGCTATTATTTTATCGACGCAGATCAAATTCGTAAGAATAGATGAACAGGGAGATCCAATCCCAATTAGTCAAAAGATAAAGAATAAATATGCTAACATAACACAGAATATATAGAGTAACAAATATAAAAATAATTAAATAATGAAAGCATTAATAGCAATAGCACAACCTAACATGAACAGTTTCGAACAAACTGTAATGCTTAGAACGATTAAAAGAACATTCGATATTATAGGAGTTAAATATGAAGTATTAGACCTATATTCAAATGGAAAGGTTGGTCCTGAGGCTAAGCCTAAGAATTTTAAATTAAGGGTAAATAATGCAACGCACGTATATGTAATTGCAAACGCATCGTGGCTTCCTTTAGTTGATCTTTTTCTAGAGCCATTCTCTTTTGAAGGAAAGAACGTAGAAGCAATGATTACACACAACAGACCTAAATCAATATGGAGATGGTTAAGTTCTGAATCTAGATTGGCACAATCCGCGTTTGGATCTTCAATCATGAAAATGTTTAAAATTAAAGCTACTCATATATGGGACGCAAATAATCTTTCAAAAATTGAAATGAGAAAATATGTTTCAATAATTAGAGAAGAAATTCTTAACGATTTTCAAGATTAACACTCCCTATTATATTACTTTAAATGTCCTTTATAAAATAGGGTTTATATGAAAATATATGTAGCCCCTCCGAAGGGCAAATTAGAAAAGATTGCATTCCAGGATTGGCTGATTCATTTTGAACACGAACCAGTATGGATGAATCTTACTCGTAAAGTAAAGGGACCTCTATTATTATGTGGTGGAGCAGATTTAGGCAAAGATCCTGATAGAGATTCTAGAGAATATTTATGGATTAAACAGGCTCTTGCTGAAGGCTATCCGATCATTGGAGTTTGCCGAGGCATGCAAATCTTAAACGAATATTTCGGAGGAACTGTTGAAGATTTAAACTTCACAATAGTAGAAGATCATAAATCTGATAACTTTTCAGATAATGTAGATCATAGTGACAAAGAATCTCAATATCATTTAATAGAATCAATTGACGGACCTATATATAGTGTCAATTCTAGACATCATCAATATTGTCCTATAATAGCTGACAACTTTAAAGTAACCCATAGATCATATCCAGTTCATTCTATTCCAGAGGCATTTGAAGATATTGATAAAAATATATGGGCTGTTCAATGGCATCCTGAACGCATGGAGTCAGACGACAATGAATATCCTTTAAACATGTTAAATTTTAAGAAAAATAATCAATAATAAAGAGCCTAGGCGTATGTCTGGGCTTTTTTATGCACTTTTTTAAAAATAAACAGCCAAAAGTTTTTCCGGGTCAATTATTTTGCTTATATTAGCTATATAATAATTAATCAATCAAAATAAACACAAATGAGCTACACACGATTTAACAGACATGAATCAATGAAATCAGAAACTCTTTCTGAAATCATGGACATTAAAAGAGAATTATACAGAGAAGACGTTAAATGTGAATCTGGTATTAGAAGCCTTGAAAATATGTTGTGTGGATTATTCGATGGTTATCTTTATGAGAATCTAATTTTAGAAGCTCAAAAATTACCATTAGATCTTTTCGAAAGAGTACAGGACATATACTTTACATGTATGGACTATTCAAAATCCGAAACACAAACGTATTAATAAATTTAAAAGGAAATTCATAAAAAATGATGAACATTAGATTAAACACAAGAGAAGAAGCACTAATCAAAGAAGTCCTAGAAAACTATCTAGAAACATCGCAAGGAGGCAAGGGAAAGACATACAATGCAGCCGCGGATATTCTAAATAAGATAAATGAGTCAGGATTAATTAGAGAACAGAGAACACCTAAGGTCCTTTTACGAAAGCAGTATATGTTTACATTCGAAGAAGGAGGATGGAACACCGTATGGGCCAAAACTAAAAGAGGAGCTATCAAGGCGGCTTTATTAGAATACAAAGATTCCGAAACATTAAATGTAAATATTGAATCCATTCATCTTGCGACTGAGAAGGGATTAGAATCAGCAATGTCGCTATTTTATTAATTTTAAATATAAGACATGAACAAGTTAATTACCATCGCATTACTGGTAGCAACCACATTGAATGCACAGAAAACATTAGTATCAGATATCACTGAAGTAGATTTAGGAAAATCAGAACAATCGGGATATGTCGATTGGAGTATATCTACTAAAAGTACGACAGGGAATGCATGGACATGGGGAGCACCGGGAATGCTAGTATACGGTGGAAAACCCAAAATGTGTATGGATATAGAGGCAGAAATTAAAAATCTACAAAATGTATGGGATGCAGGCCTTTCTATCGGCGTAAATGAATCTTCATCAAATTCAGATTTACAATATAACGGTGCTAATAATTATTATTTATCGGTAAAAAATAACGTGGTTGGATTATTTCAAGGAACTAACAATACAGAGGAAGGCTATGTAGCAGACACATTGGCAACTAGCCCTGTTGAAATTAATCAAAGGGAATGGCACAAACTAAGATTAAAGATTGAAGCAGATACGATATTCGGATATGTCAATGATGTCTTATACATTAATCATAGAATGGAAGATATTCAAAAGAACGGTAAGTTTGCAATAGTATCTTCTAACGGCGAAAATACATACAAGAATATAAAGGCAAGATATCATAAAGATCCTTATTATATTAGTAGCGATACTATTATAGAATTTGTAAGTGATGTTAATCATCCAGAATGGAATAACTTACCTGTCACTCGATTAGATGATGTTGAAGCTGTAGTAGAAGCCGATGGATTAGATCATTTTATAAGTCACTATATACAATATAAAGAATCTGAAGTAATTGATCCAAATCCAGACACAGACGAGGATTGTAATTGTATTTGCCCAGAAGTAACTACGTTATCAATATATCCAAATCCAGTATCTGAATACGTTAATGTAAGTATTCAACAGCCTGAAGGAAAATTAAAGATTTATAGTATGCATGGTGCAACCATAAGATCATATGATTTAAAGTATGGAATTAATAGAATAGATATGTCGAGATATCCAATAGGACACTATTTATTTAAAGTAGAATACGAAGGAAGAAAGGCATTAATAGAAAAGATAATAGTAACACATTAAAATATAAACTGAAAATAAACAGCTAAAAGTTTTTTTTATTCAATTATTTTGCTTATATTAGCTATATAATAATCAAATAGACTAAATTATGATATTAATTAAAAGAACAAAATTACAGTATTTTATCGATGTAAACGGAATGGATGTATTAAGTACTAGTAGTATGGAAACAATTACCACAATAGATGGTGCTGAAATGATCAGCTTAGCAGAGGCTGAGAAATATATGTTTGAAAGCTACTTTAGCTTTATGTGGCGCGCTGTTGCAGGATTTTGTGAAACTATCACGTGGAACGAAGAAGAAGAATTTGAAGCTAATAGTTTATATGTAAGTTAATATGACACCAAAGGAAAAGGCAAAGGAATTGTTAAAAAGGTTTGAATCAGTTTCAAAGCCATTTATGAAAGAAAGTGAGGTACAAGTTCATATTCATCCTGAACATGCTAAACAATGTGCATTAATTTGTGTAGATGAGATATTAGAATTTTACGACAGAATAGATGTTAAATATTGGAACGAAGTTAAACAAGAAATAAATAAACTATAATGTTAGACCTTTAAAAATAAAACTAATGAATAAAGATTGGTATGTTTATATCGTAAAGTGCTCAGACGGATCTTTATATACTGGAATTACAGTAGATAAAGAACGTAGAGTGATTGAACATAACACTTCAAACAAAGGTGCAAAGTATACAAGATCGAGGAGACCAGTTCATCTGGTGTATTCGGAAACACACTTAAATAGATCTCTTGCATCTAAAAGAGAATCAGCAATAAAGAAATTAAGTAGAACAGAGAAATTAACACTATTAAAATAAAATCATGCTAAAGAAAATCAAATCAAAATTATTAACGTATTTATTTACAGATTGGGTTAAAACAGAAAAAGACATTGATCTTTTACTTATGACTAAGAAAATGATCGATGATCGAAAGAATGAGGTAGTTGGACACACTCCCATTATCGGTTTTAGATGCCACAGCTCTAATAATATTTATTAATAACTTTTTTGAAAATAAGCAGCTAAAAGTTTTTTTTATTCAACTATTTTGCTTATATTAGCTATATAATAATTAATCAATCAAATATGAACACATACACGGATTTCCAATTAATTTACGATTTTGTTGAAGCTTCAAACTCTACGAACTCAAACACAGATAAATTAGAAGTATTGAAAACATACACACAGTATGATTCAGTTAACAAGGCACTTTTATATACATATGATACATATAAACAATATGGCGTAACATCTAAAAACTGTAAGAAGAACTCCGACTTAATCGGCCCTTCTAATGTATTTGGAGACTTCTTCTTGCTACTTGATTATCTTAATGATAGAATACTAACTGGACACGATGCTATCAAGGCAGTTAACCGATATGTCTTAGAGAACAAGGAATATGAAGATCTTATTTGGAATATTATTGATAGAAATCTAAAGACTCGTTCTACTACTTCTATGATTAATAAAGTAGTTCCGGGATTAATTCCAACTTTCGATGTAGCATTAGCAAATGCATATAATGATAAAACTGCTAAAAAAGTTGATTGGAACGACGGATGGTATGTTAGCCGTAAACTAGACGGAGTAAGATGTTTAACCGTAATCGATGACACAGGAAATATTAACTTTTTCAGTAGAGCTGGAAATCCATTCCTAACACTTGATGCGTTAAAGCCTTCTATTCAAAAATTAGGACTTACGAACATGGTCCTTGATGGCGAGATCTGTATGACCGACAAAGATGGGAATGAAGATTTCCAGGGAATTATTAAGGAGATCAAACGAAAAGATCACACCATCGAAAATCCAGTATACTTCATGTTCGATATATTAACCAAAAAGGAATTTGAAGATAAGACATCAGACTCACTCTTAAGTGCTCGTCTATCAACTCTAAGATCCTTTGTATTAGCTGGAGATAAATTCATTACAGTATTAGATCAAAAAATAGGAAATGATAATCATCTAGCAAACATGATGGAAATATCTAAAAATGAAGGTTGGGAAGGATTAATGTTACGTAAAGACGATACATATCAAGGAAAACGTTCTAATGATATTCTTAAGGTTAAGAAATTCTTTGATGCCGAATACACTGTTATAGATCTTGAAAACGCTGTTAATAGAGTTATCGTTGAAGGAAAAGAAGTAGATGAACTTATGTTAAAGAACGTAGTAGTAGAACATAAAGGAAACAGGGTTCAAGTTGGTTCTGGATTCTCACATGAACAAAAGAGATATTTCTTTGAAAATCCAAATGAAATCTTAGGAAAAACAATAACCGTTCAATTTTTCGAAGAAACGACTGATCAAACCGGAAAGCATTCATTAAGATTTCCAGTAATGAAAGGAATTTACGAAGGAGAAAGAACATTTTAAATAACATATGGATGAGCAAACTAGAACAAACTAAAATTCCATTACTAATAGATGAAGATGGAATCCTACAGCATATTGCAGTAGAACAAGGAGTAATTGACAATGAATTTAATTGGAAGATTGTAAGAGAGCGAGATGGATTAACAAAACAATCCAAAGGTGTTAAATGGATAGAGTGGAATGAAGATGGAACTTTTAAAGCAGACTTTCAAGAACCTGCACCTAGCAGATCCTTACTTATGTCACCGTTCAATCAATATTTTACATGGCAAACAACCGCAGTTACTGAGATTGTAGAACAACGAGAGGACTATATTAAATTTAAAACAGGAAATAGCAATTACGAATTATTTAAAATATAAACGATGAGTAGATATACAGTAACATTTGAAGTTTACATAGAGGGTGACAATGACAAGCATGCATATTCTAAGGCTAAACTAATTGCTAAGAACCAGAACGCAATTCATGGTCTTCAGGACTGGTCTGTTTCCAAGCTACACAGCACTCCATTTGCTGCATTCATGCAAGGAAGAGAAATAGACATAAAGGAATTACAATACACTTCTTTAAATATAAATACAGACGAGTTACCATTTTAATAAACTTTTTCATTTTTTCAAATATAAATACCATGGCAGATTACATTAACATTAATACAACAGAAAAATGAAAATCTGGCATATAAGCGATACACATACATTTCATGAATTACTAGAAATACCGGAAGGTATTGATATGGTTATTCATAGTGGAGACTGTAGTAATCCAAGAGACCCTTACAATAACGAGCCAGAAGTTCGTAGATTTATTGATTGGTTTGGTGATTTACCTATAAAGCATAAAATATATGTCGCAGGTAATCATGATACCTCAATTGAAAAAGGATTAGTTACAGATGATGACTTTGATCAAAAGCGTATACATTATCTTGAAAATCAAACTATCGAAATAGAAGGTATTAAGATCTTCGGTTCACCCTACACTCCTCAATTTGGCCAATGGGCCTTTATGAAGGCAAGGCACAAGTTAGATAGAATCTGGCAAATTGCAATTGAAGATGACACAAATATCATTGTTGTCCATGGACCGCCAAGAGGAATGCTAGACCTATCTTATGATAGAGATGGTCGTATGGAGTATTGTGGTGACAAATCACTAATGAATAAGGTAAAGGAAATAGAACCTAAACTAATGCTATTTGGTCACATCCATAATTGTGATGATATTATTAATGCAGGAACTAGAACAATACCAGGATTAGATACAATATTCTCAAATGGATCTGTAGTAACTGATCGTAAGTTTGGTAAATTAAGTAGTAACGGTAATATATTTAAATTATAAAAAATGCATAAATACACACCAACTCCAGAAATGAGAACCAACCCTATTTCATTAGAACCGGGCGGAGAAACAGTAACCATTATATATGAAGGATATGTTGTAGAATACACAAACATTAAAAGCCCTATACAATATGTAACTTCGGTTCGTATGAGAACCGGAAAGAAAATTATAGGTTATATTCTAGGAGGCAAGACAATAATTTTATGATAATAGTTTTAGGAGACGGTTTATTAGCATCAGAACTTATAGGACATACGGGTTGGTCCTATCTTTCAAGAAAACAAGACTTTTTAAATTTCAATAGTCTTGGCAATCTTATCGGATTAATTCCAAAGGATTGTACGACAATAGTTAATTGCATTGCATACACAGATACTTATTCCGATGATAAATCCAAAATGCTTCAAACTAATTATCATTCAGTTGCAAACTTAGTTGAATTCTGTAATCATCGAGGAATAAAGCTGATTCACTATTCAACAGACTACGTATATGCTGGTTCGAATCCAAACGCAAGTGAAGAAGATATTCCTATTCCTGATAAAACATGGTACGCATATTCTAAACTATTGGCAGATGAACATATCATTAGACATTCAGAGGATTATCTAATTGTGAGAGGAAGTCACCGAATTAATCCATTTCCTTATGATACTGCATGGCAAGATCAAATAGGTAATTTTGATGATGTAGATATATTAGTAGATCAATGGATCAAACTAATTAAATCAGAACAGAAAGGTGTATGGAATATAGGAACACCTACGAAGAGCATGTATGAATATGCATCTAGAGAAAAGAATGTTAATTCAGCGCCAGCTCCGGATCATTTCCCAAAGGATACGACAATGGATCTTACAAAACTAAACAATTTTTTAAAAACATACGATGAAATATAAATCAATAGTAGACCATATATGGAAATGCACATGTGGCTCTATGAATTCTCCATACCTACGGGAATGTGGATTCTGTGGAACTGATAATAAAAATTATAGCACGTTTCTAGAAACAAATTCTGAAAAAGAGGTATAAACTACATGGCTAGAGAAATAAAATTAACAGTATGTTCAGGATGTATTGTAGAGTTTCCAGATGGAGACTTATATACAGTAACAAGATATATGAACAGGTCATTACCCGAGAAGACTAATATGTATTCTACTCCATATTGTGAAAAATGTATCAAGAGCGACAAAGATAGCTACGTAGATATTAAACTAGAACCTAAGAACGTTCTTAAAGAAAGAGCAAAATTAGAAAAAGAAAAACAAAAGAAGAAAACAACTCCTAAAAAGAAATAAAGAAATGAACAATAAGAAACGTACTCGACCAACCGCAAAAATATACATTGAAATGATTGCAAATGATTATCAATTTGACAAAGAACATGAGGGTTATTTAGGATTTCTAAACATAGATCCTACAGATGCTTTCGAAGCTAAAGGAGATGACTTTAGAGATATTGCAACTCAAATAGCAATGAGTCCTAGGCAATTTGAAAAAGCATTTAATGCATATGGATTAACAATTGAATCTGCACACGAAACTGAACTTATTATAGCTGAACTTATTCCTGTGCAAAAAACAAAATCAGTATTTTAATATGATAAAAACACAAACCAATGTATATGATTCTTCAACAGTAGAATCTTCAACATATATTTATGAAACGAAAGAATTGTTCGTATCATTTAAATTCGGTGTATATAAATACATAGATGTTGAGGTTGCAGATTATTTAACATTTGCAAACGATAAATCACAAGGCGTTGCACTTAACAGTGTAATTAAAGGAACCTATAAATATGAAAAGCTAGAAGATGGAGAAGAATAAAAGAATAGGAATTACATGTTCTACCTTTGATCTATTTCATGCAGGTCATGTAAAGATGTTAGAGGAGGCGAAGAAGGAGTGTGATTATCTTATAGTTGCTCTGCAAACGGATCCTACAATTGATCGACCTGACTCCAAGAATCCACCGATACAGACTTTAGTAGAAAGATACATTCAATTAAAAGGATGTAGGTATGTGGATGAGATTCTTCCTTACCAAACTGAAAAAGATCTTGAAGATATATTTGCTAGCTTTGATTTAAGTTGTAGAATAATTGGAGTAGAATATAAGGACAGGGATTTTACAGGAAAGGAGATGTGCAAGAAAAGAAACATTGAACTAATCTATAATCAAAGAGATCATGGTTTTTCAAGCACTGAATTAAGACAAAGAACCTGGAGTTACGAAAATAATAAAAAATAAAATGAAACTATACTAAAACCAATGGTATAATAACTGAATAACAATTAAAATTTAAAACAAACATGCAAAATTTATTAGAAGCAATTCAAACAGAATTAAACAACATCCAAGAGGATGCAGCAAAATTCAACGAAAAAGGAAACAAAGCAGCAGGAACTAGAGTACGTAAAGCGATGCAAGCTATCAAAGGTTTAGCACAAGACGTAAGAGTTGCTATTAGCGCAGCGAACAACTCGTAATTAATAACTACGATTAAAGTTCTTTGAAATATTGGAAGGCACGTTAGATATTGATCATTGATAACGTGAGTGTATGGCCGAACAAACTCTGAATGGAAAAGGAGTTAAGGCACATCAGACATCGGACATGTTCCGGCTTAGTTGCAGAAGTGAGTAATTAAGACTTGAAAAAGTAGACGATGGTAGATCGGAAAAGCAGATAAAACTATCTATTTTCCAAAGAGCATTGCAAGTACCCGAGAGGAAATCTTGCCTCAAGTGACCGAATAATCCTATCTTGTATGGGGATAAGGTACGACTAAAGCCACATGGATTGGCGCATCAACGAGACTAATTATCTTGAGATGAACTTCGAATAAAGTAGAAGTTAGTTGGTATGCAGTAGCAAACAACGACAAGACGATTTTCCAGAACTGATATATTCTGGTACACATCACCTTCCTTTTATAACTTGGATCTCGGAGCAATCCGAGATTTAGGGGGTTGATGAAAATAATTTGAAAATAAACAGCTAAAAGTTTTTTCGGGTCAATTATTTTGCTTATATTAGCTATATAATAATTAATCAATCAAACATGAACCAATTAGAATTATTCGAAAGACCAAAAAACCTAACAGGAGAAGATGCATGGAAAGTTGCGAAATCAGTTGCAACCGGAGCATATACCTATAATGTTGCTAAAGAAATGGTAGCAGATGTTAAACAATTAGAGGCAGATCTAATGTACATCGAAGAAATAGTACAATCACATTCTTATTAAAAATAAACAAATGGAAAAAATAGAACAAATTAAAATAGTAAAAAAAGTAGTAGAATCTTTCTTCGACGAGAACGCACAATATACCGAATTAGCAGCTCTTGGACAAGAAGCAAAGGCACATATCATAAATATAGGAACTTCTATCTTATGTACCAAATGGAAAATAGGATATGAAGGTGGAGGCTTTGTAAAGTCCGTTGTAGATAATAATCTTATGGGAGCCGTTGGAAGTGCAGACGGAACATCACTTAAAGGTTTAAAATTCTTTACACAGTTGATGTATAACACTGTAAGGCCATCTTCTTTATTAAATCAAAAATAAAATTATGAAATTAGAAACTAAAAAATACAAATTCCACTTTTCATTTCCAACTATTATATTTGCAATACCAACCGCAATAATAGGACACAGTATTCATGGAAGTTTTTGGTGGGCAATATTCGATTTATTGTTCTGGCCATTCTCATGGATGAAGTGGTTCATATACCAAGAAGTAAACGTTACAATAATTAAAGAAGCATTTAGCTGGTTCTTAAAATAATTTGAAAATAAACAGCTAAAGGTTTTTTTTATTCAATTAAATTGCTTATATTAGCTATATAATAATTAATCAATCAATCATGAAAAAATTAGAAACACTAGGACTGAAGAACACGACTTCGAAAACTCAAAAGAAAAATGGAACTCTTTGTTTTCATGATCCGGTCGTAGACTGTGATTACTTAAGTTATTCTTCGGGATATGTTCGAAGAGCATATACTGCACAATCATATTATGGACATATGCAACGTACTATTTATCAATTAAACAAAACAACCAAAGGAATTTACGAATCTAAATTCAATGACAACGTATACGATACAACTGAAAGAATCATGATTAATTCAGAAGATCAACGATTAGATAGATTAGCACATTGTGTTGTTGTTTTTAGAAAAAATAAAAACAAAATATATTCATAATACAGTAAACAAATCAATTAATTTAAGTATAATAATCAAATAAAGAAAATCAGTATGACAGAAAAAATCGGAAGTTTTAGCGTAGAATTAGAAATAGACACTATCATGATCAAAGATAGTAATGGAGACCTTTTAAAGGCGGAATCAGTTAGAGCATCCGAAGCAGTCGATAGATACAAACAAGTATGTATTGATTTTAGAGCAAAGATCGAAGATAGAAAATCAAAAGGATTGAGCTACTAATCTGCCATCCGAAAAAAAGATATATAGTCCATAAGTTAATGCAATAACTTATGGTTATAACCAGAAGTTATTAAAAAGTCTTTGATGGGGCTATGGTGAAATTGGCTATCACGCTGCCCTTGCACGGCTGTATTCTGAGTTCGAGTCTCAGTAGCTCCACAATATTTATTAAACGGAAGATTGGCAGAGTGGTCGAATGCACTAGTCTTGAAAACTAGCGAACTTCACGGTTCCGAAGGTTCGAATCCTTCATCTTCCACCAAGTTATTAAATTGTTTGAAACATTTTCTAAAACGATTATATAATACTTAATTAACGTTCTTTACATATTGAATACCAAGTAAAATACGCGAGATTAGCTCAGTGGCAGAGCATCTGTTTACCAAGCAGAGGGTCGTGAGTTCGAATCTCATATCTCGCTCTACGTAAATGGACTATGAACAGAGCAGCTAGCCACCTGCAGTAAACGGCAGCTTAAGGCTCAGGTTCTAAGTCCTTTTGCCTCTTTAGCTCAGTTGGCTTAGAGCAGCTCACTTGTAATGAGCAGGTCATCCGTTCGAGTCGGATAAGAGGCTCAGTAATTTGTTCCATGGTGTAATGGTAACACACCGGTTTTTGGTACCGGCGTTCAAGGTTCGAGTCCTTGTGGGACAACATATGGCCCCTTCGTCTATCGGTTAGGACGTTAGGTTTTCATCCTAGAGAGAGCAGTTCGATTCTGCTAGGGGCTACAATGATTAAATATTCAACAAGACTCGTTTTCATCCTAAGAAATATAGTTATTAAGATTCCGGTAACTAGAAAAGGATATCTACAAGGAATTAATGAAAAGAAGATTTGGAATAAGTATAATAGTATCGCCTCTTTAGCAGAATTAAAATGGACATGGATGGGCATAGTATGTCAGAAAAGATATAATACTGTTTCATCAATACCTTCCGAAATAGTCAAAAGCAAAAAGGAATTAATTCCAGAATTTGATTTCGATAATTGCGATCTCTATAATCCTGAAAACTGGGGAATAGACAACAAAACATACGTTTTACTTGATTATGGAGTTAACAAATATATAGCAGGTTTATATAAATTGTGAAACTTTCCACTAATCCTTTATACAACATATATAATAAAACAGTAAATACATCATGATTAATCCAGAAGTAGCAATATCAGCAATATCGTCGAAAAGTAACTATAATGCAGGTACGCCCTTTCCTCATACTGTGATTGATAATTTTTTAGATCCATCTTTAATAGATATGGCAGCAATGGAAGCTGAACTTCTAGTAAGCAATCCGGATGAACATCATTGGAGGTTTAACGAACCAGATGCTCATAAGGATCAGGTTTTAAAAAGAGGTCTTTCTGATATATCTAAGATGCCACCTATTATTCAACTGATTTGCATCTATATGAACAATCCTGAATTCTTAGAAATTATTAGAAACCTTACAGGGATTGATGATTTAATAGGAGATCCTACCTTTACTGGCGGAGGTTTCCATGTAACAGAATCTGGAGGAAAGCTAGGAATTCATCATGATTTTACAGATCATTTTATAAATGGTTCACATTATTATAGACAAGTGAATGTATTAATTTACTTGAACAGAGAGTGGGATCAAGGATGGGGTGGAAATCTAGAGTTATGGAAACCCGATTTATCTGAAAGTGTAAAAACAATTCCTATTGAATTCAACAAAGGAATCATATTTAATATTGACGATGCTCCACATGGTCATCCAGATCCTTTAGATTGCCCGAAGGGAGAATCTAGAAGAAGCTTGGCATTCTATTATTATAGTAAAAAGAAAACCGTAAATAATTTCTCTAGAGCATGGTGGAAAGACGGTTTAGATTACACATAAGATTAACTTACTAATCAATATCGCTTAATGAATTTTATAGAAGAAATCATAGAAGGAGGAGACAAATCAAAATTAATGTTTCGTTTCCCACCTGAACCAAATGGCCATCTACACTTAGGACATGCGAAGGCAATCTGTCTTAATTTTGATTTGGCTCATAAATACCAAACTGGATGTAACCTTAGATTTGATGATACAAATCCACTTTCAGAAGATTCTATATTCGCAGATTCCATAATTGAAGATGTAGCATGGTTAGGTTATAGACCAACAGAGGTTGAAGAAACCAGTAATTACTTCCAATTTATACAAGATCGCGCAATTCAATTAATTATCCAAGGTGATGCCTATATGGATGATTCTAATTCTGAAGAAATCGCAGAACTTAAAGGAGATCTAGAAAATCCAGGAACGGATTCTCCATATAGAAATAGAACTGTTGCAGAAAACTTAGAAGAATTTAGAAAACTTTGTGAAGGAAGTATTAAGACAGTATTAAGAGCAAAGATAGATATGGCAAATCCTAATCTATTAATGAGAGATCCTGTTATCTATAGATCTATTGATAAACCACACCATAATACTGGAACTAAGTTTAAGGCGTATCCGATGTATGATTTTGCACATCCATTATCTGATTGGAAAGAGGGAATCACTCACTCGCTTTGCACGTTAGAATTCGAAGCGCATCGACCATTTTACGAATGGGTTTTAACTTCTATTTTTAAAGGACCCCTTCCTCGTCAAATTGAGTTTTCAAGATTAAACGTCGAAGGAATGATATTGAGTAAACGGTATCTGAAGAAAATGGTAGAAGATGGAATAGTCGACGGATGGGACGATCCTAGAATGCCAACATTAAAAGGATTAAAACGCAGAGGATTTACACCTGAAGCAATTAAATCATTTTGTAAGAAGGTTGGAATTTCTAAAAGAGAATCTCAAATTGAAAGATCTTTATTAGATGGATGTTTACGTGATGAATTAAACAAGAAATCTCTGAGAAGAATGGTTGTAAAGGATCCAATTAAATTAACAATCGTTAATGGGTTTAGACCAGGATATGTTGCATTAGAAAATAACCCTGAAGATTCTGTAACAGGGAATAGAAAAGTAAATTACACTGATCAATTCTGGATTGAACGAGAAGACTTTAAAGTAGCTGCAAACAAGAAATATAAGAGACTAAAACTTGGAGGTAATGTTAGACTGAAGGGTGTTTGTATTGTTAAGGCAATAGATTACACTGAAATTGATGGAGTAATTACTGAAGTATTTTGTGAACATTATCCTGATAGTTTTTCAGGAATGGAAACGGAAGTTAAAGCTAAAGGTGTAATTCATTGGGTTGACAGACAAAGTTGTGTCAATATAGAACTGAATCACTTCAATGGCATGGAGAAATCAACTCAATCAAGTTATGGTGAACCGATGCTAGATAATAATTACTCAAATCCTGTTCAATTTATAAGACATGGATATTACATGAAAGATGGAGATTCATGGAACCACGCTGTTTCGCTTAAAAGCAGCTATAATGGATAATAGATTTACAAGAACATTAGTATTAGATTCAAGTTATACTCCAAGAGGAATCATTTCAAGTTTCAGAGGATTTGTAATTACATGGAAAGGGAACGCTGAAGTTGTGCAAAATCACGATTGTAAGTTTAAGGTGCAAGACCCTACTGCAGAATATTGGAAACCTTCTATAATTAGAGTAAATCACTATGTTAATCAGAAGGGACATAGGGTTCCACTTACCCGAGAAAACGTGTTTAGAAGAGATTCTGGCAAATGTGTATATTGTGGTTCTTCGAAGAGACAGGATTTGACAATAGATCATTTAATTCCACAGTGTAAGGGAGGTAAGAACACATGGGATAATTTAGTAACTTCATGTAAAGCTTGTAATAATAAGAAGGGAGATTCTAACGTTGATGAGTTTACTGACATTAAACTAGATCCAAAGAAACCACACTATCTTGCTCTTTTGAGAACTACCGGAAACATTCCAGATGAATGGAAACCTTATTTATTTCCTAAAAAGAATTAAAGGTTCCAGTAAAATGCATATATAATATATGAAACTTTCTACTTTTAGAAGGTATAATACTTAACTAATAACAATTTATAAATGAAAAATATAGGTATCGTAGGCCAAGGCTTTGTAGGTTCTGCTGTTAAAGCCGGATTAGAAACAGAATTTAATGTTTTAACGTATGATAAATTCATTGAAGAAAAAACAAACTCATCTCTTTTAAATATCGTATCTAAATGTGATGTTATTTTCGTATGTGTTCCGACTCCAATGGATATGGAAACAGGCGAATGTCATATCGGCATTGTAGAATCAGTAGTAAGGGATATTGACAGATTATGTATAGACTTAGATGTTGTTCCAACTCTAGTCGTTAAATCTACCGTTCCTCCTGGAACGATCGACGGTTTAAATGATCTCGTTGCACAGCATTGTAATGTTACTTTTAATCCTGAATTCTTAACAGAAGCAAACGCTGTTAATGATTTTATTAATCAAAATAGAATAGTATTAGGTGGTGACAAAGCGGCTTTACGCCCAGTTGTTGAAATCTTCGAATCAGCTTTTCCTGGAGTTCCAGTTAAAGTAACTACTGCTGCAACCGCAGAGATGGTTAAATATACGACGAATTGTTTCTTAGCAACTAAAGTTAGTTTTGCTAATGAAATCTACGATATCTGTAGACATTCACATATCGACTATAATGAAATGGTAGATATTGCAAAACTAGATACAAGATTGGGTAATTCACATTGGATGGTTCCTGGTCCTGATGGTGATAGAGGGTATGGCGGACACTGTTTCCCTAAAGACATGACAGCATTAAGATATATTGCAAGTCAACTTCCTGTTGCTACACCTACATTAGACGGTGCTTCAAAAACAAATTCAAACGTAAGAAAGGATTTAGATTGGGAAAAGCAAGAAGGAAGAGCAGTAATTAATACTAATAAACTAAAAACTATATAAAATGGAAGTAGAAAATCAAGGTAGATCACCTAAACAGATGAGAAACAATTACAAAGCTTTCGGTATAACCCTAGTAATTGGGCTAATATTAATGCTCACTTCAATAATTTATACAACACTAACATAGCACAATGACAAACACAGAATTACTAAAAGAAGTAAAGGAAGGAACACATTTCGTAAAGTTTCATGCAAACTGGTGCGGTCCATGTAAAGTAGCAACTAATGTTCTAGGAAAATGGATGCCAAATAATAATGTCAATTTAATTGAAGTCAACATAGATACTTTAAGTGAACTTGCTCAAGAATATAGCGTTAGAAATATTCCAACTCTATTAGTATTCAAGGACGGTGAAATAGTCGAAAGACTTGTTGGCGTTCCAACTGAAGCACAATTAAACCAATACTCTTAATTATGATACTTAGAATCCTATTATTTTGGCCAAGATTTATTAAAGAAGCCTTTTTTATGTTAAAATTTAAAAAAGCCACATCTGCTATTCGCGAAGAGCTTTTAGAAGTAGGCTGTAGAACTGATTGGTTAGGTAGGATCTACACTGTTATCAATATTAAAGAAGAATTCAGATCTCAACCGGATTTGGTTCAACAGTCTATTGTCTTCCAGGCATTAGCGAAACCAAACGAAGTGTTATTGAAAAACGGCCTATCCGATGTTGCATATCCTGAAATATCTAAAATAGACGGAACTTTCGGATATTTAGTAGTAATGTACCCGGAAAACGATCACTTTAATTTAGCTAGCTTTATTACAAACACAATCTTATATGCTATTATTATATATGCAGTATCTTGGATTCCATCTCTTGTAAGATTAGTTCAAACATTATTTTAATGGCTAAGGAAAAGATAGAAAGAGTTGAAGTAAAGGGCAAAAGGCACTACCAAGTTTCAGACGATACGGGTATCATAGGTACTTTCCCATCTGTTACGACAATTTTAAGCGGAACTTCAGATAAATCTGGATTAGATCGTTGGAGAAAAAAGGTTGGAGAAGCAGAAGCTAATAGAATCTCGACACTTTCGATGAATCGTGGAACAGTTATGCACCGCTTAGTTGAGTTATATAAACCTCTAATAGGGAGTAAAGAAGAGAAACTGGACCAGCTTAAGGAGCTTGCAAAAACAGACGAAGAAATTACAGAATTTGATCAAGAGTTCATAAACGAAGGATGGATAATGTTCTATAAATTCTATACGAACTCAAGCCAATATTTTGATAGAGTAGCAAAGGTTATAGAATCAGAAACATTTCTATGGTCTTCGAAAGCAGGAGGATATGCCGGAACAGTAGATAACATATCTGAAATGACAGATGGCAAAATTCTTATTATAGATTATAAGAATTCTAGAAAACCAAAAAGGGAAGATTGGATTCAAGATTACTTTTTACAAAGTGCCGCATATTATGTTGCATTCTGGGAAAGAACAGGAATAAAGGCAGATGGAGTTGAGATATGGATAAGTAACGAAATAGACTATTGTCCTCAGACATTTAGCTTAACAGCAGAAGATGTCAAATATTATTTCAAGGAATTTACAAATAGATTAGACACATATAAAAAACAACTAGAAGATGCAACTTGATTATTCCAAACTTAATACAGAATACATCGCATGGTCAATTGACGTAGGCGATGGTAGAAATAAAGATGATATAAGATTCGGACAATACATTCATAATAAATATGATATGACATCTTGGAAAACCAATATTTTCCATGATGAAAGTTGTGAAAAAGCTTATTCTAGAATGCTATCTGAAATGCACGACCGAGAATTAAAAAATTTAAACCTAAGGAAATAGATGAAGAAGAACAAAGAATTTTTATATCGCTATTTAAACGCATATAGTCCAGTTGGACAGGAGGAAGAAGGCCAAGCAATTTGGCGAGATTACATAGATCCATTCGCAGATGAAATATATACAGATGCATATGGAACATCAGTAGCAACAGTATTATGTCAGAAGAATAATCATTCTGCATTAGATGTAGTTATTGAAGCACATTGTGATGAAATCGCTTGGATTATTACAAACATCGAAGCAGATGGAATGATTAGAGTTAAAAGACACGGTGGATCCGATAATATGATTGCACCAAGTAAAACTGTAATGATACATACACATACTGGAACTAAAGTCAAAGGAGTTTTCGGATGGCCAGCAATTCACACAAGAAAAGCTTATGTTGAAAAAGGATATGAGCAAGAAGAACTATGGGTAGATACTGGATTAAAAGATCTGGCAGCAGTTAATAAAGCCGGTGTTGAGGTTGGAAACTTAATTACATTTGATGATCCATTACATGAAATGGGAGACTATTATGTTGGTAGATCATTAGATAATAAGATTGGTGGATATATCATCGCAGAAGCTATGAGGAAGATCGTAGAGAAAGGAATTGAATTACCTTATAATTTACACGTTGTGAATTCAGTTCAAGAAGAGGTTGGATTACACGGTGCCAAAAAGATTGCTAAATATTTACAAGCAGATCTTGCACTGGTCCATGACGTATGTCATAACACAAACACCCCTAAGATTAATAAAGCAAAGGATGGAGATAATAAAGGTGGAGCAGGACCGTGTGTTGAATATACTTCACAAAATCATAGAGGAATAAATAAGATGTTAAGAGAAGTTGCAAAGGACAAAAAGATACCGGTTCAATTAACAGTTGGATCAATGGGTAACGATACTGTAGCATTCTTTATGGAGAATACGCCAACAGCTATTTTAGCGACTCCACTTAAATATATGCACACAACAGTAGAATCAGCACACCGTCGAGACGTAAAGTATGCTATTAAATTATTTGTTGAATTCTTAAAGGCATTAACACCTGAAAAAATCAATAAATTTAATAATAAATAATGGAAGCAATTAAAACAGTTTTTAGAAACATATGGATCCATGTTAGATGGTTCATATCAGCAGTGCCGGTAAACTTATTTGGAGTATTAACATCCTTTTATATGTTTCCAATAGCATGGGTATTTAGAGGTTTAGGTAAATGGAGTCCCTTCTGGATTTGGATGGATGATGGTAGAATTACACCAACTGGATATGGAGTAGATTATCAAGTGTTCCTACGTAGAGAGGGATTAGAAGAAGAAAACTTTAAGATCGCATATTACTGGATGGTTTCTAGGAATAGGGTTATTAATTTTAGAAGTTTATTTCCAGTACCAAGTTCAAAATTTAAGAAAGGTTCAGGAAACAACAATATTATCGTAACTAAAACTGTTATTGATAATTTAAGAAAATACGATGGTACTAAATACAAACAAGACGGTAGATGGGAAGCTCGTGCAGAAATTAAATATGCGACAGATAATCCTAAAGATGATATATGGCAAGTAAACACTGGTGAAATCCAATCTAATCGTACTTCAATCATAGGAACTGGTTATATCTTATATAGAATAGGAAATTGGCATTCATTTAGATACTCTAAATCTTTTGAAATAAAAGCAATTAATAAGAACTGTACTATTTGGTTAGGTACTAATAATTCAACAAACATGTTAGCATGTAAATTCCAAACAATAAAGCCTTGGGATGTTGATCTTAAAAAGAAATAATATAAATTAGATATATAAATACTAATAATAAACTAAATTATAATATCATGAATAAACTAGACACATTCCTATCAAAGCACGGATCTAAAATCATTATCGCTCTTTTAGTATTAACATACTTTAAGTCATGTGGAATTGATTCCGATGTTGAAAAGGTAAAAAAAGATCAAAGAGCATTAGTTGCTGAAGTAGATTCTTTACAATCTCAATTAAACAGAACTATCATCACAGAAGATCTTATGATCGACTTAATTAAAACAGTTCCAGCTTGGAAAACATTAAGAATTGAAGAAATTTCTGACAAAGAAAGAATTTCAATCAACGCGTTAGAACAAAAAGAAAAGTAAAACTAAAATGGCTGAAGAGAAAAAATCAATAGGACTTGGCGATTCAATCGCTAAAATAACACAAGCTACTGGCATTGACAAAATGGCAGAGGGTGTTGCAAAAGCAATGGGTAGAAAAGATTGCGGTTGTAAAAAAAGACAAGAAGCTTTAAATAAAATGTTTCCTTATAATGAAGGAGAAGAACCTACTCAAGAAAACGAAAACAAAGATTAAATTATGGAAAGTGTAAAAAGCAAATGGGTTAATGGATTTATTATCGGAACATTCGTATCTCTTTATATTCTAGTTAGTATCGTATCTACAATTCACGTTGTTGACTTTTTTGAATTATCAAATCCAAAATGGTTAGCTGTTACTTTAGCGATTGGTTTCGAACTAGGAGCTGCAGCTTCATTAGCAGCCTTAATAACTTTAGATAAAATGAACAAGACCCTTGTATGGTCACTATTCATTATAATTACTGCAATGCAGATGCAAGGAAACATGTATTATGCTTTCATTAATATGGAAGACTTTAGTGTATGGGCAGAATTATTTGATTTAATAGATGAAGAACCTCTTCATCAAAAGAGAATATTGTCGTTTGTATCTGGTGCTATTTTACCACTAGTTGCTTTAGGATTTATTAAATCTTTAGTAGATTACGTTAAACCAACTGATGAATCTCCAGTATTGGATGAAACTTCGGCTGAAAAAAAAACTAAAGTAGACAGATCAGCTGAAGAAACTGATCCATTAGAAGAGTGGGATGAAGATCATGCCTTAGATATGGCAATGAATGACATGGTCAAGGATTTCACACCTGAAGATATTGCAGAAATAGCAATGGCTAATGAGAATCCACCAAAACCTAACGAAAATTTAATACATGCTTCAGAGGACCTGATTAAGAAAATGCCACAAACTAATTTAGTTCAACCTGCACAAGAATCTGCTACTCTCGAAGGAACAGGTCCACAGAGAAAAATCAGAACAGATATCATAGATAAAACAAAATAAATGTCATACAGGATTCCTATTAGATTAAATCCCGCTTTCATTTCAAAAAAAATAGAGCCAACTGCATTTAAAACTGCATTGGCTTCTTCTTATCATACAGCATACCAACTATATTTAATAACAAACGGTTTCAAAGAATTACTTCATTTCTTTGAATATACGGGCGATGAATATTTCGTAAGCGCTACTGTAAAAACAGAAGCCGGATTTATAGGAGAAGCGAAGAAACAAGTATGGTCCGTTAAACACCTACAGCCTCTCATGAAGAAAAAACCAATATACACCTTAAGGTGCAGTGTTACAGAAAAGGCGACAAATAAGGAAGTATATAAGTGTGTTTTAAATTCTAAGGACCCTAGAACGATATATAACCAAATAGAAGAATCCATCACTGATCTGACAAACCTTCTAATAGTATAGCATTATTAAATAAAAAAAATGAAGAGAAATGATATTAAGAAAAGGAACAAATGGAAATGAAGTTAAACTACTACAAGAATTCTTGGGTGCACCGACAGACGGTATCTTTGGTCCAGGAACTGAAGCATCAGTTAAAGCATGGCAATCGGACAATGATCTTGTCGCTGACGGTATTGTTGGTCCTGCCACTTGGGATGCTATGGGTCTTGCTACTACTGACACTTCGGAAAAAACTTTCAAAACAGACAACGGATTAATAATAAATAGACATCACATGAAAAGTGGTGAATACTTAGAAGGTCCATCGAAAAAGGAATATGTATTTCTACACCACACTGCTGGATGGAATAATCCATTCAAAACCATAGATCATTGGGAAAGAGATACGAGAGGAAGAGTTGCAACTGAATTTGTTCTAGGAGGACAGAAGGTTACAGATAACAATACAGACTATGATGGAGTAATGGTTCAAGCATTCCCTGAAGGTGGATATGGTTGGCATTTAGGAAAGAATGGATCTCAATATATGCATAACCATTCAGTTGGCCTAGAAGTTAATAATTTCGGATGGATTGAAAATGGCAAAACATATGCAGGATCTAGAGCAGATATTTCTCAAATAGTAACCCTTGATAAAGAATTCAGAGGTCATAGAACATGGCACAGATATTCAGATGCCCAGATAGAATCTATAAGACTATGGCTTTACTATATTGCAGAAAGAGACAATATTGATATAAGAGAAGGATTACCTACATGGATTAAGGAAAGAGGAGTTAAAGCCTTTGATTGGAATTCAGACGCATACTATGGTAAAGTAAAAGGACTCTTAACACATACTAATACAAGAAAAGATAAATCTGATATGTTTCCTCAACCTGAGTTGATGGATATGTTAGTAAGTTTATAATACATAAATACTGAAAGCTCGGATCATTTCCGAGCTTTTTAGGGAGGTTATGAAACCTTTATTGGTTATACTGTATAATAACAAATGAATCCAGAAATCAACACGATTGCTATGATAAACAGAGACTCAAAGAAAGGACAAGTTCCGAAAGGCCATTTCTACGGCCATGGAAATAATCCTACTGGAGAATTATTAAAGAGCTTACAAGAAAACATAGATATGAAACCAAGAAAGAGAGCAATTCATGCAGAATTGAGAAAGGAAAGCGAGTCATTCACTGGATGGCTTAAATACGAGGTTACTATAGAAAACCCAGACGGATCTATTGAACATGTCCCTGCTTACGGAAAGGACCTACAGGACGCTCTAAGTAGAGTTGTTCATGATCAAAGAGTTAATATCATAGAGAAGAAGGTGATCAAGAAGATACCCGAGATAGGATGGATGTTGGCCTGGTTCCTAGGCGCAGCGCTTATATTAGAACAAGTATTAAGAGCACCTGAAAATACTTTCACCGGTGCCATAGCCGTTGGATCAATCGTCCTTTATTCTTTACTAACACTCTCAATAATTAACTGGTTTAATTTTAGAAATAGACCTAGAAAATAATGAAACCTTTTTACGAATCTAAGTATAATTATTAAATATTTTAAAATAAACAATTATGTCAAAACAATTAGAACAAACACCCGTTACAGATACAACTCAAGACGGCAATCCAACAATTGAACAAACACCACAAGCTCCAGTCTTCGAAGAAGTAGAAGGCATGACAGAAGAAGGTGCAACCAATGTAGTGATCCAAGCGGCAAGCATGGCACAATCAACAGGACAATTGACAGTTAGAGATTCTGTTATTTTAGCCAAAGCTATTTCAGTTTTGCGCCCAGGTTCAATCTAAAAATCTCAGATTGATTATTAAATTCCAGAGGGCTCTATTCATTTAGAGTCCTCTTTTTTATTTTAATAGTTATTAGTCTCACATAACCTAGGGAATTTTTATTTTTTAGTGCTGAAGTATTATTATCTTTTAGTGCAATTAGGCTCACGATACCGTCACTATACCCTCATGGTTTGGTCGAGCCCTTGCCGGGCCGCCCGATTATATAGACCGAGTTGGAGACGGGTCTAACGGACTGATTTGGGATATCGGCTCTCCGAGAATGGAT
>Ga0209302_10000229_pt1 | contig 35109 bp, 37 predicted proteins | sample ArcOceMetagenome_2_FD_187445 | JGI IMG/M metagenome (GOLD analysis project Ga0209302, IMG submission 187445) | Marine eukaryotic phytoplankton communities from Arctic Ocean - Arctic Ocean ARC135M Metagenome (SPAdes) (version 2) | ecosystem: Environmental > Aquatic > Marine > Oceanic | place...
TTTGACAATGTCAATCAGAGACACTTTAAAGTTGATTGATCCAGAAGTGGTGATGGCCGAATGGTTTGAGGAAGACAATTCTGACTTTGAAGAGTAAATCAGAGGGGATTTGAAGAGCCCGATGGGACAGAAATATTCTCCAGACAATACCAGTCATAAAATCTAAATTTAAATTTTGTTCTTATCTATGCCTATAATTTTACAGTAGTGACCAGGAAAAAATTATTGAACAGATTAGCTTTAAATTTCAACCAAAATTCCAAACCCTTTTCACAACATTCCAGACTTTTTCTAATTCCCTACTTTGGATCAAGCCCTACCTGTTCACCACAACCACCAACGCCCAACCGATTTCGACCATGCCAAAGTGTTCCAAATACGATTACAAACCTACCAAGACCTTCAAATGGAAGTCTTGTCCCCATTGTCACCAACGCGCCACCAACAATGTCGCCAAGAAATGTTTGGGTTGTCCATATGTTTTTCCTGTGGTCAAGAATGATAAGCGTGGAAAAAGTCGCAAGCGTTGCATTCGCTGCAATACCATGGCCAAAGGCAATCGTTCCCATACCTGCCACGTCTGCGGCAGTACTGAATATGTCAAAGGCAAGACCCCGACCCGTGCTCCTTGCAACACTCATTGCAACGCTCCCGATGACACTGATTGGATGGAAGGCATGAATGTTGCTGATGTGGATGAGTCCACCAAAGTTCATTTTTTTGCCATGATTGACTCGAATAATGCTGGTATGGACGCCACTGCCAAAGCCCAGTTTGTTGCCATGCTTGACTCGGCCTACCAGCGAATCGAACTCTGAGTGGTGTAGTTCCATGTAGACAACCATAACAATAAAGACTTTGTTTATTTTTTTCCCCACCTTTTTTCTGAGTATTTAATGCTTTTGTTTTCCAATCGATGGAATCTTGGATGGTCCTGGGTCTCCTTGCCCTTGTCGTTGCGGAACTCTTGTGTTGTTTCTGGAAGATTTTTTTCCAGTGGTATCAACAAAAAAGAGAGCGCGAAGCCCTTCATTTTCTGAACGAGCTGCAACAGTGTACCGATCCAAACTTGATCGACCCCGTCACGATTGACAATATGGAAGAAAGGGGGGACATCATTTCATAAGAGTAGAGGCAGGACAAAACAGAAGTATAAACGTTCACATCTATTTGAAAATGTTACCACAACGACACAGTTGTAACAAATCGCGGGAGCAGCACCGGTACTGGACGTCTAAGAAAAAATGTCGCCTACAAATTAAGTGGCCCAAAGGTCAATGGTCCGTCTCGTTTGTCGACACAGACCAAGCCCTGGACACGTGGATGAACAAGTATGCTTCGGAATGTCTCATGTTTGATTGCGAATGGTCTCAACGCATCGGGGTTGGATTGATTCAATTGGCCACTCTCCCATCCACCCGCCAAGTTTTAGTGATCGACTGCACCCGAGTCAATCTGGCCAAAGTACAAAGCATTTTCGACAACCATTTGATGGTCGGATGGGCGACAAACAACGATCTGCAACAGCTGGAGATGAGTGGGAGCAACAACATTGTCGATTTGCAACTACTCCCGACCGACCCGCCCCCCAACATGAAAGAAGAAGATCGTACCCGCATTGAAAACTACCAACCCCTGAATCGCCACGGCAAACCACACAACCAACATTGGAATCTCAATGACATGGCTAAATGTTTTCTGGGTTACACTGTCAAGGTACCCTTAAAAAAAGACAATGATGGAAAGGATGTACATCCCAAATGGAGTGACCCATCTCGGCAGTTGAAAGACCGAGACATTCACTACGCGGCAAACGATGTCATCGCGGTGGCCTACATCTACGAGAAATTAAAATACATTTACGAACCATCTGCTTTGCTTCTCAACAATGTGCTTGATTCTCAGGCAGAAATTCGAATTAACCAGGTGCTTGCGGGTCTTGGCAATGTAGAGACTCAGGATCAAATGAGATACGTGGGGCATGTGTGGAGCGACCATGAACAATTGACACAAGCTTCGCTGACATTTTTCGCGGTGAAGGCCTTTCCCAAATTGAGAAAGGAATTGACGTCCCGGGCTCTGTCGGTCAATTACAAACGTCTCCGCCCCACTGCACTCACCCAGTTCATGACTAAAGTGTCGACCCACGTCCTGATCCAGGCAGCCCTGAACCACTGGAAAGAGACACATCTGGTCGTGACGGCGGCCCCGGTCTTCCAAAACAGAGGAGGTTTTAAACTGTATCATACAAAACGGTAGTCACACAACAACTGTTAATTATGTTCGAGGGGAAGCCTATGTGGATTAAAGTTGCAGTCAAAGAGACAAGTTTTTGGCGTATCTAATACTTGGAGGAAAGAGATCCCAACCCCTGTTCGTAGAGTCGAAGCACCTCCTGTTCTTGCGGCGTCAATGTTGAAAAGTCCTCTGGCCTGACTCGTCCGTTCAGATGCTGCAATGCACTGAATAGAGCGTGGGCCATCACCGACCACCCTTGGTTTTGATTTTGTTCGATATGACCCACAATTCTGTCCGCCAATGTTTCAGCAATGTGTCTGGTCCTGTCGACCGTGGGCATGCACTCGTAGTTGAGCAGTGTGGTGGTTTCCCATCCACGATTGGCCGGTCGACACATGACAATTTCGTTGCTGCTGGACATCAAGATTGCCGATTTTTTATGAAGCCTCATCTGTGCTTTCACTGCTGTCTCTCGACCTTCGTACGACACGGGCTCGACTCTCCAACACGACGAAGGCTGACATTCGTGGCGTTCCCATTGAACATTGTCAACCGTGATGTGAAAAGCACTGTTACTGTTGTAAAAGGGCAGCAGTGGTGTCCACATGCGATGTACCAGGACCGAATTGACGGGCGGTGGCATGTCCTCCCCGTCTTCACCGCACCAAGACCCGTTGCGTCGGACATATGAGTGCAAAGAGTGGACATCGACGAGACCCACCATTCCAGGATGCGATTGCAGAAAATGCAACGAATCCAACTGCCAAACCCCGTCAAGGCACGCCCGTGTACATTTCATGCCCCTGTCCAGCAAAAAACGCTCGAGCACCTCAAATGTCCAGTACCCCACTGCACTGGCAAACTTGGAAACGGATTGTCCCGATTCTTGAGCCAGTGTGGCTGCTACGTTGTGAAGTTCAGAGACTGGAACAGCATAGAGAAGGTGTTCCAAACAACGAATGGCTTGCTTGCCATCGTCCACTTTCAAATCCGACATAATACATCAATCCCCAAACAATAAATACATATTTTATTTAGAATTGAGAGGGGATTTACTAGTTACTGATATTTATTAAACGGTCTAACACACATATTGCTTACATTAGTCTCCGTTCTGTGAATATTGAGATAATTTCTAGATATATATTTTACGACACACGGCCCCATCACACGAAAATTTAAACTGTCTTCCTTGGCTATCGGTGTGTGTTTTTTCAGGGGGTTCAGGATCCGATTGGGTCTCCTCTTCACCATGAAGGCTCCGCAGCATCCGAGCCGCCGTCGAAGAGAGCTCCAGCTCTTTGCCGTCTTTGCCTAACATGTAGTCGGAACCATTGGGACGTTTGAGTATTTTCCTTTCGTGTGCTATTTGAAACACGTTACAGAACTCAATCTGACTCGTGCCTTTGTACAGTTGTTGGCCATTTTCAAACGCAATGAAAGTTGGATAAGAGGTGACCGACAATTGCTTGAAAAGAGTGTTTTCCATGTCTTTCAAGACCATTAGCTCGATGTCTTCCTGTTCATTCTGTAATTTCTCAAACAATTTCACTGCACTGGGGCAGTATCGGCACCAGTTGGTCGAACAGAGGACAGCAAAGCGTGGCACGGTGGCAGCCTTGTCCATGATGGACTCGTAGGTGACGGGGATATGTTGAACAAAGGTGGCCATTTTCATATTTGTGGAGATGTATATATGTTCCTTTTGCAGTTGTCTGTTGGAGCGGTATGCTTACAATAGTCTCTATTCTGTCTTGTATTGAGTTACTTTGAACCCCTTGTCCTTCAACTCTTGCAGTACTTTCCGATACTGTGCCCGTTGTTCCGAGGTCATGTCCACTTTGACTGGTTCGATTTTGTATTGGATGTGCCGCACCTTTTGAATGGAGTGCCATGTTGAACTCTTCAGACCCTGCTCAGCAATGTCAAGACAGTCCACCAGAGCACTGTCCACTGTCCGTCTTTTCTTACGCTGGACTGCAGTGGTCACTATCTCGGTCTCAAACGTCTTTATCCTGTCCTCCAATTGTGCCAATCGGTCCAAGTGCAACCCTTTTTCGTATTCCAGCTGTTGTTCCAAGACTTGTCTTTGCTCTGGTTTCGCCTGTTTCAATTGCTGTTGCAGATGTTGTTTGGACTCTTCAAAGGTCATGGCTATCACAACCTGTTCACTCTCAAATTCTGCGCGTTGCGAGGCCACTCTTTCTTCGTCGTTCATCTCTTTTGCAATGTGCTGGGACAACAGCTCCAATTTACGCTTGGACATTGTTGTGTCAACACTCCCAACCTTCTTTAAATACCAAAACTCAGTGGGCATTTTTTACAATAGAAATATAATATGCAACCATTTACAACGATAAATCTCTGGCGGATGGATTGGAGCGTCCAGTCACAAACTGAATGGACCAGAACAATCCGATCAGAAAGGTCATCACTAAATCGTCGTTGCCGTTTTCTTTGCCCGTGTAAATGATTTTGGGCATGTTGTACCCCTTTCCGCGCGGCACTACTATTTTACTAAACAGACCCAACTGTTTGCGAAACATCCCCTTGACTCGTTTAGCACGTTCATTGGCATCCCCGTACGGATTGGCACAGACAAATGTTTCCGAGTACCAAATCCCCTCCGCCGCAAAACGCTCCACCGCGGTGTTAGAGTACAATTCTTTCCTTTTGTGGGTGGTAATGACCCCCGGTTCACCCCTCTCCATCAACGAACGACATTGTGGGACGTTTTTCAACATGTGCGCCATGTGCGAGGCTTCGTGCCCCAGATTGGATTCGGGCACAAAGATAATGTAACTGGTGGGAAAGGCCCGTCGAATGCTGCGCACGTGTGTCTCCAACAAGTTTCGGATTTCACCGTGGCCCTTGACGGCGTGCGACTCCATTCCACAAATGGCGAAATTGTTATTGTCTTGAAACAGTGAAACGATGGCCATTTGTGACGAACCACCGCCGTTGGGGTCACAGGCCACAAAAATCACGGACGGCACCCCTATCGATACAAAGGGCGGACGTTGTGCAAAGGTGTTTAACCAATTTTCTTGAAAGATGGCGCATGAATCACTGGTGGTGACCCCCATTGACTCTCGCAGCATGTCGGCCGAATTGTCACCGTATATTTGTCTCACCATGTCTTGCTTACCGCCGGACTTCCATTTGGGCAATAGATGTTTCATGTGGGTGCACTTTTCGGGATGAGGTCCGTTTTTGCAGTCTTCACACACCATTTGAATCTTAATTTGATTGAACAGTTTTTCCCCTCCAGCGTCGACCATTTCAAACATCATCGAGTAAAAATTGCTGGAATCCTGCGGGGTCGAAATGCAGATGAGTGCGGTGGTTTCCAGTTCGAGCAAGGGTACAATGACCTCGTGAAACATTTTGATGGGCATGAAAGCGGCCTCCTCCAGCAGAATGAGGTCCCCCCCTACCCCTCGTAATTTGTCGGAACCAGAGGGGTAGGAGGAAATTTTACGCACGTCGTTGGTGCCTGGACCGTAATAAAAGAGAAACTCCCCACGCCGTTTACAGAGCGAGTCGTGGTCGGTACCCAATTCCTCGTCGATCAATTTGACAAATTCGTGTATCTTGTCCAGCATGGCGTCGGAGGCCCGCTTCCCTGTTGAGAAAATACAGAGCTGAGCCTTCTCCACTGACAATAAATAAGCAGCGACAAACATGGCAACCGCTGTTGTTTTGCCGAAACGTCGCGGGGTCAAACACAGTACCTGTTGCTTGAGATTGGGCCACTCGTTCATGGAACAAATCTTGTCCATGTCCACCTCGGGATCGTCCTTGTAAATGTGCAAAGCGACTGCTTGCAAAAATGATTCGTGAAAACGTTTTTGCATTTCTGAACGGTCATAGCCCTTGACATGGTCCAGAAACTTGCGAATGTTGGCCAGACGAACATCTCCATAGTTTTTTTGTTTGACCTTGACTTGGTTGGTGACGGCTTCGTAGTGGGTTTTGGGTTGCAACATTGTCAGCGACGACAACATCTCCTTTTGATAAAATTCGTACGCCCCTACCAATAAAGGCCTGTACGAAACACGAGACGGTTCTGTCCGACGGCGTTTGTGTTCCATTTTATATACAAAACTCATTTCCTTTTATAGATCAACACACACAAACACAAACAAAACAAGTTTGACATATATTGGATTGGGGTTGGGCAACTGGGAATGGCTTCACAGAACACAATGGACGGGTTTTTCGAACAGTTTCAGACCCTCAACCAGAATTGGGGATGGCCCAGTAACGACACCGGTTCGTACGAAGACCTGACCCATGCTCCCGGCATTGGTGCACCATGGCAGGGCATCACTGACTGCTTGATGCGTTCTCTGTATTTGTGCCAAGACCCTTCGTACAGAGGTGCAATGTTTCTATTGGACACGTTGCAGAGACCTCTGACACTCGGATGGAGTCCACATTTGTCCTTTGAACAGTACATGGCGACCTGTGGTGCGTACTTTACGGACAACGAAGCTGTTTTACGAAATGCTCAACTATATTTGCGAGAGAATTGTGTCGACGGTCCCCACAAATGTGGCTATTTGTGTGCACTGGAATGGTGCTTACATCTGTGTCAATTGGCCAAATCTGGCGACATTGGAACCACACAAGAATTAGAAATTCAGTTTCGAGAAATAATGTCTAGGCTCTCGGAAGAATGTGACTACGAGTTTAGATTTATAGAATAAAAATAAACATCTTATCTACACTTTTTGTTTTGACTACAATTCTCTCTGAAATGGACACCATTGAAATTGTTTACATATGTGTCTTTGTTTTTTGAAATGGATTCACACTTAATTTAGAATGACATTCTTTGTTCAATGACATGAATGCTTGATTGGGATTCAGAATGTACAGGGCTTCTCGGGCATGAGTTCTTGCTACATGAATGTCAAAAGGTGTGGTTCTTTCGGAACAAAGAAACACCGCCGCATGAACATCCACTCCATTGTACATTTTCACCGAAACAACAGACCTGTTTGTTTCGAGACACGATTTATCTTGCCAATACTCCTCTTGGAGTGGCTGCCGCGGCTTGGCAATGGTCGGTGCCTCTTCTGGTTTGCGCAATGTACGAATGCGACGCGGTCGGTTCAGTTCTCTTCTTCCAGTGTCGATGTTTGGATCGATGGGGGAATAGCCATCAGTAAAACATTGAACAGACGAATGTTCCTGAACAATTTGGGCAATGACCGCTCCAACATCACTGGTTTCAATTTCCTTAATGTTTTCAGTCATGCGATGTGGGACAACAGTTTTGTGAAAAGAGGGGGTGTTGTACATGTCGCGAAACACTTGTCCTCTCGCCAGGGAGTACTGGTCCAACCGTCCAATGCAGGTATAGTTTTGTGGCGATGTTGCTATCAGAGCCAACCAATCCTCTATACTCCAAAGATGGGCCCATGCCACTTGAATGTTTTCAATATTGTGGGGTAATTTTTGGACACAACTGACACCCAATTGTGTTAGATAACTGATGTTATTTTGTGGACGTTGTGGGGGATCAACCATGTACACTTGGACTGTCTGTATGTCCACATTGTCGATGTTTTCACATTCTTTATGAACATTGACATGACATTGTAACCGATAAGCATCTTCAAAATTCCGAACCACCACGCAAGAACCTTTGAAGGTGGTGGATGGTCCAATTGAACCGACTATCAAAGCTGTGTTCTGTGGTGTGAGTGCATTGCCAATTTTCTGAGCCGCTGTGATCTCTTCTGTCGTTGTCCACATATTTCCATAACGTTTCACATCCAAAACATGTTCAGAAGGTTTATCACAAGATGCGGTGTGAATTCTGGTTTTCAATTGCCAGGCCATTCGGGCCTCAAACTCTTCCCATCTGTCGTTATAGGGCAATTTACCCATTTGCTTCAAGGCTGTGTTGATGACCACCTTGGCTTTATCAACATCGTACACATGCAACGCATATGGAACACCTCGACGACAGAGGTTCTCAATATTGTCGACAAGACGTTGAAAAACAACAGTTATGTCCATTGTTAACATGTCCCAAATCGGATAGACCACCGAGAGAGTCCACAACGCGACATTGGTGTAGGATTGTTCCGCAAGATCGTGGTACTCCCGGAAGCGCTGGGTTGTACGTACTTTTGGAATTGTTGATTTCTTGCGACAACATTTTATATCAGTAATGGCATCAATATTGAAATGCAGACGATTTGCCTTATTTTTAGAGAACACCAGGGTGTAGCCCACGTTGGAGTGATGGCAAGGAAGCCATCCCATGACTGTTATTTTCTCTTTGCCTTGTTTTAAAATACATCGAACCGATGGAAGAACTCTTTTGTGTGGATACACCAATTCCAGAATCCGATGAACAAACCACATGGTCGGGGTTTTGGTGTGGTATTAAGATTTATAAATAAAAAAAAACTTATGTTTTAACTATACTTTTTGTGTGGGTGTGTTTACATTCATTTTTAGTGTGACAATATTGTCTATTTCGATTTTGTGATAATGTTTTGGCGAGTGGCCATGACAAATTTACTTTTCGAACCGTTGTAGTTTGTGTTTAAGACCCAACAACCGGTTTTGGCATGGGGTTTGCTCATTTGGACTTGTACTTCTTCCCATGTTTTGGCGATGGGTTCGTCGTTGATGTGGGTCACGATGGCCCCAGCATGGATGGCGTCCGTGGCGTAAGCGGGCGACTCGGGTGAGACTGCTTCGACAACGACATGAAATTCGCATCGTTTCTCCGGCGACATGAACTCGAGCAATTTAAACATGCTCACATGTTGCAAGCGTAGCGGTGAAAATTGAATGCCTTGCACTTGTACTTTTTGTTTGGACTCGAAACGTCCCTCATCACAATACCCATACGTCTGGCGGATGGGAGGCAGTTCTTCGTAAGTGGGTTCTCGATTGGTAAACATCAACTCAAACAGTTTGCCACCGGGTCTCAACACACCCAAAGTAATCTCTTCGTTGATTGGGGTGTCGTTGCACAAATCGGTCAGTGACATAGGGAGGTCGCGTTTTTTGGAATACCATGTGCCCCCTGCAGTCAAAGTGGCATCGGTGCTGGCATTCTTGAACCGATGAATGATGTCGCCTTCCAGACCACCGGCCTGCAAGTACATCGAACTTGGCTGTATGGCCGACACCAGAACCCCGCCGGAAGCCATCCACCCTCCTTTGTTGTTCTGAGGGCATTCGTAGTGCACTAAAATATCGTTGGTAAAAATTGGTTGGGATGTGATGCCAATCTGAGGTGAGTGGATGTGGGCAGCAGGCGGGGGCAAAATACGAACGACGGACGGCAGTGTCTCGGGAGTATTGGTGGGGGTCATCTCTTCACGCACTTCGGCCCACCGGCGGCTTCCCTTCCATTCCGACAGGCCTTCCCAGTCGTCCTGGTTGATGTAGCTTAAGACCTTGCTCAACAGTTTGGGACCACCTCGATGCAGGTGGTGGTTGTTGGGAGACACCACATGTCGCATCAACCACGACTGAAAAGTGCGAGGCTGGCCGCGAATCAGTCCCCCCATATTGTACTCGGCCCAGTTGCAGTCAAGTGAACCGTCTTGCATCAATTTGCTCTCGTCCCCAGTCAAGTGGTCGTGTAACGCAACGATGGTCGATGGTCGGGCTGCCAATCCACCGGCCTTGAGTTTGGCCATCATTGCCTGTACCGACTTTTCCCGTTCGTAGCGGACAGCCAACGGGGCCACCAATGTCGGAAGAACTGTTTTCACAGTGTTGGCATGAATAAACCCGTTTTCTCCGTCGACGTTGGCCCCAGTCAATTTAAAGGTATTGACACCCACCAATTCGTAGCGGGACGGTTGAAAATAGTGCAGTCCCTCAAAGCTTTGCTCCTTGCCAGCAGGGGTCTCCACAGGGGAATTTTTCATCGTTCGAATCAAGGGTCCTCCTGAATTTCCGCCGTTGATGAGAGCACCGGACAGGCCGCGAATTTCGTTGTTTAAATGGACAGGGCCTTGGTAGTCCCCAGTCGTAAACTGTTGGTCGATCAAACCCAATGGGTGGCCAACAGCGTGGACTTGATGCCCCACTCTTAGTTGGTCGGAATCTCCAAACGAGAGTGCTGGAATGTGATCCAAATTGAAACGTTTTTTTAACGCTCTTTTCAACCATTGGTGCACTTGAGGTTCTACTTTCAACAAGGCCAAATCACGGTCGTGGCACACTGCGACCACCGTCACTGGTAAGGCCTGGTGCTCGATAAAGGTCGTCATTATCTTCACCACAGGGGAGTTGGTGACCACGTGGGCATTGGTCAAGAGCAACCCCTCTTCTTTGATTAAATTACCGTCGACAGCCAGGAAAAATCCTGTGCCAATGGCTTTGCCGCCAGCCGTTTGGGCAGCAATAATGCGAACTACTTCTGGTAAATATCCCATGCTGTTTGTGTCTTGGAAAAATGGATCACTCTTTATATACTATGCTTTTGGTGATTGTACCACTGACTGAATGTCGCACAACATTTGAAACCTCTTGGTTAACACCGCCATGTAGTTTTCCAATTGACCGATTTCCGCGTCAATGTGGAGCACACGCCATCGAGAAATGTAACCGGCTTGGTGCGACGCAGTGATGTCCGCAATTCGGGTCAGCAGTTTGTGAATCTGTTGGACACCCGACACTACATTGGCACAGGCCGTTGCGGAGGGTTCAGCTTCGCAGTTCAAAGCAACGACAGTCGCTTCAATGGTTTGGAGGGTACACTCAATGTCGTGCTTTTGAATGATGTCTTGTAATGTCAAGGTTTGAGCACCCGAACTTTGTAGGGTAGACAGCAGAGAAATGGTCGAGTTGACCACTGGGGTTAGAGCAGAGGAGACCATCATTTTGCTGGCAGTGCCGGCGATGTAAACAAGTCCAGCTTGCATTGATGGGTTTGGTTCAACTCTGTTGGGTTTTAATACTGTCAAAAAAACGATTGCAATGCCAGGGGTTGTGGAACAATTGCTTCAATAGTTGACACTATAAATAGTGGAATATGTATTACATTATGTTTCACACATTTGCCGCCGTCGAACCAACTTGGAACAATGCGGGTGGCAAGCCACGCTTACCTAATGAACTTGAGCAGAAGGTCTATGGATATTATACATTGGGCCAGTTAATGAACGAATTAGGAGTAAGTAAAGCCTCGCCAGATCTGGTGCAGGCTTTTAAGAACAGGGTTGGTGGTGGGATTCGGGTACCCCAAGACCATGCAACGCTGAAAGAAGCGACACAGTGGTGCAAACGGTTCGGGGGCAAAACCATCAAGTTCATCAAGGACGCGGACGAACACAATGAGAGTGTTACAGAGGTGACGATCCCTAGAAAGATTGTGGTGGGGAAAGGGAAGCACCAGATCGACGGTAGATATTTGGAGGTTTCTTCCGCCATGAACATTGTGGGTGACCCAAGGGTGCTGAAAAGTGAGATTGTGATCGTGGGTGGGATTAGGTTCAATAAAGGGATTCCAAGGAATTGCCATCTGCAACACCTGACACTCGGTCAAGCGAAGGGGGATGGAGTGTGGGGATTGTCCTCTTTTACGATGGACGATGTCCTTGTGGAACAGTGTGGTGGTGATGGAGTGACTGTGAACGGTACTGGCATCGTCGGCCGATGTACCAACGTGGAAGTGCGCCAATGTGGAATGAGTGGCGTGGTTGCACGCAGTGGTGCCACCATCACATTGATCGGTGCCAAGACGATGGTGCACCACAATTGTACCAAAGGATACAGTAATCAGTACGGATTGAAAGTCTGGAATTCCACCATTCAACTGGTCTCCCCCTTGACCAAAGAACAAGTCTCCCTCGACAACGGTGGGGGTGGCAATTGTGGTGCGCCATATGATGCTGGCATCCATCAAATTAGAACGATAACCAAAGCAGAGTTTACAGCAGTATTGAAACACGAAGCCGCAACGGCAGAGGGTAGACACCTTTGACATTGAAACATATCTGGTTATATGGAGAGTAATTGGACACTGGTCGATTCCCGGAAGTTTTGGAGTTTGAATCTATGAGAATTTAGAACTTTGTCTAGGCATATGTGTATTTCAATTTTCACAGTATTTAATGTTTGTATGATGCTTTTGAAAAATGTCGAGAAAGGCAACCTTTTCAACACATGTCAAACCCGCCAAGCGTCAGAAAACTGTTCCATTGGGATTTAAATCCAGCAGCAAGCCCCCTATGTGTTACTTTTCAAATTTCTTTGGTGGGGCGGAATTCACATTCATGTCGTTGCGTACAAAGAATAGGTGTTTGCAACATTTTTATGAAATATTGAGAGAGATCAATTGGCATTCTACAGCAGGTTATCGACTGTTTGAAGAAATTCGTCTTGACCTGTGTGGCAAAAAAACAAATCATTATTGTAAGGATGGCAGAACAGCGGCAGGCCTGTTGGCAAAACTGATCTCGGGCTGTTGGAGGCCAAGTATGGCGGCTCGTTTGGATTCGGTAAACACATTGGCAGCAAAAATGCATGCAGTGAATAAACATGGCCTATTCCAAGAGATTCTCGCTTCTGATTTTTCCAAAAATAATGTCGTCAATGAAGATGGCACCATCACTATCAGAGACGACAATGCTTCCGATAAAAAAGAGTGGATGATGGAAGCACTTCGTCGAAAATATGCACAACCCTTTTTCCGTGACTTGCTGTTAACCTCGGAAGACGGTATCTATGAAATAAAAGGCGGTCGCGATACAGCATTGTGGTGCGGCAATGAGTACACAGAAGGTAAAGATGGCGAACCAACCGCAGGTCTATTGATGAAGTGCTTGGCAGACACGAAAGCACTGATCAAGTAGGGATCGGTGTACACACTTAAAGCAGTTCCAACAATTCAGTCACATTTAAATATTGGCGGGTATGAGGGGCACAGTAGTTCGACAACACGTGGACAGCAGGCACTACAGAGCTGATCTGAAAACAAATCAACTTTCTTTTGGAACAGGCCACGTCGGAACACTTGCCATTTCGAAACGGAGCCAACTGTATCCTGGAACGACACCAGACAATTCGCTTGTGACGAGCAATGGCCAGTACCGGCACAAACATGGAACGCGAATAGTACAGATACTCTTTCAACGTCAAGTACTCACACACCGTGTACAAAATATCGTAGGGCAATAGCATCCGTATTTGTGACGGTACGTCTTTAAATAGCGTAAATCATTTGTCCTGTAAGAAAATTCTTGATTTTTTATTCTAAAACATTTGAACTAAACACACCCAACACAAATTAAATCAAATATGAACAACACCATTGTTTTGGACGACGCAGACATGTTGGAGGGTCAACCCACCGCTCAATCGTATTCTCATGTGATTGCGGACGGTTTGGAACACATTTTAGTGCACCGCATCAACAATACGACGTGGGCCGCCATCAACAACCAAAACAAATTGGTGCCAGTGAGAAATTTCCAAGTGTTGGAGAACACGGCCGAAAGAAATGGCCAGAAAATGTGTTGCCCCGTTTTTTGTGTGATGAGCGACGAGGACGGATTGCAGCCAGTGATGTTGCACGACATGATGCGACAAATTTTTGCCTACGGTTGGACTCGTGGCATTGCTTTGCAGGGTGACGACGTGTGGGAGTGGGACATCTTGGCACAGACATGGCTGCTCAATGGCACCGCCATGGACATGGCCATCATCACACCAAGGGGCGACGTGTTGTTGGACAGACCCATTTCTCCCCCAACAGTGTCCCACAAACAAAGCCAGGAGGTACAAAGATGCGTAGATGGACATTGGAATTCGTGCAAGGCCAGCACATGTCGGCATTGTAACACCAGCTTACTGTTATGACGTCATGGAAGACATGGATTTGCAAACGTCATGGAAGACATGGATTTGCAACTGAACCATCATATGTCCGAATACATGAATACTTAAGGATGGCATTTTGTTGCATGCAACATGTATGCAAGGTGCGTTGTCCAGAAATACGAAGGATTTTTACAATGGTGTCACAAACAAGGACAGTATTCAAACAATATTGGATTCGTACGAGATAGAGATAGAAAAGGAGAGGGAAGACGTGGAACATTTCTGTGAAATCATGAGCGAAATCAAGGAGGATTACAGCCATGTTCCTAACATTGCCACCGTCATCCAGAGAATGTCGTTTTACGTTGTGAACAACGCCATTTCAACCGCCAAGTAGACCCAATGTCTACACATTTTCAAGTAGATCCAATGTCTACACATTTTCAAGTAGATCCAATGTACATCAAACGCATAGACTTTTTTTTTAAAATAAATAACTGATTTTCAATAAAGAACCCTTCCACATTCATGGAATTGTACTATATAGATATAGCTCCACCACACACATGGGTAATCTTTTCTCTAAACAGGTACACTCTTTGCATGAAACATTACTGAACCCCATTGAGGAAGTGGTGTTGTGTTCGGGAGACCTCTTGTTGGTCTGTTCCTCCGAGTTGGAACTGTGTCTGGTCAGTGAAATTTGGGCTCATGTAGCAGTGGTGGTGGGCAATCAGACATCAGGACATTCCTTTGCCTATCACAGTGGGGTATTTGAGGACTTGCAGCACTACATCTCTCGTCACCGACAGGTTGAAACACGTAGACTGGAAGTTTGGCTGCCCACCACCTTTGACAGTGACTTGTACAGGGCCGCTCAGACCTCGGCGGATCAACTTCTGATGGAGACCGACTTGACCGAAGAGGATCGAGAAGGATATGCAGTGGCGGATGTCCTACAAAAAGTGGGGATGGTCTCAGTGCGAAGCCTTTGCGGGATTCGGCCCGTGGATTTCTCAGCTCAAGCCCAACTGATCGAACACTATGGGGAACAGAGACCATTGGGGGAGCAGGGCGGATATGTACACCATATGTCAAAGACTTGGTATCAATGAACCCAACACCAATGAAAAACAGCCACCAACATCGATGGTCAAGCTCGAAATTACCAAAGTCATCCTCACTCGTTCCGAGGAGTGGGCACTGGTGTCGTACCGTACACAACATGCCAGTGGCACCTGTGGGGGTAAATTTGGTTGCCATGTCTCTTTGATTGTCCCGGGTCAGTACTACAGCGGGAAGTTGCAACAGAAACGTGGGCGTAATGGACAGACCAAATGTTCCTTTGTTGGTGGTCCAGTTTCCCGCACTGCCCATGCTTTGAAAGCCTCCTTTAAACAACAGGGACTGTCCTATCCCGACCGAGCTGCACTGTTTGCCCATTTCAAACCAGTCGAAACATTGGTCGCGGTGTTGCAACATCAGAAACACCAAGAATTGATGGCCGTGCCCAAAATTGGTCGTAAGAAATTGCAGCGATTGTACTTGGCCTACCAGAGCATTGCACAGGAATTGAACCTCTCGTTGGAGATGAGCCAGACCCTGCCCTCCCTGCATGCCTACCTGAACACCAACCAACGGAATGCAGCGATGAAATGGATGGAAAATTCTTCACAACGGTTTGTGCAATTTGTCTGTCGAGATCCTTGGCGGATTGTGTACGATACCGAGTACGATTCGTTTGATTCCAATCAAAGGCAACGACGCCTGGACTTTTTGGCGGCTACCACACACAAAAGCCGACTTGGTATGACTCAATGTGCCTGCAAAGATTTGAACATGGTGGACGACCATCGAATGGCTCGTTACAAAGCCATTCATGCTGTTCAGGAGTACATGAAAAAAACTGGCCACTATTGGATGCCGCTGTTCAAGTTGACCTCGGTCTGTGGTCAAGTCCAACCAGACTGGCCCATTGTGATCCATGATGGACATGTGGCCCTGGGCAAGTATTCAGACATTGAACGGTTTTTGACACGAACCTTTGCCCAGGTGCAAGAACAGTACAGCCAACCCGGGTGGTCGCCACCTGCCACAGAGGCCGTGCTGGACCAGTGCCAGAGAGAAGCAGTGGGAAAGGCTTGCACCGAGGCATTGTTTGTTCTGTGTGGCGGGGCTGGGGTGGGGAAAACATCCGTGTGCAAACACATTGTTGACAGTCTCTCTGGGGACATCACTTGTGCTGCTCCCACGGGCAAAGCAGCACAACGTTTGGCAGCGACCACAGGAATACCCGCCTCCACTGTGCATCGTCTTGTGTACATGACGGCCACACTGTCCGGGACATTGCTACTGGACGAACAATCCATGCAAGAACCCGAAATCTTGGCCAGACTGTTGCAGAAACACACTTTTAACAAGATCATTTTTGTGGGAGACAGTGGACAACTGACTTCGGTGGGGCCCGGGCAGTTTTTTCGTGACATTTGTCAGTCCAACCTGCCACAAGTGGAACTGGTACACATTTATCGTTCCGGTCCTGATTCATTGATTGCGGCCAATGGACAGAAAATTAGAGAGGGCAACACTGACTTGGACACAGCATTGGAGTCCTTCATCATTGAACCCTATGTGTCCGAAGACGACATTGTCAACGAGTCCAAACGGATTTATCAGAAGACCGGCCGCATGCCCATGGTACTGTGCAATACCAACGCTGAAATTTGTACATTGAATACAAAATTACGGGAGATCTGTAACCCCATTGGGACCAAAGCACAATCCAACCCCGTGTGCATGGAATACGCCAACAACATTTGGAGATACAAAGATTGGCGTTTTGGAGTCGGTGATTCCGTGATCAATATCACCAACAAATACATCGATGTGGATGGACAAACAATCTTGCAAGTGGCCAATGGAGAAATAGGCATCGTGGTCAGTGCTGGTGGTGGACGGGTGGCAGTGCGGTTTGACAGTGTGGTGTGGTTTGACATACTGATTGATAACTCGTTGCGACCGGCCTATGCATTGACTGTCAATAAAGCTCAAGGTTCGGAATACCCCATTGTCATTGTCAAAGCATCCTCGACCTGGGGCAGCAAACGGGAACGGTTTTACACCGCCATCACCAGAGCACAACAGAAGTGCATTGTTTACGAAGTGGGCAACTCCATCGACGAGTGTATCAGAGCCAAACCTTCCCGGCGGAAGACATACTTAATGCAAAGAATGTGAATCGTTATGGTTATGTACCTATTTTTAGACTCAAAAGAAACTTTTCGCCATAATTTAGTATGGTTATGTACCTATTTCCTATTCTTAGAGAAGGCCAAATTTTTGAGTCTAAATTTTCGAGTCTAGCATCGTCAGCCATCGAACAATTTGTCAGTCCGAGATCAGAAGTGTCTTACCATACACTCACCACAATGAATGTTCCATCGTGTTGCTGTCACCCCTTTCTAAAAAATGGACACTGCCTGTCCAGTGACAACAATGAGGAGTGTGTTTCATTTGCATCGTTGGTCAAATACGAACATTTGGACACGGTACCCGTCCCGTTTGGTGCGATCGCAAAGATATGGAAAAGGGCTTTCCCAAGACATGCGATGGAAGAACCATACCCTCTCTACTTGGTTGTAAAGGATCTGTTCGTGGACGACAATCGAGCTCAACACGAAGCCCATCTTGCACTTCTTTTTCAAAAGCATACCCAACGAGACCAATAAGAAAAGTTACCGCTTCCAATCCTAAATAATAGTTTCAATTTTTTGAACTTCTTGAACATTACGTTTCGTAATTGAGGTCCACCGGTAGGATTCTTGCACACCATTTTCAGTTTGGATGCACATCGTTTTCAGTTTTGATGTGCACATCGTTTTCAGTTTTGATGTGCACATCGTTTTCAGTTTTGATGTGCACACGTTTTCAGTTTGGATGTGCACACCATTTTCAGTTTGGATGTGGCGTACACAGTAGAGTAGACATTTTCAGTGCACATTGTAAAACATATTTTTTTTGGTGATTTGTACTAACAACGAAGTGGGCATTGATTACCATGCACCTATTGTATCACGATTGAACGATTGAAACGATTGAAACGATTGAACGATTGAAACGAGTGAACGATTGAAACGATGGGATACATTCAATCATTCAATCAATACATTGATTACATGCAATCGATACTCAATCGATACATTCAATCAATACATTCATTACATTCAATCGATACATTCAATTTGTTGTTGTTGTGGTGGTTGTTGTTGTTGTGGTGGTTGCGGTTGTTGTTGTGGTGGTGGTTTTACCCGGAACGAGTTGTACAACGGCTGTTGCGACACATTCCGTTGGTCGAATGGCACAATTTGCGAAAAGAATGGAAGACAGATTTTCTTACATCGACAACAAATATGTCAAAAGCAACAACCTGTGCTACGAAACGATTGAAACGATAGAAACGATTGAAACGATTGAAACGATTGAAACGATTGAAACGATTGAAACGATTGAAACGATTGAATCACAGCACCACCAAACGTGCAACGTAGGTCAACTGTGAAGCACGATAGAAACGATTGAAACGATAAGAGACAACAACGACATCATATTTTTTTATACATATTTATTTTTGTATGGGTTCTTCCAAATGTTCAATCACTTTCGTTATCCAAACAAAGTTTGTGGGTAATAGATGCCATTGTTTCATTTGTTGTACGTGTGTACGGTGGTTCATGCCTTTGGAACGCCACGCTTTGGACAAGGGTGGTGACCATTACATGAATCTCTCGTACAGGAATTTATCTTCCATTGTGGTATTCGTCTTCGTCAAAAAACGGTTTGTTTTTGGGTTTGCGGTTCGATTTGCGTCGTTTCGACATTGTTGGAGGAGGGGGCGATGCATTGTTTGTTTGGAACGTGGATTGGACTGGTGGGACGCCAACCGCACTCTCGTCGTTGTCATCGTTGTCATCGTCATCGTCGTCGTCGTCGCTGGGGGGGGCACCATCGCTGGTACTGCTCGATTCGGCATCGTTGGGAGCTTTCGTTTCGTCGTTGGAAGCTTCGATGTTCATGTCCTCGTCGTCGTCGTCGTCCATGTCCTCTGGATATGGATCGTTAATTCTGATTTCCATCATGTTGCTGTCATCGATGACATCGACGATGGTCTCCATTCGTACTGTGCAGAGGCCCTCGTGATCGTACCATCCTCGGTTTACACTTTCCCCACTAATCTGGGCCCAAACGTCGTCAGGGGGGGCCACCGTAAATTTTTGTCTGCTTACGCTTTCCACAATTACCCCGTAGTACATCGTCCCCGTTTGATTGAACGAGATGCGACAACCTTGTCTTCCCTTTTTGATGACGAAGTCGGTGCCCTTCAAACGAAACGATAAATCGTCCAGGGCAAAGTGAGTGGTCGATGGTGGAATTGGGTCTGCACTCATGGCGGTCGAATTGTTCATGGGGAGGAGGAGGATTGGAGGATTGGACGATGATTGAGTCAACGACATTTCGACAGGGGGCAAAGTCTTCAAGCATTTCGGGTCATTTTAGGGTCCATCAATGCCTGTCATTTCGGGTCACTTTTATTTTTCGCATTGCCACACTTCCAGTACTTCCAACTACACCCACAACGACGAAGAACTCTACCAGTGAACTATGAACACCATCCATCCACAATCGGTCGCCGATAACAGCGATAACAGTGCAATTGGTAATGCAGAATCGACAACTTTTGGTCTTTGTTCCATTAATCCTCTCATGGCAATCGACGGCAACGCCGTTCCTTTTCCATGTAACAACCAATTGCAACTCCCCCTCTTCGACAACAACTACATGGGTGAGTGGGATGAACAAAACATGTTTGACCCCAACAACGAACAGTTGATCAAAGATGGTCTTCTTTTCTCTGATCTCGATGAAGAATATTACGATGGGGCCAACAAGAACAACGACGGTGAACAATCCGTTCTTTTAATGCACGTTCCCCTTCCCCCTCTCCCTGACCCCGACAGTGTCCCATTTGAACTGGATTCGGGTTTGGATCAAGAAATTGAGCCCCCAACACCGGTCAGAGCACCTGTCCCAAAGAAACGAAAGAACCAAAAGAAACGAAAAATTGTACCCAACGATGTTAATTTAGCGGCACGTACAGCGCTACGGGACGCGTTGTCTTTATTAAAAAAATGTCGTCGTGATATTGAAAAGGCACCAGGCCAAGGCGATGGTGGGATTTTGCAACTGTCAATCAAAGCATTGACAAACACGTTCAACAATGAGATGTCCACCTCCCTTTCTCAATGCCTGCCCCCCCTTCCAAATACGATTGTCGCAATGACCCACAAGATGCGGGTGGAAAAAGGCAAAGTTGTTCGGGTAGAATCCAACTCCATTGTGGTGGAGGCCTTGATTTCGAAAAGAATTGGCCATGCCCCGGAACAATGGTCGTTTGTGTTCACCAATGGCGAGTGGGTGTGTGGCGAACGAGTCCTGTTCATCTAAAGCGTCTCAGGTTGTGATTTGGAGGCACCGTTCGAGAGGATTACGTACCATTTCCAGAACACCATTGATGTTTCACAGGTAGAGGAGGCATTACATTTTTTTCGTTCACACTCTTTTCAGAACGCCATTGAGCACATCACATTTTCAATTCACACACCATTTTCAGTCCAGTACACCATAGTGAGTACAAATAAAAAGTAACAAATACAATACAATACAAGTATAAATAATGATACTAATTAATCAATAATGGCCCAACTACCCAAAGTTGGATGGCTACATCGATGTGAAGATTGTGAGGCAATCACATCTCGATTAACCACATGCAAGTACAAAAGGAAAACAATCCACATGTCCATTTGTATCGTTTGTCGACCCGGTTTTCGGCAGTGGTTGGTGGATAATTTTGCAAGAGTAACCATTGAATCAGAAACAATTGGACAACAAATATTATTAGTGTCCAATTAAAAAGTAAGGCCCATGCTATCCTTGAGGGTTGGAGTTGTGGACCGCACAATTGTGTCTTGTACAACCATCACAGCTGGAATTCTCCAATACACAAGCAAATACATTGACCAAAACAACACATATTCTGAAATGTACCATTGAGAACAACGTTCACACGCCTGTGTTTTGCACAACAATTGTGCATACACTAACCACAGATTGCAGACCATGCCAGACACTATCGTCAATCGCCAGTGGTAGTTCCAAATCGTATTTGTCGAGGACTTTGGTGGGGTGCATTCGTAGAGAACCAATATAGACGAGACCAGGATAAGTGCATTGTGGGCATTGGTCTCAAACATGGACACTAAAAAAGCACTGAAAAACCCCAGGAAACCAGCCAACAAAAAACTGGAATTGATGGAAAAGGACATGGCGATGGCCAACAAACAATACCCCAACGTGATGCCGCGGTAAGGGTCGGTGGTTAACGCACGCGAAAGCAGAATTGGGTACATGTATCCACAAGTCTGAGTAGAAACGTCCAACAGGGCGACGACATTAAAAACAACAAGAGTGATCCAACCGTATATCCAAACTTGACGCAATAACATTGTTGTTGATCATGGTTGGATTGCTTTTATACCTCTGTTTCTTTTGTGAATATTTTTTTGGAGTTGTTGGAACAATTGTTGGTCATCCATACAAATGGTGTGGAGCATACCATCATTCTTTGTGGGCAAAGACGATGGTTTGAGGGTTTATCCAGGCATGTTGGGCCACGAATTTCTTGAAAAATAAAGTAGCATACTTGGGGGTACGTGAAGATTTTGTCCACTCTGAACTGGTAAGCCATTCGCGAATTGACTTGGACCAGATTTCAAGCTGGTGGTTTTCACGATCAATGGTCACTTTTGACACTCGTTCGGTGCCATGGTACAAATAAATTGCCTTTGAATCGGCGTACGCCATGTCCTTGTCCAACGCAAATGTGTACACTTCGTGCTTGAAAGATGACAACGCCTCCTCGAGGAGAATGTCGTTCCATTGATGCACAGGATTGTACACCCACTCGTCCGTACTCAAAACACGACGGTACACATACCAATTGGTGTCGGTTTGCAAATGATTCCCCATGATGGGTCTCTTTGTGATGGGGGGAAGCTTTGCTTATATACTGCAATGCATGTCACCAATGGTGTGCCTGTGAAAAAATAAAATATTTATGAAATTCAATTGCAAAACAAATGTAGGTCATAGGTTGAACAGTGGACAGAACCTCAGTACATGCAGCACATCCACAATGATTCTGCCAATCCTCCCCATGGATGTCATCTACTATCTAATGCATTTCCTTCCTTGGTGGATGAGAGCTGCTCCAGTGTCTAAAATTTGGATTGGGCATGTCCTGGACAAACGAATTTTGGTGCGGCATTGGAAGTCCAAGAGGTTGCTGTTTTCCTACCTGACATTGTGGGGTGCAAGGCCATCCTGGTCTTGGAAATTCTTTGCAGTCCACGTGTGTCGACTCAAACAAAGGTCGCGCAATCAAGAGTGGAACCTGTCGTGGAGAGCCGCCGCTGTTCGACACATGACCCAGAAACGATGTCAATCCTGTGGCGTCACCACCACCTCCAACGTCTTTGGGACATATTTGTGCAAAAATTGCCGCTCGTCCAAACGAAAAATTCACGCATACATGCTGACCACGGGTCAGGCCAAAACACGCACAGGCATCTCCAAACGACTGTTGGACACCATCCCCTACTACAGGGGAGGGATGGGCGCTCGATTGCGTTTTGCGACCGACATTCATTTGCTTCTTTCCAGTCAAAGTCCACAATTCCAATAGTATTGAACATCCATTTTATTTTTTGGTAGTATATAAACTGTGTTGGTTGTCCCATAAGATGATAAGTTGGGGAAATTATGAAAAAAAATTGACTTGTAGGCAAAAATGTTTGCCGTACGGTTCTGCCCCAACGTTTTGGTCCGTCAACTGGGCAGCAGCGTTACTACATTTGTTAAATGGTGTGGCCACATTTGGGTTGTGGGTGGCGTCGGAGGATCGCGACAATATGTACAATTTAACGGAGACCGCTGCTGTGTGGACCAACAACATGGGGACGAACGACTGTTCCAACGGTACGCTTCCCGATGGCGCAACGTTTAGTTTCCAAGTCTCTGAGGAATTTTGCATTTCCCGTGTGAACAAGGGCACTAGTCAACTGTCTCTTTGGTGGCTTGTGATTGCTTTCCACATGTTGTCGTTTGTCTTTCAAGCGTTGTCGATGTTCCAATGGGACATCCCCTGTTGCGGCGACCGTCGTTGTGTGCGCGGCAGTTATGTGGAGGAAGTGGACAAAGCGGGCACAAATGTGTTACGGATGGTGGAGTACAGTGTGTCGGCTACTTTGATGCAGATTGCCATTGCTCTGGTGATGGGCATCTGGCACCGTCTGGTCATTGTGGGCATTGCCTTTTTGACGGTGGTCACCATGTTGTTGGGCCTCATTGCTGAGCAATTAAAGAATGACCGCAAGGAGATTGCTTGGATTGCCCACTTGACAGGCTGGGTCTCTCTGGCCGGGGTCTGGTCCATCATCGGCCGACAATTTTACTACACCCTCCAAGAGTCGGGCGACAACAAGCCTCCCGAGTTCGTCTACATCGTCCTGGGTGTGATCACAATTCTCTACTGTGGTTTTGGACTGATTCAGTTTGTCCAAATTTGGTATTCTACCCCTAAAAATGCCCCGTCGTTCAACCGCAAGATCGAGCTGGCCTACTGTCTCAATTCGCTCACGTCCAAAACCTTTTTGGGATGGATTCTGTTTGCCAATGCTTTGACTGGCATGGCCCAGAGTTAAACGAAGGAAAAGTTAGCATCTAACACAATAAAGTAAAAATAAACATGTTATTATACATATGCTACAATTCAGTTGCTGATGCTCATGACCAAGGCAGAGATATCATCGGCCCCCACGTTTCTTTCTATTTCTTGAATCAAAGTTGGGCCAATGTTGTTCTCCACACCATTGATAAATGTCACTCTAACGGAACCGTCTGGATTAGTTTGTTGTTCTTTAATACGAACATTTCTACCGTTGCACAGTGCGTGTTGTGCAACAACCGTGGCCACCGAATTAAACACAAAAAAACCTTCCTCCGAGTTGAAGTGCTTAAATTGTTCTTGTTCAATGGCGTTGAAATATGGTTCGGTCCACCGCTGTTTAGCCGCCTTCACCACTGTCTCTGCTGTGCACTGGTCACTGGTCAGGCAGTCGGTCTTCGGGATGAACCACGTCGAAAACACCGTCCGTGGCCAGCACCATATGAAAGGGTCCTTCTGGCACCACTATTTCTGTCATGCATGGTTTGAGCCGACTTAGGCCTTGATGTCCTACGAAGGAGGCACTTTGGATCAGATGACCGGAACGCCATTTGAAATAAGCGCGGCGGGGTTGAACAACCATAGTTTTCCCGTCCGGCATTGGAAACATGGTGGGTTGCGGCGGCTGGAGTCGGACACCAATGGTGGCGGCTTCTTCAGGCCACATTTTGGCCACGTTTTCGCAATCGTGGTGTGGCTGTGAGTGCAAGAGTTGTTGGTGTTGATATACGGTACAGGAGGCGTCTCCCATTGAAATGATTTGCAAAGTGCGGTCAGGAATGTCAAAGCGGGTAATGATGACCATTGCCCCCGAATGTTTTTGCGAACACAAGTTGGCACAGACATTCATTCCAGCCTCGACACCGTTGGCCAACACTGTGTTCAGGATGCTTTCCGCGTTGTCGTCGATGGTTTTGGTACACCCTTTGCCGCTGTGGCCATCCGCCACAATGCAGGCAATGGTTCGGTCATTTTTCAAGAAACAAGGAACGGTATCCTCTCCTTTGCAAAGTTGTACCAGGTCGGTGGTGATGGAGATGGTGGGTGTCTTTGCCATGGTTGGGTTGGTTTCGTCGGTACTGTTGTCCACCGGTGTGCCATCCAGCAGGTTGTCAATGTGTTTCAGGAGCATTTGTTGCAGCTATACAGTGGTACTCTATTGTCGGCTCTGTCAATATTTTTTCGACATATTATATACAGATGTGGAAATGAACATGCATCCATAGTATTGTTGCAATGTGACATTTCATTCAACTGATTTGTGGACAGTCATTTTTTGAAAGCGTAGCATCAGTAGGTTGAAGGCAAACTTGCACTGCTGTGATGTACAGGCATTTCCCAATACATGCAGTCTTTTTGTGTTTAACGGTGTTGTCGCACAGAGACGGGCTACATTGGGCTCGGTAGACCAGGGAGTGTGGCAAGCATCCGAGCGCAGGGCAATCTCGGGATTGGACCACCCAATGGGAAACCCCATCAACCAGTCGACCCAGTCCGCGTTGGATTGGGCCAGCCACTTGACTTTGTCGTCCGTCGTGTTGGCAAATCGAAGTTGTGTTGACAAATCAGTACTGCAACGACGGGTCAGATTCCGTGCAGCAAATGTTCCTCCTCGGCATCGGGGGGTGGCCCAACGCCTTTTGAGCATCGGCGTGGTCACAACCACACCCTTGCTCTCTCTTCCTTCGACATGGTTCAGTACAATGGGTGGGCAGTACTCGAAAGCTTTGGGCATTGCAAAGGGCATGGCACCGTACTTAAAGTCTTGGCAGTAGCCACTTTTGTGCATGAGTTGTTCTGGAAAATATGGGACACGGGACAGGTCGGTCTGTTGGGCTCGGACTCGTTGGCAGAGACAAAACCATCGGTTGCGTCGATGGGGGGCACCCACGTTGGCCGCCCCCACTACACACCATACACAGTCGTACCCCAGTGCCGACATGATGGTCAGGACCGGTTGCCACACCAAAGGCATTTGTGTTATTCGATCCACATTTTCCAAAAACACCCACTTGGGACGGGAGGTCTCGACAAGACGGGCGACATGGTAAAAAAGAACCGACTTTTTTCCTTCAAACCCTCGCTGTACTCCAGCACAACTGATGTCTTGACAAGGAAAACCGGCTTCCAACAAGTCCACTCTCGGTGGTATTGCCTCGAGTGTGGTGACGTCGTGGTGGATTGGAGCCATTGGTAACACACCATCTCGCATTCTGGCCCGAAGCACCGCTGTTGCTCGCTCGTCGTTCTCGCAGTACATGACAGGTGTACCAACCGACAACCCTCCAATGCCAGAAAAAAGAGACAGAGATCTCATTTCATGTTATGTCATTTGTACGCTTTATACCTTTTTGCGTTGTTGCGCGCGCGCGCGTTGAAAGTGTAGTTTCTGTTCATTTTCTGTGAGTAGTGTGGGCATTAACATCGTTGAACACAGTTTGTTATTTCACTGAATATGAATTTTGTACTGACAAGGATTTTTTTTAGTAACTGATATGGTACATTTGTACTTAAAACTGTAATGTATTTCTCTCCATGTCTTTTTCCTGTGGTGCTTTGGTGTTGACTTCTACATATGTACCCTTTCTGTTGTCATTGTTGGACCTACACGGCCAACAATACCCGCATGATTTGCACCCTGTCAAACAGTTGACCATCAAAACGCCCTGCACCAATTGACCACAGCATTGGCCACATCCCTCGCAACAAGCAAAACAAATATCGGCCATTTCAAAACATATGTGTTTGTTATATACTGTCAATATTCCAAAAAAGGTAACGTTCACCGGTGTTAAATATTATGACTATAAATTATAGCAACAAACATTGAATAACATGTCCAGACTTGCAAATCGTACAAGTCCCAAAAGACGTCGCGTGAACAAAGAGCATGGTTTCCCACGCTACAATAACTACATGGACTTTTTAATGAGTCTCCCTTTTGAATCGGTGTTTGGGTGGAGCAAACTGTATCGGTCTGGACTTTGCGCAACAATCGTCAATGGTGATCGAGGTAAAATTAAAGAATTTTTGCAGACGGCTGTTGTACAGCATGTGGGTCCGCTGTCCGTGACCGACGAAGGTGCCGACGTGGGTGCCAATGCACTGGTCTTTACCCGAGCCCGGTTTCAAACACAGGACGTGGCGGTCAAAATGTTCAACACTGACACTGGTACAAGTCAATCCAGTGACGATGTCCAACTTCGTGCCATGTACGAGGCGGTGATGGGGGTCATTGTCCATGCTTTGCTGCAACACACAGAGGCCAACATTAAAACACCTAAAATATACGGTTATGGTCATGCAACATTGTCGCTCCAATACCCAGATATGGACTATGTGGATAGCAATGGCGTTACGAAGTGCCCGATCCTGGTCATGTCCCCACTGCAAGGCCAACATCTTCGTCGTCTGCCCGAGAAGAAACTGGAACGGGCCCTGTATCAAACTGCAGTTTGTTTGGAAGAACTACAACGTCGTTTTAGCTTTAGTCACCGTGATTTGCACACTGGCAACATTCGTTTTGACCCTCGGACAGAAACCATTGAAATATTTGACTTTGGAGAAAGTTGTTTCAGCTGGGATAGACCAGCAACTGCTGCGTTTCAATTTCCCATCACTGAAATGTACGATTCTACCTGTGACGATTGTAATACAGTCCACACTTGCAGCAACCGTTCCTTTGACATGACCATGCTTGTTGCCAGTTGTCTGATCAATTGTGATGAGCATGTTTCGGACGATGGCTTTATCTATAACCTTGCTTTGGAAATCTTAACTTTTTACCAACAATTTGATAGTGAGATCATTGATTCTTCCAACTTTCATAAACAATACAACCACGAAATGGCAAAATGCATTCCTGCTGCTTTCATTCGGAACTATGATCAAATGAGATTGCCTCCATTGCCTCCATTAAAATTCTAATCAATATTACTATTTAATTGACCCGTAATGGTGTGAAACATGTACTGGAGAGACATCTGTGTAGTGATGGTCGTTATTTTTATTTGGATATGGTCTCTGCCTTTGTTAATCCTCTCCTCTCTACTGCTGACACCAGTAGCTCTGGTCTTGTTACCCATTTCGTTCGTGATTTCGATGTGGGTCCAGCGCCGATGTCCTGTAACTACGACCTCCTCCCTTCGGCGTTTCGTCTCTTCCATGCAGCTGCACCAATGGTTTCCGTGCAATACTGTCCCAATACCCCGTCAGGTGGTGGTGGCGGTTCATCCACACGGCCTGCTCTGTTGTGGGGCCTTGGTCGGTATACATTTCGTTCCTGGTTCGACCACTCTTATTTGTGTGGCTCCTTCCTTGTTTTACATTCCTGTCCTGGGCTGGTGCTTGCCTTTGCTGGGTTGCATTCCCGCCAACTATGCTGCCATGCAGGCAGTTCTTCGCCAGGGACACAGTCTACTAGTGGTGCCTGGTGGTGTTCCGGAACTGGTATTGGCAGAAACCGGCAACGACTGTGCCCTGTACCCCCGATACGGGTTCTTAAGGTTGGCACGAGTGGTCGGCGTCCCTGTCATGAGTGTCTTTGTCAAGGGAGAATGTGCTACCTACTCGTTTATCCGTCTGCCTCTACTGCAATGGAGAGTTGGACTGTCCTGGTTTTCCAATATTCCATTGGTCTTTCCTTTGTTTCGTGGATACTACTGGACATGGCTTCCCAAACGAACACCGTTGTGTCTGTGCACCCACATGCATGAGTCAGTCCCTAACCGCAATGAATATCGAGTACGGTTGGCGTCGCTCCAGATTGCCCCCTAACAATTGGTCGACCTACTTGTACGTGTCCATGACATCAAAAGGTTCCCATGGTTTGTCGAGACGTTTATTGACTAGGTTGTGAGAGAACCAGGTCCAGACACGAACATCTGCTGGACTCTGGACCTGTTCCAATGGAAAGGGATGCATTGACAACAATGACTGAAAATGTTCTCGACAGTCCAGACACGGAAAATTTTCGTGGTAGTCGTTCACCGTATCGATTAGCTCGTCCACGGTCTGGCACCGATGCAGTCGCGCCCAGTCATAGTTATAAGCAACGACGACTGGCAGCAAAAGCAGTGACCAGAACATATTCAATGAAACAGTGCTACCTATAAATATTTCATTTTTGATCCATTGTTCAGGATTTGTGTCTCAATGATGGAGAAAAAATTCTGAAAAGAAAAAAATTCTATTCTAATTCTCCAACCAATTTTCAACAAAATTTCTTTGCCCTACACTCTCAATCATGCCTAAAAATTCTGATCGTACTGTCCGCACCCTTCGCCGTGAAGCGGTCAAACACCGTAGACTGTTGGCCCAGACGCATCAAAACGTGATTCGCAGCGTCGAGAAGGCATCGAATGACCACAACGCCTCCGCAAATCTCCTGAAAAGAAAGGAAGACGTCAATCGTCAACTTCGCCAACATCTGGCCTCCTTTCAAACTTTGTTCACCCAGCAGCAGCGCATCATTCGAGAACAACAAACCCGACTGGTCCATTTGCAGCGAGGGCACAACAAGTGGGTCAATGGTCAGAGGGCGGCGGAGCGTGAGACCAACGATGTGGCGGTGGCAATGATTGCGATGAGTCAACAGTGCTGCCGCACCTGTTTGGGTTCGGGTTCTGTCTTAAAAACCAAAAGAAATATTCGCTACAGTGTCGAGTGCAAACAGTGCAAGTAAAGTACCACATAGATCAAATACAATCTACTTCCATAAAAAACAAATCCATTTCTTTTTTCTTTGTGAGATGCTACTCTGTTTATTTGATGTGGATGTCCCTTCCCAAAGACAAAGATGGCAATAAGTGTGGAGCGGCGGGAACGGTTAAATCAGGACATTTGACATATATAAATGAGTATACATGTGCATAATGCGCAATGGACAAAAAATACAATAACTACATCTTTGATAGTTGGGAGGCGTTGACTCAAAGTGAATTGTTTTTAGGACATGTCGCCTATCCCACCAACAAAATTCGAAACTGGTACACATGGCTGTACTTGGCAGAAATCAAAACGAACAAACGGATTAAAATTGGCATTACCAATGCTCTGGCGAGAAGAAGTCGCGAACTGGAAAAACGTGAGCCCCCGGCTGTGATCAAATTTGCCTGGTCAATGCCTTGTCCAGCCATAGTCGAGCGTTCGGTCAAACAAATGTTGGGGGCCTTTATCGTCAAGAAAAAAACCGCCACCAATGACGAAGAAGTGGGATCGGGATACACCGAAATATTGCAAGGTCTCCCCATGATTCCTCTGTTGTTGTCGATTCGTCTGATTATTCTGTATGTGTACCTTGGCTCTGATTTTATACCGCCAGAGAACAACTCCAATAAACTGGCCATCATCAAACGATACATGGGCGATGCATCCTCGACCGGCGGCGGATGTCTCAATGCAAATATCATCCAATATTGTGATGTGTACTACGAGGGTACAAACAACAACATAGAATGGAGAGCAACATACAATGTATTGTCCAAAAGCGCCAAATACAAGAAATTGCCTAAAAAAACCACTTTGAAGGATATGAACAATTTAATTAAAAGTGTTGAACTCGAAGACGTACGTCTTCAGATGAAAAAAGACATCCGTGATATGATAATGGCACTTGAAGCCGATGTGGTACGCAACAGACATGTCTGTGTGCTTGAGGATGTTTATGCTCAACTGAATTTGGCCATTGAGGGACCACCCCAACATAACATATCGCCACATTTAATGACGGATGCCCAAAAGGAGAACCAGTCCTTTTTCAAATTATACGTCACATCTTTGACCGACAGCGGCATGTCTTTGACCCATACCATATCCCAGTCACAGGAGGACCTGACACATGACATAATAATAGACGAAAGCGTTTTGAACGACACAAAGCCTCAAACTTCGAGGATCAACAAAGTGAAAAGTATATCAGCTGTGATAAAGGACGGAAATAACTATGGTTCCCAACTCTATGTGGCACATACAGTGGATTATGACAAAAAAACATTTGTTCGTTTTTTTCCCATCGTTGTAACAAGTGTCACCAGGATAGAAACCAATTCAATTAGTGCACCAAGAACCATTCGATACAAATTTGCGGAACAGGACTGGAGACCATACGGTCGGGTAGTAAAAGGTTCTTTTACGCCCACAGCAGAATTGGAGCGAGTTGATTTTAGGGATAGACCAAAGTCTTACCCTGCAACCCCAGGGCCAGCAGCCTGGGGCGTGTACAAAGACGGTGACCCAACCCCCCAGAGTGGTGGGATGATGGCTCCGTTTGGCCTGGATTACTCCGAAACAACCGAGAAAAGACAAACCGAAAAAAAGCAAAAAAAGCAAAAAAAGACAAAAAATAAAAAGAAAAGCTCAGACAAGACTTCTGACACTAGTGACTAATGATAAACAATATTATAATTATTTTAAATTTTAAATTAAAAAGTTAGATTTGATTCTCACCCTATGTGCTTTAATTCAATGCCCACAGTATTGTGTTGGACTACATGACTGAACACGTGGATTCCTCTGGAGTGGGTGGATATCTGGACACAAGGCGGTTGTATGTTTTCCTGATGGCATCATCGCTTTGTTTTCGAAGACCAAGTATGGTTTGCTTTATTTCTTCCTTGGTTCCTATAATTCTTGCCTCTTCATTTTCGTATTTATTGGAGATAAAGGTAATCATTTTTTTTCTTTCATCGGATGTGAGTGGAACAGTTCTTCGTGGCTTTGGCTTTGCAGGCAATTTTTTTCTTGGTTTGCGTTTGCGTTGGGGGGTCATCAGTTCTCGAAGTAACATATTGGTGTTGTCAAAGGCAGTCGGGTATTTTTTCAGAAACCTGGGTGCGACAGACATGCCACGTTTGCCCTCTCTAATAAGCAACAACCAATATTCTCTTTTTTGTAGTTGCTTCAGAATTAATCTTTTTTGGTCGGTGTTCCCTTGAAATCGTTGGCATAAATATCCTATTTCTTGCACTTGGTCCGTAAAATCCCATCCCGACGCTATCCAGCGACCCTTTCTCCTTTCTTTTTCAACGGCGACCGTTTCGGCCCACAGATTCTCTATTTCTTCATCCGTAAATTTTTCAAGTGGAAAGAGCTCCATTTCGATCGGTTCGTCATCGTCGTCGTCGACCCTGGTGGGGTAGTTGTCACTGAAAGTCTTTGTTGTTCTGGTCTTTGTTGTTCTGGTCTTTTTTTTTTTTGGTTCACAAGCAATAAATGTGTTAAATGTGTTAAATGTAGACATGTTTGAGAATTGTATTTTAACAAATAGTTATTGTATAAATAGTATATATTTACTGAATCATACATCAAGTCACTACCCGTGACTGTCGGTTGCCTCACCAAAAACATGACCATGTGTGCAACCAAAACAGATTCCTGCCAACATGCAACCGACAATGACTACAACAATGCCGACAATTGTCTCCATTTTTATGAACAGAGTCCAACTAAATACAATCATTGTTTAGTTTGTTTGACGCTCCAGTCCAAGGAAACAGGGAACGATGCAAAGCCCCACCACCGCCACAAACAGGTTGAAAACCAGTGCCATGATTATGTCAAAGTGGTAGGTCTCTAACACGAACGATGTCACTGCCATGGTTACCACAAACGACAGTAGCCATATCCCTGAAACAATGCCGGTATGGATGTGAAAGTTGGTCGCAACGCACCAGATGGTCACATGGTAGGCATTGAACAAGATGCACAGCACCAACATGTCGTAGACAAAGGGATACCCCCTCCAAGACTCCAAGACAATCAGGACAGCGTGTACCAATGCGCAGGTCACCGTCGTCAAGACCACACAAGGGCATTTGTCAATGGTCGAGGCTTGGGCATTGGTGTTGGGCCGTGCTGGGCTCACATACGTGTGGGTATACTGGGCTTGGCATATTTCACAATGGGTTTGATGGCTTACGTCAATCCACTGTTGCAGACATTGCTGGTGAACGTATTGGCATGAACCGGAACAGTTGCACACTGTCAGTAGCTCACCACTGTCTTTATCTTCCAAACAGATTCGACATGTCATTAAACACTCATTGTGCAATCACTATATACTAAGTTTTGTTGTTAAATTATGATTGTCATACTTATTCTGGACCGACCACCACTGTCGCCAAAGTGTTTGGGTCAATGTACTTGCGAATGGCACTGTTGACCGCCTCCAACGTGAGCGCCCGCACTTTTTGCTTGAACAACTCCAACTCTTGTTTGGGTTCTTTGTGTTCCAATATGTATTTGATGACCATTGAGTGCAGGTTGTCCACAGTGTCGGCCGAGATCACACGACTCCCAATCATGCGGTCTTTGGCGTTGGCCAGTTCGAGGGGTGTCACTCCGTGTTTGTGCCAATCTTGCACCAACTCTTTGGTGCAGGCCAGACCCTCTTTGATGGAGGAGGGACTGAACGTCCCATTCACACAAAATATTTGGTCGGTCAATGGCGTCACGGTTTGCATTTGGGCGTAGAGACCGTAAGTCCCCAGCCCCTTTTGTTCTCGGACTGTATGCATTAATCGGCCTGTCATGCCCCCTCCTAAAATTTCAGCCGCGCACTCCAACGCAACAGCAGCACTGTCCCCTGATTTGAGTGGCACTGTTTGCCCCATCATGATCTGAAAGGAACCGTATCCAGGCAAGACAATGTTTTTGTCGCTCTGTTTGCGCGGGTTGGCGGTCCATGCCAAAGTAGTGGTGGGGGTTTGCTCTGCCATGGGAAATATTTCCCCCATGGCAGAGGCGGCTTCAATCGTGGGAGACACCATTGTCACATAAGTGTTGTTGTTGACCACCCACTTTTCGTGAAAGTCTTGCAGGTCTTGGGCGGTGTGGGCATGCAGACGATGTACCCGAGTGTCAATGGGTGTGTGGTACATGGTTTGTTGGAAGAGGGCTTTGATAAAATGACTTTTGACCTGAAACTGTTGGTCTTTGTGCAAGGAGCTCATCTCCTGGGCCATGTGTCTTTTCTGCAACTCCACATACTCCTCCTCGAAGGAGGGGTTTAACCAATCCTGGTGAAACATGATATGGGAGGCTTCCTTTAAAACAGAGGGCGAGGTCGGCATGGCCATCGTCATGTGCACAAACTCATGGTCGTGGGTGAAATTTCTCTCCGTGTGCAAGGCCATCAGACGGGACGTGGTAGTCTGTCCATTGGACGAACTACCGTGCCCCATGGAGGACACGTACAACGAGGCAATGTCGTGCTGTGCCGGCGAAAAACGAGCCGACAAGGTTGCACGGACGTAGTTGGCTCGGGGAACGTGCAAAATGTGGGTGGACGGTGAGAGCGACACCATCTGCCAATCTTTGTCGGCCTTCTCAAATGTCAACTGTTCTGCGGGTGGCGCTGCCTCGGCAACTCTGACAAGATCGGACGTGGTCAGGATTGGCATCGTTTTTTTGGTCGGGATGACGCGCGTCACTGTCATGTTTTGGGGAGTAAACACGGCGGCGGCCACTCGCTGGATGTCTTGTGAGGTGATGGAGTCCATGGCGGACGAACGGTCCGCGAAATCGGTCCAATTTCCTATGGACACACTGCGTCCCAATTCGTTCATAATGTCGGTAACGGATTCAGTGGAACGATTCCACTCGTCGCGCATTGATTTTTTCACGTTGTTCAAGTCGGAACTTTGTACGGGTACAGTGGCAAACGTTTGCAGCACACCCAACATTTGTTGTTCTATGAGTGGGTCGTTGCGTTCCATTGTTCCATGAAAAAACCAAAGGTATGGTTCCAACTGACGTGGGGAATACGTCGAAACATCGTGCAAGACATTGTTAGCAACCAACGTCTTGGCTCGGCCTTCTTTGTTGTTCCAAGTCAACCTTGAAATTAACTGCATGACCAACGCCTCTTTGGTAGAACCTTTGGGTTGGTGAAAAGCCATGCACACCATAGGACAGGGCGCGTTTACGTTAAGGTCGACCGACCGTTGTCCCAACTGTACCGGTTCGGGACTGTGTACTGGATTGCACTCGGTGCCCATGGGCATCTGACCAAAATGGGTGTCGACCGCTTTCAATACGTCCTGAGGCTCAAACGCCCCACAAAAAATCAACGTCGTGTTGTTGGGTACGTAAAATTTAGTACGAAAATGTTCCATGTCAATGGCCTTGGTCTGTTCGACATCGCTGCGAGTGCCAATCGTACTGCCGTGGTAAGAATGTTCCAAAATGGCGACAGACGAGGTAGTGCGGAACATTTTATT
>Ga0209302_10000230_pt1 | contig 34871 bp, 49 predicted proteins | sample ArcOceMetagenome_2_FD_187445 | JGI IMG/M metagenome (GOLD analysis project Ga0209302, IMG submission 187445) | Marine eukaryotic phytoplankton communities from Arctic Ocean - Arctic Ocean ARC135M Metagenome (SPAdes) (version 2) | ecosystem: Environmental > Aquatic > Marine > Oceanic | place...
ACTAAAAAAGGCAACAATACTAAAAAGATAATCGCGGCTATTATCACGATTAGTGGGTGTATTAGCGTAGCTATATTTTTGATTCGAAGGGCTTAACCAATCTTTTGCATTATCAATTGTTCAGGCATGGTTAGTTGGTTTAGTAAACTTTGCTGTTGGTTATATTCTAACTTATGTCGCATTCTTAATTGCTTCAACGTCTGGAAAATTTGGTTAATAATTTATATAAAAAATTATTACAAAGTAATCTAAAATAAGTTAGGATATTTTTTTCGTTGTTAGCTATAATAAATTTTGTATCTTTTTAATTAAAACATAAAGGTACTTTATAGTTGGTTCTTATTTTAATTATATATGGAGGTTTTGTTAAAATGTCAATAGTTGGTTCTTATTTTAGTTCTTATTTTAATTATATATATGGAGGTTTTGTTAAAATGTCAAATTCAACGGACGATGGTAAAAAAGGCAACAATGAGAATACGGACGATACTAAAAAAGGCAACAATGAGAATACGGACGATACTAAAAAAGGCAACAATGAGAATACGGACGATACTAAAAAAGGCAACAATACTAAAAAGATAATCGCGGCTATTATCACGATTAGTGGGTGTATTAGCGTAGCTATATTTTTGATTCGAAGGGCTTAACCAATCTTTTGCATTATCAATTGTTCAGGCACGGCTAGTTGGTTTAGTACACTTTGCTGTTGGTTATATTCTAACTTATGCCGCATTTTTAATTGCTTCAACGTCTGGAAAATTTGGTTAATAATTTATATAGAAAAAATTATTACAAAGTAATCTAAAATAAGTTAGGGTATTTTTTTCGTTGTTAGCTATAATAAATTTTGTATCTTTTTAATTAAAACATAAAGGTACTTTATAGTTGGTTCTTATTTTAATTATATATGGAGGTTTTGTTAAAATGTCAAATTCAACGGACGATGGTAAAAAAGGCAACAATGAGAGTACGGACGATACTAAAAAAGGCAACAATGAGAATACGGACGATACTAAAAAAGGCAACAATACTAAAAAGATAATCGCTGCTATTATCACGATTAGTGGGTGTATTAGCGTAGCTATATTTTTGATTCGAAGGGCTTAACCAATCTTTTGCATTATCAATTGTTCAGGCATGGCTAGTTGATTTAGTACACTTCGCTGTTGGTTATATTCTAACTTATGCAGCATTTTTAATGTCTGGAAAACTTGGTTAATAATTTATACAACAAAACAATGAGTAATACAACAGGTACGGACGATAGTAAAAAAGGCAACAATACTAAAAAGATAATCCGCTATTATCACGATTGTAGCTATATTTTTGATTTGCAGGGCTTAATCAATCTTTTGCATTATCAATTGTTCAGGCATGGCTAGTTGGTTTAGTATACTTCGCTATTGGTTCTATTCTAATTTATGCAGTATTTTTAATTGCTTCAACGTTTGGAAAATTTGGTTAATAATTTACACAACAAGGAAAACACATTATGAAAAATAGCACAGATCGGACGATAGTAAAAAAGGCAACAACACTAAAAAGATAATCGAGCTATTATCACTTGTAGTATCTTTTTGATTCGCAGGGCTTAACCAATCTTTTGCATTATCAATTGTTCATGCACAGCTAGTTGGTTTAGTACACTTCGCTATTGGTTCTATTCTAATTTATGCAGTATTTTTAATTGCTTCAACGTCTGTAAAATTTGGTTAATAATTTACACAACAAGGAAAACACATTATGAAAAATAGCACAGATCGAAAGATAGTAAAAATGGAAACAATACGAAAAAGATAATCGCGCTATTATCATGATTATGAGTATTGGTGTAGCTATTTTTTGATTCGCACCTCGTTGGGGGCTTAACCAATCTTTTGCATTAATTATCAACTGTTCAAGCACGTTAGTCTCAATTTTGTAAATTTTTTTCATTTTTATTTATTATTTTAAAGGGATATCTAATCTATTAAAACATAGCATACTAAAATAGTTGTTCATAAAAATTTACATTACCACTTTGCTCAATAAGTATTAAAAAGGATTAATAGAGTAGTTACTAAAGGTCTAAATCTACCTGAGCAAGCTGGTAAAACATTCGCGTTTATCATTAAATTTACAGAAGTCACTACGAGAGTTATTGGTGCTGCAAAAGGAATGGTAGATTTTGTTGATTCACTTAATAGTTAAGATTAGGTTTGTGCAGTTGTATCAGCAACTGGCGCCGTTGCCGATGGATTATAAACTTCTATTTTACTTGTTCCAGGTCTCAATATTAGTACTCGCTTAATAGACTAGTAAAACCTTTTTCGTGGTTCTCCCTAGCCCATTTATATTTTTGCAACAAAGGTTGAATTCTTGTTTTCCTGTAAGAAAAAAATGCTTCTTCCAAAGATAAAAAATTAAGTCCCAATAATTCTCTTTGCTTTTTGGTTAAGCGAGTAGAATTAAATAATATATTCAATTCATCTTCGTATAGTTCTTTTGTTGAATATAGTGGTTCTATAAGATCAATATCATGAATTTTAGCGATTCTTAATTCATCATCAACGGAAAAATCAATTTTAGCCAAAAAATTGACCTTACCTAGAGCTTTTATGTTTCTTCTTGAAACTCTAGTCGTAACTTTATTAAAAACATTATTAATTGCGTCTTCGATATTCTCTGATTGTATCAAAATGGTCTTATCTTTCATATAATCTTCACTTCTTTCTTTTAGCTCTTCTTTAAGTTGAATTATTTCGTTATTCAGTCTAATGAAATTTTTATTTATTCGCTGCTGGATACAATAAATGGGACTCTATAAATCGTCTCGTATGTTTTGTTATCTTTGCAAATTAAATCTGTTTTTTTACATCTCACGAGTAGCCCAGATTTAGAAGATAAAGTAGACTTTCTTCGAATTCTAAATCAATCGAAAGATTTGACAATTGTTCAAAATCTTTTTTAGTAATTCGATAAGTACTATTACTTACTTTCTGATTTCTAAAAACTTCTTTATAAATGTACGGAGGCTAATTTTTTACTAAATATTGTTTTACTAATGAGAAAGACTTGTTTTTACGGTTATAAGAAATTTGTCGTATTCGCAGGGAAGTAGTTAAAGTTTATTTGTTTTAGTCAAGTTTTGTCTGCGTAACAGTTTGAAATAATGTTTTAGGTTGAATTTATTTAACGTAGTGGTTTACATTTAAATAATCATACGTTTGGAAATAAATGATAATTGTGATCTTTAAGACGTTGAAGTTGTTTGTCCGGCATCTTCATCAATGTCCTATATTTGCGATCGGACTTGCTAACAAATCAAAGAGCTTGGGTATTGTAATTTATATAAACGTGATCTTTACTATTTTAGATCTTTTTAGCATTAGATACGTTGCATTCCTTTTTAATCTTCAATAGATTTGTCGAAAAAGCGGGCAAGGGGAATCGAACCCCTATCACGAGCTTGGAAGGCTAGGGTTTTACCACTAAACTATGCCCGCATAGTAATGTTTTTACAACTTCAACTATAACAAATTCTTTTACAAAATGCAAAATTTTTCTATTATATAATTGTATTGAAAAAGTAGGTAAAAGAGGTTGAACTTCTATTATTTTGTGATGCTAAAGTTTTATAATTAGGCTATGCCTGTATATTTTAACATTAATCATTGCAATAATTTTTAAAATAACTAATATTTTTTATTGGTTGTTATTTAATTTTAAATCACTTTTTAAAAGTTTTGTTATAAAAATTGCTCTTTTTTCAAGTACTGCTAAATCTGTTAACTGGTTTGATGGTGTTAATGGTATACGTCGCCCGTCTTTTAAGTTTAAATAAAGAATTCGTGTTGGGTTGATTCCATCTACAATATTTAATTCGATATTAATTATTTCTGAAAACGGATACACAAGGTATATATTTTTTTGTTTAAATCTCAAGTTTGTATCAAAGCTTGGAAACCCACGTCTTGATAAACGTACGACTGAACTTTCTAGGTCGTATATATTTGTTCCAGATCCAATATCCCAGGATATCAAACTATATATAAAACAACTTAGTAAAAATGCTGCAGTTCCGTAAAAAAGTAACAAAATACCTTGTGGTATAAATTCAATATTTGAAAAGGTTTGAAATGGAAGGAAATTTTTATGGTAATAACTTGAAATCCCCGCTAAAAAAAAACCTATCCCAAATAAAAAAAGAAGAATCATCCATAAATAATTTGTCAGACGTTTTGCACCATCAAGGGATTCGCAATAAGTAACGACTATTTTATTTTTTTCAATAATATATCCTTTCTCTATTTTTTGGTAGTTGTACATATTTGAAATTATGCTATTTTTCATATTACATTAGATTCTAAATTTATTAATTATATTAATTATAAAGCATGAGTTATATAATGCTTTTAAATTATTTTTTTTGTGTTTATTTAAGTTTAACTTTAATTTATTTAAAAAATAAGGTTTTATTTTACACTATTTAAAATTTATATCAATATTTTTTTATTCAGGTTAAACTTTATTTATTTCTAATTCTTAAAAAAGTTTTTTAAAATTGTCTTTTTTATCAAAAAGACAATTCTAAAAATTATTGAGTATATATATTATTTTTTATACTCATAATTCTTATTTATAATTGTTAGTGTTAAGTTTTTAAATTAGCTCAATTGCTTTGAAACTTAAAAAAAGACCTGCTGCTAGTGCAAAAACTAAACTTAAAAGTAAAAAATAATTGATTAATAGATTCATTCTAAAATATTTCTGGTAAAAGTACCGACTTGTCCTATTATATAAATGTTTTAAGTGGCTTAAACTTTGATTTACCAGCTTGCCTTGATTACACCAGGAAGTAAGCATTGGTGAGCCATCTCACGTAAAACATGACGTGAAAGTCCAAAATCACGATAAAAGCCTCGACAACGTCCAGTTTTCCAGCAACGGTTTCTTAATCGGATTGGTAAGCTATTACTGGGTAATCGTTGTAAATTTTTTTGGAGTAAAAAAATTTCATTTAAATTATTTGTATTTTTTAAATTTTTTAAAATTTCTTGCCGCTTAGACGAGTAACGCTTTACAAGCTTGTTACGTTTTATCTCACGCTGTATCATACTTTGTTTTGCCATTTAAAATTTGGTACTTTATTAAATTTATTTATTTAATACATAATACCACGTAACCTTTCTTTTAGAAAGGTTTTATTTCGAAAATAAAGTGGGTGAGTAAACTTTTTTCATCATTTTTTAGTTTTAATAATATTTTAATATTCTTCGGATTATTTTGTTAATTTTTATCATTTAAAATTCGGTGCTTAAATAAATAAAACTCAAATTGATTATAAACTCAAAACTGCGGGAGATTTTTCTAAAGTTTTTGAAGTATTGCTTCAGACCTTAGGATAAATCTTTGTGTGTGAAAAGCTAGATCTTATCAAAACAGCCTTTTTAGATGAATCCCTCAGATTTGAAATTTTATTGTTTTATTATATAAGCGTAGGTCGTGAATTATTAATAATTGATTTTGAATTGGGCTAGTCTGCTCGTCTCAAAATGACAGGGATAATTATTGCGTAAATAATTTTTATTATTTTAAATTTGAGTTTTTTTATTTGTTTCCCACTATACTCTAAATTTATTAGAAATAAACTTAACCTCTTTAAGTTTTGTCTCATCTTTTGATTTAAAGAATATTTTATTTATAAAATTTTATATTCTTTTAACTACGATAGGTATTAGAAATCTATTTAATATTAAGAAAGATGTTTTTTATTTTTAAAGCAAAAAGCAACTCAACGGGCGAAGAGTAACTTGATATGATTGAAGGTACATCAAAAATATCTGATACAGTAATTTATCCTATATTAAAAAAGTTACTAGCATTACTAATTTTAAGGTTGTCTCTACAAAAGATACTAAGTTTAATTCTTTGAAACCAACCAATCAAGTATTCTACTTTAAATCTGTTACTAAGCCTTGTAATATTGATTAAGGCTTTATTTATATCTTCATTTAACTTTTAATTTGATAGGCCGAGTTGGATTTGAACCAACGTAGGTGAAACCAGCGGATTTACAATCCGCCCCCTTTAACCACTCGGGCACCGACCCTATACAAACCTATGATACATTCAATTAACTAAAAAAACAAGTGAAAATTTTAAAGTAAATATTAAGTTGGATTTTATAAATTTGAGTCTCGTTTATAAATACCAATCATTTGAGAATTGCTTTTTCCTGGTGCAACCATTGGGTAGCAATTTTCATCTTTTGTAACTACTATATCGATTAATATGGGTCCATTGTAATCTAAGACTTCTTGAATGTTAGTAATTAAATCATCGCGTGTCTCAAATTTAAAGCTTTTAATGCCATATGAGTTTGCTAAAAGACTAAAATTTGGTGCGCCTTTCTCCATATTTGAATGAGAGTATCGCTCGCCGTAAAAAGATTGTTGCCATTGCCTTACCATACCTTGCCAATGATTATTTATGATAAAAATTTTTATTGGTAAATTATATTGTGATATGGTTCCTAATTCTTGAAGGTTCATTTGAAAACTCGAATCGCCTGTAATACATATAACCTTTTGGTTTGGAAAGGCAATTTGAATACCAATAGCAGCAGGTAAACCAAATCCCATTGTACCTAATCCTGCACTTGACGCCCAATGTCTAGCCTTACATTTAATAAATTGGGCAGACCACATCTGGTGCTGACCAACATCTGTTGTAAAGAATGCGTGGGGTGCGAATGAACTTATTTTTGTAATAACCTCTTGTGGTGAGACTATTTCACTAGTACGCGGTATAAGTAAAGGGTACTTTTCCTTCCAACTATCTATTCGTTCTCGCCATGGACTTGTCTGTTTCCAATCAAACTTAGGGTTATAAAGTTGTTCTTTTAATAATTCACCAAGAATAATTTTTACATCACCAATGACAGCAATTTCAGGAATTCGGTTTTTATTAATTTCAGCTGGGTCAATATCAATATGGATAATTTTCGCATGAGCTGCAAACTCATCTAATTTTCCAGTAACGCGATCATCAAAACGTGCCCCAATGGCGACTAGTAAATCACATTCACTAACTGAAAAATTAGCATATGCTGTACCATGCATACCTAACATACCAAGAGATAAAGGGTGGCTTTCGAGAAAAGCACCTTTTCCCATTAAGGTCGTTGTAACGGGGATTTGAAAAAGCTCTGCTAACTCTTCTATCTCATTTTCTGCATTGGCAGTAATGGCACCCCCTCCAACATAAAAAAGAGGTTGTGTAGATACATTGATTAAATGTAAAATTTCTTTAATTTGAGCTTTGTCTGTCTTAAATTGAAAACGATAACCTTTCGATCTAGCAATATCGCTTTGTCTGAATGGTTTATATTTTTGAAGCTTTTCAAGTCCAACATCTTTGGGGATATCAATTAATATAGGTCCAGGTCTACCATTTTGGGCAAGGTAAAATGCTTCGTTAATAATTTCAGATATTTGGTTTGGATCACGAATGGCATATGAATGTTTAACAATTGGAAGTGTAATTCCAAAAATATCTGTTTCTTGGAAAGCGTCTGTGCCTATAAAAGAACGACCAACTTGTCCTGTAATAATTATAAGAGGAATTGAGTCCATTTGAGCTGTTGCAATACCGGTAACTAAGTTTGTAGCACCTGGCCCAGAAGTTGCAAAGCATACCCCAACTTTACCCGTTGCGCGCGCATATGCATCCGCTGCATGTATTGCACCTTGCTCATGGCGGACTAAAATATGTTGAATTAATTTTTGTTTTTCCCAGAAATATAACTCATCATATAGAGGTAAAATTGCACCCCCAGGATAGCCAAAAATATGTTTTGTACCGTTTATAATTAAGCCATCGAGCAACGCAAAAGCACCCGTTTTTTTAGGCTTTTTTATTTTATCAGAGAACATATGTTTTTTATTTTATAAATTTATAAATTTAGCATGTTATTTAAAAGAATAATGATAAAAATGATGGTTAAACTTAAAAAAAGTAACAAAACTAATTGATTTTTTAGATTTTTTTTAGCAAGTTTTAATAATGGTGATAATATTATTATAACCAAACCACTTACACTTGTTATTAGAAATCTTGGATAGCGAGCAATATTTTTCCAAAATAAGTTCATTTTATTTTATACATAGTAATATAATTTATTAAATAAACCTATTTACGTGAGTAAAATTCAACAATAAATAACTCATTAATATTTAGCATAACATCCTCACGACTAACTAAACTCTTTACTTTCCCAATTAACTTTACATTGTCAAAGTCTAAGTAACTTCCTAATAAGTTTGATGTGTTTAATTCTAGCCCTTGTTTAGCTAATTTTATGGATTGTGATTTATTTCTTATAGATATAATGTCACTAACCTTACATTGAAAACTAGGTATATTAACTTTTTTTCCGTTAATTAGTATATGACCGTGTGTAACAAATTGTCGTGCACTTGTAATTGTTGGTGTAACACCTAGACGGTAAATAACATTATCTAAACGCATTTCTAATAATTTTAATAAATTTACACCAGTTGCACCTTTTAAACGGCGTGCTTCTTTTACATATGAATAAAGTTGTTTTTCGGATACACCGTAATTAAATCGGAGTTTTTGTTTTTCTTGCAAACGGATACCATACTCTGAAGTATTTGATTTTTTATTTGCTTTGGCTGGTCCATGTTGTCCTGGTGGATTAGTTCGTTTTGTAATTTTCGACGTAAATCCTGGTAAATCACCTAGTCGACGAATAATTCTTAGTTTTGGCCCTCTATAACGTGACATTTTTTAACCTCTTAAATTTTTATTTTTATCTATGTTAATAATAGCATAGAGTTATAAAATTTGAAATTATTATTTGTAAATAAATTTTTTAAATTTATACTCTTTGATGAAAACCTTAATCTACAATAGGATATAATTGTTATACATATTTATAAAATATTAATGATATTTCAACCAATAACATATATCGATCAAGATTGGTATTGACTACAATCGCGAGCGGTATATTTGTGGCGTAATGCCACGTTTTGCAATTGTTATTAGTGAAGGGTTTAAATATATTGTAGTTGGTTATTTTACTTTCACCTCTTTCTAGTAGCTTTTGAGTGCGTCAGCAATTTCTGTCACATTAACAAGAGCGTTAAGTATACATATATATATATATTTACAAACTTAGTTATTTATAATGGGGATAAAGTTATAAAAGTGGCATTTAAAATATTGGTATTTGCAGGCACAAAAGGTTTCGTCTTTCTAGTGTTATAAGAATTGATAATCATTACAATCTAGCCAGTTAAACAGTATACACTAGAACACGGTTCTCTATTCACAGCTAAATTAAAAAATTTAAACGCAGTTCATATTATAAAAAATTCTGTTTTTGAATTCTTGGATATTTTCATTTTGGTGTTTTAGTTCATAATTATTGCTTGTTGTACGATTTAAACTATTGCTCGTTATAAATGTTTCAGCAACGCTTGTATCATTAAAAAGTTGTGGAAAAATTTGCAAAAAATACATCGACTTGTTGATCATTATATTCTTATATTCTGCGAGTAAAAATTCTTCCATATCGTAATTGATACCAATATAATATATTCTTTAAATTAATTTAAAAAACTATATTGTTCCGTTAATATAGTTTTTACTGTTAACTTTTACTAACATAATGTATTACTAAGGTCCTGTGTATAAAGATTGTGTATTTTTTAGCAACCGTAAGAAATTGATTTAAGAGTTGCTGATGTGTATGTTTTGCCTAAAAAAAGAATTCAAATCAGTACACTTGTAGCAAAATTGGAACTCGAAGCTACTACACACAAATAACGGCAAATCTACTCGTCTTTATCAATTTTTTGTAGTTTTTAAAACCTGTCGTGCTTGTTCGTCTTCAAGATTTTGCCATAGAATCACCCGAAGTTATGTTTTCACTTTTTTTAGTGCGTTACCGGCTACGCAGCAGCTTTAATAGTAGTCTTTTCCTCTTCAATTATTTTGTCGTGAAGTGCTAGTGAATTTACTACTGGTTGATTCTCTTTATGTATTGTTAGAATATGGGAAAAGCGCCTTTTCAAAATAATTGCCTCAACATCTAACCTTTTAGGGTTGTAAATTTATTATAAAAACCTGGAAAATTAAATTTCCCTAGATTAGTAACTTTTATAAATATTAAAATTATAATCTCAAATAAATTACATTTTAAAAAATATTTTAGTGAAATCCTAATTACTAATAACACTTCACTGTCATTAGTAAAACAAGCTTTTTTCTAATTTGTTTTTCTAATTGATTTATCTTAATGTGATTGACGACATAAATAAACGTTAATCCAACTTATAAAATAAATTTAATAACTTATATTAATCTCACTTAATGTTGTTCAATCGAGTGAAAGTTACATTATGCTTAATAGAAAAATCTTCAGTCACATTAAGATAGATCAATTAGAATCTTTTTCAGAATTTTATTTGTCGAAAGCAGCTACTAATATTTGTTTCGTTTTCGGCTCTAAGTCTTTTATGTTGTTAAATTATTTTACTCGAATGTCTGTGTTTCGAAGTAAAGATCAATTAGTTACTTATTCTAGTTTTATGACATGAAATATAGGGCCATTTACAGTAAAGAAACTGAATTGATCGTAGCCAATAAGACAGCTTTTTTAGAACGTCAAGTATTTACATTGGTTTATCGAATTAAAGCGGGTGCATTAATGAGCGTTATTTGAACTGTGATATGAAGGGATTAGTAGGAAGTTATTTTCTTATCCCAGTATAAGTCATAATTATGAGTGGGATTATTTTTGGTTTAAGGTCTAATGGAATAGGAGCAAGTACGTGTACAATGAAAGGACATATCACATATTAGCGCAAGATGTTGGAAGCTCACGACGATATATTTGGTTTTAGAAACAATCTTAAGTTGACTTTGGAACAGTATTATGTCGACGAAGCTAGTTGTTCGGATTTTATGATTGAAATTATAATTACAAAAATTTGATCTGTCAGGGGCCATGAAACATATCAACGCAAAATTTTTATGGCTGATGAGTTACTTTCCGACATCATTTCAATGCTACCATGTGATGATTTTTTTAGGTTTATATGAGTAAGGAATATAATGATATTTTTTGCCTTTATTAAAAGGTAATTTTTATTTATATGGAACTAAACTAGTCTATTAACCTTTCTCAAACCGAGTATATCAGACCTGTAAGAAGACACTTCAATTCCAGACCTTGTTAGATCAAATAAACGAATAGAATTATCCAGTAATAATTGTTTTCAATATTAAAATATTGAGAAATATGAAAACTTATACACTATATAAATTTATTATAAATAAATTTAATTTTTTAAGACCTATTTCATTTTTAAATTTAAAGTATACGCTAAATCTATATAGTGTATAAATTCTTGTATTTTTCAATATTTTAATATTGAAAACAATTATTACTGGATAATTCTATTCGTTTATCTGATCTAACAAGGTCTAAAATTGAAATGTCCTCTTACAGGGCTGATATACCCGGTCTAAGAAGGCTTGATATTTATACTAGCACAATTGAGTAAAAAATGAGTAAATGGTAACAGTGCGAGATTAAGGGGGTCTAGAATGGAAATCAATCAAGGTTGCAAAATTTAAACGAATAAAAATTACTAGTTTTAGAAAAGTGATTTCGTTTTTTCACTTTTCCAAAAAAAGTTAACAAAGTCAAAATAAATACCATTTATTTTCCTTGAGCCTTTAAAATACCAACAACTACAACTACACCACATACCCCGCCAATTATAAAAGAACAGAACTAACAGCCAAAGCATATACCGTTGCGATTGCACTAGACAACCCGGTGAGAATTTGCTGACTTGGGAGTAACGCCGGTTGCGGCGTAGGAAAAGGACACACCTGACCAGGTTTTGGTGTATTTTTTGGAACATCTTTTGCAACAGCTGGTAATACTAAAGCAAGTAGTGTTACTCCAAAAATACGAAAAACAGCTGTAAAACCTAACAATAAAGGTTTCCGTTTCGATCTTGGTTTACTTTTGGCTTTAGAAAATTTTTCTTTAAATTTTTGGGTATCATTTTTAATATTTGTTGTTTTATTTTTTATTTTACTACGAGCATTTGCTTTAAAACGGAAAGTGTATTTTTACTATTCACCATGTTTAAGAGTTTTTTAATTACCGAAGCATGTAACTATGTAAGTGAATTTATTGCACCTTTCTGGTCATCTATATGCAGTTTGATTGTAATGTTTTTCTTTGAGTGATTAATTAAATTTTTTAAGCTTAAAAAACTTGTTGTTTTAAAAAAAGTTAGATACTATTTATATAAATAAAAAAAATTAAAAAATTTAAATAAAGAAATATGTCTATGATAATAGGCATTAGGCTTGGTATAACTTTAAATTATTTTCCAATTTTTAGAAATCTTCTGATATGTAAATTGTCTAGTTTTTGGCTGGAGGTGTCATTTAATGAATCCAATAATGAATAAACTTTTAGAATTAATATGTTAAAAATGAGATTTAAAAGCATTGGTAGAAAAGCTCAACTAAGTTATAGGTTAGTTGTTATTCCATCTACTTCAAGACGAGATGGTAGACCTATTCATGAATTAAGTTCCTACAGTCCAATTACAAAAGAAATAAAATTTGATATTGAAAATATTATTAAAAATCTAAATAGTGGCGTTCAACCCACAAAAACCCTTCGTAATTTATTAATTAAAGTGAAAATTATTGAGTTTTAATTTTTATATTTTTAAAAATAAGTTAGAATATTTTCCCGTTGTTAGCTATACTAGATTTTGTATTTTTTTAATTAAAACATAAAGGTACTTTATAGTTGGTTCTTATTTTAATTACTTATGGAGGTTTTTTAGTATGGGTTTTGATTTAGAAACGCTATCACTAGTTTTTGGTGGTAGTACTGGTGGTTGGTTATGAGCAGTGGAAGTTGAAGAAAAATATGCGATTACATGGACTAGCGCTAAAGATCAGATTCGCGAAATGCCAATTGGTGGCGCTGCAATTATGAGGTTAGGTGAAAATTTACTTTATTTAGCTCGTAAAGAGCAATGCTTGGCATTAGGTAGACAATTACGAACATTCAAAATTATAGATTATAAAATTTATCGAATCTTTCCAAGTGGTGAGGTTCAATATTTACATTCAAAAGATGATGTTTTTTCCTGAAAAATCTAATTCTGGTCGTGTTGGTGTTAATAACAAGGACCTCTCAATTGGAAAAAATCCAAACGCAATTAAAGTCAAATTTACGGGAAAAGGAACGTTTTTGGTTCAAGAGAACCGACCATCGTTTCCGGTTCTATATGTATATAATCAGAGCAAAGAGTTGGTTTGGAATATGTTTTTAGATTAACCCGAAAAGGCCGTAATTTTTTACTAACCAATCGGTATACAAATATTGAAACGGTAATAGCTTTCCAAAATAAGAAATGTACTGTTCAACTAATCTTGATTCTAATTCTTCAAAACAATCTTCGACCAACAGGTAATTACAATTTTTAATAAAATTATTTCTCAATTCTATTTCAAATTTTAATGAGTTATCAGTGGTATAAATTCGAGCACACCGAGAGCTTCTTCGGCTTGCAATTTTTAAAATTTGCTGATTTAAGGAACACTCCAATTTAGCATTAATTTGTTTTCTTCTAATTTCTTCCTGACTCGTGCGTAAAAACTAAGTAACTGAATGAACTTCATCCGACTGCAACAGTTGTAAATAATTTAGATCAAAATGGCTTAAGATAGCCAAATCAAACAGATCCCATTGAATTTGGTTGTTCTTCGCAATAGGCTTCACTATTATTTGAAATGCTATTGCAATACCTTTCCAGTGTGGAGCAATATTCTTTATAAATCTAATCTGGTATAAATTTTTCAAATTTTATTTGATAGATTCATCAAAAGCATTTCGATATTTCCTATCAGTATCATAAGAATTAAATCTAAGCTTATAGAAATAATTAATTAAATGAGCTTTACGACTCTCATTAAGTTGCTCGAAATTAAAAGTGACATAATTTACTGTTAAACCTTCCGACTCAAAAGTTAATTTATTTTGGTTCATTTGTTTCCTCCAGTTTAACTAATCGATTTGAAACATAACTTAAATACTCTTTTAAAACTTTGTAAATAGTGGGACAACTTACTCCAGTCAGCTTTTTAATATTTATAATAAATAACTTTTTACTTTCTTTTAAATATTTAACTCTTTGAATCAAAGTTTTATTAATTACTGTTTTACGTCTCTGATACTTTCCTTTTTTTTTGAGCAGCCTGTATTCCTTGTCTTTGTCGTTCTTTTCGTCGGTTGTTTTCAAATTCCGCCATAGCTGATAAAGTTGTAGCCATAAACTTATTAGTAGCTAAATCTATTGAAGTTGTTAAATCTAAAGCGACAAAGGTAATATTTTTTTAAAAAAAAAATATTTTGTAATTTTAAAAACTAAAGAGCATTTCGACTACATCTATCAATTTTAGTGACCATTAATAGGTCATTATCTTTTAATTTTTTGTTTATTAATTTTTGAAAAACAGATCGATTTTTAATCTCATTCGCCCCTGACCTAACTTCGACAAAAATATTTTATTCTTCAATTTCATTTTGAATCAATTGTTGTTTTTGATATTCAATTGAGGAATTCGACTCTTGTGATTTGGAACTTACACGAACGAACCATACTTACTGTTTATTTCTATTGAATATTTTTATATAACTTATAATTTTATAAATAAAGTATACTCTAAATTGAAAAATAAAATAAGGCTTAGAAAAATTAAATTTATTTATAGTAAATTTATATAAATTTAGAGTATACTTCTCTCTCATCAGCTAACCATGTTTCCTGGTTAATCTCATTATTGAGGCGTTCTGAAAGTTTAATCCGCCTATCTGTCTCGTTGTCAGTTGCATACGTCGATTTTTTTAGGTTTTCATTCTAGCTTTAATGAATGCATCTTTGATACTTTCGCTAGGAGTAAGCCTTAATTTAGATTTTTTTGCTCCGATATTCTATTACTCATTTTCTCAGTATATTAAACCAATTAGTAAATTTTTTATAAAGTAGGAATGATTTTTTAGGTATTTGATAAATAAAAAAGTATAGTATTATTTATGAGGGTTCAGAGAAGTAAATTAAACCACATTTAAGCAAATTATTCTTTTATTTAGTTCTTAAGAAATTGAATTATATGTCTATAATTCAATTTCTTAACTATTTTGTAGTTAGATTTTTAATTCTTATACAGCATCACTCCAACTTACATCAACATTATCTAAAATAAGTGTTGAGTTATAAATTTGAAGAATGATTAATAAAAAGACTAGGAATAGTGCCATTGTCACGGCCATAATTGGTGTTGTTCCCCAACCTGGTGCAACCTTTCCATATTCTGCGTTTAGTGGACGTAGGATTTCTCCTAACTTTGTTCTTAAAGCCATAATTTATTTTAAATTATAAAATATTAGATATAATATTTCCTATTTCACATAATAATAGTTAGTATATATTAAAAAAATTTATTTTTACTGAAATATGGAAACAGCAACAATTCTTATCGTTTTTGTCTCAAGTTTATTATTAGGTGTAACAGGTTATTCGGTATACAGTGCTTTTGGACCAGACTCAAAGTTATTGACTGATCCTTTTGAAGAGCATGAAGATTAATTTAAATATAGAGTTTATGTTTACATAAACTCTATATTTTAGTATTTTATTTTTTTAATACGCGTGGTGTTTCTCTAAAGAAAACGGAGAAAAATAGGATCATTAATGTCCCGATTAATAAAAAAGTATATACTAGCGCTTCCATGTTTGATCCTTTGTTAAATATTTTGTTATTAATTTTAACTAAATGCTAAACTGCACCTTGTTTACGTGTTGAGCGGTCGCCTAGTTTTGTATAAACACCAAATTCCACTTGTTCTGTTACTTCAGAACCGATACCTGTAAATACATCACGGAATAATGTACGGGCACCATGCCATAGATGACCGAAGAAGAACAATAATGCTAAATTTACATGTCCATAAGTATACCAACCACGTGGGCTACTACGGAATACACCATCTGATTCTAAACTAGTTCGATCAAATTCAAATACTTCACCAAGTTGTGCTTTTCGAGCAAATTTTTTCACTGTAGGTGCATCTTTAAACGATTGACCATTTAATTTCCCACCATAAAAATCTACTTTTACACCTACTTGCTCAATACTGTACTTTGATTCTGCACGACGGAATGGTATATCGGCACGAATAATACCATCTTTGTCAACTAAAATAACAGGGAATGTTTCAAAGAATGCTGGCATACGTCGTACGGTTAACTCACGACCTTGTTTATCACGGAAAATTGGATGTCCTAACCATGATTCAGCAATTCCATCACCTTTATTCATTGGTCCTGAACGGAATAAACCACCTTTCGCTGGGTTATTTCCAATATAATCATAGAAAGCTAGTTTATCCGGAATTCTTGACCATGCATTACGTTCTGATAAACCTTCAGTGATTCCTAATTCCACACGTCTTTCAATTTCCTGTTCAAAATATCCGCTATCCCATTGATATCTTGTTGGTCCAAATAATTCGATTGGCGTTGTTGCACTACCATACCACATTGTACCTGAGGTAATAAAAGCAGCAAAAAAGACTGCGGAAATACTACTTGATAGTACTGTTTCAATATTACCCATTCGTAATGCACGGTATAAACGTTGTGGAGGTCGAACAGTTAGGTGGAATAGACCAGCTAAAATACCTAAAGTTCCTGCTGCAATATGGTGTGATGCAACACCACCAGCGTTAAATGGGTTAAAACCATCTGGACCCCATGATGGTGCTACAGGCTGTACCTTTCCAGTAATGCCATATGCGTCAGAGACCCAGATTCCAGGTCCAAATAAACCTGTCACGTGGAATGCTCCAAAACCGAAGCATAATAAACCTGATAAAAATAAATGAATTCCAAAAATCTTTGGTAAATCTAATGCAGGTTCATCAGTACGTGGATCACGGAATAATTCAAGATCCCAATATACCCAATGCCAAATTGCAGCTAAGAAACAAAGTCCAGATAGAACGATATGTGTTAATGCTACACCTTCAAAACTCCATAAACCTGGGTTTGAAACACTCTCTCCAGTAATGCTCCATCCACCCCAAGAATCGGTGATACCTAATCGTGTCATGAATGGCATTACATACATTCCTTGACGCCACATAGGGTTTAGGACAGGGTCTGATGGATCAAAAATAGCTAACTCATATAAGCCCATTGAACCAGCCCATCCTGCAACAAGTGCTGTGTGCATTAAATGCACAGCAATTAATCTACCCGGGTCATTCAATACAACTGTATGGACCCGATACCAAGGTAGTCCCATTTAATTTAGGTCTCCTAAATTTAAAAAACAAATGATTTAACTTTCTTACATATAAGTGTTTATACATTATTTTAGTTTAAAATTTTTTGAACATGCTATTAAATATTAAATTTAATAGCATATTTTTTATTTAATTGTTGTGGTTACACCAGATGGTAAGTTTATATTAAATAGAGAGTTTGTTGCATCATTTGTTGTTGGATAAATGTCTAATATTCGACTATGAATCCTAATTTCAAAATGTTCTCTTGCATCTTTATTAACATGTGGTGAACGTAATACACAATAAATTCGTTTTTTTGTTGGTAATGGTATTGGACCAACAATTTTGGCCTCTGTTGTTTGAATTTTTTCAATAATATTTTGGCATGAAATATCTAAAATTTCATGGTCAAATGATTCAAGTTTAATTCGAATTTTTTCGTTTGGTTTGTTGTTCATTAGATCCTGATTTTTTAAGTTAAGATTTTTGAAACAACACCTGCCCCAATTGTACGGCCTCCCTCACGAATTGCAAATCGCATACCAGCTTCAATTGCAATAGCCGAGATTAGCTCCGCTGTCATCTTAATACGATCACCTGGCATAACCATTTCTACATCTGTTCCGTCATCTGCTGTAAAAGCTTTAATGTTTCCTGTTACATCTGTGGTTCTTACATAGAATTGTGGGCGATAGCCTGTAAAGAATGGTGTATGACGTCCACCTTCTTCTTTTGTTAGAATATATACTTCCCCCTCAAAATTTGTATGAGGTGTAATTGTTCCTGGTTTAGATAAGACCATTCCACGCTCAATATCTGTTTTTTGAACTCCACGTAATAAAATTCCGACATTATCACCTGCCATACCTGAGTCTAATGTTTTTTGGAACATTTCAACTCCGGTAACCGTTGTCGTTTGAGTATCACCTAATCCAACAACTTCAATTGTATCACCAACATTTACGACGCCTCTTTCAATTCTACCTGTTGCAACTGTACCACGTCCCGTAATTGAAAAGACATCTTCGACTGCCATTAGGAATGTTTTTTCTGTATCACGGATTGGGGTTGGTATATAAGTGTCTACTTCGTCCATTAAATTAAAGATTTTATCAACCCATTTGTTATCACCTTTTGTTATATCAGGTGTTGCAATTACAGCTTCTAATGCCTGTAAAGCTGATCCGGCAACAATTGGAATATCGTCTCCAGGAAAATCATAGCTTGATAATAATTCACGCACTTCTAATTCTACTAATTCAATTAACTCTTCGTCATCAACTTGATCTTCTTTATTTAAAAAGACAACAATATTTGGTACGCCTACTTGTTTTGCTAATAAAATATGTTCACGAGTCTGCGGCATTGGACCATCTGCAGCTGATACGACTAATACAGCACCATCCATTTGTGCTGCTCCAGTAATCATATTTTTAACATAATCAGCATGACCCGGACAATCGACATGCGCATAGTGTCTATTTAAAGTTTCATATTCGACATGCGCTGTATTAATTGTAATACCACGTGCTTTCTCTTCTGGCGCGGCATCAATATCTTCATATTTTTTTAATAATGCGTTACCTAATGTTGATAATGTCGCTGTTATTGCTGCTGTTAATGTTGTTTTTCCGTGGTCAACATGACCAATTGTTCCAATATTTACATGTGGTTTACTACGTTCAAATTTTTCACGAGCCATTTTTTTATTTTATTTTTTATTATAATTTATTACTTTTGGCAATTTTTTATTTTTAATATCTAAAATGGGCAAATGCTTTATTCGCTTCTGCCATACGGTGGGTTTCTTCACGCTTTCGTGCTGCATTTCCTAAACCATTTGATGCATCAATAATTTCACTTGCTAACTTGAGCGACATTGTTCGTCCAGAACGATCCTTTGCTGCTTTAATTATCCAACGTAATGCTAAGGTTGTACCACGGTATCGGCTAACTTCTAGTGGAACTTGGTAAGTTGATCCACCTAGTCGACGTGCCTTAACCTCTACAAGGGGGGTTGTATTTTTAATTGCTGTTTCAAAAATTTTAATTGGTTCTTCCGAAGTTTTTTCTTTTACTAAGGCAAGTGCTTCCAAAACAATTGAATCAGCCAATCGCTTTTTACCTTTTTTTAAAATTCGTGCTGTTAATAAACTAACAAGTAAACTATTGTATTGTGAATCTGGTAAAGGGTAATTCTTTTTTACTATACTACGTCGTGACATATTAAATTTTTAATTTAGTTATTTGTATCGTTTTTTGGTTTTTTCGTGCCGTATTTCGAGCGCCGTTGAGTACGCTCTTTTACACCTCCACTATCCAATGCACCTCGAATTATATGGTAACGAACACCCGGTAAATCTTTTACTCGTCCACCTCTTAGAAGGACAACGGAATGCTCTTGTAAGTTATGTCCTTCTCCTGGTATATACGCTGTTACTTCAAACCCTGTTGTTAATCGAACACGAGCTACTTTACGTATAGCAGAATTTGGTTTCTTTGGAGTTGTTGTATAAACGCGTATGCATACACCACGTCTTTGAGGGCAGTTGTTTAATGCGGGTGATTTAGTTTTGATTTTAATTGATTTTCGGGGTGATCTGATTAATTGTTGTATTGTTGGCATCTTTTAACGTTTTTATTTATCTATTCCGTACTTTTTCATGAAACGATCTACACGTCCTGCTGTATCTAATATTTTTAAAGATCCAGTATAAAAAGGATGGTTTCCAGACCAAACATCTACGTTTAGTTTAGTTTTTGTAGCACTTGTTGTCATTATTAATTGACCGTCGCAATAAACTTGTGTTTCTTCAAACCATTTTGGGTGTATATCTTTTTTTGGCATTTTTTAATGATTATTTTTAAATTAGATTAAATAAAATAACTTAATCTTAACGTTTTGAAAATTGTGAGGCCTTACGTGCCTTTTTCAAACCATATTTTTTTCTTTCTTTAATGCGTGCGTCACGTGTTAATAAACCAGCAGTTTTTAAAATACCTCGATTTTCACTATTTAATTTTGTTAGTGCACGTGCAATACCTAAAGTTATTGCTTCTGTTTGACCGGTTAGCCCACCACCATTTGTTTTTACGGAAACATCATAAATATTCTCTATTCCTAATGTTAGTAATGGAGTATTAATTTTCTGAATATAATTTGAATTATCTTGGAGATAGCTATTTCCTACTTTGTTATTTATCGTGACTTTTCCATTCCCTAGTTTTAAAATAACCTGAGCAATTGCTTGTTTACGTCTTCCAATCCCATAAGAAAGAATTTTACTATTAGTATTCATTTCGTTAATTTTATATGTTTAATAATTCTGGAGTTTGGGCCATATGTGGGTGTTGATCACCTTTATATACTTTTAAATTCGTATAAATTTTTCTTCCTAATGGCCCTTTAGGTAGCATTCCTTTTACTGCATGTTCAATAATTTTCTCAGGTTTTCGTTGTTGTAATTTTGAAAAATTTTCAACTCTCATACCACCTGGTCGTCCTGAATGATTTTTATAAAGTTTCTGGTTTTCTTTTTTCCCACTCACTATAATCTTTTCAGCATTAATAACAATTATGGAATCTCCAGTTTCTAAGAAGGGTGTGTAGGTTATCTTTTCTTTTCCAATTAAAATTTTACTAATTTTTGTTGCTAAGCGACCTAACGTTTGATTGTTTGCATCGATAACATACCATTTTTTATGTATAAAATTTTTTGATGGAATGAATGTATCTTTCATATTTTTATTTTATATTTTCTTTATTATTTGGGGATATGTAATTATTACGTTTTTAAAAAAGGAAGAATAATATTAAATTTATTTTTTAAAGCTTGAAAGACTTCATCTGCTGATTTTTTTCCAAAATTTTTAATTTCTTTAATGTCTTCTTGTGAATACTTTAATAACTCATCAACAGAATTGATTCCAGATCGTTTAAGGCAATTGTATGCTCTAACTGGTAATTGTAATTCTTCTATTAAAATAATTTCTGGTTGAGAAAGTTGTTGTTGTTTTAAATGTTCAGGTTTTAAATCTTTTTCATTTGTTAAAAGACTGAACCATTTCATTAATTTTTGGGCTGCCTTGCTTAATGCTTTTTCTGGCGTTAAACTTCCATTTGTTGTAATTTCAAAAACTAATGATTCCATAGTTTCATTATAACTAATATAAATTTGATGGATTTTATAGTTAACTTTTATGACAGGCATAAAAACAGCATCAATATTTAAAAAATCAGATTTTTCATTTCTTCTTTCTTCACCAAATTGGTAACCAACATCACAGTTTGCTATAATATCAAATTCAATTAATTTTTTTGCGGAAACTGTAGCAATATATTGATTGGGGTTTACAATTTTTACATTGGAATCAAAATTAATACAATTTGCTGTAATAATACCAGGTCCTTGTGCACGAATTTTACCTGAAATTAAATTTCTTTCGGTTGTGCTTAAAATTACTTGTTTTAAATTTAATAAAATTTCTAAAATATCTTCACGAATATTCGGAATTGTTGAAAACTCATGTGACACACCAGGAATTCTTACTCCTGTAATTGCAGTTCCTTCTAAATTTGACAAAAGAACTCTTCGTAAAGCATTTCCAATTGTTAGCCCCTGTCCAGGTGTTAAATTTGTCATAATAAAATGACCTACTAAATTACCTGATTCTTCAACACTTGACTTAACGTATTTAAATTGAAATTCCACAATTTTTTTTTATTATTAAACTCTGCGTTTTTTTGGTGGTCGACAACCATTATGGGGTATTGACGTAATATCTTTAATTGCAGTTATCTCTAAACCACCATTTTGCACTGCTCGTATTGCTGTTTCGCGCCCTGAACCTTGACCTTTTATTAAAATTTCGACGGTCTTTAATCCTAAACCTACAGCTTTCTCTGTCGCGGCTTCAGATGCTGTTTGTGCTGCAAAAGGTGTTCCTTTTCTTGCACCTTTAAATCCTGTACTTCCAGCTGAAGACCATGAAATTGTATTACCCTTTGGATCTGTGATTGTAACAATTGTGTTATTGAAAGTTGAATTGATATGTACTACTCCAGCAACAATTTTTAATTTTGATTTTTTTGTTGAAGAGATTTTGCTTTTTACTAACATAATATTATTAATAAATTAAAATTTATTTCTTTTTACCTGCTACAGTCTTTTTTGACCCACGTCTACTACGTGCGTTTGTTCTTGTTCGTTGTCCTCGTAAAGGTAATTGTTGGCGATGGCGTTTTCCACGTAAACAATTGATTTCAGACAAACGTTTAATATTTAAACTTGTTTTTCGTTTAAGATCACTTTCTACTAAGTATTCACTTTCTAAAATTCCACGAATTACACTTACATTTGTATCTGTTAATTCGTTTGTTTTGATATTAAGGTCAATTTTTGCTTTAATTAATATTGATTGTGCACTTACCAAACCGATTCCATATATTTTAGTCAAAGCATATTCAACCTTTTTTGTTTTTGGAAGGTCTATACCTGCAATACGTACCACTTTTTTATTCCTTTGTTTTTAATTAACCTTGTCTTTGTTTGTGTTTGGGGTTTTTACAAATAACACGTATTATACCATTTCTTTTAATAACACGGCAATCTTTACACATCTTTTTAACTGAAGGGCGAACTTTCATTTTTTATATAATACTTGATTTAAATAGTTTTTAATATTTTTGTGAAATTAATAAAGTTTGGATTTGGCGACCTGTATCGATCGTGACGCCAACTAAAATTATTAATGATGTAATACCAAATCCATAGGAACTTCTTGTATTAGGAATTGCAACAAGACTGGCCAAAAATATAGCACCTAAAAATGAAAGACGATTTAATGTCTTTCTTAAAAATTTAGCTGTTTGTTTTCCAGGACGGATATTTGGTATGGTTATGGCCATTTTATTTAACTCTTTCGCAATCTCTTTTGGATTTAAAATTAGATTTGAATAAAGGCGGCTGAATAGAAAGATAAGAATAAAATTAATACTTCCATAAAAAATTGCAATGTTTTGTGATTGTAATAATTCGGGTGAGATTATCTGGAAATTTATAATAGAATTAACAAAAAATGATAAAAATGTAAGGCATGTTGATGCGAAAATAATTGGCATTACACCCCCTTGATTTATCTTTAAAGGTAAGAATGAAATTTGTGTAATTTTATTAGTTTCCTGAGCCAATAACTGTTTTGCAGAGACTAATGGTATAGACCGAACTGCACCTTGTATAAAAATTATACTTGTTAATAGAAGAATAAATCCTATAAAATTAACAATTACTGTTAAAATACTTAACTCTCCAATGCTTTTTATTGTATTTGGTAATACTGAAAATATGTTTAAGGTAATTATAATTGATGATCCATTTCCAATACCATTCTCCGTAATTAAATCACTTAGCCAAAGTATAATCATTGATCCAGTTATTAAACTTAAACATATTTGTAAACAAATTCCTACATCCCAATTGAATAAGATTGGTTTTAAGGCAAACACGATACTTAAACTTTCGATTATACAAAAAAGTAAAGTTAATGATCTAGTATATTGTTTTATTTTTCGGCGCCCGGATTCACCTTCTTCTTTTTGTAATGTCTCAAAAAAGGGTAATACATTTGTTAAAATTTGAATAATAATAGAAGCATTAATTGATGGTATTATTCCTAAACTAAATACACTCAAAATTAGTGTTTCGCTATTAAAAAATGTTTTTAGCCATGGTTTTGCATCTAATATGTTTATTAAGTATCGTTGGTCAACATATGGGATTGGTATCAAATTACCTAATCTGATTAACACTATAATGAAAATTGTAAAACGGATTCGTCTAGCTACTGTGTCAGTTTTTGGAGTTTGCATCCGACTTAATTTAAGTTTTAATAAATTTTTTCCAAGGGTATATTACGGTTTTGTGCTACTTCAGCTGGTGTTTTTAATTTTTCTAAGGCACAAATTGTTGCTCGTGCATTATTTAAAATATTGTTTGAACCTAATTGTTTTGCTAAAATATTTTTTACACCAACTAATTCAAGTATAGTTCGGATTGAACTTCCAGCAATTACTCCTGTTCCTTCGGATGCGGGTTTCAATAAAGCTCGGGCTGAACCAAAATTACCAATAGTTAAATGAGAAATTGTACTATTCTTTGTAAGTTTAACACTAATCAAATGCCTTTTTGCATCTGTAATACCTTTTGTAATTGCATTAATTACATCGTCCGCTTTTCCAACCCCTACCCCAACTTGTCCCATTTCATTACCGATAATGACTACTGCTCGAAAACTTAATTTTTTACCACCTTTACAGACTTTTGTAACACGCCCTATTTGTACGACACGCTCACTCCATTCCTTCTTCCCAGATTGGTTTTTAAATTTTGAAGTTTTTGTATTTTTTTCTTGAACATTTACCATAAGTTTTTTATTAACTTTATTTTATATGCTTTTATTTTTTACCTGATTTCCCTGCTTTACGTAGCACAATTTCATTAGAATAACGAATTCCTTTACCTTTGTATGGTTCAGGTGGCCTCGTTGCGCGAATTTTTGATGCTAATAGACCAACATTTTCTTTATTTGCGCCTGCTATTGTCAAATTTGTATTAGTCTCGACTTTAATTTCGATATCCTCAGGAATTGCGAATATAACGGGATGGCTATAACCTACATTTAAAGTTAACTCTTTTCCTTTTACTTGAGCACGATAACCTACTCCAATCATTTGTAATTTTTTTTGGAACTTAGTTGTGGTTCCTAAAACCATATTCTTTATGAGTGAGCGTATTAAACCATGTTTTTGACGTGCACTTCTTGTTTCTTCGGTTTTTAAAATCTTAATTGTATCGTTCTCAATTTTTATAGTAATTTCTTTCGGTATTGTTTGGTTCAGTGTACCATGTGGACCTTTAACCTCTAGATTACTGTCGTTTAAAGTGAGGTTTACATTTTTTGGAATACTTATAGGTAATTTTCCAATACGTGACATAATTTATCCTTTATTTTTTATAAAAATAACGTTGCGTAATTTTATTTATTTTTTTAAGAAAATTTACAGGTTTAATTTCAAATTAGTAAATTTTACACAAAAATTCTCCACCAATTTTTAAACTTTTCGCTTCTATTGTCGTCATAACACCTTTTGAGGTTGATAAAATACCAATTCCTAATTTCCCTAAAATGTCGGGAATATTTTTTGAATTTGTATAAACACGGATCCCAGGTTTACTTACACGTTCTAATTTGGTTATTACTGGTTTTTTGTCTTTTCCTATATATTTTAATAAAATAATAATAGAATGCTTGTTTCCTTCATGTAAAAATTCAAAATCTTTTATATATCCCTCTTCTTTTAATATATTTATAATACTTTTTGTCATTTTTGTTGAAGGGACTTCAACTAATTGATGTTTTGCATTATTTGCATTTCGTATTCGTGTTAATAGATCAGAAATTGTATCATTTACCATTAAAATTTCTCCTTTAAATTGCGTGTTTTAAGTACTGAAGGGTAGCCCCATTTTTTTTAGAAGTGCTAAACTTTCCGTTGAATTTTTTGCTGAGGTTACTATTGTTACATTAAAACCAAGAGTTTGGTCAACACTTTCAAAATCAATTTCTGGAAATATTAATTGATCGTTAATACCAAAGGTATAGTTTCCACTTTTATCAAATTTTTTTGGATCTAAGCCTTGGAAATCTCGAATTCGTGGTAATGCAAGATTAATTAGTCGATCTAAAAATGAATACATTTTTGCTCGTCGTAAAGTTACGGTTAGTCCCAATTCCATTTCCTCACGAACTTTGAAGCCAGCAATCGATTTTTTTGCTTTTGTGATAATGGGTTGTTGTCCCGTAATTAAGCGAAATTCTTCAATACTTTTCTTTAAAATTTTAGTATTTTGTGCCGCTATCCCAAGCCCTCTATTTATTTGAATTTTTTCAATTTTTGGAAGTTGATGCACATTACTATATTTAAAAGTCTCTTTTAAATGTGGGATTGCATCGGTAGTATATAAATTTTTAAATTTTTGTACCATTTCGAGTATTGTTATTTGATTACTTTTTTTGTCTTTTTTAAAATACGTACTTTTGTTCCATTTTCAAATATGAACCCAACTTTACTAATAATACCATTTTCATCACATAGCATGACATTTGAAATATCAATCGGTGCGTCAAATTGTATAATTTTACCTACTTCATCTTTTTTTGTAGGTTTTATATGTTTAATTTTCGTATTAATTCCTTCTACAACAATTTTATTTTTCTTATTGAATAGGCTTTTCACTTGCCCAGTTTGGCCTTTATTTGCACCAAGAATCACTTTAACCTTATCGCCAATTTTAATTTTTTTCATATATGATTCTTTACAATACTTCAGGAGCTAATGATACTATTTTAGTAAAGCTCTTATCTCTAATTTCACGTGCAATTGGTCCAAAAACACGTGTTCCTCTGGGGTTATTTTCTTTGTTAATTATTACCGCAGCATTATCATCAAAGCGAATACTCATTCCATCTTTACGGCGCAAAGTTTTTTTTGTTCTTACAACGACAGCACGTACAACATCTGACCTTTTTACAGGCATGTTTGGTGTTGCATCCTTTACAACACCAATAATAACATCCCCGATATTTCCATATTTTTTGTTATTTCCAAGAATTCGAATGCACATAATCTTTCTTGCACCAGTATTATCGGCTACAGTTAAGTATGTTTGAGGTTGAATCATAAATATTAATTAGAAATTTTGGTTTTGTTTAAAATTTGTTTTACAGTCCAACGTTTTTTTCGACTTAATGGCTTTGATTCTTCAATGATAACTTTATCTCCTATAGAACATTGATTAAGCTCATCGTGGGCCATAAAGCGTTTAGTTTTTTTTAACGTTTTAGTATATAAGGGGTGCGCATATCGATCTTCAACAATTATAATAATGGTCTTATTCATTTTATTACTTGCTACAATACCAATCTTTTCTTTTGTTGCCATAAACGTTTATGTTATTTTACGGTTAAATTTTTTGAGTTTTGTAAAGTAAGTAGTTGAGATAATTTTCTTTTTTTATGTTTAAAAGTGTGTGGTTTAAAATTTTGTCGTGTTGCTTTTTTTAAACGTAATTCAACTAATTCTTTTGCTAAAGTTAATATCTCTTCTTTAATGGTCTCTTCTTTGTAGTCTTCAAGTTGCGTTGCTTTTAAAAAACCCATTTTAATTTGTGATTTTTGTTATAAATTTTGTTTTTACAGGTAATTTATATGAAGCAAGTTTCATTGCTTTATGCGCTAATTCGTGTGGAATTCCACCTAATTCAAATAAAATATTTCCCGGTTTAATTACGGCTACCCAATAATCGACGGCACCTTTACCGGATCCCATTCTTGATTCAGCAGCTCTCGCAGTAACAGGTTTGTCTGGGAATATTGTAATCCATAATTTTCCACCACGCTTAATAGAACGAGTTATTGTTCTTCGTGTTGCTTCAATTTGGCGTGAAGTAATCCATCCGGGTTCTTGGGATTGCAAAGCATAATCTCCAAATGAAATTTTATTATTACGGTATGCTTTACCTTTCATTCGACCTCGGTGCTGCTTTCTAAATTTTGTTCGTTTTGGACTAAGCATAAATTTGATACTTTCTAAAAATTATAATATTTCACCTTTAAACAACCATACTTTTATTCCAAGAGTTCCATAAATTGTTTTTGCTCGCTTCTCAGCATAATCAATATCAGCTCTTAATGTTTGTAATGGGACACGTCCTTCTCGAATCCATTCACTTCTTGCCATTTCGGCACCATTTAAACGACCTGAGACTTCAATTTTGATTCCAGTTACATTTGCGGCATTTGCTCGTGTTATAGCTTTTCGTATAGCTCTTCTGAATGCAACACGTTTCTCTAGTTGTTCAACTATAAAATCTCCAATTAAGTTCGCTTCAGCATCAGGTTTTTTAATTTCAACAACATTTATTATAACATTACGTTTTGCTGCTACTATCTTCTTTAACTTTTCATAAATAGCTTTTAGCTCAATACCTGAAGTTCCAACCAAAATACCTGGTCGTCCACTATAAATTGTGATTTCAATTTTATTTGCTGCACTATTTCTTTTAATTTCTATTTTAGCAATACCAGCCTTTTGGCTTTTTTCTTCTAAAAAATTTCGAATGTTGTAGTCTTCTGCAATTAATTCACGATAGTTTTCAAATTTTGCAAACCACATTGAGCGATGCTTTTGTGTAGTTACTAGTCGAAATCCTAATGGATGTACTTTTTGTCCCAAAATTAAGGTCCTTTTTTTAATTTAATATTAGTTTTCTTCTTTAACGGTAATAGCAATATGGCATGTTGGTTTTCTTATACCAAAACCTTGTCCTTGTGCACGTGGTCTAAAACGCCTAAAAACTGGGCCTTGATTTGCAAATGCTTCACTAACAATTAAATTTTCTTTATTTAAATTTAAATTGTGTTCTGCATTTGCTGCTGCAGAATAAATAACTTGCCAAACTGGCCCACATGCTTTATACGGCATGAATTCAAGTAGCATTAAAGCTTCTTTATAGCTCTTTCCACGGATTTGATTTAAAACACGGCGTACTTTTCGGGGTGACATTCGAATATAACGCCCAACAGCTTTTGCTTGTGTGCTTTTTTGATTAATTTCAGTCATAAAATTTACTTAAACTTATATTAGCGGCGTACTTTTTTATCACTTTTTACATGAGAGCGAAAAGTTCTTGTTGGAGCAAATTCACCTAATTTATGTCCAACGATTTGCTCTGATATAAAGATTGGAATATGCTGTTTTCCATTATAAACTGCAATTGTATGCCCAACCATTGAGGGTAAAATAGTTGATGCACGTGACCATGTTTTTATAGTTATTTTTTTGCCGGTATCATTCATTTCATTAATTCGTTTAAGAAGATGATAGGCAACAAAAGGACCTTTACGTATTGATCTTCCCATATTTAGTTATTTTCTTTTTCTTATAATGTAAATATCACTTGGTTTATTCTTTTTACGTGTTTTTACTCCAAGGGCTGGTTTACCCCAGGGTGTTATTGGACGTTTACGTCCAATTGGAGAGCGTCCTTCCCCTCCACCATGTGGGTGATCACATGGGTTCATTACAACTCCTCGTACTGTTGGTCGAATTCCTAACCAACGTGTACGACCAGCTTTTCCGATTGTTATATTATTTGTATCGCCGTTAGCTAAAATACCAATTGTTGCAAAACATTCTTTTCGTACAAGACGGATTTCTTTTGAAGGTAATCTGAGTGTTACATAATTACCTTCTTTTGCTAAAATTTTTGCACTTGTTCCAGCTGCTCTTACAATTTGTCCGCCTCGTTTTGGGGTTAGTTCGATGTTATGAACATCAAGTCCAAGTGGAATATTTTCTAATGAGAGGCTATTCCCCACTTTAATTTCAGCGTTTGGTCCTGATGAAATATACTCATTAATTTTTAAATTTTGGGGATATAGAATGTAACGCTTTTCGCCATCTTCATAATTTATTAATGCAATACGAGAATTTCGGTTAGGATCATATTGGACACTTGAGACTTTTCCTAAAATATTTTTTTTGTTTCTTTTGAAATCAATTATCCTATAAAGTTTTTTATGTCCACCTCCACGGTGCCGTATAGTTATTCGACCTTTATTATTTCGTCCTTTAACGCGGTGTTTGTAAAATGTTAAGGCCTTCTCTGGCTTTACTTTTGTTATTTCATTAAACGATGATACTCCACGATTTCTTGTTCCTGGTGTATTTGGTTTAAAAATACGAATTGCCATATTTTATTTATTTTTATTTGAGGTAAAATTTTTAAATATCTGGAAATAAATTTATTGTATCGCCATTTTTTAATGTAATGATAGCTTTTTTATATTTTGCTTTATAACCGGAAAACTGTCCGATTGTACGCTTTTTTCTTGGTGTGTTTAGAGTATTTACTTTAATAACCTCGACACTAAATATATATTCGATTATCTTTTTTATAGTAAATTTGTTGGCACGTTGATCAACCATAAACGTATATTTATTTCGTTCTAATAACCTTGTTGCCTTATCAGTAATTATAGGGTATTTAATTGTTCCTAACATCATTTGAAAATCGTTTTTTTTATTTTTCATCACAATAGGTCTCCTGTATGATTTGTAATGACATTTCGTCAATAATTATTTGTTCGGCTTTTACCAAGGATTTGATATTTAATTTATCTGCTAAAATATATTCACAATTTTTTAAATTTTGTAAAGATAATTTTAATTTTTTATTTGGTTTTGAGGAAATGATTAAATTTTTTTGATTTAAATTAAAGTTAGCTTTTTTTAAATTCTCAATTATATTTTTTGTTTTTGGTTCGTGAATTACGAAATTATTAAATACGGCAATTTGATCTTGCTTATTGTAGAGAGTAGTTCGTAGGGCAAGTTGTTTTTCTTTTTTATTTATTTTTTTATTTATTTTTTTTGCTTTTGGTCCAAATATAACCCCCCCCCCTCTCCAAAGAGGTGAGCGGTTAGAACCTGCACGTGCTCGACCTGTTCCTTTTTGTTTCCATGGTTTACGCCCTCCACCACTTACTTCACTTCGCGTTTTTGTAGAACTTGTATATTGGGTATTGTTTATTGTCGAGATTCTTAGAGCATGGTGCACAAGATATTTTGCTTTTTCTGCCACTTCAAATGACAAATTTTTTTCTCTCAAAACATCTTTTTTTGATGAAACGTTATCTAGTACTTTGTATTTGAATGTTTTAATAACCATTTATGCGATGATAATCTAAATTTCTAAATTTTTTCTCTTATACTCTTTTGGTAGGTTTGATACTTAAAAGATTGCCAGGCTTTCCCGGTACTGCTCCTTTTACGATTAGTAGATTTTCTTTTGTATCAATTTTTAAAATCTTTAAATTAGATATTGTGATTTGTCCACCACCGAGTCTACCCCCCATCTTTTTACCTGGATAAACACGTCCAGGTGTTGATCCTTGTCCAATTGAGCCTGGTTCACGGTGATTTTTTGAACCATGTGTCATTGGTCCTCGTGTGAAGTTATGACGTTTTTGATTTCCAGCAAAACCTTTACCAATTGATTTTCCTGTTATATCAACGAATTGTCCTTCTTTAAAATTCTCTACTGCAATTGTTTGACCTAATTCGAAATCATGGTTACCATTCACATGGTATTCTTTTAGGTATTTTAGAGGTAAGTTTTGGGTTTTCTGTAAGTGTCCTAGTTCTGGTTTATTTAATTTTTGTTTTTGAACTTGCTGGTAACCAATTTGAATAGCGTCATATCCATGTGTTAAAATGGATTTAATTTGGGTTATAGTGCATGGTCCGACTTTAATTACTGTAACTGGATTTGCATCCCCATTCTCAGTAAAAATTTGTGTCATTCCTACTTTGTTTCCTAAAATGCCTAACACGAAAGATTCCCCCTTTCTTTAATTAATTATTTTTTACGATGTTTTTAGATTAAGATTATCGTTTATATTTATCTCATTGGCTTATTTTTTGTTCACTCATTTTACTTACTCGTTTATTATGTGAACTGTTATAGATTTACTTGTATTGATGATAATTTTATGGAAATTTTTCTATTTCTACTAGTTAGGTTAAATTTTCTTTAACATTGTTTAATTTAAAACATGAAATTTTAAATTTGTTTATATTGACGCCTCATATACCAAAAGTTCTAATTTTTTTGAATTTTAATTTTAATAATAGTCACAACAATATTGATCACTTTTAAATTTTTTCATTCCGGCATAATGTCTAGGACTTATCTTTAGTGAATGCTAGTGATATTAGTGAATAGTATACTTTGTGTGGGTCGAAACTATGTGCTATTGTAATTTTTGAAATTTGAATACTAGTCTAAAAATTCTTTATATTGGTTTTTGAGCTGGCTAATAATTAAAATTACTTTATTCGGAATTTAATTAGAAAACCCTTTGAGAAAAATTTTATATTAATTGTGGGTTTCGCTATTTTAAGAATACAACACTAAATTTATATTGTTAGTGACAGATAATTATTAATAAAATTAGAATTTCAAAAGTATAATTAGAAATGTCAATGAAATTAAAAAACAATAAAAATTACTAAAGCTCGAAAAAGCTTTATAAATTGAGGCAAAGGCTGAAGAAAACATAAAATTATATTAAGCTAATTCTTATTCGTTCTAAAAAATTCTTTTTAAAATTAATACAATTTAATTTAAAGTAATTATCTATTCTTAGGTAAAATATTTTTGCGACATTTTTTTTTTGAAACATTTGAGGAAAAGTTTGTAAAAAAGGTATTTTTTTGGCCATAATTTTTTCATGCTATTTTTATACAAATTTGTAATGCTTATAAATTCTATCCCCATGTTATATTGAATTAGAATATTAATCTTATCAATTTTATAATAAATGGTTACAACAAGGTTTGGTTCAGAACGGGTAGAATAATTTCGGTTATTAAAATTTAGATAAAATAACTAAATTGAACTCCAAAGGTGTCCGCGTATTTCAATTTTTTGTTAATTAATGCGGAAATGCTTCTTCAATGAGATTTTCATTGGATAAGTTTGTATAAGCTGGTTAATCACTTAACTCATTTTATCACCCTGAGTAGTGGTTGCGTAGGTCATTAAAATGGACTTTGGTGAGGTCCAGTTACTACTGTCATAAAGCATGTAATAGTCGCCACTGAGCAAGCTACACGTTTGCTACCAGTAAAGTCATAACAAGATTTTACTATACTTAGGTAAAGAGTTGCGATTTCTTTTGGACGTAGCATTTCACGATCATGGAGTATCGTGTCGATCGCAATTCTAACAGCTGAGGTTACAATCGGTTGTAATTTAATATGTATTTATATGAAACTTTCCAATATTTCTTAGAAAAAATCACTTAATATTCGTTTGTATAATTCACTCATAACGAGCCTTCTCAAACTAGTTGCTATACAGCTGTTTTTTACTGCACATTAAATCCTACAAATTCATTTAACTATAATTTTTTTTCAGATAAATTATTTTTAAATAAATATAACTTAAATTCGCTAAAATAATACTTAGATTGCATTTTCGCTTTCGTCTTTGGTAACATAAAAGGTGAAAGCATTATTATGAAGTGATATCTAGGTTGCTGTCGATTTGACCTAACAAGTATAGTCATTAACTGTTTAAAATGTTATAGATTCTAATCTATTGAAACAAATTATCTTCTATGATTATTCCCTAAATTATAAATTATAATTTCCTGCCCACGAAATAAATCAAAAATAACCATTTTTGTATTTTTACCTAAACTTTTTATAGATTTATATTTCTAATTGAAATTATGCTCGCCGTCTATTTTATAATTTGTTTTTAAATCTATAATTTTTTTAAATAATAACTTTTAGGATTTGTTTAATCAAACTCGACTAAATAACTTTTTTAATTTGGTTTTTAACGGAATGTAAATATTTTTTTTCTGAATTTTTTCTGCCTTCTCTATTTTTGCGATTTTCAAACCTCCATCTGTGGGAAAATTCAGACGTGCGGAGAAAATAACCTTATCAAATGTTTCTTATTGTGTTTTGAGGATTTATTTATAATACTTTCTAGAGCACTACTAGTTGCTGTTTGAACGTTAGCGTCATAAGATTTGTAGCTGCTATTCGCTCCATGTAATTTATGTTACGGCGAGACAATTATACCTTTAACTAAATTGTTTTTTTATTTAGTCTGATAAAGCGCTGATCCATTTTTTGCTGTGAGATAATAAAAAGTACTCGATATGAGGTTTGATAAATTGTATTAGTCTTGCATCCATTTTTTACATTTGATCAGTAACCCACTTCTTGTAAGCCCACGAAAAATATTTTGAATAGATTTACTATCAGGATTATCTGAGCTATAATACGTAGTTAGTTATTTTTTTGTTGTGTTTCACAGTAATCGTATAATTGATGCATTCAACCTAATTAAAAAGCATGAACTAGGATGCTGCTTGATTTTCTGTAGTTAGTTTAAAAATATTTAAATTTACTCAACAATGTATAAAAAGTATTTTTTTAAATTTTTCAGTATTTCTATTTCCCTTTCTTAAAACATTACTTAATGTATTTTTATTTCGTTGTGTCTTTTTTTGAAGAAATTAAGTTTACGCTATTTTTAGTGTGTTACCTATCATCTTATTTACTTCTATAAAAAGTTAAAATATTTTAAAATTTAATAAACATTAATGGTTGACATTTTTTTAACGTTTTTGTTATAATTCGTTATGTAGGAATTTATGGTATTCGTATTTTTTTAATAAAATTTTGGAAATTTTTAGAGAGTTTGATCCTGGCTCAGGATGAACGCTGGCGGTATGCCTAACACATGCAAGTTGAACGGAAGTTTTTTAAACTTTAGTAGCGGACGGGTGAGTAACGCGTGAGAATTTACCTTCAGGA
>Ga0209302_10000231_pt1 | contig 34589 bp, 33 predicted proteins | sample ArcOceMetagenome_2_FD_187445 | JGI IMG/M metagenome (GOLD analysis project Ga0209302, IMG submission 187445) | Marine eukaryotic phytoplankton communities from Arctic Ocean - Arctic Ocean ARC135M Metagenome (SPAdes) (version 2) | ecosystem: Environmental > Aquatic > Marine > Oceanic | place...
CAGGGCTTTCGCCACCAGCCTGCGGCTGTCCGTTCCACTGCGCTGCACAAACCCTCGACTCGGGTTCGCATCTCATCACTATTACCTAATTGGGCTGCGCCCAATGGCGGAGAGGGAGGGATTCGAACCCTCGGTGGAGTTACCCCCACACATCCTTTCCAGGGATGCACAATCGGCCACTCTGTCACCTCTCCTTGGGAAGAGATTGAACAAATTAACCGTGGCTCTCAGGTCAATAGAAATCGACTTTTTAGGCAATTATTTGCTTAAATGAGACGTTGACTCACCTATGGACCGATTATAAATTTTAAGGTTAATTGATTAACAATACTGATAAAATTGTCATATGAATCACACACTTGCTTACATCGCACTGACACTGATCAGCACGAGCCTGCTAGCTGACATAGCCGTCACAGAGACTCCAGACTCACCCTTTGATACAGTTGGTCTGCGTGTCGCGGTTGATACGAGTACTCCGGTAAGCTTAACGAGCTACGAGCTGTATTGTACATCTGTACCAAAGAGGGACTGGGATCTCTCGGAGAAGTTCAATGCTGGCCTCGGCTACGAAGCCGCAGTTGGTGCCCTCGCAGGCGAGGGTGAGGTTGCGGGCTACTTACACTTTGGCTTGAATCTTGAATTGGCCCATGAGGACCTACCAGTCGTCTTGGTCCTTCAATCCGGCCCATCACTCTACTCCGAGGATAGCTTCGGCGATTTTGATTTTGGCGGTAACATTCAATTCACCAGCAGCATCGGCTTAAATTGGCAAATGTGCGAACGCTGGGCGATCGAATATCGCTACCAACACACATCCAATGCGGGGATCGAAAATGAAAATCCGGGTATCGAGATGCACGCGTTCGCTCTATCGCATTCTTTCTAAGAATCCCGCATACACTTTTTCCGGTCGGTCAGAAGCATTTTGCTTCTGGCCGATTTTATTTACCACACTTGCGCGTCAGCTCAGTTTTATCGCTTTTAAACTTTCAAACTGGCTGAATGACGATTGATATCCTCTAAAATGATTTGGCTCTATCGATTACTGTACCTCCCCACCCTATTGGTGGTGCTGCCCTACTACGGTTGGCGCATGTGGCGGCGTGGCGGTTACGCAAAAGACTTCCAGCATCGACTAGGACGATTCCGGCGACTCAGCCCACCCGCCCCGAACAAGAAACGCATCTGGCTGCAAGCAGTCAGCGTCGGCGAGATACTGGCAATTGGCCCACTGATCCAAGCCTTACAGGCAGACAATACTATCGAAATCGTACTGACCACTACCACCAGCACCGGATACGCCGAGGCCAAAAAACGCTACAAGGAACACGTTTATAGCATTGGCATATTTCCGCTCGATTTCTGGCTATTTTCACGACTGGCGTGGCAACGAATACAGCCAGACGCAATTATTATGACCGAGAGCGAACTCTGGCCTGAGCACTTGCATCGAGCGCGCAACAACCGCATCCCTACATTCCTAATCAATGCACGTATCTCAGATAGAAGTTTTAAGCGTTATCAAAAAGTACCGAGATTCGCAAAACGCCTGCTACAAAAGCTGAACTACATCTTCGCAGCCAGTGATCTAGACCAAGCTCGTCTCATTGAACTGGGCGCCGATGCAGACACCACCGTATCCACTGGCAGTATAAAATTCGACGTCACTATCGGGACGCAACTCGACCAAGTCGCACATACGGCGCTCTGTGAGGAGCTAGGGTTTGGACACCAGACCGAACAAGAGCCACCGTTCATCTTACTCGGATCTTCAACCTGGCCTGGCGAAGAAGCGGCTCTCCTGCGCATCCAAGCGAGTGTCATTGAGACAGGCATCGATTGCCGCCTATTGTTAGTGCCTCGCCACGCAGAGCGTGGTGCAGAAATAATACGCTTACTCAAACAGCAGCCGCTCACATGGCATCAACGCTCACAAAACACAGCGACAGCCAAGAGCGTCAGTATTCAATTGGCCGATACAACTGGTGAGCTCGCTCGCCTCACGCAAGTGGCAGACCTAGCCTTCGTTGGCAAAAGCCTTGAGCCAAATACAGGCGGGCAAACACCGATCGAAGCGGCTGGCATCGGCATCCCTATTTTAATGGGGCCAAACATGACAAATTTTAAGGCAGTGGCAAAATCCTTAGTGCATAGTGGTGCTGCGCTATACGCAACCGATGAAAACCACCTCAAAGCACTCGTCCTCGATCTAGTCAAAGATTCGAAGGCACGGGCTGTAATGTCACAGGCGGGCAGAGACTGGCACGTAGATAATAAAGGTAGCAGCGTGCGGATCGCTCAATCGATCCTAGCTGCGCTAGACTAAGAAGTTGCTAGATGTACTAGCTGCCTTCGGAAACTGCGTATTATCCCATGTCAAGCGGCACCGCACCCAAGGCCTCTTCCATTGTCGTCAAACCCTCCTTGACCTTCAGCCTACAGTCTTGGTGTAAAGTCTTCATTCTATTACGCATCGCAATTCGCTTGAGCACGACCGCTTCTTCTTCGGAATTAATCGCTTGAAAAAGCTCTTCACTCGTGGCCATCAATTCGCGAATGCCGACACAGCTGTGATAGCCGTTACCACCGCTACTCGGCCAACCATCTTCGCTCGCACGTGGAACTTATCCAGTCCAACCAAAAACACGCCACATAATCGCAGCTTCGTTACTAGACTGTAGGTGGACTTGCTACACGACTTACAGACTCGTCGCATCAGCCGTTGGGCACACACAAACTCACACAATAAAGAAGCTAAAATCACAAACGGTTCCACGCCCATCTCAGTCAGTCGAGACACAGTCGTCGGGGCATCGTACTGAAGCGCATATGGCCTGTAAGTGCCGCTTCAGACTATCTTCAATTTCTACGTTTGAACCGAGCTCAAGTCGACGCACCAAAACATAAAAGAATCCCCCCGAAGCCAACAACTCATCCTTAAGCTGCGCATTTTAAGTTTTTTAAAAAATAAGGGTGCTGGGTGCGTCTTCACTCACCTCGACCACTGACAAGATGACATCCTGTATTTGTTGGTAATTCCTTGCCGCGAAGTCAATCGATGCTGCCGCTTAAAATTCGCGGCAGCAAGCGTGTCAGATCAAATCCATTCAGAAGAATGACAAGGCCGGACAAGCAACAATCAAACAAAAAAAGCCCACGAAAAATCGCGGGCTTCTCGCTAAAAAACAGCAATGGTCGATACTAAACGAACTTCTTAAATAGAAGCGTCGCATTATGTCCGCCAAATCCAAGGTTATTACAAATCGCGACATTCACTTTTGCTTCACGCATCTCGTTTGGCACGCAATCGAGATCACAATCTGGATCAGGTTCTTCGTAATTGATCGTCGGTGGGATCTTGCCATCACGAATGGCAAGGGCACAAACCGCAGATTCAATACCACCCGCAGCGCCGAGCAAGTGCCCCGTCATTCCTTTAGTGGAAGTAACGGGAATCTTGTATGCATGATCACCCAGCGCTTTCTTAATCGCGACAGTCTCGAACTTATCATTGTATGGAGTCGAAGTGCCGTGCGCATTGATATAATCAACATCTTCCGGTTGCAGGCCCGCTTGCTTGATCACCTTGGCGATAGCAAACGAAAGTGCCTTACCTTCTGGATCGGGAGACGTGATGTGATACGCATCACAAGTCGCACCATAACCAGCAATTTCACAGTAGATTGTTGCACCACGCGCCTGCGCATGCTCCAAAGTCTCCATAATTAAGACTCCAGCGCCTTCACCCATCACAAACCCATCACGACCCTTATCAAAAGGACGGCTAGCACGTGTAGGCTCGTCGTTGAAGTTCGTACTCATCGCTTTCATCGAACAGAACCCAGCGTAACCAAGCTCCGTGACGGCAGCCTCGCTACCTCCAGCGATCATCACGTCGACATCATTGTCGCGCAACATGCGGAATGACTCGCCGATACTGTGCGTGCCAGAAGCACAGGCACTGACGATGCCGTAATTGGGACCACGAGCACCCACCTCAATCGCAACCACACCACTGGCGATATTTGCGATTAAAGAAGGAATCATAAATGGAGACACCTTGCGCGGTCCCTTCTCAACGAGACGGCGACTCTGTATCTGAGTCGTTAACATCCCTCCAATACCAGAGCCAACGAGCACGCCAAAACGGTCCGCATCCAGCTTGGTTGGATCGATGTCAGCATCATCTAATGCAAGCTTAGACGCCGCGACTGCGAACTGAGTAAAGCGGTCGTTTCGACGAGCCTCTTTAGGGTCCATAAAATCACCTGGCTTAAAGTCCAGAGCTTCCGCTCCCACTTTGCATGCATATTCGGTAGTATCGAATGACTGAACCCGATCGAGACCACTTTTTCCAGCAAGAAGACTATCCCAGAAGGAATCAACTCCATTGCCGTAACTTGTGACAGTTCCGATACCGGTAATCACTACTCGCTGTCGTTTAAACGATTCGTCCATAGTTTGAGATAAAAAGTAAGCCGCGATTAAGCGGCTTAAGTTGTGAAATGTAAAGAAAGGGATTATCCAGCCTTTTCAGTGATGTATTTAACGACATCGCCAACAGTCTGTAGCTTTTCAGCATCAGCTTCTGGGATTTCGCCGTCAATCTCGTCCTGAAACTCTTCTTCAAATGCCATGATCAGCTCGACAGTGTCGAGAGAATCAGCACCGAGATCGTCAAGAAAAGACGCTGCTGCCGTTACCTGCTCTTCATTTACGTTGAGCTGGTCTACGATGATTGTTGATACGCGTTGTTCGATTGTTTGTTCTGACATAATATATTAAATTTAGATTAACTTCTTTTCAGCATCACATGACCATACCACCGTCAACTGTAAAAACTTGACCGGTGATATAACCTGCTTCTTCTGAAGCGAGAAATGCTGTTGCGTGTGCAATGTCTGCTGCGCTGCCCATACGCTTCATGGGGATAACTCCAACGATAGCTTTTTGCTGATCTTCATTGAGCATTGCAGTCATATCAGTTGCAATGAATCCAGGAGCCACAGCGTTGACTGTGACATTACGCGCCGCAAATTCTTTGGCGAGGCTCTTCGTGAGACCGAGCATACCAGCCTTAGCAGCCGCATAATTAGCCTGCCCTGCGTTTCCAGTCAAACCGACGACTGACGAAATATTAATAATACGCCCCCAACGTTTGCGGGTCATCGGACGCGCAAGGTGCTTGATCCAGCTAAAGCAGCTTGTAAGATTGGTATCAATAACATCACTCCAAGCATCATCGCTCATGCGGAACAAGAGTCCGTCTTTGGTGATCCCAGCGTTATTCACCAAAATATCGATATTGCCGTGCTCTTCCAAGAGTTGCTCTGAAGCAGCCAGAACTGCCGCATTGTCCGCAACATCGACTGCAAGCGATTGAGCAGAACCGCCAGCCGCATTAATGGCATCTGCGACCGCTCCACAAGATTCAGCAGAACGACTCACACAAATCACATGATGCCCTTTTGTAGCCAGTAGCTCAGCGATGCTCTTGCCAATTCCACGGCCCGCTCCAGTGACGAGGGCTATTTTCTTATCAATTGTTTCAGTCATTCAAAAAATTAAGTTCACTTTATATTAAGCTTTAAAGTCTTCCCCATTATTTCGACTCGGGGCAAGCACGAATGTTACTTTTATCGAGCAATATTGACAGCAGAGCCGGAAGTAGACTCAAGTTCATGTATGTCAAAGCCAGAAGAACAACGCATCCAGAAAATTATAGCCAACGCAGGCATTTGCTCACGTCGTGAAGCTGAGCGCCACATCGAAGATGGTAATGTACGTGTGAACGGCAAAAGAGCCGAACTTGGCGACAAAGCACTCCCAGACGCAGCGATCTTCGTGAACAACAAACCGATCCTACACAAACAGGAGCGCTCTATCACTCTGGTAATGAATAAGCCAAAAGGCTACGTCTGCACCAACTCAGACCCTTTTGCCGAAAAAACGGTCTTTCAACTCCTTCAACCCGACCTTCAGCGCCTGCGCCTCTTCTGTGCCGGCAGACTTGATAAAGACAGCGAGGGCCTTCTCATTATTACCAACGACGGCGACCTCGCCAACAAGATCGCCCACCCGAGCACCGAAATCACCAAACGCTACCGTGTCGTGCTCAACAAAGATTTCAAAAAAATAGATATCCCAAAGCTATTGGCTGGCGTTGAATTTGAAGGCGACTTCCTTAAAGCGGAGCGAGTCATCCCAGCCCCCGACTTAGGCGAGGGTTCTGCACGTCGCCTCGAAGTGCATCTTCATCATGGAAAAAAGCGCGAAATTCGCCGTTTATTCGAAGCGCACCACTATTTCGTCAAAAAACTTGTTCGCGTACAAATCGGCGGCATCATTCTAAAGAACATCCCTAAAGGTGGCATCAAAATACTTGGCAAAAAAGATATCGATCGCCTCTTTACCAAATAGCCTCACAGGATTCCCTTTTAATTATTCCATGATGCAGAATTGGCGCACAACTCCATTCGCAATGACAGCACTGATCTGCGCAGCGCATTTATACGGCAACGACGTCATACTCCGACTGGCGCCATCCACAGAGGCCGCAATTATTACCAAAATCGATGCCCACTCATCGCTGATGCAGCAAGCCCGCGCCGTGTTGGAAGCGGACAAAGCACAGCAGGGCTGGAAATGGCTCGAATATACCATCACACTCGACGGCTACATTCTTAGCCAGCGACTCTCCAAGAACTTCGAAGCCGCGCCTAATAGCCTAGTGCGCCTAGAACCCAATCAGCATTCTCAAGTGCTAACTACGATCCAACCGCACGATATATTCGAGATTATCGCGCGCAACGACACCTGGTCGACCATTCGTTTCCGCAAGGCCGTGCCCGTTTATTTCAACTCACTCGCCATTCCAAATTACACCGCCGATCAAGTGCCGGCGCACGCACTCCCGCAACGCCTCAAAATAGATACGAACGTAAAGGTCGGCCAGCTTGCACCCACCCCACTTAGCCCAGAAAACATTAACTGGCACGCCGCCACCCCCGGAACGCCGGCTCTCATTCCACCAAAGAGAGCACAGTCAGCAGAACGAGTGCAACCGAGCAGCATCATGACTGGCGTCGCTGACCAGCAAGAATCCGAACTCCCACAGCGCCCGGAAGTCGACGCAAACACACCACTACGAAATTTAACCGGAACTCTGGTTCGCGAAATAAGTCCCTCTGGGCCACGCTTCACAGTTCGCCTCAAATCGTCGACTGGCCAACAAACTACCTACGTCGATATGTCTCAACTATTTATCAACGATCTCCGTCCCTTACTGAATCAGAAAGTTCAAATCATCGGCGAAGTCAGGACGGTCGTAGCGGGTAGCCAAAACCTAATAATTCAGGCTCGCACCATCCGCCTCACGGAATAAATTTCACACACCTTTAAAGTTTAACAAAAAATCTGACTAACTAATTAATCATGCAACTCATCGACGGCAACGCAATCGCAGCATCCATTATTGAAGAACTCACGGTCGAAGTCGGCGCACTTTCAGGCAAAAAGCCATTGGTCGCCTTCATTCGCGTCGGCGAAGACCCGGCCTCAGTCTCTTATGTACGTAAAAAGGAGAAAACTGCCGAAAAAATCGGCATCGAAAGCCGCATAATACTGCTCCCCGAAAGCATTACATCAGAAGAGCTGTTCGCCCAAATTGACGCACTCAACGCTGATTCCGACGTCAATGGTATCCTGATTCAAGCGCCACTGCCAAAGCACATCAATGAAACCGCCACTTTTAACCGTGTCCTTCCAGGCAAAGACGTCGACGGCTTCAACACCGTTAACATCGGTAAACTCTGTCAAGAAGACAGCAGTGGCTTCGTTGCCTGCACACCTGCCGGCATCGTCCAACTGATTAAGCGCAGCGGGATCGAAACCGAAGGCAAGCACGTCGTCGTACTCGGTCGCAGTCAAATCGTCGGTAAACCAGCCGCATTACTTATGATGCAAAAAGCTTGCCCGGGCAATGCCACCGTCACCGTCTGCCACTCTCGCACCGCCGACCTACCAAGCATCACCCGCCAAGCCGATGTGCTGATCGCAGCGATTGGACGCGCCAATTTCGTCACAGCAGACATGGTCAAAGACGGCGTCAACATCATCGACGTCGGCATCAATCGCGTTGAGGACGCCAGCAAGAAGAACGGCTTTCGCCTCGTTGGCGATGTCGAGTTTGCCACCGTCTCAGCCAAAGCAGCACACATCACGCCAGTCCCTGGCGGCGTCGGGCCGATGACTGTTGCCATGCTAATGCACAACACTCTGCGAGCCTTCAAAGCCACTCAAGCATGAGCACACAGCACGCTCCACCAGAGCCAGCATTGAGCAAACCGAGCAACCCGCTCGACTCGGTATTATGCGACAGCGGGCCGATGCCGACGGCACGCTTTGCTATTCGTGCGCTAGCATTCTGCTTAGATTTAGCGCTGATCCTTGGAGTCAGTGCGATAATTTTAAAAGTGACGCTATCCGAAAGCTTCCCCGAGGCGGCTTCAGTCTGGGCAGATTACAACGTCGCCATGCAAAACCTCGATTATGCAAAACGCATGTTTTTCGACATGAACGGCTCCAACCCTGAACTATTTGAAATCATTTCCTATGCCCTAAGCACGACCATCACAGTGGCTTGGTTCTACTTCTCCGCGGGAGAAGTATTCTTCGGCGGTAGTTCACTCGGCAAACGTTGCTGTCGGCTGCGTAGCATCAGCACCATTACACTCGGAGAGCCCACGATCTTTAGTGGCATCGTTCGTGGAGGTCTGAAAACAATCATGCTCTTTAGCTTTGGTATCATTGGCTGGGCAGCGATACTCATTCCACTCTTTTTCAATAAGCGCCGCCAAATGGGCCACGATCTACTAAGTCGAACGGCCGTTATTGACGAAACTCAACTACAAAGGGCCGAGTCGCTTAACAGTTCGTCTACAAATCCTAATTAATTTTTCTGTTTTAACTTCCTAAAAATCAGTCTAGACTTGTTTAACATCATATTACATAGGCCAACCGACTTCATTTGCCCCCCAAACAAGCATCTTTTTGATCACTAATCGTAAGCCCAAAATCCTCGTTGTCGACGATCAGCCGATCAACATCAAGCTGCTGCAACGCACACTTGAACGACAAAACATGGAGATCCTCGTCGCTTACAACGGACGCGAATGCTTAAACATTGTTAAGCAAGATCTCCCCGACTTAATCCTACTCGACATCATGATGCCCGAAATAGACGGCATCGAAACTTGCAAACGTCTGAAGGCAAATCCGACGACTGAGGCTATCCCCATTATCTTCATTACCGCGAAAGCCTCGAAAGAAGGAAAGCTCGAAGGTTTGAATGCCGGCGCAGTCGACTACATCACAAAACCGATCGACCTTGATGAGACTCTAGCCCGCGTACGGACACAGCTTCGCCTGCAAGATATTTTCCGCGAAAACCTAGAATTACAAACACGCCTCAGCGGGGTTCGAAAGTCAGCTGCAGTCGGAGCTATCACCCAAGGGATCACGCATAACTTAAATAATCTACTCGGCGTCGTAGTCGGTTATCTCGATCTAATCAAAAATGGCTACGACAGCCCCGACATGGTCAAGCGTAGCGTCATGTTGATGGACAACGCGATTAACCGGATGGTTGGTATTATCCGCCAACTCGGAACTATCGCTAACAACGAACGCATCGAACTATCTACCCAGTCGATCGTCTACCTACTAAATAACAGTGTTGACCGTCTTAAGAATGAGCATGAGATCCCCGCTCTAGTCTCACTCGACTTGCAACTCGACGAAAGCACCACCATTGCGGCGAATCCAGAAATATTCGAAATCATCCTCGTTAAGCTTCTAATCAACGCATGGGAAAGCTATGCGAAGGGTACCGCAGATGCAGACCGAATCATCAATCTCACCGCCCGCATATCGCGCGATAATGGGCCTACCATGCTAGAGGTCAAAGTCATCGACTGTGGCGCTGGTATTGACCCAGAAGTCACAGACACTTTATTTGGACCCTTCATCACGACCAAGACCTCCGTCGGTCGTGGTATGGGACTCACTATATCACGTCACACTATTCGTAACCTTGAAGGGGAAATCACTCTCAAGCCCAACGCAAACAACGGCGTAACTGCCACAATGACCCATCCATTATAAATGAGTATTCGTATCGTATTTATCGGTGCCGGCCGCATGGCCGCCGCCATCGTCCGCGGCCTAATCGAAGAAGAGCACTACCTTCCAGAAGAAATTGCCTGCACTGGAGGTAACGGCACGAGCGGCTCCGATCTGGCCGAGCAAACCGGTATCCAGTACGCAAAAGACATCTTCAAGGTGGTTCGAAAAACGGAGACCATCGTGCTCGCCTGCAAGCCGTATCAGCTGGACGCCATTGACGATGCACTGGCCGAAGCCGCACACGGCAAACTAGTCCTCTCCGTGCTGGCAGGCACAACACTCTCACGACTAAATGCAAAATTTAGCAATGCGCGCAACGTCGTGCGCACCATGCCGAATACTCCTGGTCAAATCGGTGCCGGTGTCACAGCCTTTACGCCTCAGAACCCGCTCAGCCCGAAGGATCAAGAGATCATCGAAGCCATCCTCGGCTCACTCGGGAACTTCCACGAAGTCGACGAAGCGGACCTCGATGCCGTCACTGCCCTCAGCGGTAGTGGCCCAGCATACGTGTTCGAATTTGCCGCGGCCCTGCGCCAAGCAGGCATCAAATGCGGACTCAACGAGTCCCTCGCTCATTCTCTCGCCATCGACACCGTCCTCGGCGCAGCGATGCTAATGGCTGAAAGTGAAGGTAGCCCCGAAGCACTGCGCGACGCAGTCACGTCCCCCGGCGGCACCACTGCTGCCGCACTCAAGGTATTCAGCGACAATGACCTTCGCGGACTCGTCGAAAAAGCACTCGCCGCTGCCAAGGCACGCTCGCTAGAACTCGCGGAGGAATAGCGACACTTACGCCCACATCAACAGCGCTAGGAAAACGGCAACCAAGCGCCCCTCGAAGCCCCGCTGAGGCCTAATAATGCGGCGGCTTTTCATTTGCAGGCATATCACCGTCACCAGCCACAGCTCCCGCCGACAAGGTTGAGAGCTGTGCTTTCTGCGCTTGCACTAATTGAGTCAATGCATCCACACGCTTTGCTAATTGATAAAACTCCGCATCTTGCTCTGCGATATGACGTTCCAAATGAGTGAGTTGCGACTGAAGTTCGGTAATAGATTCTGCGTCTGACATAGTGGAACCTAATGAACAGAGAGCCGCCGAAGAAGCAACATGGGAAATACAAGTAGGTCTAATTCTAAGGCAAACCCACCTCAAATTATAAATATCCAGTAAGAAGGTATGTATATATACGCGAAACTGCTAAAAAAGTAGACTGGCTCGACTCAAACTTTACATTAGATTTAGTTAGCTTTACCAAACCCGCACATCAAGTGATGACCATCACGGTCAGCGGCCTCGATAAACTAAGGTGTAGGATGAATCTAGCAATTATACCTCTCCCTGAAAACGGAAGACAATCATCGACACTGGAGGTAATTCCAGCTTGATCGAATACGGACGTCCATCCCACTCGACCTCGTCGGCAACGACGCCACCGACATTACCAAATCCAAGACCGCCATATCCTTTGGCATCGGTATTCAGAATTTCCTGCCAGAATCCCGGATACGGCACACCCACTCGGAAGCCTTCTCGCTGCACGGGTGTATAATTACCGACGACTGCCAATGTATCAGTCTTCGCGGTGCCATTTCGCAGGAAGGTTAAGACACTGTTATCAGCGTCCGAACTATTAATCCATTCGAATCCTTCCGGATGATTATCTCCGGCGGCAAAACCAGGGATCTGTTGGTAAATACGATTGAGATCACGCACCACCATCTGCACGCCTTGATGGTCTAAGTATTCCAACAGGTGCCAATCCAAACTACCATCGTGCGCCCACTCTGCGGATTGACCAAAGTCACAGCCCATAAAGAGCGTCTTCTTGCCTGGCCACATCCACATAAACGCATATAGCAAGCGAAGCTGACGTGCCTTATCCGACATCGACTCTCCCGGCATTTTCAGCATCATCGAGCCCTTACCATGCACGATCTCATCATGTGAAAAAACCTGCGTGAAGTTTTCGGAATACTGATAGAGCATAGCAAACGAAAGTTGGTGATGCTCGAACTTTCGATAAATCGGATCTTTCTGGAAGTACTTTAAAGTATCGTGCATCCAGCCCATGTTCCACTTCATGTCAAAGCCGAGACCACCTTCGGATGTGGGCTTAGTCACTCCTGGGAATGCGGTCGATTCCTCAGCAATCATCAGCGTGCCTGGATAATATTTGTGCACCAGATCATTGGTACGGCGCAGAAAATCGATTGCTTCGAGATTTTCGCGACCGCCATACTGATTCGGGACCCACTGCCCTTCTTCGCGAGAGTAATCAAGATACAGCATCGACGCCACGGCATCGACACGTAATCCATCGATATGATAACGCTCACACCAAGCCAATGCGCTGGCGATCAGGAAAGTGCAGACTTCGTTGCGACCGAAGTTAAAAATATAAGTACCCCAGTCCTGATGGAAGCCTTGCCGCGGATCGGCATGCTCATACAGAGCTGTGCCATCGAATTGACCGAGCGCGAAACTATCCGTCGGGAAGTGTGCTGGTACCCAATCCATAATCACACCCAATCCATTTTGGTGCAGTATATCGACCAAGTACATAAAGTCTTCTGGCGTGCCAAATCGATAGGTTGGCGCAAAGAACCCAGTCACTTGGTAGCCCCAAGATCCATCAAAGGGGTGCTCCGATAGCGGCATGAATTCGACATGCGTGTAGTGCATATCCTTCAAATAGTCGACTAGCTCAGTCGCTAATTCACGATAAGACAACGGGCGGTTGGCATCTTCGACGACCCGTTTCCATGACCCCAAATGCATCTCATAGATGGAGACCGCCGCATTCGCCCAATCCGTCGATTCGCGCTGCTTGATCCAGTCGGCATCATGCCATTCATAACCATCCACTTTACAAACGATTGATGCATTGCCTGGAGGCGACTCAAACCGAGCCCCGTATGGGTCGGTTTTTAACAATGGAAAATCTCCCTGCTGCGTGCCGATCTCAAACTTGTACTTGGCTCCAGCTTCTAGCCCAGGCACGAATAACTCCCAGATGCCTGATCCACCGAGACTGCGCATCGGATGGTAGCGACCGTCCCAATGATTAAAGTCACCGACGAGCGAAACACGCGTTGCACTCGGCGCCCATACGGCGAACGACACACCTGTCACACCATTTAACTCACACAACTGAGCGCCCATTTTATTATGGGCTTGGTGCTCATTGCCCTCGTTAAAGAGGTATACATCATCATCCGACAAGCTGGGTAAAAAACTATATGGGTCGTAGAACTGACGAATTTCGCCATTATAGCGCTCGATCCTTAAGCGGTAGGCAAATACATCCTTCCGCTGAGGAATCACCCCTTCAAAGAACCCGTCATCGGTCAAACGTTTTAACGAGTAACGCGGGCCCTCTGGCTGCGACACGTCCACAACTTCGCAGGTCACCGCATCGTCTAAAAAAGCGCGCACCACGATGCTAGACTTTGATCCAACTGTATGCGGATGCATTCCCAATATTGAATGCGGCTGGCTCGATGTCACCTGAGTAACCGAGTCGAGGAGGTTTTTAGAAACAATCACAGGTATAAGAAAAGATCACTTCCGTTACTATTTGCAAGAACCTTAGCCCCAACACACGATTCAAGCAGAAATATCCACTTGATTCACACTGATTCGATAAAAGACTTGTCGCCCGAAAATACCCCGCCCATAGTCTTATTCCGTGCCTAGAATCGCCCGGTTATACTCCCTCCTTTTACTCATTTCGAAGTTTTCGCTGCCGCTTTCTGCGGCTCTGCCTGAACTGAGCTCGATTGAGCCCTTAGAGTTCGACGAGGCTGCTCAGCGCTTAGTCGCCCGCGGCGATGCCCGCCTCGACTTCCAAGGCTCGCGTCTTAACGCGGATCGTATTACCTACTACCAAGAATACTCTCTAGCAGATGCCCTCGGTAACGTCGCGATCTCAAGAGATGGTTACCGCCTCATCGCCGACCAATTGAGCTATGATACTCAAGAAAGTGTATTCGCAGTCGATATCTTGCGCACTGGGCAATGGCCAATCTACATTGCTGGCCTCACCGCAGGTGGCACCACAGAAAACACCACCGTTCAGGGAGCGACGATCTATTATGGTAATCCAGGGCGCTTCACGCCCAATGTCTCTTCTGACCAGATTGATTTCACCAGCGAACAAGGCGGCAAATTAACGATGAGCGCCACGACCTTCAGAATCGGCAACCTGCCAGTCGCCAAACTCCCAAGCTATACCCACTACATCGATCAAACCCCTTTGCTCCTCGAGGTTGATGCGGGCTCGGATAGCGAACTCGGCACTTACCTGCAAACAACGACTCTGTTCCCGGTCAATTCATGGCTACGTGCCGGAGCCAATCTCGACCTCTACAGCAAACGCGGTGTGCTGGTTGGCCCGACAGCTCAATATTCCTACAACTCCGAAAGCCAGACGATCACTGGCGCACTGAGTACTGGATATCTCAACGATCAAGGCGATCCCGAGCCTGGCCTTTACGATCAACCGATCGATTCAGAGCGTGGCTTTGTAGAATGGCGTCACCAACACCACATCGGCGAGCGCATTAATATAACTGCTTCGGCTAGTTATTGGTCTGATTCTGAGGTGACACGCGATTTCCGCGACGACTACTTCAGCGACAACCAACAACCAGACTCTTTTGTCGAAGCCGTTTACGCTGGCGACAACTACTTCCTGTCAGCCTTCGGACGCTTCCGCCCGAATGATTTCCAACTGGTGCAAGAGCGTCTTCCCGAAGTGCGTTTTGATTTGCTCCCTGTGCCTATTTTTAATACTGGAGCCTACCAACGTTTCTCTGCTAGTTATGCACACTTAGAAGAAAATTTCGGCCAAGTCATACCGGAGATCGACCAAGCCAGTCAATCAGATCGCTTTGACTTCACCTACCGCATCGAGCGCCCCATCCTACTCACTGACTGGCTCACCCTGACTCCTCTCGCCGGGGCCCGTATTACCCACTACGAGAATCAAGAGATCGATCCGCTCGCCCTCGGCAGATACAACGATCCCTACGGCACTCCGACGCCGAGCGAACTCAAAGACGATCAATTCACTCGAGAAATCTACGAACTTGGTTTCGACCTCGAAGCGCGTGCCTACGCCCACTACGCCACTCAAAACAAAATGTGGGAAATCAACGGTCTGCGTCACTTAGTGCGCCCCGTGTTACGCTACCGCTACTACTCGGATCCAAATGCTAAAGACGAGATCGCCGCAATCGATCGCACCGCTTTCGATCTTGACCGTCCGATGCTTGATCTCAGTGACTTACGCAACGTCGACTCCATCAGTGAAACACACCTAACACGTCTCGGCGTAGAAAATCTTTTCCAAACCCGCGCGGAGGGCTATGGCTCACGCACACTCGCCGCATTAAATTTCTACCAAGACATTCTGTTTGAGAAGAACACACGTTACGATGGCAACATGCAAGACAGCTTCAACGCCACATGGATCGAGCTCGTATTGAGTCCCGCTCCTTGGCTCAAGTTCGACCTCGCCAGCCGCTTTCAAACCCAGAGCATGTCGCTCGAAGAACTGCGCACACGCACCTCAATACGAAGTGGCGAAATCTGGGAAATCGGGCTATCAACTGTTTTTCTGCATGATCGGATTGATCAATACCGCATCGACTTCATCTATCGCATTAACGAGCGCTATTCGCTCCTAGCAGACACCCGCTACGACGCCGAAACTGGCGAATTTACCAGCACCGAGATCGGTATCAACACGCGACTCAACAACGCATGGGAAATCATTTACGGGCTCACCTTCCGCCAAGATTCCAGCCGTGAAAGCGATTTCGAATTTACCGTGCGCCTGCGACTCGCAAATCAATAACCACCGATCAGCATGCAAGAAGCACTCGTGCCCTCAAATGACTTCGCCATACGACTGCCGGCATTCGAAGGACCACTGGACTTATTGCTCTACCTAATTCGGCGCAACGAGGTCGACATCTACGATATACCGATCGCGCACGTTACCTCGCAATACATCGAAATTCTCGACTCAATGGAGAATCTCGACCTCGAGGTCGCAGGTGAATTTTTCGTCATGGCCGCGACGCTAATGTACATTAAAAGTCGCATGCTCCTGCCGCAAAAGGACCAGGGCACCAATCAGGATGTCGAAGACGACGACATCGACCCACGCTGGGAGCTGGTGCAACAGCTGCTTGAATACAAAAAGTTCAAGGAAGCATCCTCCGAGATTGAGGAGCTCATCCTTAACAGTAACGATCTGATCGCTCGAATCGGCCCTAAAGAGGCGCTGCAGGCGGTCGAACGTCCGCTCAAGCCCGTCGAACGCGTCGACCTGTGGAATACCTTCAACCAAGTGCTTCGGCGGCTCGCAGAGCGCATCACTACAGGCGAAATCAATGCCGAGCAAGTCACCGTCGCCGACCGCATGGAGTTCATCCTGCTGCGCTTCAAGCAGAAGCCCAACTTTCTATTTTCAGAGCTTTTCGAAGCGACCACAACGATCACCACCATCGTCGCTACCTTTCTCGCCGTGCTTGAGCTCACACGGCTTGGAGAAATACTGATTAAACAAGATCGCGCCTTTTCTGACATTCGCTGTGAACGCGGTACCAATACTGGTTTTACCTTTAACAGCAGCTTCACTTAAGATGCCGCGCACAATGAAACAGTCCGCCCACCTGCTCGGAGTCGGTTTAGACAACACGGACGGACACAAACGGATCACCCAAGCCGATCGCTTTGCGATCGTAGGTGGCTCCAGTGAGACCCACGAGCGCATGACCGAAACCGTCATCAAAACCTTCGAAACCCTAGATCAACGCGACAAGACGCTCGATCAAATCGAGCAACAAGAACTCGCCGAAATTATCCACAAAAACACCCCAAGTAAATGAGCCGCTTGACAGCTTGCCCCGAACACACCTAATTTCGACCACTACTTTATGAGCGAACAACCCAAAAAACCTTTTCAGAACGGCAGCGACGAAGTCCCATCTGCCGAAGTCCCATCCGCCGAGGCCGCTGCCGCAACAGAATTAGCCGCGCAAGCAGAGGCCACACGCGCCAATGCCGATTCGATCACAGCGTCACCTCGAACCCCAGCGCAACCAGCACTTAAGCTCGCAACACCGCGCGCCGCGCCTCCCGCTGCACCCGCTGCACCCGCTGCACCACGTCCTGCTGCGGCTCCGACTCCTACACCAACTGCGGCAACACCACGACCAGCAGCGGCGGCAACACCACGACCAGCAGCGGCGGCAGCACCCGCTGCAGCTCGCCCTGTCGCGATCACCCCTGCCGCTCGCCCGGTCGCGATCACCCCCGCCGCTCGCACCGAAGAAGCATCCATCAACGTGCCGATGCTGATCATCGATGCCATCGCAGCCGCAGTTGCTATCGCATTTACCGTGTTGCTCCTGCAAGACCTCTCTCCTTTCTTAAACTAAATTAAAAATTAAAATCTTATGTCTGAAAACATCACCGAACTCAATAGCAGCAACTTTGAAGCTGCAATAAGTGCATCCGTCCCGGTCGTCGTCGACTTCTGGGCTCCATGGTGCGGCCCTTGTAAAGCGATTGCGCCGATCCTTGAAGAACTCGCAGCCGAACTCGGCGATGCAGTCAAAATCTGCAAGGTCAACGTCGACGACAACAGCGAGATCGCCGGTAAATTCGAAATCCGTGCCATCCCAACCATTCTAGTCTTTAAGAATGGCGCAGTGTCCGACACCATCGTCGGGCTCACTTCCAAGGATGACCTGAAGGCGAAGATCTCTTAGACGTTCGAAGTCCACTCTTTCCGAGAATGCATCCGACCAGCAGGTCGGGTGCATTTTTTTTGGATTAAACCGACCGCTCACTCTGACTACTTAGAGCCAAGTAACTCCGCGGTTCGCTGCGGCACACCGTCGAACGCCCCATTGGTGAAAAATACAAACACCCAGCCCTCAGCGGCCGTGCTGTCTGCCCGAATTTGCTCAAACAGCGCATTATTGTCCGCAAAAGTCATCGCCACCGAGCTATCCTTAGATAGGTCCGCCACGATGCGCTCGGTATCCAAACGCTCATGCGCCGCGATCGAATCGGCGCGATGGACTGCGCCGAGATAGACGCGATCCGCCCCCGAAAGCGCCTGAGTAAACGCCTGCTGAAAGAGTGAGGTGCGCGCAGTATTACTGCGCGGCTCAAAACTCACACACAGCTTGCGATCTGGATACGCCGCCCGCAGGCCCTCCAACGCCCCTGTAATCGCAGTGGGATGATGAGCAAAGTCTTCGAGCACCGTCCACTTCGTACACTGGTGCAACACATCTTGCCGCCGTTTCACTCCGCGGAAGCGTGCCAGCGCCCCTAGATCAAACTCCACAGGCGAGGCATGCCCGCAGGAAAACGCCGCAGCCAGCGCAGCCATCGCCGCATTACGTGCATTGAACAAGCCATGCATGGACCAGCTCACGCGTGTCCACAGCACCCCTTGCCAAATCAAGTCAAACGCCGCGCCCTGTGCAGCATCGGTAAAATTCGCGATCACCAAATCATTCATCTCGCCGGTACCGACACGAACGACCTGCGTCCACGGTGCGGGTAACAGCGCTGTAATATTGGTATCGTCGCCATTCACGATCGCACAGCCTTGGCTCGGAATGATCCGTAATAAATGCCGAAAGGTGCGCTGCACATCTTGTAAGTCTCGAAAAATATCTGCATGATCAAATTCTAGATTATTCAGCACTGCGATCTGCGGCCGGTAGTGGATAAATTTACTGCGCTTATCAAAAAAAGCCGTATCATATTCATCTCCTTCGATCACAAACGCGTCACCACTGCCGAGCTTCGCGCCGCTGGGTAAATCACGCGGCACACCACCGATTAACCAGCCCGGTTCAGCGCCAGCAACGTCGAGAAGAAAAGTTGTGATCGTCGACGTAGTGGTCTTACCATGCGTGCCCGCAATCACCACTGACCGCCGCCCGAGCAACACCGTATCATGCAGCAACTGTGGGAGTGAGATAAACGACACCGCGGATTGATTGAGCAACCACTCCACCTCGACATTTCCCCGACTCATCGCATTACCGACGACCACACGGTCCGGCTTCAGCGCCGCAAGTCGTTCCACATCGTAGCCATCAAATACTTCGATTCCAGCATCTGCCAACACATCCGACATCGGAGGATACACGCCGGTATCTGCACCGCAGACCTCGTGCCCTTGCTCGCGCACCAACAACGCCGCATTACCCATCGCCGTCCCGCAAATGCCCATAAAATAAATCCGCATCCGTTTAGATCACTTTAGGCTGCCAAAAAATACAAGCGGCAAGTCAGGACAATTAGTCTAAATGGCTGTGCGAGGACTCGATACCTATTAATTAGATCAGCGTGCACCGCTGCCACGTATGGCCACCTGCTCGAGTGACTCAAACTGGGCCAGAGTCTGTCTTAGTCTAGACGGGTTAATATACTGGTTCAAGGTTGCAAAGTAAGCCAATGCTGGGACGGGGTTAGGCCATAGGCATTGCGGAGTCACGACAAGCAGCTCGCGCGGTGCAACGATTCCTGATAAACAGCAGAAACTACGTCGGAATGCTCGAACCACAGAAAAACACGCTACTCTCACCTAAAACAGCCTTTACCTCTGAAAAGGATTCTGGAAACGTGCTCTGAATTATGGCCGATACATCTAAGTTTTCTATTCTTGTCGTAGGTTCTGGTGGACGCGAACACGCCCTCGTGCAAATGTGCTTAAAGAGCCCGCTCGCCGAGCGCGTTATCGCGACACCAGGCAATGGTGGCATGGCCTCTGAAGTCGATTGCTACAACGTCGACGTCGAAGACATCGAAGGTATCGTCCAACTCGCACAAGACCACCACATCGGCCTCGTCATCGTCGGCCCGGAAGTGCCACTCAGCCTCGGCCTCGTCGATGCACTACAAGCGGTCGGCATCCCCGCTTACGGCCCGAACGCTCAGGGCGCTCAGCTCGAATCGAGCAAAGTCTTTTGTAAGGATTTCTTCGCCCGCCACAACATCCCCACCGCAGAATACGGTAGCTTTACCGAAGTCGCCCCCGCACTAGAGTATCTCGACACACACCCCGCACCGATCGTCATTAAAGCCAGCGGCCTCGCAGCTGGCAAAGGCGTGATCATGGCGGAAACACAAGCTGAAGCGATTGCTGCGGTCAAAGACATGCTCGAAGGCAACGCCTTCGGCACAAGTGGCCACGAGATCGTCATCGAAGAAACACTGTACGGCGAAGAAGCCTCCATTCACGCGATTGTATCGGGCGATGATTTCGTCTGCCTGCCACCGAGCCAAGACCACAAGCGCGCCGGCGAGGGCGACACTGGCCTCAATACTGGCGGCATGGGCGCATACACACCGACCAGCCGCGTCACTGCAGAAATGCAGGCCCAGATCGAAGCGCAAGTGCTGCGCCCGACCCTCGACGGCTTCAAAGCAGACGGCATTCACTTCTGTGGCACCCTTTACGCTGGCCTCATGCTCACACCAAAGGGTGTACGCGTACTCGAATACAACGTCCGCTTCGGTGATCCTGAAACACAGGTACTGCTACCAATGGTCGCAGACGATCTCGTGCCGGTACTGCTGGCCTCAGCAAAGGGCGAAGCACTACCAGCAAAGCTTAACTTCCATCCTGGCGCTGCGATCGTCATCGTGCTCGCAGCTGGCGGCTACCCTGACACTTATCCAAAAGGCGACACCATCACTTTACCAACGACCACTCCAGAGCGTTCCGCGATCGTGCATGCTGGCACCACGCGCGCAGAGGATGGCACCATCACTACCAACGGTGGCCGCGTGCTGGGCATCAGTGGACAAGCGCCGAGCCTACAAGCAGCCGCCGACCTCGCATACAGCGTATGCGATCAGGTCCACTTCGACGGCAAATATCTCCGCCGCGATATTGGCCATCAAGAGCTCAACCGCTAAACTGGCACCTTGCACATGATGACCGTTAAACAATGTCTCAGTATGGCGGTGGTCTGCGCAGCAGTCACATGCCAGCCTGCACAGGGACAGAACGCGGCACTGTTCCCAGCTCTAAGTGATTACAGCGACGAAGCGATTCGCCTGCATGGCTTGGCAGCATTATTTCCAAATCACGTCCTATTTGAAGAGCCGCAGCTGGAAACCACTTCCGAAAGTCGAGTCGCGGCACGCGTCGAGGACTTGCCACGCGCGATCAAATACATCCGCCTCTACCGCTGGGACGAAGCGAAGTCCGTGCTAGCAGAGTTCCAAACGCATTCCGCGCTTATCCTAGACCTACGCTTTCTTAAATCCAACCACACTGCGATGGATACACTCAGCTGCTTTGCCACCGCTAAGCAGGCCAAGACATTGACCACCGTCGGTACGGTGCCCGCCGACCTCAGCACATCTGGCGGGGCCTCCAGCACTCTGCGCGACGCTCCTGTCATCGTTCTATGCAACCGCGAAACCGCCGGCCCATTCGAGGCAGTGCTGCACCAACTGCAAGTAACAGGTGCGATCATCGCTGTCGGCGAATCGACCGCAGGCCGTACCGGATTTTACAGCAAGGCCTCACCCAACGCTTGGATTCTCTGCGGAGAGGTTCGCCCCGACAGCGACACATCACTGGTAGGAGTCGGGTTTGAACCGCGCATTCAATTAGAAAGTGACGCGAAGGAAAACTACCTCAGCTATCATCTCTACGAAGCAGGCACTGACATCACGCAACTTCTTCGCAATGAGGATAGCAGCAGCGATCGTGATCCAGCCGGCGAGGCTGACAGCAGCAGCATTGAGCCGGATCGTATTCTGCAACGCGGCGTTGATATCATCGCCGCCCTACAAATCTTACAGCAACAGTCCGAACTTTAACTCATAGTTCGCCTACATGGATTCTACGCTGAACCCAGTATAACTTGCATGAACGACAATAATAACCTACCTAGCCTCAAAGCAGATAGCCAGAATTAGTAGGTTCACCACATCGACGAAAAGTTTATGACACACACATGGGAGACAATATAATGAAAGGGGGAATCAAAAAACTCAGTATCCAAGGCTTTAAGTCAATCCGTGAACTAAAAGATTTTGAACTCAAAGACCTCAATATCATCATCGGTGCAAATGGCGTCGGTAAGAGTAATTTTGTCCAAGTGTTTCGCATGCTCATGGCGATGTCGCAACAGAACTTCCAAAAGTTCATTCTAGAACGTGGGGGGGCGGATAACTTTCTCCACAATGGCCCGAAGGCAACGCCATCAATTCAGATTGGCTTCGAATTCGAATCACACAGCATTCACGCTGAAGGCTCCAACTACTATAACTTCGAACTAACCTCGACCACAGATGAGCGCTTCCTCATCGATGAGAGTCGAAAGTATGTATCAACTAGTTGGCGTTCATATGGTAGCCCCTCAGAAGAGAGCCGGCTTCAAGATCAAAGAAATGAAACATCCGCCACTGGACAGTCCAATGGAGTCGGCCATTTCGTATATGAATCGATTTCAAATTGGATAGTATATCACTTCCACGACACTAGCTCGACTGCGCCGATGCGCCGTTCAGAAATCGTAGAAGACAACCATAAGCTAAGACACGATGCATCCAACATCGCACCCTTCCTATTAAAGCTGAAAACTAATAATTCATGGCGTAAGAACTATCAGGAAATCGTCGATGCAGTCCGTCTAGTCATCCCGTTTTTCGACGACTTCAGACTAGACGTGCAACAACTCGGAGACGCGCAAAGGGTAAAACTCAGCTGGCAGCAAAAAGGCTCCGATTTCCCGATGCAGCCCTATCATCTATCAGACGGTTCCATTCGATTCATCTGCTTAGCAACCGCATTACTCCAACCTTTTCCTCCTTCCGCAATCGTCATCGATGAACCAGAATTAGGATTACATCCAGAAGCCATCGCAATACTGGCAGAGCTAATTCAAGACGCTGCAAAGCGAACTCAAATCATATTAGCGACTCAGTCACCCAACCTGCTGAATGAGTTCTCAATTGAAGACATTGTCATTGCCAATCGAAAAGACGGACAATCGACTCTCGAACGCTTAAACCGCAAAGACTTTAGTTCATGGCTTGATAGTTACTCAGTCGGTGATTTGTGGACCAAAAACGTCATTCAAGGAGGCACTAACCATGAGTGAGTGCAAAGAAATCATTGCCATCGTGGAAGGCTCGACAGAGCAACGTTTCATCAAGCAAGTTCTGGCACCCTACCTGATTAACTCAAATGTCTACCTGACTCCAATTATCTTGGATAAGCCCGGAGAAAAAGGCGGCGACGTTAAGTTTGCACGCGCACAAAACGACATAGAGAAGCATATTAAACAAAGGCGCGACACGTGGGTGACTATGTTTGTTGATTATTATGGCATCAGAGCCGACTGGCCGGGCTACCAAGATTCGAAAAAGCAAATCACCCATATTCGTAAGGCAGCGGTGATGAATAGAGCGACTGCTAGCGAAATCGCTCGGCTGTACCCCACAGAGAACACTGTAAAACGATTCATCCCTTATGTTTCTATGCATGAAATCGAAGCTCTCTACTTTAGCGATCCGACAATCTTAGCAGCAAAACTGGATGTGTCAGTTAAACGAATAAACTCCATTTTACAAGAATGCGGAGAACCGGAAAAGGTGAATGACAGTTCACAAACAGCACCGTCAAAACGACTGACTGCACTGTCAGACAGATTCAAAAAAACTTCAACGGGAGTCTCCATTGCAAGTGAGATTGGCATCCCTAAAATGCGAGTGGCCTGTCCCATCTTTAACGAATGGCTGACAACGCTTGAAAATCTGTAACAAAACAACGAGGGAGCAAAAGTGTTGTCCCCTCCAATCAAACTCGCCTAGTATCACGACCCAATGGCTCAAGATCGCAATCTCATCCTCACTGTCTGCACCGGCAATGTCTGCCGCAGCCCAATAGCAGAAAAACTACTGCAACATGCGCTGGCTGCCGAAGGCGCTCCGCTTGATCAACTAAGCGTCGAATCCGCTGGCGTTGCAGCTGGATATGGTGAGCCCGCATCGAGTAATTCAGTCGCAGCGCTCAAAAAGGTCAAAATTGATTTAGCACAGCACCAGAGCCAACCCGTGACTCAAGAGCTGATCGACCGTGCCTTCATGATCATCGGCATGACTGACTCACATCTCGACATCCTGGCGCACTACCATACCGGACTCCCCAAGCGCCTGCACCTCTTTCGCGAATTCATGGGGCCGGACGTAGATGTACAAATCCCCGATCCCTACGGCCAAAATTTCGATGCTTATCAGCAGTGCCTCGATTCAATGATCGAAGGCATCCCCTCTTTGCTGGCCTACATCAAGCAGGAATACAAATAGCCCGCGGCAGCAAAGCAGCGGCCCCTAACAGATGCCGCCAGCAGCATTGCGGCCCCCACGGAGGCGACGCTCGCCTTCGGCGACCCACTTGATTGCAAGAGTTGCACACTCGCCGAGGTCTAGCCAAAATGCTTTCGATGGGATCACTTCGAACAGGACCGCTTCAAGTGCCGACCAAATGCGCGCATCACTAATAAATGCACACGTGCTTGAGTGGATGCATACAACCACCACGGTAACGTCGGTGCAAATCCATGAATCGATGCCACCACACAATCGCGCGATTTAACAATACGAAACTCCAAGCGCCCCGGAGGATCTACCGTGCGCGAAAGGCATCCACCTGTAATATAAAAGGCACAACGCTCGGCATCCTCACTGAACGGTGTCGGCGTCAGCTCCAGCAGGCACAGTTTCAGCCCGCCGATCAAGAAACGAACGACACCCACACTGTCTGTTTCCACTGCAAGTAATCCACGATAACGCTGGCTCAGCCATGTACCATATTCGCGCGTCACCCTTGCCGCAGTCCATCCAGCAGGCCACGCCATACGTTGAACCGAGCGCACGCGACGATCTCGTTTAATCGCTTGTTTGTCTGCAAACTGCGTATGACTTCTAGGGTTCGGCAACGGACCACCAGAGGCATCCACCGCAGCTCGAAACGATTCCTCAAACGAGACAAATCCACCCTCCAGGCGTTGCAGTAAGGGATTCGGCCTGGCCTGTAAATCGTGCTGCAAACTTTCCTGCAATGGCCCAACCAAGGCCGGTGCAACACCACTGAATAACGCGACCCAATGTTTCGACAACGCAAAACAATTAACCGGGACGCGCAGGGTTCGAACTTCACGGCCAAGTAACTTCCCAGTTTGCAAGATCAGCTCACGGTAAGTCATCGGCTCATGTCCGCCTAAATCGTAAATACCCCCAGCCAAGGTCGCATCCCCCAAACAGAGACGAAATGCATGGCAGACGTTTTTAATATCAACCGACTGCGTCATTGAGCCTGTCCACGCAGGCAGCAACATTACCGGCAAGCGGCGCACTAAGTTAATCAGCATCGAGAACGATGAGCCGCCGGGACCAAAGATCAGTCCCGCGCGCAACACCGTGACCGATACAGAACGTGAACGTAACACCTGCTCGACTTCACAGCGGCTGCGCAAGTGCGGTGACAAATTATCCTTCTCGTCCGGCAGCAAGCCGCTCAAATAAATCACGTGCTTCACACCAACTGCTTCGGCTGCACGTATAAAATTATCCGCCAGCAGTAGATCGGTATCCTCGAAATTGCCCTGCATTAAGCGACTCGAAGGTGCCATGGAATGCACCAAATAAAACGCATATTCACATCCCCTCAGCGCCTCGGTGACTTTGGGTAGCGAGTATAGGTCGCACTTGCACCATTGTGTAGAGCTTTCACTCGCATTGCGCTCGACTACATGAGCACTCCGCGACAGCGCCCGAAACTCATACACATCGGCCAATTCCGTGCGTAAATGAGTGCCAACAAAGCCACTTGCCCCAGATACCGCGACCAGCGGTTTGCGAACGTTTCCTGACTCAGCCATGATACAGATAGCGGCAACTTACACGCCCAATAATTGGTAGCCGACCATTGGAGTCGACACATCTATAGCCGGAGTTGACTTGGTTGCTACTTTTCCAGAAATACTAATCCTTTTAGCCATTCCCCACAAGGCAGTGAAAACCTTCAAAAATGCAAATACTAGTTGGGGTATTAGTCTCACAGAAAGGCACAATCTGCCGAGAGTGCCTTGCCCGAAGAGCCCTAGACAGAGTCTCATTGAGCTGAAGCACGGCGCTGGCGATCAATCTCACGCAGCTTCTCACGCTCTTTATCGAATTTAACTCGCTTACAGCTGCAATGCAGGCAAAGCGGCGAGTTGTAGAACAATCCAAGGCGCTCATGCAATTTCAGCGGACGCTGCTGCCCTAACTCGACGAGCCGCAATCCTTCCATACAGCTAGGGATGACGGATCCGACAATAGCACAAGCACGTTCAGTTAAAGATGAGGAATCAGAAGACATTATTAATATTATCGAATTGAATAGTGGGTCCTTACAAGAAAAACATATTAAATCGCGTATTCTATTAGCTACAGCTCAAGGCATTGAGGGTCTAAGCACGATTCCACACCCTAGCTTATGTACCGAGAGAAGGCATGCATGACCCTACTTGCACATACACGGCCTCAGCTTGAACTACAATCTATGGCATTAGCCACCCGCCGACTCTGCCTCCTCACTTGCCTCGCGGTGCTCTGCTGGAGTGGTTGCACCACGATTACGAGCGCCCGAGGATCGAAGTCGTGGGTATCACAAAAGCTGCGAGCGATACCAGTGCGATGCAGTTTACTATCCAACTGCGAATGGTGAACCCAAATGCCGAGGCCATCGATTTGCACGGCCTCTATTATGAACTCATTCTCGAAGGCATCGAAGTGGTCACTGGTACGGCGAAGGACCTGCCACCGCTTGAAGGCTATAGCGATACCATCGTCTACATCAGTTTTACAGCCCAGCTACTCAACAGCACTCGATTAGTGCAAAAACTCATTAATCAACCACAGGAGATGCTCGACTACAAACTACGAGCAAAGCTTGGCACGACGTACAAATAGATGCACTCAACCACTGTCGTGGAAACCTGTAAAATCTCGCTGCAATAAGGGGCACCAGACAGGCAGCGAAACTCACCGAACTGTGGCGCGTTGCTGCACTGATAGCGACAGCTATACCAATTCATGGTAACAAACTGCCCCACCATTTAAGGCGAGGTTATTGCCAGAACGAAGTCAGTTAATTTAAAGCAATGAGCTACCAAACACCGCGGTCGCTCTTCTTCAGAGACTTGGCGACGGCCACTAACAATTGCACGGTGTGCTCAATATCCTCAAGATCCACCATCTCGCTGGGTGTGTGCATATAGCGCAGCGGAATGGACAGAAGACCTGTGGCGATACCAGCCTGCGCGACTTGAATCGCACGTGCATCAGTCCCAGTCGGGCGTGAGTCGGCTTCGATCTGATACGGAATCTTGTTCTTCTCTGCACAGGCAACGATCTTTTCGAAAATGACCGGATTGATATTTGGTCCACGACAAATAATCGGGCCACCTCCTTGAATGAAATTGCCATATTTGCGCGGATCACAATCCGGCGAATCGGTCGCATGGCCGACATCCACTGCAATCGCGAAATCAGGGTTCTCAGAGAACGCAGCGGTCATCGCACCACGTGTACCAATCTCCTCTTGGGTTGTGGCGGCGGCAGTGACTCTAGCGACCAGCTTCTTTTCTTGCTTAAGCCGCAGCACTGCTTCGAGCACCGCGTAGGCTCCCGCTTTATCATCAAAGGCACGCGCCACTCCGACGCTGCCACGAATGAGTTCAAAGCTTTGATCGTAGACCGCGGTATCGCCGATCCGGACCAGCGCTTCGGCCTCTGCCTTATTCTTGACGCCGAGATCGATCCAGATCTCGTGCGTCTCTGGCACCTTCTTACGGTCTTCTGCGCTCATCAGATGAATGGCACGCTTTCCAGTCACTGCTTTGACGATGCCATCTTTAGTCAAAATTGAAACACGACGCCCAGAAATCATCGACTTATCATGACCGCCAAGCGTCTCGAAATAGACGAAGCCTTTGTCGTTGATGTAGGTGATGATCAGGCCGAGCTCGTCGATATGCCCAGCAAATAGCAACGATGGTTCGCCATCTGGATTCACCGTGGCGAAGCGGTTGCCCATGGTATCTTTACGATAGGCATCGACCTTCGGTTCAACATAACGATCGATCACTGCTTGTGCTTCGTATTCGTGCCCCGTGGGGGAACGCGCGTCGAGTAAATCGACGAGAAATTGAGGTGCCTCGTAGGCCTTGGTCGTTTTCTTGGTAGCTGTCTTTTTAGGCATACCAAAAGGACTAGCGCACTTAATCACAAAGCGCACGAATTTTCATCATCTAAATGGGGGGGTGATTCAAGGTGGTTACCGAAGGGCGAGCAACTGGCACGCCCGCAGTCAAAGGGAGTGGGGGCGACTCGCCCTCGTTGTGAGCTGAGTCGATGCCGTGGCCGGGTCGCCCACTCTCCTGTTCTGGGAATCGACTCTCACCCACCAAAAAAAAGGTTCATCGCCGATTAGTGGGAAAGGTATAGATGGACGGTGGATTCGCATCTGGCTCTTGGGAGGGATGACCTCCGTGTCGTCCGGTACCGATGCGGGAGTGGCTGACATGAATAACAGCCGATAGATAATCTTGGATTTTAATGTGATTTCTAAACTGCCTGCGGTCGACACGGAGGTCGACCCTCCCCAACAGAATTGCCGGCACATTAGACATCGAGTAGTATTTTCCCGGTAAATGACGATGAACCAAAAAAAAGCGCCCTCCGAGTGGGGGCGACTCGCCCTCGTTGTGAGCTGAGTCGATGCCGTGGCCGGGTCGCCCACCCTCCTGTTCTGGGAATCGACTCACACCGACCCAAAAAAAGCGCCCTCCGAGGAGGACGCTTTTGAAAACTTAATTCCTCGAATCGCCTAGTAGCGGTAGTGCTCTGACTTGTAGGGGCCAGACGGCTTGACACCGATGTAACCCGCTTGCTCGTCACTCAAAGTGGTGAGCTTGCAGCCGATCTTCTTGAGATGCAGACGAGCCACTTCCTCATCGATGTGCTTCGGCAAGATATACACGCCAGGTGTATATTTCTCGACCTGCTTCCAAAGCTCAATTTGAGCGAGCGCTTGGTTAGTGAAACTGTTCGACATCACGAAAGATGGATGACCAGTGGCACAACCGAGGTTCACCAGACGACCCTTGGCAAGCAAGTAGATGCTGTGGCCATCGGGGAAGGTATATTTATCAACCGCACCTTGGATGTCTGGTTTGATCATTTCAACCTCAACACCTGGCATGTTATTGAGCGCATCCACACCGATCTCATTATCGAAGTGACCGATATTACAAACGATCGCTTGGTCCTTCATCTTCGACATGTGGTCAGCGGTAATAATGCCATAGTTACCAGTGGTGGTGACGTAGATATCGCCCCAGCCGAGTGTGTCCTCGAGGGTCAGTACGCGGTGGCCTTCCATTGCAGCTTGCAGTGCACAAATCGGATCAACTTCAGTCACGACAACCTGTGCGCCCATACCCTTAAGTGCAGCAGCACAGCCTTTACCCACATCGCCATATCCACAAACGACGCCAACCTTACCCGCAATCATTACGTCAGTTGCACGTTTGATGCCATCAAGTAGTGATTCGCGGCAACCATACAGGTTGTCAAACTTCGCCTTAGTGACAGAGTCATTTACATTGATCGCAGGGACGAGCAGCTTGCCAGCGTTGTGCATTTCGTAGAGACGGTGCACGCCAGTCGTTGTTTCTTCAGAAACACCTTTCCAGTCTTCCACAATCTTGTGCCAATGATCATTGGAGAAATTCTCCGCTTGGATGTTGTTCAGGAGCGCTTTGATTACGGACTCTTCTTCACTGTCGGAAGCTGTATTCACCCAGTCACTACCATCCTCAAGTTCATAGCCTTTGTGGATCAAGAGTGTTGCGTCTCCGCCGTCGTCGACGATGAGTTGAGGGCCCAAACCGTCTGGCCATGTGAGTGCCTGCTGTGTGCACCACCAGTATTCTTCGAGTGTCTCGCCCTTCCAAGCGAACACAGGCACTTCAAGGTTCTTCGCGACGTAGGCCGCTGCATGATCTTGGGTGGAGAAAATATTACAAGAGCACCAACGCACGTCAGCGCCGAGCGTCTTCAATGTTTCGATCAACACCGCAGTCTGAATCGTCATGTGCAAGGAGCCCATGATACGTACGCCCTTGAGCGGCTGCTCAGCGGCGTATTTCTCGCAGGTCGCCATGAGACCGGGCATCTCGAATTGTGCGATCTCGACTTCTTTGCGACCGAAGTCAGCAAGGTTGATGTCTTTGACTTTGTAGTCTGTTTTTGTTAGTGTGTCTGTGCTCATAGTATTTTAATGGTTTAGATTTATTTACCCGCTAAGGAACGTGAAGGTGACGCAAAGCTTACTTAGTATTAGCAATATGCTCGAATTGAAAATCCGATTTTTCGCAACACTTAGCAGGCCAGATGAATTACAATGCGGCCTTGAGTGCGTCCGCTTTGGCGATCGATTCCCAAGGGAGATGTTGCTTCGCAAAGTGCCCATAGTGAGTGGTCTCGCGGTAGATCGGGCGCAGTAGATCGAGCTGGGTGACGATGTCGGCTGGCTTGAAGCTAAATACTTTTTGCGCTGCGGCGGCGATTTTCTCATCGCTGACAATGCCAGTGCCAAATGTATCCACGTGAATACTGGTCGGGTAAGGATGACCAATCGCATAGGCGACTTCGAGTTCGCAAGTATCTGCGAGACCCGCCGCGACGATGTTTTTCGCCACCCAACGTGTGAAATATGCCGCCGAGCGATCGACCTTCGAAGGATCTTTACCAGAGAAAGCACCCCCGCCGTGACGTGCCCAGCCGCCGTAGGTATCAACGATGATCTTACGCCCCGTAAGACCCGCATCGCCCTGAGGACCGCCGATAACAAAGTTGCCAGTCGGGTTGATCAAATATTCGGTCTGATCGTTTAATAGCTCAGCAGGCAGCACCTTGCGGATCACCTGCTCGATGCAAAACTCTTTAATCTCAGCGTGTTTTACGTCTGCAGCGTGCTGCGTAGAGATCACCACGTTCTTAATAGCAACCGGCTTGCCGTCAACATACTCGAGCGCGACTTGGCCCTTCACATCAGGGCGCAGCCAAGGAATCTTCACATTCTTACGCTGATGCGCCATCTCACGGAGCAAGTGATGTGCGTACATCACAGGTGCTGGCATGAGTTCTGGCGTTTGGTTACAGGCATAGCCAAACATGATGCCTTGGTCCCCTGCTCCTTGTTCAGCGCTATTCTTGCCCGCGGCTTTGGCCGCATTGACGCCTTGAGCAATGTCAGAGGACTGAGCTGTCAGAATATTGGAAATAAAAACCTTATCGGCATGGAAAATATCGTCGGCGTTGGTGTAGCCAATCTCACGAATCGCTTGGCGCACGATTTCTTCGTAGTTAAGCTTCGCGTTGGTGGTAATTTCGCCGGCAAGAAACACGCAGTTACTCTTGACCAATGTCTCACAAGCCACGCGGCTTTGCGGATCCTGCTCAAGGCATGCGTCCAATACGCTATCAGAAATATAATCAGCTACTTTGTCTGGATGGCCCTCACCAACAGACTCGGAGGAAAAAATGAAGTTTTTACTCATAAGCCAGTCACTATTGCCATTCATTTAGATTAATCAAGGAACTTATCAACATATCAGGATAAATTGATACGTTAAACGAGACTCGCTAAAAATTGCCTTTTCCGCAAAAAGACAAATCACTTCATTCAGCATATTTTACATTCATCGTGACCATGACACCTTCGACCGACCCACACTCACTTCTAAAAGCGACATTTGGGTTTGAGACCTTTCGACCAGGGCAAGAACAGGTCATTCAGACGCTACTCGAGGGGCGCAGTGCTAGCGCGATCTTTCCGACCGGCTCGGGCAAAAGCCTATGCTATCAATTGCCTGCCCTGCTGCTACCGGGGCTGACCTTAGTCGTCTCGCCGCTGCTGGCGCTGATGAAAGATCAGATCGACAGCCTACAGGCACGCGGTATTGCAGCGGAACGCTTGGACTCGAGCCTCGACGAGGAAACTTACCGCCGCGTCACTCAAGACATTCGTGGCGGCCAACTAAAGCTGCTCTTTGTCGCTCCGGAACGGCTAGGTAACGAACGTTTCCTCAATCTCATCCATGGACTCCCCATTAGTCTATTGGCGGTGGATGAGGCGCACTGCATCTCATCCTGGGGCCATAATTTCAGACCCGACTACCTGAAATTGGCCAACGCGGCTAAGGAGCTTAAGGTCGAACGCGTACTCGCGCTCACCGCCACGGCGACGCCACAAGTCTCCGATGATATGGCGCGTGCCTTCGACATTGCCGATGGCGACATCGTCAACACTGGATTCCATCGGCCAAATTTAGAGCTGCGCATTACGAGTTGCAGCGATGCTGAGCGTCCCGCGATCTTAGAGCAACGCCTTCGCGAGCGCCCCGCCGGATCGACCATCATTTACGTCAGCCTGCAACGCCATGCCGAAGAAGTCGCGGAGCGGCTCGTCAAAGCGGGCTTTGACGCCAAGGCCTACCACGCGGGCATGAAATCCGAGCAACGCGTCGCCACTCAAGACGCGTTTATGAACGGCGAAGTGCCGATCATTTGCGCCACGATTGCGTTTGGCATGGGCGTGGATAAGTCCGACATTCGCTACGTTTATCACTATCACATGGCCAAAGGCTATGAAAGCTACATGCAAGAAATCGGCCGCGCTGGACGTGATGGAGCGCCTTCGACCTGCGAACTGTTCGCCTGCGCCGACGACTGCACGGCATTGGAAAATTTCGTCTATGGCGACACGCCTGACCCCGAGAGCATCACATCGATCGTCACCGAACTCCTCGGCTCCGATGATGAAATCGACATCGCGATTACCGACCTCTCGCGCCGCCACGACATCCGTCAGCTAGTGGTCAACACCTTGCTCACTCGCCTGGAGTTAAAAGGCATTATCCGCGCCGAAGGTCATTACTATGGCAGTATACGCTTTGCGCCGATTGGCAGTAGCAGCGAGATCCTAGCACAGTATCCAGACAAGCAAGCGGCGTTTATTCGCAAGATCTTTAACTGCTGCACCAAAGCCCGCAAGTGGATCAGCTTAGATATCGACAAAGCGATCGCGCACACCGGCCAACAACGCAGCGTCATCTTGCGTGCAATCGACAGCCTACAGCACAAAGGCCTCGCCGAACTTCAACTCGCAGGCTACCGCCAACGCTTTCGCCGCTTACAACAAGACGTCGATATCCCTGAACTCTGCCAGCAGTTACAAGACACGTTCAGTCAGCACGAACAGGTGGAGATTAATCGCATCGAGTCGATGCTGAATTACGCTCAAAGTGATCACTGCCTCACAGGCAAGTTACTCGACTATTTCGGCGAAACGATCGAGCCCTGTGGCCATTGCGGGATCTGCCTAGGCGATTCCTCCGCACACATGCCACTACGCCAGCGTGCGAGTATCACAAACTACGACCTAAGCAACTTCACCGCACTAACAGAGCAAAACACCAAAGCCCTCGCCCGCCCGCGACAACAAGCCCGCTTTCTCTGCGGCCTCAATTCGCCAGCAGTTTCAGCAACCCGTGGCTTACGGGGAAATAAGCAGTTCGGTAGCTGTTCTGATGTCGCCTTTGCCGAAGTGCTAGAAGCCCGATCACAGGCATAACAGAAGCCACAGTTGATATAAGAGGGCATCTTTTCTCTGCGTCCTCTGCGGGAAACCCCACGTCGCCTCCAATCCATTCATAAAAAGTCCTCACGCCCAGCCGCGGGCGGCTTCAAGACGCTAAGTCGCAAAGCTGACTCTGACGTATCCCAGACTACACAACCCTTTGCGTCTCTGCACCTTTGCGTAAAAAACTCACACACTGCTGGTATTTGAATAAGGATGGGACGAAGCGTAAATGGCATCCCTTCGCGGGCAATTATCCGCTTGGCTACAAGCTCGGCACTGCATCCAACAGCTTACGCGTATACGGATGCTGCGGGTTATTATAGATCTCATCCGACGATGCCTGCTCAACGATCTTGCCTTCAGTCATCACCAACACCTGGTCGCTAATATGCTCTACCACCGCCAAGTCGTGCGCGATGAACAAATAGGTCAAGCCCAGCTCATCTTGCAGGTCCTGCAGTAAGTTTACGATCTGCGCCTGCACCGACACGTCCAACGCACTGACCGGTTCATCACAAATAATAAACTCCGGCTCCACTGCGAGCGCTCGGGCAATACCGATGCGTTGCCGCTGGCCGCCACTGAACTGGTGCGGATAGCGCTGCATAAAATCAGCACTCAAGCCGACCTTTTCCA
>Ga0209302_10000234_pt1 | contig 34501 bp, 28 predicted proteins | sample ArcOceMetagenome_2_FD_187445 | JGI IMG/M metagenome (GOLD analysis project Ga0209302, IMG submission 187445) | Marine eukaryotic phytoplankton communities from Arctic Ocean - Arctic Ocean ARC135M Metagenome (SPAdes) (version 2) | ecosystem: Environmental > Aquatic > Marine > Oceanic | place...
TAACCATAGCCACAGTAGAAGCTACTCAGGATTTGAGCCCACTAGTTTATGGGAGTGCAGATAATCTAGTAACAGCGGTGTACGAAAAAGATGGGAAAAGAGCCATCATAGATGGAGGGTTTACCAGGCTTTATTATGCATGGGATACTGCAGGAACTGGACGTTATGTTAAAAATGCGGCATCATGGTTAGTAAACTACGAGCGTTTCGGAGAGCTGGTTTATAACGAGGTGAAAGCTGAAAAGAAGAAAGATGAGAGTTTAAATTTAGATAAGGATATGATTGAACATGAGGATTTAGGAAATGTTATTCATATAGAGCTAGATGATATGATAGAGCCTGAATTAGATTTTAATGTTAGAAATTAAACAGAAATGGGTAAACTATAAATGACTAACCCATATAAGTTCGAGTATTTCTAAATCGCTTATTTGAGGTCAAAAAACCAGCAGAAATTTCTGCTGGTTTTTTAATTTCTAGTCTACTTGAGCTACAACTTTTAAGAATTAGGAGATCCTATTTTCTAATTCCTAAGAAACCAAATACTGCACCACAGATGCCACCGAATATATGTCCAAATTGAGAAACTCCATCTGCTTTAAAACTATGAATGAATTCACCACCTAAATAAACGAGCACAACTAGTAAGAAGGTAAAAGGAATTTCTTTATTTCTGAGATTGACTATGGAAGATAGTATGATGAACATAAAGACTATTCCGCTAGCTCCTATAATTCCTGTACTAAAGAGTAAGCTGTTTACTAGTCCTGTAGCCACAGCCGTGATTATAGTCATCCATAAAAGCTGCTTAGCTCCATATTTCTCCTCTAAAATAGGGCCTAGGATAATTAAGAAAAGTAAATTAGAAAATAGGTGCTCATAGCTGGCATGGCAGACTATGTAGGTAACCAGCCTGTAGAATTCGAAAAATCGTATAGAAGGAGATAGGCCTAGATGGTGATTTACAAATCCACCAGTAAACACGTTTAGATTCAGTAGAATAACTGCAATTAAACAAAAAGTAAGTGTAAACTTTGCGTTATACGTTATCCTCCATCCTTTAGGAGATTTATTCGCTGTCTGTTTTGCCATGAGTAGTATCGTAGTTTACTCTTCTATCGACCATCTGTAAGATGATTAAAAATAGCCCCGCCTTTATACCGAAGCTGGGAAGAATCGATTTAAGAACAACCAAAACCTCGAATTCATAAGCTGGGATTTGAGTCATGTGCCATATTCCTAGACCTACTATGATTATGTGTGCTAGTATAAATAATCCTAAAGATTTGACTATTTGAATAGACTCCAGCTTTTCGGCTAAATAACCCACTAATAATGAAGCCATAACAAACCCATAGAGATAGCCCGTGCTAAAGGAGTATCCATGAGCTTCGTCTGGTATGAAGTAATGTATCCCCCCTTGGTGTCCAGCAAATACAGGCAGACCTATTCCTCCTAGGATAACGTATATCAATGTAGCCAAACCACCTATTCTCCAGCCAAATATGGCCGGAACTAAGCAAACGATTAACGAACCGAATTTGACATCTACAGTCTGACTAATTTGCCAAATTAAAGGGGAGATAACTGCTGAAACGATTATGCCTAAACACAGTTTAGCTATGAAATCTAATCGCGCGTCTTTAGAGAAAACAATGGATTTGTTGAACATTGGATTAATCTTCTATTCGTTCATATTTATACATAAACTGACTTCCTTCCTCCAAGTTAACCGTGTTATTAGAAGGATTCACATCTGCTAATCTAGATGAAGTATCGATATCTATTTTAGCGATTTCAGAAACGGGAATGTCTACTATAAATTCATAAGTAGGATTAGTCCAAGCCCAGTCTTTCTGCACAGTCCAAGAGTCATATCCCTCTTCTTTCATTTTTTCTCCTCTCATGATTACCATAGGAATATTATGCATGTGGACAGTTCCATCTTTTTTAGTGAGTACTACATCTAATGGCATAGGCATTAGCTCGTATCTCTCTAAGGTAAGAGTTGTAGAGTTAGTGTCTCCATTAATAGCGCTAATTCCGTAGTCTATTTTTCTTGTAGAATTTACGAAGTGCTGTAAATACCAGTCTAATTCCAGTTGAGAATTCTTCTCGAAAATTCTTATGAAGTCATTTGGGTTAGGGTGGTGAAACGCCCAAGTGTTAAAATACTCCATCATACCAGCTCTAAAGTTTTCTTCTCCTACTATATATCTAAGTTGGTTAAGAAATACAGAACCTTTACTATAGGCAGCAGAACCATAAGCATAATTGGTAGAATAATGATCGGCATGCGTACTCATTGGCTCTTCAGCTCCAGAATTAGCTAACCTTATATACCCCTGTAATGAACGGTAATTATTAGGTGTCCCATCATCTCCATAAAGATGAGTCATACATTCTCCAGAAGCGAATGTGGTGAACCCTTCATCCATCCATTCATATAAACTTTCGTTAGTAGCTAGTAAACCTTGAAACCAGCTATGGGCCATTTCGTGAGCTGTTACACCTACTAAGCTACCAAGACTTCTTTTTCCTGTGATAAGTGTAATCATAGGATATTCCATTCCTCCATCTCCACCTTGAATAATGGTGTATTGAGGATAAGGATATTTTCCATAGTTATCAGAGAAAAACTCCATAGCCTTTACGCTGTAATCCTTAAGTTCCTTCCAGTTTTCATTTATTTCATCATCATCCTGGTGAAAGAAGTGTAGCAATGGCCCGTTCTTTACTTGAGCAGTCTCATGAATATAATCTGCATCTGCAGCCCAAGCGAAATCGATAACATTCTCTGCCTTGAATTTCCAAGTATTAGTAGTTCCTGGTTCATGCCGAATGTCTTTTGAGGAATAACCATGACCTATTTCATCTGGGTTTTGTAAAACACCAGTAGCTCCTATTAAGTAGCTAGCATCGATAGTGATGTTAACCATGAAATCCCCCCAAACACCATGAAACTCTCTTCCTACATAAGGTACAGCGTGCCATCCCATGCAGTCGTACTCACACATTTTAGGAAACCATTGGGTCATACTATATCTAATGCCTTCAGTATTTTGTCTTCCTGATCTTCTTATCTGAATAGGAACTTGCGCATCGAAAACCATTTCGAATGTAGCTTTCTTTCCCGACTTTAAAGTCTTAGGTAAGTTTACTTCCAGTATAGTTCCTTCTACATTAAAATCTACGTTTACACCATCCATCTTTAAGGAAGTAATGTTTTGAAATCCCTGCTGAGATTCGTCAAGCTGCGAAATTCTATCACCAACCCTAGAGTCGGGATCTTCTATAGTTCGAGATCTTACATCCATCATACTTCCTGGCTGGAAAGCATTAAAAAACAGATAATAAAAAACTTGGTCTAAATCATCTGGAGAATTGTTAGTGTAAACTAATTTCTGCGTTCCAGTAAATCTATGAGTCTCCACATCCATATCTATATCCATTTCACATGACATAGCCTGCTGCCATCGTGTAGTCTGTGCGGTGGATAAAATGGAGGAAAGTAGAATAAAAGAGAGTGCTATAAGTTTAAGTTTCATTTTAAATAAAAATTGGATTCCAAATGTAATGAACTACTCAGGTTTAATGGGTGGTATGCTGTTGATAATAGTTAAATCATAAAGAATAATTTTCCATACTAATACACTCATAAATGAGTTAGTTATGCATGAAGAAAACCGTATTCACTATTTTTTCGGTTTTATGCGTTGCAATAGTTCTTGGGTGTTTAGCCGATCATAACCGTCAATCTGAGCCTTATAAGATTTTTTTCTCCTTACATCAGGGATTTATAGCAGAAGGATTTGATTTCCCTGTTGGTTCACCTAACGCCAAAGGATACTATAATGCTCAGAAGTTTGGGAAGAATAATCATCTTGGAGATGACTGGAATGGTGACGGTGGTGGAAATACTGATTTAGGAGATGATGTGTTTTCTGTAGCTAACGGATATGTGTCAGAAGTATATGATGCAGGCACAGGATGGGGAAACGTAGTTAGAATAATTCATCAAACCTCTGAAAATACGTATGTAGAAAGTCTTTACGCGCATTTAGAATCTATGAATGTGAGAATAGGTGAGGGAATCAGAAAAGGAGCCAAGCTCGGAACTATAGGAAATGCTGGAGGCATTTATTGGGCCCATCTTCACCTCGAAATAAGAAATGAAATAGGATTAGAATTAGGTGGAGGATATTCATCCAATAAAAGCGGCTATTTAGACCCCACTAAATTTATAGAAGGAAACAGAAAAGTGATGTGGGAAAAAGTGAGTTCTAACTAATAATTCTACTGTAAATAAACAGCTTCAGGCTTGGAGAAATCAACAGACACATGCTCCTTCATGTTAGTACTCAATGTCAATCCTACTATATCTGCACGTACAGGAAATCTTCTATGGAATCTATCTACGAGAACTACTGTTTTCATACTTTTTAGCGGGTAGTCCAGTAAAAATTTAACCACATGAATGAGTGTTCTTCCTGAGTTAAGTACATCATCTACCACTATAACAGCTTTGTTCTTTAGGCCAGCTAAATCTCCTGAAAATACGATAGGATTAGTCGTGGGTTTATCTTTATGAAGTTCTATGCTGTAGAGTGTGGTGTTGATTTCAGAAATAGAGTCAATAAGTTCTTTCAACCTTTCAGCCATAATTAGTCCACGGTCTTTAATGCCAACTATTACAAGTTCTTTTTCTTGGTAATGGTTTTCATAAATTTCGTGAGCTATTCGCTGGATTTTCTGCTTGATTTGCTTTTCGGTTAGAACCAGTAATTTATCATCAGTCATGTCTTATTTCTTTCTGAATTTTACATAAAGTTCTTTTTCCGCCCTGGCAGGAATAGAAAATTTGCAGCGTTCCATTATTTCTATGTCAAATTTAGGGCTAAAAAGTTTTTCATACTCTTTTAAAGATCCTCCAAAAGGAGGCCCCGTATCTAGGGCATGGTCGAACATAACTCCAGTGAGAATTCCATTTGGTTTTAAAAGAGAATGAATTTTAGTAATGTACTGCTCTCTTAACTCTGGGTCGAGGGCGCAGAAGAACGTTTGTTCCAAGATTATATCATAAGTTCCTTCGTGTTGGAAAAAATCAGCATGGTGAATATTTCCTAGCTTAAGTTTAGGAATCCGTTTTTTTAAATTTTCTAAAGGCGGTGCAGAAAAATCTAACACGTGGATATTTTCTATTCCTAAGGATAAGGCATAATCTGCCTCATGGCTATTTCCAGCACCAGGAATTAGGATTACAGAATTTTTATCTTCTAAATCATTTAAGATATGACCCAGTGGTCCCGTATACCCGATATCCCAACCTGTAGACTTAGAATGATACCTGTTCGTCCAGTATGATTCGTCTAGTGTGCTCATTTTTTAAACAATGCAATAGATTCGATATGTCCTGTATGAGGGAACTGATCGACCATAGAAAGTTTCACTAATTCATAACCAGATTCTCTTAAAGTTTCTGTATCTCTAGCTTGAGTAGCAGGATTACAACTTACATAAACAATAGTTTTAGCGTTTAAAGAAATAACTTTCTTCAGTGTTTTAGGCGCTATTCCAGCTCTTGGTGGATCTAAAACGATGGTAAGTATTTCTCCATTGTACTCAGGGTGCTTTAATAAGAACTTTCCTACATCAGAAGCAAAGAACCGCACATTCTTTATTTTATTTCTTCTGGCGTTAGCTCTGGCGTCTTCTATTGCACTTTCTACTATATCGACACCTACGATGTCTTTCCCAGTACCTTTAGCTAGTAGCTGAGAAATAGTTCCAGTACCACAGAACATGTCCATGATAATTCCTTCACCTGTATTTTCGCCAGCATACTCTATAACCTTATTGTAAAGTCTTTCAGCACATTTAGGATTGGTCTGGAAGAAACTCTGAATACTGATTTCGAACTCTAGTCCGTTTATCATTTCTACCAGTTTATAATCACCATAAAGGATGTTCGTATTTCCTCCATAAGGCTCTACTCTATCTCCCGTGTGATTATTAATAGTGTGTATTAAACCACCTAATCTATCCCCTAAGGTTTCTTTAAAAAGATTAACTAATCCTTTAATGTCTAGTTTTTCTATGTCTACATCAGTAGTTACTAGGTTTATAAGTAGCTTGTTCGAGTGAAAACTTTTTCTTACTTGTAAAAACCTGAAAAAACCATGCTGCTTAGGTGGGTGCCAAGCTGGCAAGCCAGTAGCTATTAGCCATTCTCTGATAGTTTTCATGTTATCTTCGAACTGCTTATCAAAAATACCACTGTCTTTATCTAAGTTTTCTACTATCCACCAAGTTCCTCTTTTCTTAAAACCAAGAGCGAAATCATCTACCTCTTCTTTAGTCTCTCGGTCATATCGAATTACAGAAAAACTGTATTCCATTTTATTTCTATAATGCCAGGCACTAGGAGAAGCGATGAATTCATCGAATAAAGACTCTATGTTTTCTACTTTTCCTATTTTTTTGAATAAATCAAAAGTAGTAGCCTTTTTATATTCTATCTGATATTCTACAGGAAGCGTAATGTATGGCGCTCCAGATATAGGCTGGTAATCCACAGGAACTTCATTCTCAGAGGGAGTGACCACTTCTACAAGTTTACATTCTGCATGAGAATTTCTACATTTATCTACACGAGCTTTCACCGTTTGACCTGGAATAGTATTCATTACGAACACCACAAACGGACCTTTTTCGGTTTCTACTCTTCCGATTCCCTTTCCACCGAAAGCCATATCGGTTATCTCTAGCTCTAGGATTTGTCCTTTCTTAAATATTCGATTCGTTCTTGCCAACTTGTTTTGAAAATAGGATTTCTTTACCTTCCCTTAGTAGGAATAATAGCGGTACAAAGCTAAAGCTTTTAGCCGCTCCATTAAGCTCACAGAGCAAGTTCTGTTCAAGAGTGCTTTTTTTTGAAAACTCAGTTAAAAAGAATAATGAACTGCACTGTTCATTGCAACGCTTAATTATACCTTTACGCACACAATAGATGTAATGATGAAAGATACTGCAGCGCTTTTCGATGAGGTTATAAAACTTAAGTGTAGAACCATATTCACGGATAAAACTAAGGATTATGGGACAGCTTGGAGAATACTGAGAGTTTCTTCTCTGACTGATCAGATATTTATTAAAGCTAGTAGAATTAGAACGTTACAGCAGGTGGGGAGCAGTAAAGTAGATGAGGGAATAGAGACTGAGTTTATAGGAATTATTAATTACTGTATTATGGCTTTAATCCAAATAGAGATGGATGGAATTGATGAGCTTGAAATAGGTGAGGAGAGAGCTACAGAATTATTCGATAAATATGCGGAAGAAGCTAAGCAGTTAATGCTAAATAAAAACCATGATTATGGTGAGGCTTGGAAGGATATGCGCGTAAGTTCATTAACTGATTTAATTTTAATGAAATTATTAAGAGTGAAGCAGATAGAGGATAATCAGGGGGCTACTCTCATTTCGGAGGGAATAGGTGCAAATTATTATGATATGTTGAACTATGCAGTTTTCTCGATGATTCACCTTTCAGTTCAAGAGCGTTAAAGACCTGTTAAAAGTAAACCCGAAGGATTATTCTACACGTAAATTTGAATTCAAATAGCAACCCATGAAGACTACAATATTAAAATTAGCAGTTTATATTTCTAGATTAATAGTAGGATCACTTTTCATTATTAGCGGTCTAATTAAGATGAATGATTCTTTTGGATTTAGCTACAAGTTACAAGAGTACTTTAGTGAGAAGGCTCTTGGCTTTCCTGATTTGATTCCATATTCTCTCGGGATAGCAGTGTTCATTTGTATAGCTGAGGTGCTTTTAGGAGTAGCCATTTTGGCGTGGGCTAAGCAAAAATTATCTTCTGCATTAATATTAATATTGATTCTGTTTTTTACTTGGCTTACTTTCTACACTCATTCATGTGATCCTTTCGAAAAAGTTATGATGGAGATTGGCGGGGAGATGGTAGAAACTACTCGAGATTGTGTTACGGCTTGTGGTTGTTTTGGTAACGCTATTCCTTTAACACCTTATCAGAGTTTCCAAAAAGATTTATTCTTATTGATTTGGACTATTATACTGGTGGTGTACGCTTTTTTCTTCGAGAAGAAAGAACACTTTGATTTATCCAATAAAAAGAACAAAAGAGAATACTTAATCCTATTAGCAGGATCTCTGCTGGCAGTAGCGTTATTCTCTCTTAAAATGCTGGATTGGTTATTCCCAGTAATATTCACCGTTATATGCCTGTTTGTAGCTGAGTTCATTCGTAGAAGGAGTAATTCTGCAGCCACAGATTGGATAGTGGCCGGAGCAGTAACAGTAGTCTGTTGTGTTTTTGCTTACGCTACTTATAACTACCTACCTATGAAGGATTATAGACCTTACGCCATAGGACAGAATATAACAGAGAACATGAAATCCGCAGAAGATTTAGGTCTAGAAGGTCCTGTTTACGCTACGGAGTATACTGTAACGAATAAAGTTACGGGTATGGATTCTATTATGTTATCTACTGACTGGTTAAAAGGGTATAGTACTGACTGGTTTAAGAATACCTATGAAAAAGAGATGAAGTATGATGGAAGAGAGGTTTTAGTTAAAGATGGATATTCTCCTCTAATAGCAGATTTCGCTCCTATGGATTTCTTCGGAGACAATAAAATGGAAGAAGTATTAAACTACGAAGGGCACACGCTCATAATAGTATCCAAAGATATGTCTGAATTAATGAAGGTAGACTCATCACCATTTGTAAATATGTATGAGCAAGCTCAGAAAGAGGGTTATAGAATGATAGCACTAGTAAACGGAGCCACCAAGGAACAGATTATGACTTTTCAGCAGAAGAGTGGACTTAACTTCACCTTCTACTTAATGGATGATGTAGAGCTTAAGACGATTATACGTTCTAACCCAGGTCTAGTGCACATGAAGAATGCTACTATCATGAATAAATGGAGCTGGAAAGGGCTGCCTGATTACTCAGAAATTTCATTCGATTAAGTCTTGATAAGCTATCTACTTAAAAAACTAGGGTATGGCCTTCTAGTCCTGCTGGGAGTGGTTAGTTTGGTGTTTTTTGTATTTAATCTGAAACCAGGAGATCCAGCCAGAATGGTAGCTGGGCAGAAGATTACTCCAGAGTTAATTCAAGCTATAGAGCGAAACTTAAACTTAGATTTACCTATAATACAGCGGTTTGGAATTTATTTGAATGATATAAGCCCTGTTTCTATCCATAATGAAGCAGATGAGACCAGTAGAATTTTCTTAGATGAATCTAAATATTCTTACACAAAACTTTTTCCTGTAGGAGGAGAGAATGCCTTAGTTATAAAAGCACCATACTTAAACAGGTCCTTTCAGTCTAAAAGGAGCGTGTCTAGCATAATCTCTCAGGCGCTTCCAGGCACGTTAATCCTGGCGGTAGTTTCTATAGTGTTTGCTTTAATCATAGGCGTTTTTGGTGGAGTGATAGCTGCGCTGAATAAAGATAAGTGGATAGATAAGTTAATACTAATATTGTCTGTCATAGGCATGAGCGGGCCATCTTTCTTTATGGCCATTCTAGTGGCTTGGATAGGAGGGCTGCTCTGGTTTAATTCTATACCTCTTCCTGTCATTCCTTTTATTATAGCTGCAGGTTTATTCGTGTACTTTTTAGTGAGAGAGAATCGCAGAGAGGCGAGCTCCAAGCTGTTCTCTATGAGAAGTGTCAGGGCAGTAGTAAAGGCGATTGTTATAGGGTTTGGTATATGGTTAGGTCTCGTGTTGTTAGTTTCTATATTCTCACTGGGAGATTGGGTTTATTGGTCTCTTTCTCTTCCGGGAACTGGATTAGATATGACAGGAAGTTTATACAGCCTAGATGAATGGGAAGGACTTTACTTAAACCCCAGAAACTTGATTCTGCCGGCGCTTACTTTAGGGGTTAGACCATTGGGCGTAGTAGTTCAGTTGACCAGAAGTTCCTTGTTAGATATACTAAAACAAGATTACATCCGCACAGCTCGAGCTAAAGGTTTATCAGAGAATAAGGTGGTATATAAACATGCGCTAAGAAACGCTTTAAATCCAGTTATAACAGCAGTTTCGGGGTGGTTTGCTTCAATGCTCGCAGGAGCAGTATTTGTAGAGTTTGTGTTCGGCTGGAAAGGATTAGGGTTAGAGATTTTTAATGCCCTAGAAAAGGAAGATTTTCCAGTGGTAATGGGCGCAGTATTAGTGATCTCATTTATGTTCGTTATACTAAACATTTTAGTAGATGTACTTTATGGATTAGTAGATCCTAGAGTGAGAGTAAGAAGTTAAGCTACTATCGGAGGATTAGCAATAGATTTATTCAACATATCTAAAATTTTCTTGGAGGTATTATTGAAGTAACGTTTAGTTCTGTAACTGCCTACCCATTGCACACCATTAATTGCATTGGTCAAGAATATTTCATCAGCTGCCAGCAGATTTTGAGGAGTAAGGTTACACTCATAAACCTTAATGCTGTTTTCTATAGCTAGATTTATGATGTTCATTCTCATGGTTCCGCCTACACATCCTTCTGCTAATCCAGGAGTGTAAAGAACTCCATTACTAACTAGAAAAATATTGGATACTGAAGATTCTATAATTCCAAATTTCTCATTTTGGATTAAAGCTTCATCGATCGTCTTTTCTTTGGCAAATAAACTGGCGTGAATGTATAACTGACAGTTAAGAGTCTTGAAAATAGAGAAAGAATTAATTTGCTTCTTAAGGTCGGGGAATAGATCTACAATTTTCCCTGTATTGTTAAGCAAAAAGTAATTATCAGGTTTAGTGTCTGCCTCTATGATGTAATCTAGATCGTTCGTGTCTGGAGCGTAAAAACCATTTCCTTTTCGGGTTAAGGTCACGCGAACCCTTCCTCCTTGGCTAATTCCGTTTTTATCTAAAAGTAAAAGAATTTCACTTTTGAGCAGCTCTTTGGAGAATTTCTCTGGCGTATCAATCTTATAAACCTTCAAACCGTCCATTATTCTATTAAAATGGTTTTCTAAAAAAACAGGTTCACCGTTTATGATTCTTATACTTTCGAAAAAACCATCTCCATATCTGAATCCTCTGTTATCAGAAGAAATACAAGGTTTACTTTTATCTAAGAACTCTCCGTTGTGATAGATGTAATTCATTTATTAAAATACTTTTTCATGGCCTCTAGCAGAGAGCCGTTCACGTCTATTTGTATCCCAGGTACACCTACTTTTTCCCCAGACTCAACATCTCTAGCTTTATCACCCACTAAAACGCACTCAGCGGGGTTTAATTGGAATTTAGCCAAACCTCTTTCTACCATCAAGCTCCCTGGTTTCCTGGATAAAGATTTACCATAATCATCATGATATGGAGCGAAATATATTTCGTCTATTTCCACTCCAACTTTTAATGCTTCTACTCTGAGGTAATTGTGGATTTCATAAACGTTTTCTAAAGGGTATAAACCCTTCGCGACTCCACCCTGATTGGTGACCAAGATGATTCTGTAATTATTCTCCTTTATGAGCTGAAAAGCTTCTAAAACATCAGGTAGAATTATGAATTCTTCTAATGATTTAGTGTAATCTCCCGGGTCGTGATTAATTACTCCATCTCTGTCTAAAAATACCGCTCTGTTCATCTAGTTACGAAGATAGATTTATTCACGCGTTGCAACGCCTAATAAATCCAAAAGAATCTAAAAATCACAAGAAATTAAAGGGCATACAAGAATTTCGCTAATTATACACGAAGAAATCCAATGAAATGGCAGGAAGATAAACTTCATAAGAAAAAGATATAACAGCCACACAGCGGAGTAAAGGCGAATTACAATTCGCTCCAACTCGCAATCTGTCTTATCGAAAAATCTAATTAATACTTCTATCTTCGTCACTCAATATAAATCCAAGAAATGAGCTTAGATTTTAAAGAGTTCCAAGTAGACAATCCAGATGCTTGGAAGGATAGAATATTAAAAGAATTAAAAGGAAAACCTTACGAATCTCTCGTGTGGAATCATCCAGAAGGAATGGAGGTAGAGCCTAATTCTTCCGAAGGACAGACTGCAGAGAATAAGGGTTTCCCTGGCAAGTTTCCTTACCTAAGAGGAGTGAAGACAGAATCCAACGATTGGGAGATAAACCAGTTCATAGCCTCTGATTCTGAAGCCAAGATGAATAAGAGAGCGCTAACCGCTCTGGAAGGTGGAGCAGAAGGACTCATCATTTCTTTAAAAGAGCCTAAGGACTTAGCCCAAGTGTTAAAAGGGGTTTTCTTAAACTATGCAGGTCTTCACTTTGTAGATGGATTTACTCAGGAGAATTTAAGGCAGTTGGAAAAGCTGATAGCAGAAAAAGAACTCACAGGAAAAGATATTTACGGTTCGGCAGAACTTCATTTATACGACAAGGAATTAAACGTAAGAGAAGAGAATGTAGCTTTAGCTAAAGAGATTTCTCAAAAGTTTACACGTGTAAAAGCGGTGAAAGTGAGAGGAGATTTCTTTCATGATATGGGAGCTATAGCTTCTACAGAATTAGCGCTAGCGCTGAGCATCGGTCATGAATCACTGTTAGAATTAGTAAAAGGTGGAATGACAGTAGATCAAGCTTCTGCAGCCATTAACTTCTCTATGGGAACTGGTTCTAGCTACTTTACAGAGCTGGCCAAGTATAGAGTTCTTCGTCAATTGTGGGGATTAGTAGTGGATAAATACGAGCCAGAGCACAGTTGCAGCAGAGCCACTTACATTCACGCATTTTCAGGGAATTGGAACAAGAGTATTTTGGATGAGGAGAACAATTTGCTACGCACCACTACAGAAGCTATGAGCGCTGTATTAGGTGGAGCAGACGCTGTATGTTTGTTTCCTTTCAATGATTTGACCAAGCAGTTTAGTAATTCAGGAATGCGTTACGCTAGAAATATACAGCATTTATTAAAGTCTGAGAGTTTCCTTCATCAGACGTTAGACCCAGCAGGAGGAAGCTATTATATAGAAAACCTGACCAAGGAATTGAGAGAAAAAGCTTGGGAGAAATTCTGTGAAATAGAATCAGAGGGGGGAATAATAGCGTTGCAACGCTCAGGAAAAATCATGGAGATGCTACAAGCAGACGCCAAGGCTCAAAAAGAAGCCTTAGCCTCAGACCAGCGCACCATGATAGGTGTGAATAAATACAAGCCAGAGCAGACCAAGAAAGCCATAAGAGAGAACGATAGATTAGCCAAAGACTTTGAAGGATGAGAAAGCAATTTGACCAAACAGACCTAGCGGTACTGGACCAAAACCAAGAATTCGAGAAATTCGAAGGAGCAGAGTTTCAGAGTTCAGAGAAGATTACGACCAAGTCTGCTTACTTTCCAGATGCTGAAGGAAAGCCAGAACATGTGAAATTCGGAGCGGGAATAGCGCCTAATTTGAGAGGGCCGTACTCGAGTATGTATGCCATTAGACCATGGACAGTAAGGCAGTACGCAGGTTTCAGTACCGCGCAAGAATCAAATGCGTTCTATCGAAAAAACTTAGCAGCAGGACAGAAGGGACTATCTGTAGCATTTGATTTAGCTACTCACAGAGGGTATGACTCAGACCATCCTAGAGTAAAAGGAGATGTGGGGAAAGCAGGTGTGGCCATAGATTCTGTATTGGATATGAAAATCCTCTTCGATCAGATTCCACTGGATAAAATGTCGGTTTCTATGACCATGAACGGAGCTGTTATTCCTATTATGGCATTTTACATAGTAGCTGCAGAGGAGCAGGGAGTAGATATGAAAGAGCTTTCTGGTACTATTCAGAATGACATTCTTAAGGAGTTTATGGTGCGGAATACGTATATCTATCCTCCTAAGCATTCTATGAAGATTATAGCAGATATTTTCGAATATACGTCTGAGAAAATGCCTCGATTTAATTCTATTTCTATCAGTGGATACCACATGCAGGAGGCTGGAGCTACGGCAGATATTGAGTTGGCATACACGCTGGCAGATGGATTAGAATATATAAGGGCAGGAATTAAGGCGGGGATGAACATAGACGATTTTGCACCGCGCTTGTCTTTTTTCTGGGGCATAGGTATGAACCATTTTATGGAGGTGGCCAAGATGAGAGCAGCCCGAATGCTCTGGGCTAAACTGGTGAAACTGTTCAATCCAGAAAATCCAAAAAGTATGGCTCTAAGAACGCACTGCCAAACATCAGGCTGGAGTTTAACAGAGCAAGACCCCTATAATAATGTAGCCAGAACTTGCGTAGAAGCCATGTCGGCAGTGATGGGCGGAACACAGAGTTTACATACCAATGCGCTAGATGAAGCCACAGCTTTACCTACTGATTTCTCTGCCAGAATAGCAAGAAATACGCAGCTCTATCTGCAGCATGAGACTGATATTACGAAGGCAATAGACCCATGGGCAGGGAGTTATTATTTAGAAGCGCTAACAAAGGAAATTGCTGATAAAGCATGGGAGCATATCCAAGAAGTAGAAGAACTCGGAGGAATGACTAAAGCCATAGAATCTGGAATTCCCAAGCTTAGAATAGAAGAAGCAGCTGCCAGAAAACAGGCTAGAATAGATTCTGGTCAAGACCAAATTGTAGGTGTAAACATTTTTGAGGTAGAAGAAGATTCAGCCGAAGATGAGCTAGAGTTTAGAGAGGTGGATAATAATGCTGTAAGAAAAGAACAGATAGAGCGTCTGCAGAAAATGAAGGCTGAACGTGATAATGATGCGTGTAGTTTAGCATTGCAATGCCTAGAAAAATCCGCTCAATCAGGAGAAGGGAATTTACTGGAGTTAGCTGTGGATTGTGCTAGAAAAAGAGCCAGTCTGGGAGAGATATCAGATGCAATGGAAAAAGCATTTGGAAGGTATCAAGCCAAAATACAATCGCTGAGTGGCGTATATTCGTCAGAGTTAATGGGAGATAAAGATTTCATAAAAGCCAGAGAGCTAGCAGATAAGTTCGCGGAATTGGCAGGGAGAAGACCTAGAATCATGGTGGCCAAGATGGGTCAAGATGGCCATGATAGAGGAGCCAAGGTGATAGCCACTAGTTTTGCAGACATCGGATTCGATGTGGATATAGGGCCATTGTTCCAAACTCCAGCAGAAGCTGCTAAGCAAGCCATGGAAAACGATGTACATGTTTTAGGTGTTAGCTCTTTAGCTGCTGGTCATAAAACATTGGTTCCAGAAGTGATAGCAGAACTAGGAAAATACAACAGACCAGAAACGTTAGTAATAGTAGGAGGAGTAATCCCTAAACAAGATTATGACTATTTATATAATGCAGGCGCAGTAGGAATATTCGGTCCAGGAACTAAAATAGCCTCAGCAGCACAAGAGATATTGGAGTTGTTGATAGAGGGATATTCCTGAGTTAATTTAAGTTTTATTATTTTGTTATGTAGCTAATAGTGAAATCTTTTGCTATTTATTAGATTGATGTTTATTTAATTATTTTATATTTAAAATAAAATAGTGTAACTATTCTCTTTTTGTGGCGTAATAATAAGAAACTAATTAATAACAAACCTTATACAAAAATCATGATTAAATTTTTACTTCAAGCGTCCAGTGCGATGCTTTTTACCCTAGCGAGTCTAACTACTGTTATAGCTCAAGATTGTATAACTTTCGAATTTCCTAATGAAACGGGAGAAGCAACATTCCTTTCTGATGAAGACATGTGCGGAACAAATGTAACATGGGAAGAACCTGCGATAATTGATACATGTGATGAAGGAACAGAGGTAACTATCGAGACGAATTTTGTCCAAGGCCAATTCTTCGACGTAGGTTATTATACCCTAACGTATACGGCATTTGATGAGAACCAAGAGTTGTTAGGTCAGGGAGAATTCGGTTTAGATATATTTGACGATACGGTTCCTGTGGTACTTGGAGATGATGTTACGCAAGATGATCCTATTGATTTCCCACAATATTTTGATGGTCCGGATGTATTGTTAGTAGGTGAATTCAATGTAGATGATTTACCAATTTATACAGCTTTAGATAATTGTGCTGGAGAGGTAGATGGTGTCGTTGAATCTACTGTGATAGATGATAACACTACAAGCGTTACCTACATATTTTCAGATGGTATCCAATCTTCTGAGTTAGAGGTTCTGGTATATTCGAATGTACTGAATTGTGTTGTTTTCGAATTTCCTTCTGGTGAAGAAACATTCAATTCTGATGCAGACATGTGTGGAACAAATGTACAATGGGTAGAGCCTACTGTAACAAATAATTGTGGTGATGGAGAAGTAACCATAGTGACGAATTTTGATCAAGGTCAATACTTCGAGGTGGGTTATTACCAGTTAGTATACCAGGCCTTTGATGAGGACGGCATTTTACTAGGTCAATCAGAGTTCTATTTAGATGTGTTTGATAATCTAGTACCCGTGCCACAGGGAGAAGATATTACACAAGAGAATCCTATTGATTTCCCTCAATATTTTGATGGTCCTGATGTGAATTTAGAAGGCGATTATGATGTAGCTCTTTTGCCGAATTATACAGCTTTAGATAATTGTGCAGGAGAGGTGGTAGGAGTGCCTGAAGTAGAAGAATTAGATGCTGACACAAGAGTAGTTACCTACATATTTTCAGATGGTACCCAAGCTTCTGAGTTAGAGATTCTGGTGTATTCTAACGTAGTTGTTGATTCTGTAGGAGAATCTATATTATCTGATGCTCAGGGAGATATTGGAATGTCGATCTTCCCTAATCCTATTGCAGATAAAGCTACAGTGAAATTAGATTCTCAGTTTTCTAATAATTATGAAGTTACAGTTTATTCTATGACAGGAAAAGTTGTTTATACTGATGTATTCGTAAACGGTGAAAATCAACTAGACGCTGAGTTTTTGGCAAGTGGTATGTATACAATACATGTGACTTCAGGAGCTTCGTCTAAGATAGAACGTTTTATCAAGAAGTAATTTAACAAACCTTATTTGAAAATCCCAAGTCCACTAGTGGACTTGGGATTTTTTGTACCCTAGAATTTTTAGGGTTCTCCTAATCATGATTATTTACAGGATGTAGGTTTAGTATTCGGCCTGTAAATTTGGGTAGTCTTACGTTCAATAGATTTTGAAGTTGTTGATCTCTATTCTTGAGTTAAGTCAATTTGACTTTGTGTTACGAGGATTTAAGTGATGAGGTGCTTTTTTTGATGCAATATGGTGTTTATCTAGATGCTCTTAATGGCATACAAGTGCGTGCCTAGGGACAAAACTAAACCCATGCAAATCTGATTAAAATTTATATCAAGCACTTTGTTGGTTATTTATTACCCATTCTGGTGGTGCCAATTTTCTAGCTCATGGTTTACTAATTCCTCAGTAAATAAATAGAATTAACTTCCTTAGCCAACATAAAGAAATCAGGAGCCTGTGTGGCGGCAGAAGAGCCTATGCTTGATAATTTCCGAGCTATATTTAGCAGATAACAACTCTAAGATGTACTATTCAGTTATACTCAGATAGGTTTATATTTTTTATACGCTAGAATTTTGGTGTTGGTGTTGGTGATTTGATTTTTTGTTGCTAGTTCTTATTTACTAGATCTTGTATGATAGTGAGTTTCTGAAAAGTCTATCGAACAATATTAACGAACCCATTAAAGTTTTGGGTGTAGGAGGAGGCAGTAGTGTTAAACTGAAGAGTCCAGTTGTAGATGCCGTTTTGAACGAAATATTCTCCTTCATTTCCAAAACCTCCATTCCATCTTGATTGGCTATAATCTTCAGATGAAAAGACGATTTCTCCATATCGATTGAAAATCAAAAACTTGTAAGAAATAAGCTCTACGTTATCACCTAACTTGACTATTGGTTGGAAAACGTCATTTAATCCATCATAATTAGGGCTAAATGCATTAGGAATATAGGTTACTACAGAATTGTCTAAATAATTTATTATAAGTTCTATGTCTATATCACAACCTGTTAGTTGGTTTTCGGTAAAGAAGTAGCTTCCTTCTTGGTCATAGATAACTCCATTAAACTCGTAGGTTTCTGATTCATCCAAATTGATAACTAACGTTTGAGTTTCTTGAGGTACGAAAGACACATTTACTTCTGTAAGTAATTCACACCCATTAGAAGCCCCATTATCAGAGATGAAATTATAAGTGCCAGGTTCTGTTATTGTAACATCTTGGTATGAAAGAGTTCCATCTTCGCACAACAGTAGGTTGACCAAGGATTCTTCATGTGGCAATACGCCAATATTGAGGTCATCAGTATTAGTTCCGCAAATATTGGTAACTTCTAAGGAGATACTTTGTGGTTCATTTATCGAAATAGAAGGGGTGTTCTCATTTGTGCTCCATAAATACGAATCGTAAATTCCACATTCTATCTGAACAGGAAAATCTGCTAGGCAGTAATTAAGATCTTCTCCCAAATCCAGGTTTGGAATATCTCCCAAACTACTGATAGTAAGTTCATCAGAAACAGTTCCGCAGATGTTTGAAACTTCTAAAGTTATAGATTGGGGTTGGTTTACAAATGTTTCTTGTGAAAGGTCTCCATTAGACCAGGTGTAAGAGTCAAAAATTGGAGACGAGATCATAACAGGGAATTCAGCTTCGCAGTAAGAAAGCTCTCCTCCCAGGTCTAAAATCGGAATATCGCCAGCTGATGTTATGATTATATTGTCAGAGCTTAATCCACATTGGTTCTCTACTTCTACCGAGATTACCGAAGGGACATCTACCGAGATAAGAGGCGTTTCTTCCCCTGTACTCCAGATATAGCTAATGCCATTGCTTCCTCCATCTAAAGTAATAGGGAAATCAGCGTTGCAAAGCGACATATCCTCTCCTAGCTCTAAACTAGGAGCCGTTCCTAGGCTGGCTATAGTCTTTTCGTCAAATGCTGTTCCGCAAGGACTAGTGACAGTAATAGAGACAATTTCAGGCGAGTTAATAATTAATTGTTGTGATTCTTCACCTGAAGACCATAGATAACTGTCATAGTTACCTGGGTTAAGTATAATTGGGAAATCCTCATCACAGACAGCTAGATATCCTCCTAAATTTACTTGTGGAGTATTTCCTGAAGAGCTGATTTCTATTTCATCAAAAGAAGACCCACATATATTAGTCACTTCTACAGAAACGGATGCTGGGGCAGCTAATTCTAAGGTTTGACTGGTTTCATTGTTATTCCACAAGTAGGTATTGAAACCAGCGCCAGCATCTATCAAAACTGGAAACTCGGCATCACAGAAAGACCTGTCCTCACCTAAATTTAAATCAGGTAAATCACCTAAACTACTAATGATGATTTCATCTGTATCTGTTCCACATGAATTGCTTACTTCTATAGAGATAGTTTGAGGAGAACTAAGTTCTATTGTTTGCGAAGATGCGCTATTCGACCAGTTATAAGTTTCGAAGATCCCCGCATCTATAACCACTGGGAATTCCAAGTTACAGAGAGACAGGTCTTCGCCTAAGTCAAGGGATGGAAAGGTTCCTAGAGAAGTGACTGATATTTCTTCTGAAGAGCTCCCACATATATTAGCTATTTCGAGGGTAATTATGCTGGGACCAGAGAGCTGTGTCGTTTGTGTAGTTTCACTATTTCCCCATGTATATGAATCATATCCCAGGCCTGCATCTAGTGTAATAGGGAAGTCATAATCACAAAAAGCTTGATCTAGAGATAAGTTTATTTCAGGTATATCTCCCAAACTTGTTATCGAAATATCATCAGAGGTAGTTCCGCATGTGTTAGTGACTTCAACACTAATTGACTGCGGGGAATTTAAAATTATGGATTGAGTTTCTTCATTAGTTGACCATAGGTAAGAATCTCCCTCTTGAGCAGAAATTTCTACAGGAAAGTCAGCTAGGCAAAAAGATAAGTCGGGACCTAATTCTAATAAAGGTAATCCTCCAATACTAGAAATAGTTAAACCATCAGTGGAGGTCCCGCATGCGTTACTGACTTCTAGACTTATAAATTGTGGCTGGTCTAATAAAATAGAGGTCGATTCTTCTCCGGTGCTCCAGAGATAGGAGTCATAAATCGTTAATGCGTCTAAGGCTACAGGGAACTCAATATCACACAAATTGAGATCTTCACCTAAAAATAAGTCAGGAGCATCTCCTAAAGATTCTATAATTAATTCATCATATCCGGTACCACAATCGGTAGTAACCTCTAATCCATAAATTCCGGGACCACTGATTGAAATCGTAGGAGTGATTTCACTCGTAGACCACGAATAGGAATCAAAAATATCATTTACTCCGATTGTCAAAGGGAAATCATCGTTACAATATTGAGCAAATTCGGGCAGTATCGGAATAGGTGCTGAGATGGCAGCGCCTAAATCATAGGTGTATGTCTCAGAGCCACAGTAATTAGTAACAGTTACCTCGTAGGTGTCTATTGAATTGACTTCTATGTTAGGTGTCGTTTCACCTGTGTTCCAGATATAGGTATTATAATTGCCAGTGGTCAAGGTCAATGGAAAATCGTAATTACAGCCGTCAAAAGTATCGGGGGTTGTAAATGGCGCTGGGTCAGTAAATCCTATGAGAATAATTTCGCCTTGACCATCTTGACATAAGCCTTCAGTGCTGACACTATAAGTACCATAAGTATCAACAGTTATGGTTTGTGTAGTTTCACCAGTATTCCACAAATAGTTTTCATATTGTGGTCCAGCATCAAGTACGAACGGAAGCTCCAATTCGCAGAAGTTCAGGGTGTATCCTAAAATAATGGTTTCTACAGGCTCTTCCAATCTTATTATAGAGGTGGCAGATGCCAAACCGCAAAGAGATGGAACTGCACAGGTGTAAATACCCACTTCATTTATTTGGATAGCTGATGAAGTTTCACCTGTACTCCAGTTGTATGGGCCTATTAAAGAAGAAGCATCCAGAGTAATAGGGAAGTCCTCACAATCCACGAATTGAGCTCCTCCTATGCTTAAAACATTTCCTGGTGATGAAGGAAAGTTAAGTGATATATCGAAACACTGAATGAGATCGGCAATGGGGGCACTATTAGTTATATCTTCTATACATTCATAAAGGACAGTAGTAGAATTAGAATTATTTATGATAGTAGAACCGCATTCTGCATAAATTAAGTTCACGCCAGAAGAAATAATTACTGTAGAACCGGTAGCAGCATAAACCGTAAACTCACTATTGCCATCTACTAGCTCTACTTGATTATTATTCAACGCAAAGATATTACCTGTGCCGATGCCATTGTGCACGTATGAAGCTCCAGATTCTAACCAATAGTTATGAAATCCTGAACCAGAATATTCGATGTCAATATTTGAACAGACGTAGTAATCACTATCGCTGGAAGGCGCGATGTTTCCACTTGTCGAAATAATGTCATATGCACCTAAAATATCACTACCGGGTGAAAACATGCACTGAGAAAAGCCAACTAATGAATAAAAGAAACCAACCATAAAAATGGATATGAGCTTAAAGGAATAGTCAGTTAGTATTCCTAAGCATTGTGTTCTATTTTCTTCTAGTGCTGGCACTGTTGAATCTTATCTTTTCAAAGATAGCCAAATCAGTAGAGAATTCCTAGGCCTATCAGTGGATGGATGTGATTTTTATTCACGAAGAATTTTTTAAAAAGTATATCCTATACCTGCAGTGATTGAATAAGACCAGTACTTTCTGATTATTTCATCTGTACTATTCAAGTTTCCAAGAGGTTTTCGCACTCTTAGCATAGTCCTAAAATCTAGTTTATTTCTTAGTCTGTATTTGTAACCTATTCCGAAACAGCTATTTATAATTAACGTTTTCGTCTGAGCAGGCATTAAACTTTCATTGTAGTAATAACCTTCATTTTCAGTAAGAATTCCTAAAGCCAATTCAGGAGAAAGTAATAGAGATGATTTATTAGAAATTGAGATTGAGTATGTTAATCCGAATGGTATTTCTAAATAAGAATATGCTCTCTTTCCGTTTCTATCTGAGTTTAGCTGAGTATATACTGTATCCATTATTATAACCTCCATAGAGTCTATTGTAATCACAAAGACTGAATCTGTGGTTACTACTGAATCTGTCGTTATGCTATCTATCTCCCATATTCCATTTTCATTATATTCATAGGAAGAAGTGCTATTCAATCTAAAATGATCTAAATAAGTAATTTCTTCACCATAAGTCGTAGAGCTAATTCCAGATGATAATTCTATATTTTCACTTATTATCTTTCCTATTCTAAAATCTAATTGATTATAAATTAATGGCTTGATTTCGAAGCTTCCGTTAAAAGAGCTTAAGCTTTTCAAGAAGCTATCTTCATTTAAAAATGATAAAGAAACTCCTCCGCTCATAGAAGCATTCCATTTACTCTCGATCGGTACAGTAATGAACTCTAGTGGGATTTGTGAAAAAAGATACATTTCATTTAAGCGGGATATTTTCAGCAGAGAGAATCTCTTATTTATAAATGCTAGCTGGAAGCTTCTATTCTCTTCTTGGATTAAACTTTTAGAGCTACTATAAATTTGTTCCCCATTTAGATTCCTTTCTGAACCTGCAGTACTTTTGGCGTCTTTAGAAATACCTTTTCCTAAGGAATTTGAATTAGTTTTAGGTGTATTGACACCCTTTTCTATTGAACTTTCCTCCGTTTTCTCATCTCCTTTATTTGATAAGTCTGGAGAATCTTTCTCGTTTGTTTTTTTGTCGGTTTTAGACTTAATTACCTCATCTTCTGATTCAGGTTTTTTTAACCCTTTTTTTATTTCTTCAGTATTTATGAGGTTTTCTTCGGTTTTTTCTTCGGTTTTTCCATCGGTTTTGCTTTCTGCTATCAATTCTGATTGTATTCTATCCTTTGTGAGGTCACTCTGAAGTAAAGAGTACTTCTCTACTGACCTTTCATTCTCTCCATTGGTACTTCTCTCTTTTAGTCCTGTTTTATCATCAAGATTGTTTAAATCAGTTTCTCTCTCTGTATTAAGTATAGAAGTCAAATCACTCTTTAGTCTTGGGGAATATTTAGCTAATTGTTCGCTGTTTCCATCTGTTAAATAGATTATTGTACTAGCCATTATTACCGAGCCTATTATGCCTAAGAGCCAGAAATAAATGCCCGTTCTTCTCTGAGAATTATAAGCATCTAGTTTTGCATCCATGTCGGATTGCCATGAATCTTTGATGATGAATTCTCGAGAGTTGAGTTTGTCTCTAAGCTTGTCTTCTATGTTGTTTTGTTCACCCAACTTTTCTGTTTTCCGATTGGTTATATAATTCTCTTAATTTTTTTCTGGCTTGCTTTACATGCCATTTACTAGTTTCTACGCTTATTTCGAGCATTTCAGCTACTTCTTTATGGGAATAACCATCTATAGCATAAATGTTAAATACATTACTGGTTGCTCTAGGAATTTGGTTAAGTAACGACTGAAAAAACTCTGTAGATTCAAACTCTAAATCAGCCTCTTCAGATAAACCATAAACTTCTTCAAAATCATGGTTGGTCATTGAAAGTGTACCAGTATACTTTTTGTTCTTTCTGAAATCATCAATGGCAGTATTCACCATAATGCGTCTCAGCCAAGATACGATACTTGTAGATGTATCTATTTTTTCAATAGTTGAAAGAACTTTTATAAACCCTTCATTTGCTAAGAAAGCAGCATCGTCCTCATTGTTTTTATACCTGAGAGCTACATTCATGAGAATTCCAAAGCACTGTTGATAGAGAGTGTTTTGAGCCTTACGGTCTTGCTTTTTTAAAGCCTTTATGAATTTTTTATCGAGTATCAATTAAGGATGAAATAAAGAGAATGAATGATATAGGCCATTCATTCTCTCTGATAACTAGATATTTAAATTAATTACACGCACAGTTTAAGTCAATAACACCAACTACATAGATAGAATCTGAACCTATTACCCAACATGAGTCTCCAAAATTCTGCATTAAATCTGGACAGTCAAAAGTAGGAGATGTTTCTGAGTAGCACTCACAATCAGAAGTCACTACTCCTATAAAAGTAGAACCTTGAATAGTTACCCAGCATGAGTCTTCCACGTTAGACATTAAATCTGGACAATCGTACATTTCATTATTAGTACTATCTTGATTAGTAATACATTCACAGTTAGAGTCTACTGTCGCATTGGCACCACAGTTGTCTCCAATATTTAGCATTAAAGATGGGCATTCATAACTAATAGAAGTTGTGTCTGTTGAAGAGATACAATTACAACTAGCGTCTAAGAATCCCGAAACCATAATAGTTCCATCAATACTTGTTCCATCTGCACAAGCGTCTCCAATATTTAACTCCCAAAGTGGACACTCAAATTCCAGGTCATCATTATCACAGGAGTAAATTAAAAATGCTATTGAAAATAGAAATGCAGTTCTTTTGAGTAGAGTTGTTATCGTTTTTTTTGTGTCTTTTTTCATGGTCGTAAATTTATATGTTCTCCATCTAACACGTAGTTATTGAAACCAAAAGGGTGGTGGAATATCGATTTAATTTTAGTTTTGGTGTAATCTCTTGATTTTCGGTGATTAAATTTAAAAATTATTCTTTTTGATTTTGCGTTGCAACGCCTATAAAGAGCCCTGTTTTCTTCCAAAGGTAAAATCATCAACAGCTCAGGACATTTAGGCAACACTTATAGAACGGTCTTATCCGTAATTTGTAACCGAATAAAAAAAAGCAAAAAAATGAACTGGAACGATGTGATTAAATATGCTACTCACGGAAATCCTGCACCAAGCAGAAGAGAGGAGAAATCAGCAGAGGAATGGTCAAGCCAATTAACTAGCGAACAGTTTAGAATAACACGTCAAAAAGGAACCGAAAGACCAGGTACTGGTGCGTTATGTAGCGCCCATGATGCTGGGAAATATAGTTGCGTCTGCTGTGGAGAAGAGCTTTTCGATTCTACCATAAAATTCGAATCGGGAACAGGTTGGCCCAGTTTTACGGTCCCGATCAGAGAAAATGCCATTCAGTATGAGAAAGACACAGCCCATGGAATGGTTAGAGTAGAGGTGATGTGTAATGTGTGTGATTCTCACTTGGGACATGTGTTTCCAGATGGTCCTGAGCCAAGTGGTTTAAGATATTGCGTGAATTCAGAATCGTTAAAATTAGAAACAGATTAGGTGATAAAAAAAAATGAAGATATAAAAGCCTCGAGTTTTACTCAAGAATTACCTGAAGACCCTAGCCATTTAAATCGGTCTAGAATAGTTGAGAAAGCCTGTTTTTCTAGAGTGAATCCGGAGAAGTTTTCTAATGGAAGTTTAGTTCACATTAATCCCCTGCTTCAAGCAGAAATGGGTTTGGAAACGTTAAACGAAAGGGAACTTTTAATGCTAACGTTAGGAGTTCATCCAGATACAGAAGGAAATACTTTTGCCATGTGTTACGGAGGTCATCAGTTTGGTCAGTGGGCAGGACAGCTGGGAGATGGCAGAGCTATAAACATAGGTCAGTCAGAAGGGAATGGTATTGCTTATGCGTTGCAAATTAAAGGAGCAGGGCCTACACCATACAGCAGAAGAGCAGATGGTTATGCCGTATTAAGAAGCAGCATTAGAGAATATTTGTGCAGTGAGGCCATGCATTACTTAGGAGTACCCACTACCAGAGCGCTGAGTTTAGCGCTAAGTGGAAAAAAGGTGAGAAGAGACCCTATGTACGATGGAAACCCTATAGATGAGAAAGGAGCTATCATGTGCAGAGTAGCGCCCAGCTTTATCAGATTTGGGAATTTCCAACTACTAGCTGCTAGAGAAGACAAGGAGAATTTAGAGAAACTTCTGGATTATACAGTCAAACATCATTTTACAGATGTAAAAGGGAATGCCAAGCAAAAGGCTTTAGGTCTGTTAAAATCTGTAGCGGATAAAACCAGAGAAATGATCATTCACTGGCAGCGTGTAGGATTTGTGCATGGAGTAATGAATACAGATAACATGTCCATTCATGGAATAACCATAGATTACGGCCCATATGGCTGGTTAGAGAATTACGATGAAACCTGGACACCGAATACTACAGATGCTCAGAACAAGCGTTACGGATTCCAACATCAACTTAAAATTTCTCTTTGGAATTTACTTCAACTGGCCAATGGATTGTATCCTTTAGTGGATGATGCAGCTCCGCTAGAAGAGATACTGCACGAGTACGATGATTTGATAATGAAAGAGTACCATAAAATGATGTGTTCTAAATTAGGATTAGAAAACTGGGAAGAGACAGGAGTAGGTTTTGTAAAACAACTCAGAGGATTACTGACTAAAAATCAAATTGATTACGTCATGTTCTTTCGATTGTTAGCTGAAGTAGATTCATATTCAGAACAAGAAATTAAAGCAATATTAGAAAAAACCAGCTACCAGTCCGAGGAAGTGCTAAAAATTCAATTGGATGAATGGTTAGAGTGGTTCAGTGAGCTAAAAGAACATGTTCAGAAAGAAGGAATAAATCAGAAAAAGCGAATTATAAAAATGAATTTAGTAAATCCTAAATACGTGCTCAGAAATTACATGGCGCAGCTAGCTATAGAAGCTGCAGATGAAGGAGACTATTCAGTGTTGAATGAACTATTTGATTTATTGAAGAATCCTTATGATGAGCAGTCCGAAAGAAAAGAATGGTTTGCTAAAAGGCCCGATTGGGCATTAGAGAAAGTAGGATGTTCTATGTTGTCTTGTAGCTCTTAAGTAATGATGAATTGTGAATTCTTGATTAGTGTGCAGGCTAGGTAGTTACTCTAGTTAATGGCCTAAAATTATTTGAAATAAAACTCAAGTCTTAGTCTTGAGTCTAACGTATTAATTCTTTAAAAAAATGAAACTAATAGCATTCGCAGGGAGCAGCAGTAAAAGCTCTATAAATAAAAAGTTGGTCACCTATGTGAGCACTTTGTTTTCTGGTATGGAAACGGAAGTATTAGATATAAACGATTTTGAAGCTCCGCTTTATAGTACAGATAAAGAAGAAGAAATAGGAATTCCCGAAGTAATTAAATCTTTTGCTCAAAAAATATCTGATGCAGATTTAGTCCTTCTGTCCTTAGCAGAACATAACGGGTCATATTCTGCCGCGTTCAAAAATTTATATGATTGGGTATCTAGAATTCCAGACAGAAAACCATTTGATGACACTCCATTATTCTTAATGGCTACTTCACCAGGAGGTAGAGGAGGAAGTAGTGCACTAGAAATAGCTGAAGCCAGGTTTCCAAGAGATGGAGCTAAGTTGATGGCTACATTTTCTTTACCTATGTTTTATGAAGTGTTTAGCTTAGAAGTTGGAATAATGCACGTGGAGAAAGCAGCAGAATTAGCAGACAAAGTAAATCAAGTAATAACAGAGTTAAATAAATAAAAAATGCCGAAAGCAATTTGGAATGGTCAAGTCATAGCCGAAAGCAATGACACAGTTGTAGTCGAAGGAAATCATTATTTTCCAGCAGATGCTATCAAAAAAGAGTTTTACAAAGACAGTGATATGAGTTCAGTGTGTCCTTGGAAGGGAAAGGCTTCTTATTACTCTTTAGAGGTAGATGGAAAGGAGAATAAAGATGCCGCATGGTATTATCCGGAAGTAACGGAGCTTGCCAAAGGAATAAAAGGAAGAGTCGCATTTTGGAAAGGGGTTGAGGTTTTGGATTAAACAATCTTTACCGGGAGGAAACAACTTTTCGGTAGCTTCCCCTTATTTTACACTTTGGAACAAATTAGTAGTTTAGCCGTGAGCTAATAAATTGATGAAACAAGTAAGACTTTGGAAACAGCTACATACATATCTTTAAAGGATAAGTTTATCACAACCAGAAAGAGAACAGAAGATATCTGTGGACCGCTTTTGGTAGATGATTATGTTCCTCAAGCAGCAGATTTTTCCAGTCCAGCAAAATGGCATTTGGCGCATATCACTTGGTTCTTTGAGGAAATGATTTTGAAGAAAAATCTAGAAGGTTATGAAGAGTTCAGTCCCGAGTTCGGTTTTTTGTTTAATAGCTATTACCAGGGTATAGGAGAAAGAATTATTAGAGCCACTAGAGGATTAATCACACGCCCTACTGTAAAAGACATCTATGTTTACAGGGCTTATGTAGATAAGCATATGGTCCTGCTTTTAGAGAAAGAAGCAGATGATGATTTACAACAAATCATTATACTCGGAATCAACCATGAACAGCAACATCAGGAGTTATTGATTACAGACATAAAATATTTATTAGGGCAAAATCCTATATTTCCAGTTTATAGAGAAGAGGCAAGTCTTATAAAAGGTGTAAATCAAAAAACTGGCTGGCTAAATATTCCAGAAGGAGTTTATGAAATAGGGCATAAGGGAGAAGGGTTTTCTTTTGACAACGAACTTGGAAGACATAAAATCTTCCTTCATGATTTTGAGATATGTCAGGCGCTAGTGACCAATCGAGATTTCATGGAGTTCATAGAAAGTGGAGGCTATCAAAAATTCCAGTTTTGGTTAGATGAAGGTTGGAGTTGGGTAGAGAAAAACGAAATAAATTCACCTGAATACTGGAGGAAGATAAATGGAAGGTGGCACGTTTACACCCTAGGAGGGTTAGTGGAAGTAGACCCAAACGCTATTTTGGCTCATGTGTCTTTTTACGAGGCCAATGCCTACGCCACTTGGAAAGGAATGAGACTTCCTACAGAATTCGAATGGGAGGTAGCGGCAGATAGCTTAGACTGGGGGGAAAGGTGGGAGTGGACATCATCTTCCTATGCTCCTTACCCAAATTTTAAAATAGCAGCAGGAGCGCTAGGAGAATACAACGGGAAGTTTATGATAAACCAAATGGTGCTAAGAGGAGGCTCAGTAGCTACTTCAGAAGGTCATTCTAGGAAGACGTATAGGAATTTCTTTCATCCACATTTTCAATGGCAGTATAGCGGAATTAGACTTTGTCGTTAGTTATAAATAGTCTAAACTGAATGAATCGAAAGAAATCTAAAATATAATAGGAATGTTAGAGCAGTTTAAAGAAGATGTAGACGCGGGTTTGTCCTCTTGTCCCAAGGTTCTATCTTCAAGATTCTTTTATGACAAAAAAGGAGACGAACTATTCCAGCAAATAATGGCTATGCCTGAGTATTATCTAACCAATAAAGAGTTTGAGATTTTTAGTAAACAGTCAGATAAGTTGATTGAGGCTTTTGATTTAAAGAAAGATGAATACTTCGAATTGATAGAGCTAGGAGCGGGAGATGGTACTAAAACGGTAGAGTTGTTAAAAGCGTTGCAACGCGAAGGCTATTCTTACGATTACTTTCCAATAGACATTTCACAGAACTCATTAGATGGATTAGAAAAGATGCTTTCTGAAATAACACCTGCTTTAAAAGTGGTGAAAAAACAAGGGGATTACTTTGGCGTATTGTCTTCTTTTAAAGAAAGCAAAAAGAAGAAGGTGCTCTTGTTTATGGGCTCTAACATAGGGAATATGAATGACGATAGAGCCAGAGAGTTTATCTACAAGTTAGGGGAGAACTTGAACTCTGGAGATAAACTGCTTATAGGCATAGATCTTATGAAGTCTATAGAAATAGTGGGGCCGGCTTATAATGACCGAGCAGGAATTACCAGTGCTTTCAACCTCAATTTACTTGATCGAATCAATAGAGAATTAGGAGGAGATTTCGATTTAGAAAAATGGGTTCACGCCCCAGAATACGATGAAGAAACGGGCTATGCCAAAAGCTTCATTAAAAGTTCAGTGAATCAAACTGTCTCCATATCTGCCATTGGTAAATCATTTGATTTTGAAAAAGGAGAAAAAATACATACAGAAATTTCTAGAAAGTACAATGATACCATCATGAAAAACATCATTAGCGGAACAGATTTTAAGCTGCATGATAAACTGACAGATGCAGATGGCTGGTTCGCAGACTACGTGTTGGTGAGAGGGTGAAATAATCTTTATCTTTACTTTATGATTTTAATCAGAATTTCTCTAATAAGTGCTCTTGTTGGTTTGTTGGGTTCTCTTTGCAATGCTCAAACGATATATATTCAACCCTACCTTCAAGATGCTCTTCCTAACTCCATTTATATTTTATGGGAAACAGATGACCCTAATAATGGAACGGTTGAATGGGGGTTGACTGAAGATTTAGGCAGTTCTATTACAGCTACTTCTGAAATCATACAGGGTGCTTACAGAGTGAATACTGGTTTTGTAGAAGGGTTAGAACGATTCACTACTTATTACTATAAAGTAGTCTCAGGAGAGGCAGAGTCTCCAGTGTATAGTTTTAAAACTCCACCATTCGCCTCAGACCACATGGACTTCAGAATAGTGGCCATGAGTGATATGCAGCAGGATGGAGCATTCCCAGATAAATTCCAAGAGGTGGTAGAAGATGGAGTGATTTCCTATTTAGAAAATGAGTTTGGCGGTGAGATAGAAGATAACCTAGCTCTGGTGATAATACCTGGAGATTTAGTAGTCAATGGAAATAACTATAGCTCATGGGATAACACATTTTTTGAGCCATCGGAACAGCTGTTTAGTCGTGTTCCCGTTTATCCTGTGCTAGGAAATCATGAATATAATTCGGTCTTTTATGTGAACTATTTTAAACTTCCTGAAAATGGAATTGAGGGATTAGAAGAACACGCATGGCATAAAGATTACGGAAATGTGAGAATTATAGGAATGGATTCTAATGGTGGCTATGCTACAGAAGAACAATTAAGCTGGTTACAAGAAACGCTGGACGAAACATGTGCTTCAGATTCTATTGATTTTGTGTTTGCACAGCTTCATCACCCACATCATTCTGAGTTATGGACTCCAGGAAACCTAGATTATACCGGGGAAGTAATAGCTGCGTTAGAGCAGTTTTCTACTAATTGTGGTAAGCCCAGTATTCATTTTTTTGGTCATACACATGCCTACTCTAGAGGACACTCCAGAGACCACAAGCACTTAATGGTAAACGCTGCTTCTGCTGGCGGTGCAATAGATAACTGGGGAGAGTTTCCTAATTTTGATTACGAAGAGTATGCTAAGTCTACAGATGAATATGGTTTTGTAACCGTGGAGATAACAGCAGACGATGACCCTACTGTTACCGTAAAACATTTTGCTATGGGTGATCAAGACGGTGCTTCATCTTATGTGTTAAATGATGAAGTTTCTATGCGGAAAAACTCAAGTGTAATTGCTCCTCCAATTCCACTCTACCCTGTAAATATTGAATTGGCTCCTGAGTGTGTTATTCTTAGGGGTAACAACTTTATTTCAAACTCTGAAAATGCGGAACATGGGCAGAGCCAGTGGCAAGTGACTACCAGTGAAAATGGGTTTGACTCTCCTGTGGCTGAAAGTTGGAAAAACTTTGAAAATTGGTACTTTGAACAAGATACACAGGCAGCAGATGATTTGACAGATGAAGAAGTTTTAGGACTCTCGACCAACACCGAATATCTATGGAGAGTGAGATACCGAGACAAAGAGTTGAACTGGAGCGATTGGTCAGAACCGGCTACTTTTGTGACTACTCAAACTACATTCACTGGTAATTTAATAGTGAATCCAGGAGCCGAAAATGATTTAGCGCAATGGGAAACTACTGAAGGAATAGTAGAGGTGCAGACAGATGGAGCTTGTAATGGAATAGCACCTTATGCGGGTGAAAAGTACTTTGCTGTAGGTGGATTATGTGAGCATAGTGATGTGGGTAGATTAATCCAAGATGTAGACGTTTCAATTTACGCAGACTCTATAGATGCAGGAGTGTTCACTGCCAAGTTTGGCGGTTATATGTCTAACTATAATGGAACAGATTCTCCAGAAATGAGGTTGTTGTTCTTCGATGAAGACAATGTCTTTATTCAGGAGACTGAATATATTTCCTCTCAGTTGAGTTCTTGGACTCTTCATCAAGGAACTGTGGTTATTCCTTCCGGAATTCGGACTATTCAATTTGAAATGAAAGGAACCAGAAATGGAGGAGAAGACAATGACTCTTACTTTGATGAGGTTTTTCTTCAGATAGGTTCTACTTATCTGGATTGTTCTGAGGTTACTTCAGTAACTAATGTAAGTGCCCCTAGAGTTGTTTCGTTAGATGCTTATCCAAATCCAACTATTGACAAAACCACTATTGAGTATGAGAACTCTTATCGTTCTAGGATACATATTTTAAACAGCATAGGAGAGAAGGTAAATGCTGAGGTAGGTTTTACTGATAAAGGATTTACAATTAAAACAGAGAATCTTCCAAGAGGAATGTATTACTTCATCATCAGGGAGTCGGGAAATGTAACTGGGGCTGGGAAGTTTGTGAAAGAGTAATTTCGCCATTAGATTACTCTACTCGTTTTGTCCTTGGGTAAATCAGCGGTAATTTTGGATTCAATGCAGATTTAAACTAAAATATTCTTATCCAAATTTGGAATGCGCTCTTCCTTTTCTTACTCAAAATAAAGTCCCTTGAGACATTTGTTAATCAGCGAGCACTTGCTCTACAAGGGCTAGAATGTTTCCAGAGGGGTCTTGAAACCAAGCCATGTCGGAGGAATGTTCAAATCGAGCGATACCTAGGTCATCTAATTCCACAGAATCTATATCTAACATGAAATTCACACCTCTAGATCTTAATTTAAAAACCATATGCTCCACGTCTGCTACCGGAAAATTTAACACCGTATGGCTCGCAGGATGGTGGTCATTTTTTTTATAAATAATTACGGGGTTACCATTATTTATTTCTAGTACTAAAACACCTGCATCATTAACATGTGTTTTTAGGCCTAAAACACGCGAGTAAAAATCAGTAGCTGCATCTACATTATTTACAGTAAATCCAGAAAAGGCTTGAGAAAATTTTAGCATAGAGTGTTTTTAAGCGATGACAATTAATCGTTATTTCTGCTGTAAATTTATCGTTTATTTGCATTTGTTTAAGACCTTTGTTGGGATGAAGAGATTGAGAATAGTTCTAAGTGTAATGGCGTTATGGGTGTTTTTGTTAGGGAATTCCCAATCAGAATACCCGCTTGGATTTCAGGCTGAGGTGGGATATTTAGTAGGTGGTCAAGTCACTTCTAACACGTTTGCTTACCAGTCTGGGTTAAGCGCCAGAGTTGTATTTGTAAAACCCGTAAGATCAGATTTTTTACTCGGTTTAGGTGTAGGGTTAGATACGTATGATTATATAAATTTTGTTCCAGTATTTTTAAAGATAGAAGCCCGCAGAAACTCTGATAAAACAGGCGCTTTTGTGGCATACGTAGGTTATTCCTTTGCAGATGAAGAATCAGGAGGCGCCATAAATCAAGAGTTCGAGGGCGGAGGTTTTTTAGAGGTCGGAAGAAGTTGGAGATATAGTATAACAGAAGATTCCAACTTTTTATTTGGGCTCACATTAAAGCATCAATTTGCCACATCTGAAATAGAAAATTTAGTGGATCAGGAACTTGAGGAGAAAACAGATTTTGATGGGATTCACTTTAGAATAGGGGTGTCATTTTGAGAAAGTTCGAGACATATTTAATTTTACTCATGGCTAGTTTAGGAGCCCCTGAAATTCAAGCTCAAGTAGTAATATCTGAGTTAATGCCAGCCAATTCTACCCTATTTAATGATGAGTTAGGCGATACTCCAGATTGGTTAGAATTGCATAATACTGCTAACGAGGAAATTAATATTTACGGATGGCATCTGTCAGATAATGAAGATGAGCTAAGTAAATGGCAGATTCCGAACTTAACCTTACAGCCTTATGAGTATGTGGTTGTGATATGCAATGGAGATGATTTCTTGGAAAACACTTCCTTTTTGCAGGCATCTTTTAAATTAGACAAAAGCGGAGAAGAGATTTTTCTCTCTAATCAGAATTTGGAGATTAACTTCTCCATAAAATATGACTGTGTTCCTGAGAATAGAAGTTTCGGATTGGTTGGCGACAATTTGACATCACATTTTTATGTACCCTCTCCGGGAGGAGAGAATGTATTTTCCACATCATTTGATCAAGTAAATAATAGCGTTCAGCTAAGTCATCCTGCGGGTCTCTATGAGAATGAATTTATGCTGGAAGTTTCCGATGATTTATCTCATGAGATAAGATTTACCAATGATGGTAGCTATCCCGAAGGAGAGAGTCACTTATCAGCTGAAAACATTCATATTCAATCTCAATTTGTGAATGAAGGCATTTCATACATTCCAAGTGCTGAAGATTGGATAGAGCCTAAACAAGATGTTTTTATAGGGAATAATCTAAAATTCATTACTTATCATAACGGATGCCCATCTTCTCCTATGGTTCATGCAGATTATTTCGTAAGAGATGACATATCAGAGGTGTACCCTTTGCCGGTATATTCTCTCACATTTGAGGAAGATGAATTATTTGGAGATAATGGAATTTTAGTTCCAGGGACAACTGGACTA